>RCUT01000503.1_pt1 | contig 20245 bp, 17 predicted proteins | sample 2166171 | NCBI WGS metagenome assembly RCUT01 (sample SAMN09932757, study PRJNA488358) | compost metagenome | isolation source: compost soil in 4-hydroxybenzoic | place: Germany: Experimental Botanical Garden
ACATGACCAAGGAGGAGATCGACAAGACCATCGACTTCCTCATCAAGGCCAAGAAAGACGGCCAGTTCCGTGCTTTCTGGAAGAGCTTCGACGAAAGCGTCAACCTCATGGCCTCGGGTGAAGTCATTATCCAGTCCATGTGGTCGCCTGCCGTTGCCGCCGTCCGTTCCAAGGGCATCGCCTGCAAATACCAGCCGCTGAAGGAAGGTTATCGCTCCTGGGGCGGTGGCCTTGGCCTTGCCAAGCACCTTTCCGGCGCCAAGCTCGATGCGGCCTACGAGTATATCAACTGGTATACCTCCGGCTGGGTCGGCGCCTACCTCAACCGGCAGGGCTATTACTCCGCCGCCATGGAAACGGCGAAGGAACATATGTCCGCCGACGAGTGGGGTTACTGGGTCGAAGGCAAGCCCGCGCAGGGCGATATCATCGCTCCGGATGGCAAGATCATGGAAAAGGCCGGCGCGGTGCGTGATGGCGGCTCCTTCGAGGAGCGCATGGGCAAGGTCGCCTGCTGGAACTCCGTCATGGACGAGGACCGCTACATGGTTCGCCGCTGGAACGAATTCATCGCGGCCTGATGCCTCACGGACAAAACCGGCGGCATTTGCCGCCGGTGCTTCAGCAAATCCAGCGAAAGGCATAACCATGGTGACGGTCAGACTCATCGGTGTCAGCGACAAAAAGGACAGGCCGCCCCGCAGCTTCGCGCTGCCGCAAAAGCTTGTATCCTATGTTCAGGCCACGCCGCTTTTCCTGATCCTCGGCTTTTTCTTGGCTCTGCCGATCGTCATGATCGCCATCGTCAGTTTCTGGGACTATGACTTCGCCCAGATGTATCCTGATTTCGTGACCTTCAACTATCTGGAAACGCTCGGTTCCTGGGTCACGTGGCAAACTTATGTCAATACCCTGAAATACGCCGCCATCGTCTGGGCGATCACGCTGTTCTGCGGTTTCTGGGTCGCCTATTTCCTGGCTTTCCATATTCGCACCACGACAATGCAGATGATCCTGTTTCTCGTCTGCACCGTGCCGTTCCTGACATCGAACATCATCCGCATGATTTCGTGGATACCGGTTCTGGGGCGCAACGGGCTGGTCAACGGCGCGCTGGTCAATGCCGGCATCGTGCCCGCGCCCGTCGAGTGGCTGCTCTACTCGGATTTCGCCGTGGTGCTGGCCATGGTGCATCTCTACACGCTGTTCATGGTGACGCCGATCTTCAACACGCTGATGCGTATCGATAAATCGCTGATCGAGGCGGCGCGCGACGCTGGCGCGACGGGCTGGCAGACGCTCTCAAACGTCATCATTCCGCTTGCCAAGCCCGGCATGGCCATCGGCAGCATTTTCGTGGTGACGCTGGTCATGGCCGATTTCTCCACCGTTCAGGTGATGTCCGGCGGGCAGAGCGCTTCCGTGGCGCTGATGATGAAGAACCAGATGTCGCTGCTGCAATATCCGGCGGCGGCCGCAAATGCGGTCATCCTGCTCGTCCTCGTTCTTCTGATGGTCGCGGGCATCCTGCGCATCGTCGATATTCGCAAGGAGTTGTGAGCCATGCATCAGGAAAAACGCGGCCGCGAATTCTACGTCCTCGCCTTCTTTTTTCTTCTCTTCGTGCTGTTCCTTTACGGGCCGCTGTCGGCGATCCTCATCCTTGCGTTTCAGGGGCCGAATGGCGGGCTGACCTTTCCGCTGAACGGCGTTTCGCTACATTGGTTCGGCAATCTTTTCGAACAGCAGGCGGTGGGTGATTTCGGCGGGTCGTTCCGCCGCTCCTTCGGGCTCGGCCTGATGGTCATGGCGGTCACCGTCATCGTTTCGCTGCTGGCCGGCCTTGCCTTCCGGCGAAAATTCATCGGTGCGACGCCGCTATTTTATCTCTCGGTTGCCAGCCTCGTGGTGCCGTCGATTATCATATCGCTCGGCATTGGTGTTCTTTTTCAGCAGCTTGGGCTTGAACCTTCATGGTATACATCAGCTTTCGGGGCGCATCTCACCTGGACATTGCCCTTCGGCGTGCTGATCATGCTGGCCGTTTTTAATCGCTTTTCACCTTCCTACGAGGAGGCGGCCCGCGATCTCGGCGCATCGTCCTGGCAGACCTTCGCCCATGTGGTGCTGCCGATGATCGCGCCAAGCCTCATCGGTGTCGGCCTTTTCGGTTTCACGCTCTCCTATGACGAGTTCGCCCGCACTTTGATGACGGCGGGCACCTACAACACCCTGCCGCTGGAAATCTACGGCATGACCACCAATGTCACGACGCCGGTGCTTTATGCGCTCGGGGCTGTGACGACCCTGTTTTCCTTCCTGGTGATCGCGGCCACGCTTGGCCTGATCGTTACCCTGAACCGCCGCCATTCCCGCGGCTGAAGAAGCTGAACATGCGCATCCTCATTATCAATCCCAATACGACGCAATCCATGACGGTAACCATTGCCGATGCCGCAACACGGGTGGCCAACGCCGATACGCAAATCCTCGCCGTCACCTCGTCCATGGGTCCCGTCTCCATCGAAGGATATTACGATGAGGTTTTCGCCGTGCCCGGCCTTCTGCTGGAACTTGCCAAGGCCCCGGCGCTTGGTGCAGATGCCGCTGTCATCGCCTGTTTCGACGATACCGGGCTCGATGCCGCCCGGGCGCTCGCCGATATTCCTGTCATCGGCCTCTGCGAGGCCGGGGTTTCGAGCGCCGCTTTCATCGCGCAGAAGTTCACCATCGTGACGACCATGGAACGGTCGCGCCTGCCGCTGGAGCATCTCGTCCATCGTTATGGCATGTCCGCCCGCTGCAATGTGCGGGCCGCCGATATTCCCGTTCTGTCACTGGAAGATCCCGCTTCGAATGCCGGTGAAAGGCTGCGCGAAGAAATCTCGATGGCGCTGAGGCAGGATCGCGCCGAGGCGATCGTGCTCGGCTGTGCCGGCATGGCGGATCTTGCCGCCGAGCTTGGCGACGAATTCGGCGTGCCCGTCATCGACGGCGTCGCGGCCGCCGTGAAACAGGCCGAGTCGCTGGTGAGGATGGGGCTTTCGACCGCCAAACGCGGCGCTTATGCTGCGCCACTCTCCAAGCCCTATCGTGGATTGCTGGAAGCGTTCCAGCCGGACAGGCTTGCCGGGGCATCCGCAAGCCCCTGATCCCGTCAGGTCCTCAAAGCCTCCAGCCACAGGGCGACAAATGCCAGCTGGCAGGCCAGATCACGCCGCACATTGTGAAGCGCGACCCCACTCGGAATTATCCTCGATCCGTTTCTCCTGGGGATATCCAGCCGCTCGGCCCTGGCCAATATGCCCGTGGCGTGCGCGCGACTGACCCCATAGGCCCGCGCGGCCGCTTTGCGGGAAAACTCGACACTCGCCGCATCGACGTCGCTGGTTTTGACCGCGAACACCCGCCCACAGCCCCGATGAGGCCCCTTACCGCGATGCACGCTTGCTCCGGCCCATCCGCTGCCGGCTTCTCCGGCGGCACAGGTGAGCGGGGATGGATATCCCATTTCTCCGAATTGCTGCCTCCGAAGTAAGCTGTTCCCGTCGCATCACAGCGCGCCGGAAAGTCAGAACGACCATCTGGCGTTCATGCAGCCAGCCCCTTCATATCCCTGTCGTAATAGTGTCTGATATCGAGATCGTTTTTCGAGGCATATGTGTTGACGAACAGCCGTTGCACGCTCAGGGAGTTTGTCGTGAAGCCGTCAACGCAGGCGATAGGGACTGAAGTGGAAAACCGCGGGAACGGCACGCCGGGGGAAGTCTTTGCCGCCTTCCTGAAGCTCGGCGTCAGCTCGTTCGGCGGTCCCATCGCTCATCTCGGTTATTTTCGCGATGAGCTGGTCGTGCGGCGCAAATGGATCGATGAGGCCGGTTACGCCGATCTTGTGGCGCTGTGCCAGTTTCTGCCCGGCCCGGCCTCCAGCCAGGTGGGGTTTGCGCTGGGGCTCCTGAGGGCGGGGCCGCTTGGCGCTCTGGCGGCCTGGACGGCTTTTACCCTGCCATCCGCCATTTTGCTTTTGCTGTTCGCCACCGTTGCCGCTTCGATCGAGGGGCCGGTCGGCACCGGACTGCTGCATGGCCTCAAGATCGTCGCCGTCGCCGTGGTGGCGCAGGCGGTCTGGGGCATGGCGAAAAGCCTTGCGCCGGATCGGCAGCGGGCCAGCATCGCACTTGCCGGCATTGTCTGCGTGGTTTTTCTGGCCGGAGCATTCGGACAAATCCTGGCGCTTGCCGTCGGTGCCATTGCCGGGCTTGTCTTCTGTCGTAACGGTGCGGCGCGGGAATCTGCCCATCTTCAGTTCCGTGTGCCAAAAAACCTCGGATATATCGCACTCGCCGCCTTTGCCTTGCTTCTCGGCCTGCTGCCGCTGCTTGCGGCGGTGGCGGGATCGCAGGGCCTCTCCTTGTTCGATGCGTTTTATCGTGCCGGCGCGCTGGTCTTCGGCGGCGGGCATGTGGTTCTGCCGCTGCTGCAATCCGAGGTCGTCGCCACCGGCTGGGTGACGGAGGATGCATTTATCGCCGGATATGGCGCGACACAGGCCGTTCCCGGCCCGCTTTTCACATTCGCCGCCTATCTCGGCGCGGTGGTGGGGCCGCAGCCGAACGGTGTTTTCGGTGCGGCCATCGCCCTTGTCGCGATCTTCCTGCCGGGCATGTTGCTTCTCGTCGGCGCCCTTCCTTTCTGGGAAGGGTTTCGCCGTCATCTTCCGGCGCAGGCCGCCATGCGCGGCGCAAATGCCGCCGTCGTCGGCATTCTTGGCGCCGCACTTTATGACCCGGTGTGGACGAGCGCCATCTTCACGTCGAAGGATTTCACGCTGGCGCTTGCGGGTTTCATCCTGTTGACGGTGTGGAAGACGCCGCCATGGGTCGTGGTGGTGATCTGTGCTGCCGGCGGCGTTCTGCTGGCGCTGTTTTAAGCCATTTCAGGCAGAGTCCGCATGGGCAAAAATCCAGTCCGAGAAGGCCTGCATGGCGGATGTCTGCGGTTTTGATTGCAGCCGGGTCAGCCAGTAACTTCCAAGCGATATGGTGACGGGGAAGGGCTGGATGATTGCCCCGGACGCCAGATGCCGCGAAAACATCGATGGCGGTGCCAGCGCCACGCCCAGCCCCTGCAGCGCGGCCTCCATCATGCCGAGCGAGGTGTCGAAAACGATCCCGGCATTCACCTGCGCTGACGGCGTCACGCCGGCGGCCGAAAACCATGTGCTCCATTCGTCGGACCTGTAGCTGCGCAAAAGCGTCGCCTCGACAAGGTCGGCGGGCGTTTTTAAAGTCTCCGCCAGCTTGGGTGTGCAGAGGGGTGAAAGCGGCGCATCGAAAAGCCGGAAGGCATCGGTGCCGTGCCACGAGCCCTGACCGAAACGAATGGCGAAATCCAGCCCTTCGGCCGCCATGTCCACCCGGTTATTGTTGGTGGAAACCCTGATATCGATGAAGGGATGTTGCTTTTGAAACTCCTTCAGCCGCGGCAGAAGCCAGCCGACGGCAAAGGTGCCGACGACCCCCAGAAACAGCAATTCGCGTACCTGTCCGGCCTCGATCCTGTCGAGCGTGGTCGCCATCTGGTCGAAGGAACTGGTGACGGTGGGCAGAAGCGCTTCACCCTCGGCAGTGATTTTCAGCCCGCGTGGAAGCCGTTGAAACAGCGAGACGCCCAGCCGCTTTTCCAGCACCTTCACCTGCTGGCTCACCGCCGCCTGCGTGACGCAGAGTTCGATGGCCGCGCGCGTGAAGCTCAGGTGTCTTGCCGATGCCTCGAAGGCCCGAAGACCGTTCAGGGGAAGAAATTGCCGAACCATTTGAGACCTAGATTTTCTTGTATCTCTTCCGAGATATCATGGTTTGTTCGTGCAATGTAGTGCAGCTAAAGCTCTTTCGCTGGGGGCGGCGCAAACGCCGGTCATCTACCTGAGGTTTTGGAGAATGCGAAAGATGAAACTCAATCACGGACATATCGCCCTTGCAGCACTGCTCTCGGCCGGCCTGTTCACACAGGCTTCTGCCGCCGATGAAGCGAAGCTGAAGGCGATAACGGATGCCGCGATAAAGCCGGTCATGCAGAAAAACGGCATTCCGGGTCTCGCCGTCGCCATCAGTGTCAATGGCGAAAATCACGTCTTCACCTATGGTGTCATGTCCAAGAGCACCGGCCAGCCCGTCACACCACAGACCTTGTTCGAGCTTGGCTCGATCAGCAAGACATTCACGGTCGCGCTCAGCACCTATGCCGAGATGAACGGCCAGCTGTCGCTGTCCGGCAAGGTCGCGGATTATCTTCCGTCGATGAAAGGCAGGCCGTTCGGTGATGTCGTGCTGATGCATCTCGGCACCCACACCGCAGGCGGATTCCCGTTGCAGGTGCCGGACAACGTCAAGACGGAACAGCAGCTGCTCACCTATCTCAAGGCCTGGAAGCCCTCATACACGGCCGGAACCCACCGCACCTATGCCAATCCCAGCATCGGAATGCTCGGTTACGTCACCGCAAAGGCCATGGGCCAGAGCTTTGATGACGCGATGCAAGGCACGCTGCTGCCCGGGCTGGGGCTGAAGAACACCTTCACCGTGGTGCCCAAGGCAAAGATGGCGGATTATGCCCAAGGCTATAAAAGAAATGGCGACCCGGCCCGCGTGACACCGGCCATCCTTTCTTCGGAGGCTTACGGCGTCAAATCATCGGCAAGCGACATGATCCGTTTCGTCAATGCCAATATGGGTCTTGAGACGCTGGACGGAAAACTGCAGCAGGCGCTTCTCAACACCCATACCGGCTATTTCAGTGTCGGCGCGATGGTGCAGGACATGATCTGGGAACAATATGCCTATCCGGTTGCCCTGAAGACGCTGGTGGATATGAACTCCGGCGCCCTTTTAAAGACGGTTCCGGTCTCCGAAATCACGCCGCCGATGAAGCCGCGTCAGGATGTCCTCATCAACAAGACGGGTTCCACCAATGGTTTCGGGGCCTATGTGGCCTTCATACCGAAGCAGAAACGCGGCCTCGTCCTTCTGGCCAATAAAAACTATCCCAATGAGGATCGTGTCGCCCTGGCCTATGAGATTTTGACGGCGCTCGACAAGGCGGAATAATACCCGTCGGCCGGTCTGCTGTCCGCCACCCCGACGCGGGAGATAAATTGCTCCCGCGTCAAGGCGGATTACGCTTTCGTCGAAAACGCCGCCGGCGCCGGGAACCATGCGTTAACCGACCCATCCGAAATTCCGGGTGTGGTAACTGCGGTGAAACATGGCGTGTCGAAAATGACATCCGACAAATAATCGGAACATAAAATGACGACGCGCTTCACCCAACTCAGGCTTGCCGGACCTGCCGCAGTGCTTATCGCCATATTGCTGGCGGGGCTGGCGGCCATTCCCTATTACGGCGTTGCGCGTCTTGATGCTGAAATCCGCCAGCGACAGGAAACGCTGGTCGGCCGCAACATCTCGATATGGATATCGGATGTGGAATTTGCGCTGACCGCGTGGACGATCTGGGATGAATCCATCGCCAAGATCGACAATTCATTCGATCTGGAATGGACCGACCGGAACATCGGACGGTCGCTCATCGGCACTTCGCGCACGCGTTTCGTCAGTATTCTCAACGGCGACGGCGATCTGATCTATTCGAAGACGGATGACGAGGTACTGCAACGCCCGTTTTTTGCCCGGAGGGCAGAGGTGATTGCACAGGACGCTCGCTCACTCGTGGATGCCGTTCGCGAAAAGGAACGTGGCGAAAGGCCCGAGGGTATTCCGCAGCCGATCGCCTTCAGCAAGATTGAGGTGATCGGTGACGATGCCGTCCTTCTGACGGCAAGCCTTTTTCAGCCCGATTTCAGGACGGCAATGCCTCGCGGTGAACGCGCGCCGGTACTGGTTTCCGCAATCCCCATTGCTGGCAGCCTGCAGGAATTCCTCGGAAACCGCTTCCTTCTGGACGATGCTTCCGTTGGGCCGGCCGGCAGCGTTCCGGCAGATCGCGCAAGGGTGGAAATTGCCATGGGGCCGAATGGTCAGGCGCAGGCGCTGTCCTGGCAGCCGCTGACCCCGGCGCGGGATCTGCTCCGTCAGTCCATGCCGCTTGCCGTCACGGTTCTTGTCGTGCTCATAGCCGGTGGCATCTTCGCGGTGCGGATTTCCCGCCGTGCGGTTCATTCGCTTGTCGAGGCCGAAAAACAGATGCGGCACGCTGCCACCCATGATTTCCTCACCGGGCTGGCCAACAGGTCGCTCGTCGCATCCGAATTCACCCGGTTGTCGCAGCAGGGAGACCTGACTGTCGCCTGTCTTGATCTCGACGGTTTCAAGGCCATCAATGACAGCCACGGACACGCCGCCGGGGATGCCTTGCTCAAGGCGGTTGCCACCCGCCTTCGCGCTGCCTGTCAGGACCGCGATGTGGTGTTCCGCTTGGGCGGTGACGAGTTTGCCGTGCTGATGCCCGCCATTTCCCTTGCCGAAGCAGAGATGCGCTGCCGGCAGCTGTGCCTGCTTCTCTCCGAGCCCTATGTTGTCGATGACAGCATGATGATCATCGGTGCGTCCTTCGGATTGAGCAGCGTCATCGGGGCGGAAACGTCCTGCGATGAGGCCTTCCGTTGCGCTGACGAAGCGCTTTACCGCGCCAAGGGTGAAGGGCGCGGCAAGGTGATGACATCGATCTGCGAGATTGAACCCGTTCGCCGGTTTGGCTGAAGTGAGGGGTGGGTAACCCCTTGATGCCCGATGACAGCAGCCGGCAATCGCGCTACCGAAGACAGGATGCGCCGCCACCGATTCGGCCCGGAACGACGGTCGCATATCACATAAAGACAAATCTTTTATGCGGCTGCGATCTGCAACGGGGACGTTCGCCAAATCGCGCCGGCCGCTTTCTGGGGGACAGACGACGATGAACGATACAGGTGGCTATTTTCCGCGCTGGCGACTGAAAACCGAAGGGCGCATCATGCCGGATGAGCGGTTGCCCGCCGGGCAGACCGCGGTTCTCGGTTTGCAGCATGTTGTCGCCATGTTCGGCTCCACGGTGCTTGCGCCACTGATCATGGGGTTCGATCCGAACGTCTCCATCCTGTTTTCCGGCATCTCGACGCTGATCTTCTTTATCGCCGTCGGTGGCCGCGTGCCGAGCTATCTCGGTTCGTCTTTTGCTTTCATCGGTCCCGTGCTGGTGGCAACCGGTGCCGCCGCCGGTGCGGCGAGCCCGAATATCGCGCTTGCGCTTGGCGGCATCATTGCCGCGGGTGTGCTTTATGCCCTGATCGGCGTCATCGTCATGATTGCCGGTCATAACTGGATTGAACGGCTGATGCCGCCGGTCCTGACCGGTGCCATCGTTGCGGCGATCGGTCTGGTGCTTGCGCCGATTGCCATAGCCAGCGCCTCCGGCACCGGCCCCGGCAATCCCGATGGCGACCAGCTTTCGCGCTGGATTGCGATTTTGACCGTCACATCCGTCGGTGCAATCGCGGTCTATGCGCCCGGCATGGCGCGACGCCTGCCCATCCTTCTCGGTGGCGCCATTGCCTACATCGCCTATCTGGTGCTGGCCAACGGCCTCGGTCTCGGCAAGCCCGTCGATTTTTCAGGCGTTGCGGCCGCATCCTGGTTTGGACTGCCGACATTTACCACGCCGGTATTTTCCGCCTCGGCAATCGCGCTGATCGCGCCTGTCGTTGTCATTCTGGTGGCGGAAAATCTCGGACATATCAAGGCGATCGGCGCGATGACCGGCCGCAATCTCGATCCCTATCTCGGCCGCGCCTTCATCGGTGATGGCATCGCCACCATCTTCTCCGGCGCCTTTGGCGGAACCGGGATGACGACCTATGCCGAAAACATGGGCGTCATGGCGATTACCCGCATTTTCTCGACGCTGGTTTTCATCGTTGCGGCGCTGGTTGCCATCATTCTCGGCTTCTCGCCGAAATTCGGCGCGCTGATCCAGACGATACCGGGACCCGTCATCGGCGGCCTGTCCGTCGTGGTGTTCGGCCTGATCGCGGCGACCGCCGGGCGCATCTGGGTCGAGAACAAGGTCGATTTTTCCGAGCCGCGCAATCTCATCACCGTGGGTATCGCGCTGGTGCTGGGTGCCGGCAACTTCAAGCTCAATGTCGGCGGTTTCACGCTGGATGGCATCGGCACGGCGACGATCGGCGCCATCGTCTTTTATCATCTCCTTAGCCTCGGCGCTCCGGCCCAGGGGAAATCCCGCTAAAGACTGAGGCCCGGAAGAACCGCACGAATGTGATCGCCAAGCGCCCTGGCCGCCGATGATGTCTGGGGATCGGAAAATGCGATGGCTATTCCGATCGTCGGCAGCGGCGGCAGACCATCCCTGACGATATGAAGGTCGGGCGGAACGGCTGTTTTCGTCAGCACGCTGATGGCGTGGCCGGAGCGGGCGATAGCGATGAGACCGGCAAGGCTGGTGCTGGCAAAGGCGACACGGTAGCGGCGATTGGCGCTTTCCATGGCATCGCAGGCCGCGCGGTGATCCAGCGTCGCCGGTGCCGAGAGCGCCAGCGGCAGCACATCCTTGGCCAGCAGATTGGGTTCCGGCTTGTCTGCCACCCAGACGAAACTCTCCCTGCGCAGAACCTCGGGATGATCAGGATCGGCCTGTGAGACCAGCGCCATGTCGATCTGGCGGCGGCGCAGCAGCGGATGCAGCTCTATGGTTGGCGCGCAGACCATCCGCAGGTCGACTTTCGGGTAGGTTGCGCAGAAGCCCCGCAGCAGTTCCGGCAGGAAGGCGATGGAATAATCCTCCGGGCATCCAAGGCTGACGGTTCCCTGAAGGATCGCCTCGCTCATATCCGCAAGGATTTCATCGTGCCGGGCGAGCAGCGCATTGGCATGCGCAAGCAGTTTTTCTCCCGCCGCAGTGGCCCGCACCCCCGAACCCGTTCGTTGCAGCAGGCTGTGGCCCACCTGTTCTTCAAGCCGCTGCATCTGCGTGCTGAGCGCCGATTGCGTGCGCCCGACCTGCATGGCGGCAACGCTGATGGAGCCGGCGCGGGCGACGATGACGAAGTTCTTGAGAAGTGTGAGGTCGAGCATGGAGATATCAAAATTATCGATATCTGCTTCAGATACTATCAATTGGACTGCCTACGCAAGGGCCTGTTACCGTTCTTCAGGATCACCTCTTTGGGGAACGTGTCATGGACAACATCTCGAAAAACGCCATTTCGTTGAACGATGAACCGGCCTTCTGGGCTGCCGCCAATAAACACCTGACCCGCTATGGGCCGGCCTTCGAAGAGATCATCGTCGAACGCGCCGCGGGAAGTTTCGTTTATGATGCGGATGGCCGCGCCATTCTCGATTTCACCTCCGGGCAGATGAGCGCCCTGATCGGCCACACCCACCCGGATATCGTCGCCACCGTCAACCGGCAGATGGCCTCGGTTGCGCATCTCTTCTCCGGCATGCTGTCGCGCCCCGTCGTCGAACTTGCGGCACGGCTGGCGGCGCTGGCGCCCGGTCTCGACCGTGTGCAATTGCTGACGACAGGGGCGGAATCCAATGAGGCGGCGATCCGCATGGCAAAGCTCGTCACCGGCGGCCATGAGGTCGTGGCGTTTGCCCAGAGCTGGCATGGCATGACCGGCGCTGCGGCGTCTGCCACCTATAGTGCCGGCCGCAGGGGCTATGGCCCGGCGGCGGCCGGTTCGCTGGTCATTCCGGCCCCGAATGCCTATCGCCCACGCTTCCGCAACCCGGATGGATCGAATGACTGGCAGGCCGAGCTTGACGATGCCTTCGAACTGATCGATCGCCAGTCGACCGGCAATCTCGCCGCCTTCATTGCCGAGCCTATCCTCTCAAGCGGCGGTATTCTCGAATTGCCGCCCGGTTATCTCGCCGCCCTGAAGAAGAAATGCGAGGAGCGCGGCATGCTGCTCATCCTCGACGAGGCCCAGACCGGCGTTGGCCGGACGGGGCACATGTTCGCCTTCCAGCGCGATGGCGTGACGCCCGACATCATGACGCTCTCCAAGACGCTCGGCGCCGGCCTGCCGCTCGCAGCCGTGATGACAAGCGCCGAAGTGGAGCAAAAGGCCTTCGAAAGGGGCTTCCTGTTCTATACGACGCATGTGTCCGATCCGCTGCCGGCGGCTGTCGGTGTGACGGTCCTCGATGTGGTGGCGCGTGACGGTCTCGTGGAACAGGCGATTGCTCGCGGAAAGCGTCTGAAGGACGGGCTTTTATCCTTGCAGCAGCGGTTCGAATGCGTCGGTGACGTGCGCGGTCGCGGGCTGCTGCTGGGACTGGAAGTCGTGGCCGACCGGCATACGAAGGCCCCGGGTTTCGAACTCGGTGCGCGCATCATGCAGGAAGCGATGCTGCGCGGCATGAGCATGAATATCGTCAAGCTGCCCGGCATGGGCGGCGTTTTCCGCATCGCCCCGGCACTGACCGTGTCGGATGCCGAAATCGATCTCGGGTTGGATATTCTGGCGGATTCCATCGAATCCGCGCAGGCCGCGCGATAGGGCAGTGACGCCACGTATCTTTGCACCCGCCTGAAGGTGAAAATTCAGGCGGGTGGTTGTAGCGTGACCACTCCTTTCAGGAGTGAGAGCCATCTGACGTTCCCACGGAAAAATCAGGGTTGCGGGACATTGCGCAGTCCAGCCATTCTTGGCCAGGTCTCATTGTCCGCCGCCTCCGTCGGATTCTCATATCAAATCACGCTCGTGGCTCCGGCCGCTCTTCAGCACATCGTTGCTGACGAGAATTGCAGATACTCTTGCAGCATGATCTTTCGCGATGCCGGCCGGTGAGCCGGCTTTCCTGTCGCATAGGCCTGCGTGGTTCTCCCCGCACCGGGAAACGGAACGTGCAAACTTTCCCTCTTAGTCTAGACGAGCAGGATTTGCTTTTTGGGACCCTGCCATGGAAAAAAAACATTGCGATGGCGAGCAGCGCTGGTAGATCGCGGGCAAAATTTCGTTCAGCCGAATCGTCGGTTTTTTGAGCGTTGTGAGCAGTTTATGTGTCGGTGCTGCGTGGACTGGGAAGCATTATGAATGTGACTGGTCGTAGCGAAAATATTGGTTAGCCTTATGAATGTCGGGCGGTCGGATTTTACAGAGGATACTGTTTCGGGGAGCAATCATCGGTGGAGCGGAAACAGGCGGAGCGGAATACATCCATGAACATCTCGCCATTGCGGTGCGTGCATGTGGCCGTCCTGTCGCTTCTGTTCACGTCTCTCCTCTTCGGCGCGGCGCGGGCGCAAGGGCCGTCGGCGGCGCAGAAAGCGGTTGCCGCTTCCGACATCGCCGCCTTGAGGGCGGCATTGCATGAGGATGCCGGCGCGATGGACGGTGCCACCTTGTCGGCGCTTCTGAGGCAGGCCATCAGGCGGTTGGCGGAGAGCGATTCCTCAGACAAGGAAGAGGCGCGTGAAATCATTCACGTTCTGGCGGCGTCTGGCGCTCCGCTCGACAGAGCTTTTGAAACCGTTCTGGGAGACCGGATTGGCATGCCGGCCACATGGATTGCCAGAATCCCCGGGGAGCGTCGATTGGCTGTCGAGCTGATCGGCACTGTGCCGGAGGATCTGCGTTGCCCGATGATCGTCGATATGGCGGGGGACGGGAATAAGGGGCAGTGGGAAAATGCCGTTGCCGCGCTCGACACCTTACCCTCGCAAAAAAGGGCGTCGCCTGAATGCCTCGACCTGTTTCGTATTGGAATCCGGGCCGCCGACCCTTCGACCGTCGCACTGCGTATGAAATCACTTCTCGCGTCAGGCATGGTGCCTCGGGCGCAGGAGGCAGCCCGCATACTGGCGGTTCTTCCCGCCGACAGGGCCGGGGCGGATGTCGCCGAGAACATACTGAAAAGCGTTGATCCGGATGCTCCATTGCCGCTGGAAACTTTTGACGGATATCCCTATCGGCCGGCGAGCCTCTTTGCCTATCTCGTGAATGTATCGCTCGGCCGTTTCAGCACGCCGCTTCAGCAGAATCTCGCATCCTTGCCGGTCTGGGCGGAGGTTCTCACCCGACATGACCGGCGCGAGGAAACATGCGTCGACCAGAATATTCAGGAAGCCGCCGGTGCCTGGCAGAATGCCGATACTGAAGACAGAAGCGTGCCGGAAGACAGGAAGCTTATCCTTTTGAGAGCGGCGACAGGCTGGCTCATTCGCCATTGCGCGGTGGGCTCCGTCCAGAAACTTCCATGGACGGATATGATCCGGCGCGGCGGCCGTGATCTGGTTGTCGCGGCGATGGAACGTGGCGCGGTCTTTTCCGATCCCGCTTCCATCATAAATACCGCCATATGCGAACGCGATGCCGAACTCGCCATCGGCCTGATGCGGCGCGACGGGTTGAATGTCGGTCTTTCCGCATTCCTTGTCTGCCTCACCCCGGCGCAACTGACACGGGCTGGGGCTGGGGACCTTCGGATGCTGTCGTGGCTGATACGGCACGGAGCCGATCCCGATGAAGCAATCGCCGATGCTTCGCCGCTCGCCGTCGCCGAGCTTTATGATCGCAGGGAGGTGGCGGAAGCACTCAAGGAAGCGGGTGCCGGATCAACGGCATTCACGGGGGAGGGACGGCGTCTCTGGCTGGGCCGCCTGTTGCGGCTTGTCGCCGGTTTCCCGCCTGATCCCCTTCCTTTCGAAGATGGTTATCAGGACACGCCTTGGAGCATGAATGTCGATGAAAAGGATCTCGATGGCGACGGGCGGCCGGAATATATCGTCTGGGACAATTGCGGATCGGCGGTATGTGATTTCGCCGTTCTGATGAAGGCCGGGCATCAATGGCGCGTGCTGCTGAACGACGCGGGGAATTTGGAGCAACTGGCGACGAAGCATCTGGGATGGTCCGACCTTCGCGTCAGCGGACGCGTTGCCGCGGCTGAATATCAGATGACGGTCTACCGCTTCGATGGTGTGTCATATCTTCCGTTACAATGTGAAACAGCCACCTATGAGGGCGACGGCGATCCTGTTGTCAGGCCGGTGCCGTGTGCCCGTTGAGGCGGTCAGTCGCCCGACCCGTCGCGCGGCGGGGATCATTGCGTTTTCCAGGTCTCAAGCAGCATTCCGACAAATTTTTCCGCGGCCGGCGACAGCGTGCTGCTTCGCCTTTGCACGATGCCGATCGTACGGGAGACGACGGGATTGACGATTGGCCGGGTGACGAGAAACGGATGATCGTCCTGCGGCGTCGCCAGTCGCGGCAGCACGGAAATCCCCAGACCCGCCTCCACGAGACCAAGCGAGGTGTTGAGGTGGGTCACCTCGTAAAACCAGTTCAGCTTTAGGTTGTGTCTCGCAAGCGCCCCGTCGAGCAGCGTCCTGTTGCCGCTGGAACGATCCACGACAACAAGCGGATAGGATTCAAGCTGGTTCCACTCGATTGTTTCGAAAGCCGCCAGCGGGTGATCTTTCCGCATCGCCAGCACGAAGGGGTCGTCGATGAGCGGTTCGAACGACAGATCGGGATCGGAATTGCCCATCAGATTGATGCCGAACTCAACCTCGCCTCTGGCGACTGCCTGCAGCCCCTCATTGGCGGTCAGGTCCCGGATACGCAGCCTTATATGCGGATATTGCCGGCTGAAGGTCTTGATGACGGCGGGAAGAAAATAGAACGCCGCTGTCGGAACACATGCCATCGTAATGAGGCCGCGTCGCTGGGCGCCGTCCTTCATCGCGAAAAGCGATCCGTCGAACTCCTCCAGCATACGCCGGACAAGCGGTATGACTTCCTGACCCATGGCCGTCGGTGCGACATGGCGGGTGGTTCTTTCCAGCAGCGGCGCGCCAATGGCCTGTTCCAGTTTCTGGATACGCCGGGTCAATGCCGGCTGTGAAATATGGAGCGCTTCTGCGGCTCTGTGAAAGCTCTCCATTTCAACCACGGATTGAAAGGCGCGCAGGTCCAGAATTTCGCAATTAATGCTCATAACGCAATAATACCTCCGAACATTGCATTTAACAGATTAGCGTCTTTTGCCCATATTGCAACAACAAGGCGGATTGATCCGCTAAATGCAAGATTGAGGCGACTGATGAATGATCTGCTCAAGATACCCTGTGTGCTGATGCGCGGCGGAACCTCACGTGGACCGTTCTTTCTCGCATCCGACCTTCCGCGTGATCCGGTAGAGAGGGATGCCGCCCTCCTGTCCATCATGGGCTCGGGCCATCCGTTGCAGATCGACGGTATCGGCGGGGGTAATCCGGTCACGTCGAAAGTCGCCATCATCGGCCCTGCAACCGTCGAAGGGGCGGATATCGATTACCTGTTCGCGCAGGTCCGGACCGACAGGCAATATGTGGACTATTCGCCCAACTGCGGCAACATGCTGGCCGCCGTCGGGCCTTTTGCGATCGAAGCAGGGCTTGTTGCCGCTCATCGGAACGATACAGTGGTGCGCATCCACAATGTGAATACCGGAAAGCTGATCGAGGCAAAGGTGCCGACGCGCGGCAGCGAGGTGATTTATCTTGGCGATGCCTCCATTGACGGGGTTCCGGGTCTGGCCGCGCCGATCGCCCTGACCTTCGTGGATGCCGCCGGGGCGAAGACCGGCAGACTGTTGCCCACCGGTGCCCCCCTCGACACGATCGACGGTGTGGATGTGACGGCCATCGACTGTGCGATCCCGATGGTTCTCATGCGTGCAGCCGATCTCGGTGTCAGCGGATATGAGGACCCGCAAACCCTGAGCGGCAACAGGGACCTTATGGAGCGGATGGGCAGCATACGTATTCAGGCCGGTCGGCGGATGGGCATGGGGGAGGTGAAGGACATGGTAATACCGAAGCCCGTGCTGGTCGCTCCCGCACGCAATGGCGGCACCCTTTCGGTGCGTTATTTCATGCCCAGCGAATGTCATCCCGCACTGGCGACGACGGGCGCTGTCGGGATTGCCAGGGCGGCCGTGACGGAGGGCTCCATTGCATATGAACTCGCCGGACGCCCATCCGTGCCGACCCAGATACGCCTCGAACATCCAGCCGGTCGCCTCGACGTGCAGCTGGAGATGCGAAACGGGGCGATAACAGCGGGCCTCGTGAGGACGGCGCGCAGGCTTTTCGAGGGTTTTGCCTTCGCCAAGCCAATCGCTGCAATCAACGACGCGGCTTAGACAACAGTCAGTCATTCAAAACATAGCAAACCGGGAGGAGACCCTTATGCGTAAATACCTGTTAGCAACCGCAGCGCTCTGTGCGCTGGCGGCATCTGCAAATGCCGAATCCGTCAGAATGAGCGTTGGCTCGTACAATCTCAACAACCTGCCTTTTCCTGTCGCCGCCAGCCTCGGCTTCTACAAGGATGAAGGCCTTGACGTGACGACAGAGAATTTTGCCCAGGGCGGCTCGAAGGTCCTGCAGGCGCTGGTCGCTGGCTCGACGGATGTCGCCGTCGGCTTTTACGATCATACCATCCAGATGCAGTCCCAGAACAAGCATGTCATCGGCTTTGTCCAGCTTGCCCGCAATTCGGGTCTGGTGCTTGCGGGAAAGAACGATACCGATTTCGATCCGGCAAAGCCGGAAACCATCAAGGGCAAGAAGGTCGGTATCACGTCTCCCGGCTCATCCTCGGATTTCTTCATCCGTTATTACATGAAGCAGCACAATCTCAGCGACAATGACATCTCCATCATCGGTGTGGGCTCCGGCGCTGCGGCGGTGGCCGCGCTGCAGCAGGAAAAAATCGACCTGCTCGTCAATTACGATCCGGCCGCGACGATCGTGGTCGAGCGCGGGCTGGGCAAGATCCTCATCGATGCGCGAAGCGACCAGGGTGCCAGGGATGTTTATGGCGGCATCTACCCCACCTCGGTGCTGTATGCGACGCAGGAATATATCGATGCCCATCCGGAGGTGATCCAGAAAGTCACCAATGCCACCGTGCGGGCATTGCACTGGATGAAGCAGCACTCCGCCGAGGAAATCGTCGACAGGCTGCCGGATGATTTCGTCTCCGGCGACAAGAAGACCTACATCAAGGCTGTCGAAGCGGCCAAGGCGATCTTCTCCGAAGACGGCAGGTTCGAGCCGGCCGATCTGGAAACGCCTCTGGCGGTTCTCAAAAGCTTCAACGACGCGGTCGCCAAGGCAACGATCGACCTCAACACCACCTATACCAACAAGTTCGTCGAGGCCGCCGCCTCGAAGGCTGCAAACTGAGGGGGCCGCGATGTCATCGCCAGTCAGGAAGCTAGAGCCCGTGACCGAATTCAAACCCCAGCCCATGGTGTCAATCGATAACGTAACCATGGCTTTCGGTTCGTTCGTTGCCGTTCAGGACGTGAACCTCGAGGTGGGCGATGGAGAGTTTCTCTCCATCGTCGGCCCCACGGGATGCGGAAAATCCACCATCCTCAACGCCATTGCGGGACTGCTGAAGCCGGCGCAGGGGAAAGTGGCCATCGATGATGTTCCGGTTCAGGGTGTGCAGAACACCATCGGATATCTTTTCCAGCAGGATGCGCTGCTCCCCTGGAAGACGGCATATCAGAATGTCGAGCTTGGCCTGCTGTTCCGCGGTGTTCCCGAAAATGAACGGCGCCAGAAGGTTCTGGCCTGGCTCGAAAAGGTCGGGCTGAAGGGCTTCGAAGGTCGTTTTCCGCACCAGCTTTCGGGCGGGCAGCGCAAACGTGTGCAGATGGCGCAGGCGCTCATCACCGAGCCGAAGGTCATCCTGATGGACGAACCCTTCTCGGCGCTGGATATCCACACCCGCCATCTGATGCAGAACGAGCTGCTTCGGTTATGGCAGGAAGACCGTCGGGCGGTGGTCATGATTACCCATGATCTCGAAGAGGCGATTGCGCTCGGAGACCGCGTCGTCGTTCTCGCTGCCGGTCCGAAAAGCCGGGTCATCGAAAGCTTCCCCGTCGATCTGGAGCGGCCGCGCAACGTTGCGGAAATCAAACTCGATCCGAAATTCATGACCCTGTATCGCGACATATGGGCATCGCTGCGCGGTGAAGTGGAGAAAAGCTATGCAAGCCGTTAATGTTCGTATCATTCAGGTCGTGCTTCTGGTGGTGCTTCTGGGCGGCTGGCAGCTCGGCGTCACCTCGGGAGCGATCGACCGCTTCTTCTTCCCGGCGCCCTATGACATCGTCATGCAGGTGGTCACCTGGGTGGCTGATGCCGGCTTTTACAAACATGTCGGCATCACGCTCAGCGAAACGGTGCTCGGTTATCTCATCGGCACGGGCCTTGGCGTCGGCGCCGGCGTGTGGCTGGGGCTCAGCCCCTTTGTCGCCCGCGTGCTGGATCCCTTCATCAAGGCAGTGAATGCCATTCCGCGCGTCGTTCTGGCACCGATTTTCGTCCTGTGGCTGGGCCTTGGCCTGTGGTCCAAGGTTGCGCTTGCGGTTACGCTCGTCTTCTTCGTCACGTTCTTCAACGCCATGCAGGGCGTGCGCGAGGTGAACCCCGTCGTGCTCTCCAATTCCCGCATTCTCGGCGCCAAGCGTTCGGATCTGCTGCGCCACGTCTATTTCCCGGCAGCGGCCAGCTGGATATTGTCGTCGCTGCGCACATCCGTGGGCTTTGCGGTGGTTGGCGCCATCATCGGTGAATATCTGGGGGCTTCGGCAGGCCTTGGCTATCTGATTGCCCGCTCCGAAGGGAATTTCGACGCGGTGGGTGTCTTTGCAGGCATCATCATTCTTGCCGTCTTCGTTCTCATCATCGACCTTATTCTCGATATTGCCGAGAAGAGGCTGATCACCTGGCGGCCGAATGCGGGTGAAGAACGACCTGCCTGATGTCTGGCTTGTGCTGATACCAAACGAGGCGGCCTATGGGCCGCCTCGTTTCATGAAAGTAACAGGCTCTGCCTGAAGCCTGACCTGTCGGGATTGCGCCCCGGCCACCGTCGGCGCTCAGGAAAGCGTCTGTTTGAGGACGGCCAGCGCCCCTTTCGTCAGGATGTCGTCCGCGCCAATCGATGTCCTGAGCCCGAATACATCCGCGGCAATCAGATAGAGATCGTTCAGCCCATCATTGCCGACGATAGCTGCCTCGTCTCCCTCCGCATACCATCCGGCATCGCGGGCCTGCCGAAACTCCTGCCCGATGACCAGTCCCCGCACATAGGAGCGCAGCTGATCCGGCGAAAGCCGGCCGGCAAGCCCGCCGGTTCGCGCCGAAAACATGAGCGACAGCATGGCGGCGGATCGTTTTGCCTCTTTCAGACCCCAGCGATAGGCCT
>RCUT01000507.1_pt1 | contig 20163 bp, 18 predicted proteins | sample 2166171 | NCBI WGS metagenome assembly RCUT01 (sample SAMN09932757, study PRJNA488358) | compost metagenome | isolation source: compost soil in 4-hydroxybenzoic | place: Germany: Experimental Botanical Garden
AAGATTCCAGCGCTTCACAACCGCAGAAATGGAAATCATCCTTCAGCGGATCGCCGACCGGCCACTTGCAGGTGCGCTCCGTCAGTTCCGTCAGCGTCAGGCGACGGGAAATCGGCGAGACCACGTTTTTGGAAGGAACGTAATCGAGAACCTGTGCGGTCTCGATGTCGATCTCCTCATTCAGCGCGGTTGCCGCGTTCGAACGGGTGAGAATCCGCGCCGGCGCCGCATTGACGCGGCCTGCAAAGGTCGTCGCGCGTGGGGCAGGTGCAGCGGTGCGCTTGGGCGCAGAGCGCGCCGAAGTGACCGGACCGCCAGCCTTGACGCGTCCCGGCAGATTGAGGCGATGGACCTTGCCGATCACGGCATTACGGCTGACGCCGCCGAGCTGCGCTGCAATCTGGCTGGCGCTAAGGCCCTCGGACCATAATTTCTTGAGTTTCTCGACTCGTTCGTCTGTCCAGTTCATGCCGCTTCTCCGCTCGTCGCGTATAATGTCGGCAGAATCCTTCTCCGTCTCGCGGGCGTACCGCGAGCGTGGTTTCTGCCGGATTTTTGGTGACTAGTTCCGCCGCAATGCAGTCTAGTAATTAGCGATTAACCTAGTGCCACGCAGACTCCGTGGCAAGAGTCGCGGGATTCATCTCGAATCGATTTTCCGGTTTTCCCCAACTTGCTGGCGAGTTGAGTCTGAAAGGCAACACCTTGGGCCTCGCAGGCCGCCACCTACTAGGGCTTGAGAAGCCCGGGAAATACGGACTTTTGTTGACATCGGCAGGCGAAGTGACAATAGTGCCCCTGCCGCCGCGAGGCGGCATTTTTGATTTTCAGGCGAGGGATAACCCCCAGAGCCTATTGACAACCGTCTGACAGCGCATCTGCGCAAGGAGTGATACAGCCATGGCCGAAGCCGCCGCGCCATTGTTCGATACGTTTGCAAGAGCCCCCCTGCGCTTCGAGCGAGGCGAGGGCGTCTGGCTGTTCACGGAGAGCGGCGAACGATATCTGGATTTTGCGGCCGGCGTAGCGGTCAATTCGCTGGGCCACGCCCATCCGCACCTCGTGGAAGCGATCAAGACCCAGGCCGAGAAGGTCTGGCACGTCTCGAACCTTTATGAAGTGCCGGGCCAGGAAAAGCTCGCCAAGCGCCTGACGGAAGCGACCTTCGCAGACAAGGTCTTCTTCACCAATTCCGGTGCGGAAGCGCTGGAATGCGCGATCAAGACCGCGCGCCGTTATCATTATTCCAAGGGGCATCCGGAAAAGTTCCGGATCATCACCTTCGAAGGCGCCTTTCATGGGCGTACGCTGGCGACGATCGCCGCCGGCGGCCAGCAGAAATATCTCGAAGGTTTCGGTCCCAAGGTCGAAGGTTTCGACCAGGTGCCCTTCGGTGACGTTGATGCGCTGAAAGCCGCCATCACGGCCGAGACGGCTGCACTTCTGATCGAGCCCATTCAGGGCGAGGGCGGCATCCGTGCGCCCAGCAAGGAATTCCTGCAGCTGCTGCGGTCGCTCTGCGATGAGCATGGCATGCTGCTGATTTTCGATGAGGTCCAGACCGGCGTCGGCCGCACGGGCAAGCTGTTTGCCTATGAGCAGACGGGTGTCGCGCCCGATATCATGGCGGTGGCCAAGGGTATCGGCGGCGGTTTCCCGCTCGGCGCATGCCTTGCGACGGCGGATGCCGCTTCCGGCATGACGGCGGGCGTGCACGGCACCACCTATGGCGGCAACCCGCTGGCCATGGCTGTGGGCAATGCCGTGCTCGATGTCGTCCTCTCCGAGGGCTTTCTGGAGAAGGTCCGTGATGTCGCGCTGGTCTTCCGCCAGGGCCTTGCTTCGCTGAAGGATCGTTATCCTGATGTCATCGAGGAAATTCGCGGCGAAGGCCTGCTTCTCGGCATCAAGGCGAAGGTCCCGTCGGGCGAACTGCTGCAGGCCATGCGCGGCGAGCATCTGCTCGGCGTGCCCGCGGGCGACAACGTCATCCGTCTCCTGCCGCCGCTCGTTACCACGGCGGAAGAAGCCCGTGAGGGGCTGGCACGCGTGGAAGCGGCCGCCGCTTCCCTGACAGCGAAACAGGCAAAAATCGCCTGAGGAAACAATAAAGGGCGGGCCTCTTCCCGGAGGCTCGCGAGCATGGGACGTTTGAAATGGCTTCACCTAAACATTTTCTTGACCTGTCGGCCGTCAGCTCGCAGGACCTGCGGGCAATTCTCGACGATGCCCGCGCGCGCAAGGCCGCAACCAAGGCCGGAACGGCGGAAAAGCCGCTTGCCGGCAAGATGCTGGCAATGATCTTCGAAAAGCCCTCCACCCGCACCCGCGTCTCCTTTGATGTCGGCATGCGCCAGCTTGGTGGCGAGACGCTTTTCCTCTCCGGTACTGAAATGCAGCTCGGTCGTGCCGAAACGATCGGCGATACGGCCAAGGTGCTGTCGCGTTATGTCGACGCCATCATGATCCGCACGACGGATCATTCGCGCCTGCTGGAGCTTGCCGAGCACGCAACCGTGCCAGTTATAAACGCCCTGACTGACGACACGCATCCCTGCCAGATCATGGCTGACATCATGACCTTCGAGGAACATCGCGGCCCGGTCAAAGGCAAGACCATTGCCTGGACGGGTGACGGCAATAATGTCCTGCATTCCTTCGTGGAAGGCTCGGCCCGCTTCGGTTACCGCATGACAATGGCGGTGCCGATGGGTTCCGAACCGCATGACAAGTTCCTGAACTGGGCCCGCAACAATGGCGGCGAGATCATGTTGTGCCACGATGCCGACAAGGCCGTCGCCGGGGCTGATTGCGTCGTCACCGATACCTGGGTGTCCATGAACCAGGAACACAAGGCGCGCGGCCACAACATCTTCCAGCCCTATCAGGTCAACGAAGCCCTGATGGCCAAGGCGGAAAAAGACGCGCTGTTCATGCATTGCCTGCCGGCCCATCGCGGTGAAGAAGTGACGGATGCCGTGATCGACGGTCCGCAATCCGTGGTCTTCGACGAGGCGGAGAACCGCCTCCACGCGCAGAAGTCCATCATTGCCTGGTGCATGGGCGCCATCTGAGCAATCCCCCGGCCTGACACACCTCACGCCGGGTGCTTGAACTTGCCCGCATAGATTACCATCTGTGGGACTTCGAAGAGGCTCGTCGGTTTTGCTGGCGGGCCATCATCACGATTTGCACGTTTTTCCCGGAAGCGGTTTCTCTTCCCGGGTCTCTGTGCGACAAGCGGAAAAAGCACATTTTAAAAGCCGGACTTTTGGACGGTAGCGGCGCCACGGCTGCGCCAAGGAGTATCACATGGCAAATGTAACGGTTGAACTGGACGATCTCGATTTTGCTGGCGACGACAAGGTTGTGCCCTTTCAGGTCGAAGGTCTGGATGTGCGCGGCCGCGCCGTACAGGTTGGGCCGCTGCTGAATGCCATTCTCGAGCGGCACGATTATCCTGCCGCGGTCGCCCGCCTGCTGGCGGAAGCGACTGTTCTGACGGCGCTGATCGGCACGTCGCTCAAGTTTTCCGGCAAGCTGACCCTCCAGACCAAGGGCGACGGCCCGGTCGACCTGCTGGTCGCGGATTTTACCGCGCCTGAAAGCATGCGCGCTTACGCCCGTTTCGACGAGGAGCGGCTGGCCGCGGCGATCGCGGAAGGCGCAACCTCACCGGAGCAATTGCTCGGCACCGGCATTCTGGCCTTCACGATCGATCAGGGCGTGGGCATGCAGCCTTATCAGGGCATCGTGCCGCTCGATGGCTCGTCGCTGGAAGACATTGCCGGGGTTTATTTCCGTCAGTCGGAACAGCTGCCCACCCGCGTGCGGCTGGGCGTTGCCGAGTTCTTCGACCGTGATGGCGAAGGCAAGCCGCGTCATGGCTGGCGTGCGGGCGGCGTTATCGCGCAGTTCCTGCCGCAGGCGCCCGAGCGGCTGCGTATGCGCGACCTGCATGGCGGCGACGGCGATGAAAGCGGTCACGAGGTGCAGGAGGATGATGCCTGGATGGAAGCCGTCACGCTGTTGAACACGGTGGATACCGACGAGCTGACCGATCCGCAGGTGCCGGTGGAACGCCTGCTCTTCAGGCTTTTCCATGAGAGCGGCGTGCGCATCTATGATCCGCAGGCAGTTTTCGACCGTTGCAGCTGCTCGCGGGACAAGATCAAGGGTGTGCTGTCAGGCTTCACCGCCGAAGAGATCAAGGCGAGCGAGGAAGACGGGGCCATTGCCGTGACCTGCGAGTTCTGCTCCACCACCTATCGCTACGATGTCAGCGAATTTGAAAATGCCTGAATAGAAAGCCGTGCCCCACAAAGGGTGCGGCTTTTTCATTGCCGGGCGAGTGGTTAGTTCAGAACCCGCATCAGGCCCGGTGAATCCAGCGAAAAGGCGGGTATGGTGACGTTGAACACCTCGCCATTTTCCGTTTCCATTTCATAATGCCCGAACATCAGGCCCGAGGGTGTGTCCAGCGGGCAACCCGAAGAGTATTCGTAGCTGTCGCCGGGTTTAAGATGTGGCTTCTCACCCACGACGCCAGGCCCATAGACCTCATCGACCTGTCCGTTCTGATCGGTGATGTGCCAATAGCGATTGACGAGGGTTACCGGAATATCGGAGTTGTTCGCGATCACGACTTTGTAGCCCCAGACGTAACGATCGTCATCCGGGTCGGATTGTTCCTCGAGATAATACGGGTCGACCGTTACCTCGATATCCCTTGTCAGAGCACGATACATACGCGCCACACCTCGATATTATGCCTGCCGCCACATCCTACACTATAGGTTCTGGCTATCGTCAAGAAAATGAATGACTTGACGGGCAGGGGGCATCTCCTGTTGCGCTGCTTTCCATCGTTAGGGATAACGGGAAAGGTAAATATTGGTTGCCTGACAGGGTCTTTTCGGACCGCACCGGCGAACCATGGCCCGACACGCGGTCAGGCCATGGCGATTTGCCGATTGAATTTTCAGGCCGAAACGGCCGCCAGACCCTTCGCCAGATCTTCCAGCAGATCGTCGGTATCCTCGATGCCGCAGGAAAGGCGCAGGGTGCCGCCGGAAATACCGAGTTCAGCACGCGCCTCGTCGGAGAGGTTCTTGTGCGTCGTCGTGCCGGGATGGGTGATAAGGCTCTTGGCGTCGCCGAGGTTGTTGGAAATCTTCACGATTTCCAACGCGTTCTGCAGCTTGAAGGCCGCTTCCTTGCCACCCTTCAACTCGAAGGCCACCAGCGTCGAACCGCCGGACATCTGCCGTGCGATGATGTCGGCCTGCGGATGGTCGGCGCGGCCGGGATAGATGACCTTGGCGACCTTGCCGTTATCGGCGAGAAAATCGGCGATTTTGCCGGCATTGGCCGTCTGCTGTTTCACACGCAGCGGCAGGGTCTCGATGCCTTTCAGTAGCGTCCAGGCATTGAACGGCGACATGGCCGGGCCGGTATGGCGGAAATAATCCTGCAGCTCTTCTTCAATCCACTTCTTGTCGGAAAGGATCACGCCACCGAGGCAGCGGCCCTGGCCGTCAATATGTTTGGTGGCCGAATAAACAACGATATGGGCGCCGAGTTCGAGCGGCTTCTGGAAAAGCGGCGTCGCAAAGACGTTGTCGACCACCACCTTGGCGCCGATCTGGTTGGCGAGCTTCGCCACGCCGGCAATATCCACCACTTCGAGCGTCGGATTGGTCGGGCTTTCGAGGAAGAACAGCTTGGTGTTCGGCTGGATCGCCTTTTCCCAATTGCCGAGATCGCGCCCGTCGATCAGCGTGCATTCGATGCCGTATTTCGGCGCGAGCGTTTCGACCACCCAGCGGCAGGAGCCGAAGAGGGCGCGGGCAGCAACGATATGGTCGCCGGCGCGCAGCTGGCACATGATGGCGGCGGTGACGGCGGCCATGCCCGACGCAAGTGCGCGGGCGTCTTCAGCGCCTTCCAGCAGGCACATGCGCTTTTCGAACATGTCGTTGGTAGGGCTCGCATAACGGGCGTAGATGAACCCGTCCGTTTCACCCTTGAAGCGCGCTTCGGCTGCTTCGGAGTTTTCGTATACGAAACCCTGGGTCAGATAGATCGCTTCCGACGTTTCACCGTAAGGGGAGCGTAGCGTACCGCCGTGAACGAGCTGGGTTGCCGGGCGCCATTTATTGCTCATGTGATCACCTTCAAAACAAAAAAACCGGCCGCAAAAGCAGACCGGTTCCTAGCACCCGGTCTTTTTAGCCACTTGTTTAACGTGGCTGCAAGCCGACCGGCCAAATCACCACGGGATAAGCTTGCCATACTGCCGTTACCGGCTTGCGTCAATGCTTTCCTTTTGGTTTTGTCGCCGTAAAAAGGAATGATGACCATGACGAGAACCACGGGCATTTTGGCGGATGGCGCGATCAAGGCGCTGTTTGCAGGCGGCAAGCTGAAGAGCGAGGCCGATCTCGATGCTGATCAGGTGCAGCCCGCCAGCCTTGATCTCAGGCTCGGCTCGAAGGCCTATCGCGTGCGCGCCAGCTTTATGCCCGGCCCCGGAACCTACGTCCTCGACAAGCTCAATCGTCTCAGCCTGCACGAGATCGACCTCACCCAGGGCGCGGTGCTAGAAACCGGTTGCGTTTATATCGTTCCCTTGATGGAAAGCCTTGCGCTGCCGGCGGACATGTCTGCCTCGGCCAATCCGAAAAGCTCGACCGGCCGTCTCGACATCTTCACCCGTGTCATGACCGATAACGCGCAGGAATTCGACAAGATACCGGCCGGTTATGCCGGCCCGCTCTATCTGGAAATCAGCCCGCGCACATTCCCCATCGTGGTGCGCCGCGGCTCACGCCTGTCGCAGATCCGCTTCCGCATCGGCCATTCGCTGCTCAACGAAAGTGAACTGCTGAAGCTGCACGAGACGGAAATGCTGGTCGCAAGCGACACGCCCAACGTGACCGGCGGCGGCATCGCGCTTTCGATCGACCTCAAGGGTTTCGGCGAAGACGGGCTGATCGGTTATCGTGGCAAACATCACACGGCGGTGGTGGATGTCGACAAGAAGGCCCAGCATGACGTTCTCGATTTCTGGGAGCCGCTCTACGCGCGCGGCCGCGCCGAACTGATCCTCGACCCGGATGAATTCTATATTCTCGTTTCGCGCGAAGCTGTCCACGTTCCGCCGCTTTACGCGGCTGAAATGACGCCATTCGACCCATTGGTGGGCGAATTCCGTGTGCACTACGCCGGCTTCTTCGATCCGGGCTTCGGCCATGCGCAGGCCGGCGGCACCGGCAGCCGCGCCGTGCTCGAAGTGCGCAGCCACGAGGTGCCCTTCATTCTGGAACACGGGCAGATCGTTGGCCGGCTTGTTTACGAGCACATGCTGCAGAAACCGGAAGGCCTCTATGGCAGCGGCCTCGGCTCCAACTATCAGGCGCAGGGACTGAAGCTCTCCAAGCATTTTCGCGCCGAATAACGAAACCGGCGGGTGCTTGACACCCGCTGCGAACTATCCGATGTCTTATGCGCGCGCGGGTGTAGCTCAATGGTAGAGCAGCAGCTTCCCAAGCTGAATACGAGGGTTCGATTCCCTTCACCCGCTCCAGCGATGCCGCGATCCATGTACCGGATAATGCGTCACAAGCCGAATGTGATCGGCATTTAGTTTGACGCTGAAGGTTGGCTAAATATCGAGGACCTGATAGCAAGGGCCTATATTCCCCTGACACCCGAGTTCTGCTTGAAGTTGTTGAGACCAGGGGCAAGAAGCACGTCGCCATTTCTGCTGATGGGCAATTCATCATCTGATAGTTAACTGACGTAGAGATGGTAATAACTTAGATAATTTTTCTATAAAAATAATTTCTATCCTCAAGATATTGATATTCGAAAAAATTTCAAAATGATGAAGTATTATTTAATATAATATTTTAATATTTGAATTTTACCTGTGCATGGATCGGTACTCTGATGGAAAGTATTATTTTATTAGTATTGTATACATCTATGGCGGCATATTTTTTGGTGTCTATGACAATATCAGAAGTTCGAGATATCATGTTTTATAAAAATAACGACTGGAATTTTGAACTTGATAGTCACCCGAAATGGAAGTCTTACGAAGGGGATTCTGATAGGCAGATTTCAAACAGATCAAGAGTAATATTTTGCATGCCAACTGGGATTTTATTTTTATCTTTGCAGATGCTTATAATAGTTTATACATTTATAATAAATTATACTTGAAGAATATTTTATTGTAGAGGGCTATATAATAATTCGAAATATTTTTTTGTTTATAGTATAGGTCCGCGCTCTTGTTTGGAATTATCGTTTTGATGACGTGATATGTGGCCTTTGAAGGGGCGATGCGGCAGATCACAGCGTTGGACTATTTGAAGTGTAATATCAGCGAAAATCTCGCTTCGATGGCCATCCGATGTCGTTCGGGTTGTGGATGGCACAACGCTTCCAAAGAAAGGGCGTTAGCAAAAAAGAATAGTACACAATTTAGCTTGACTACGATTAAATTGCACGTAATAGTTGATGCAGTCGTAACATAGGGGAAGTGTTATGAGTCGCAAACTTCTTTCGGAATTTCTGGGAACCTTTTGGCTCGTGTTCGGAGGATGCGGCAGCGCGGTTTTTGCCGCCGCCTTTCCCGAACTCGGCATCGGCTTCCTTGGTGTCGCTTTCGCTTTTGGTCTAACGGTTCTGACCATGGCCTACGCGGTTGGCGGCATTTCAGGCGGTCACTTCAATCCGGCTGTTTCAGTTGGCCTCACGGTTGCCGGTAAATTCCCGGCGGCAAGCCTCGTGCCTTATATCGTGGCGCAGGTTCTGGGGGCGATCGTCGCGGCTGCGGCGCTTTATGTCATCCTCACCGGCAAGGCAGGGGCTGACATTGGCGGTTTTGCCGCCAATGGTTATGGCGAACATTCGCCGGGCGGATATTCTGTCGTATCGGCGCTGCTGATCGAAGTCATTCTGACGGCATTTTTCCTTATCGTCATTCTGGGGTCGACGCATGGCAGGGTTCCGGCCGGCTTCGCGCCGATCGCCATCGGTCTTGCCCTTACCCTTATTCATCTGATTTCCATTCCGGTCACCAACACATCCGTCAATCCGGCCCGCTCGACAGGACAGGCGCTGTTCGTCGGCGGATGGGCGCTGCAGCAGCTCTGGCTGTTCTGGCTCGCTCCGATCCTTGGCGGCGCCATCGGGGCCGTGATCTGGAAAATTTTCGGCGAGGAAGAGAAGGCCGGCCACACCGGTTCGGTTCAACCTGCGCAGACATGAATAAGAGGCTTTGTTTCCTCGAATGGTCGAGGAAACGACTGAGGAGGATGACATGGATCTTGCTTCGATATTGGCCCAAATCGTTGGCGGTGCGGTAGGCGGCACGGCCGGTGGAAAGATAGTGAAGGACTCCGATCTTGGTTCGCTCGGCAACCTGATTGCCGGCGCCATTGGCGGCCTCGGCGGCGGAACCGTGCTCGGATCGCTGCTCGGCGCGGCCGGAGGTGCAGCAGCTGGCGGCGTGGATATCGGCGCTCTTGCCGGTCAGCTCGTTGGCGGCGGTGTCGGTGGTCTGATCGTGCAGATCATCGTCGGCCTGATCAAGAACAAGCTCGTTGCCAAGTAGAGCGGTTCGGTCGCCTTCAGGATGAAATGACGGACCTTGCCGAAGGAGGAGCTTCGTTCGGCAAGGCATTGGCTTCTATTATTGATGACACCGGTAATGCAAGGCCTGAAGCGGCTTTGCGGATAACAGCATGTCGCTGAAACCATGAAGCGTCGCCGCGGTTGGCCGAAAGAAGCACCAAACCTATTTTGACTGTTTTCGAAAATGCCGGGTCAGTCGGTTTTTTTGACGACCGGCGCGTGTGGTGTCTTGTTCCATGTGAAGGGTTTGGTTTTTAGCTCCACCACGGCCCGCCAGGCCGCGACTGATAACATCAGCCAATATGCGGGCATCGCCAGCCATCGCCTTCCGACATGTCGTCTTTCATAGGCGATCATTCTGCTTCGACCCATCAGCACGAAGATCGTGTAGCTCCCGGCGATATTCAGCACATCGATAAAAAACAGCAGACCTTGCCAGGTGAGTAGCAGATCAGCACCGTTTTCCCGGATGGCGATAGTCATGAATGCCAGGGAAACGAAGAGCAGGGGATGGGCAAGCGACGACAGAAGCATGCCGCCGATCAGCAGCTGAAAAACCATATAGGCAAACCATCCCATGTCGCGCGCGGTCGCAAAAGGCGCACGGGTCATCACCAGCCAGCTTTGCAGCCAACCCTTGTACCAGCGTGTTCGCTGGTTCAGCCACACGGGCAGCGAGGTCGGCGCGTCCTCCAGCGTCTGTCGCCGGATGACGCCGCAACGATAACCGAGCCGATGCAGCCTGAGTCCGAGATCGGCGTCCTCGGTTACATTATAGGGATCCCAGGCGCCGGCCCGCCGCAGCACGGCGGTCCGGAAATGATTGGAGGTGCCGCCAAGCGGCAGCGGCAAGCCGTGTGCGGCAAGCGCAGGTAACATGCAGCGGAAGAGGCCGGAATACTCCAAGGCGAAACAGGCGCTGAGCCAGGAGGAAGAGGCATTGCTGATGATAAGCGGCGCCTGCAGGCAGGCCACCTCGTCTGGCTCATTGCGGAAGGCGGTATAGGCTTCACGCAATTGCTGCGGATGGGGCCGGTCCTCGGCATCATAGACCACAACGAATGCGCCGCGCGCGCCGGAAAGCGCATAGGTGAGGGCTTTGGGTTTCGTGCGCGGCAGGGAAGGCGGCACCCTGACAACCTCTATATGCGGGCCGGGGTTTATCCGCCGGATCGCCTCGATCGTTGCGTCGTCGTCAGCCTCGCAGACAAGCTTGATGTCCAGTCGGGATCTGGGCCAGTCCAGACGTTCCAATGCGCCGATGAGCTGCCCGACGACGGCCTCTTCTCGATAAAGCGCCACCAGAACGGTATAGACAGGCGGTTCGTTTTCCTGCCGAGGAAGCGAGACAGCACCGTTTTCCGTGGGTGCATGGACGAGGGCGAACAGCCTGAAAAGCAGGGTAAAGAGGTAAAGAAGCGTCAGGGTAACATGCAGATAGGCAAATGCCGCTTCCGTATAAAACAGCAGCGACAGAATGAGCAGGGTAACGAGAACGCCACTGCAGAAACCCTGCTGGCCGTGCAGCGTGATCCTGGCGGAATGGTGTGGCGCCGTATTGAAAAGCCGCTGCTGGGTTTCCGCCAGGCGGCGGGCCTCGCCCGCTTTCCAGATTGCGTTGCGCATGGCTTGCGGTGTGGTTACGGCAAATTCGTCGAGAAGACGCGGGCGCTGATCCAGCATGTTTTTCAGAGACGCCATCCGCGCCAGTTCCGGCACGATCAGCAGCGTCGGCGTGCCGTGCAGCGGTGTCAGCCGCAGCAACCTTGGTTCGGCAAGTTGAGTGTCCAGTCGGTTCAGGTCCACCACCCGGCCCGGGCTTATTTCCGGAAGAAATGGCAACCGCAGCAATCTGGCGAAAGCGCTGAAATAGGCATCCGCCGTTACGAGACTGCTTGCCAGCAATTCGTCTTCTACAGTCGAGCCATTTTCCAGCGCCCGCTGTTCGAATGCCTCGATATAGGGCTTGCCAAATCCCAGCGAAGAGAGAAAGCGGGCTTGTTCGGCCTGGTCCTGTTCGGAAGCGGCCCAAAGCGGATCATCGCTGGTACGGGAAAATGCAATTTTTCGTGTCGCCGGCGTCGTACAAAACGAATCTCGTGTATATTGCCTAAAATAATCCATGCATCGCCGCCGCCGTCATGGTGCCGCCCCACTTTCTGTCACGGATAGTATAGATGAGAATGACGAATGTAACGCGGAATATAGGTATCGGTTTTACTTTAGCTCTCGCTTTACAATTGACTGGTTTTATTGGTGAAGTTCGTGCGGAGGGATTGTCGGACGGAAACCGGATGCCGGTGTTGTTCGATGCGCAGGAGCGATTTCCGGGCGGCGACCTTTCTTCAGTTCCCCGCATCAGATTTCTGATGTCGGTCGATTTTCCGCCGTTCAATTTTACCGATCAGGAAGGCCGGCTTGCAGGTTTCCATGTCGATCTGGTGCGTGAAATCTGCGCCCAGTTGAAGGTCGAAAGCAAATGCCAGGTGCAGGCGCTGCCGTTTGACGAGCTGGAGGCGGCGCTTGAAATGGGGGAGGGCGAAGCGGTCATTTCCGGCCTCGCCACCACTGCCGATCTGCGCAAGAGTTTCACTTTCTCGCGGCCCTATCTGTTGATGCCTGCCCGTCTTGCGGTGAACAAGGCGGCGAAATTCACCGGCTCCGGCGCTGATGCGCTTTCTGGAAAGAAGGTGGGTGTGGTTGCCGGTTCTCGGCACGAACAGATGCTGAAAGCTTTCTTTCCAAAGGCCGCGGCCGAGGGTTTCGAGGGCTATGAACCCATGTATGACGCGTTGAAGAAAGGCAAGGTGGACGCCATCCTCGCCGACGGTCTGCGCCTGCCTTTCTGGGTTTCGGGAAGCGCGTCCGAAGGCTGCTGCGCGCTCTTCGGTGGTCCCTATATGTCCGACAGGTTTCTCGGCGAAGGCCTGTCCATCATGACCGTCGATCCCGACAACGTGCTTGTTCCGGCTTTCGATCAGGCGCTGGCGGCCCTTTCCCGCAACGGCCGGCTGGAAGAAATATACCGGCGTTATTTCCCTTACGGGCTCTATTAGAGAGAGCCGGCCACCAGATCGGTTCTGACGCCCGCTCTTATTTGGCCGGCGCGAAAACCTCTTCGTTTCGGCGCAGGCGCAGCAGCGCGATCCACACGGCAGCGGCGATGGCGGTTTCCACCATGAAATAGCTGCCGATCGTTCCCGAAATGCTGAAGGACCAGGTGAAGAAGGCGACGACGACGGAGCCGATGAGATTGCCGCTGTTCCAGATCTTCGCGCGAATATCCTGCCGTCCGGATGCGCCCAGCGCCTCAAGCGCGGTGGCGGCAACGGCCATGGGCAGAACCGCCCAGCAAAGCACGCGGGTGATGACGGGCAGCGAGACATATTCATCGCCGAACAAAAGCGGCAGGAAGGGTGCGATGATGAAAATGACGAGCGCACTGCCGGTCGCGATGAAAAGTGCAGCCTTCAGCACATTATAGGCGCGTTCTATGGTCTTGGTGATGCCCTGCAGGGCGGCGGAGGCCGAACCCGGATAGATCAGCCGGTTGAGGGCCTCGACGGAGAGATAGGAACTGTCGAGAATGCGCCGGGCGATGGAATAACTGCCCAGCACCTCGGCGCTGGCAATGGCGCCGAGAACGAGAATATCGGCATTGCCGCGCACGGCCTTGAACAGGAACTGGGTGGAGAACAGGATGCCGATGCGGATTTCCTCACGCACGATGCGGAACACCGGGCGGCCGAGTCTCGCGATCGCCTTCACCGAAATCATGGCCGCAATCGTGTGGGCTGCGAGGTTCCACAGCGCCCAGGCCTCCACGGTTTCCACCTTGAAGATGAGGCAGGCGACCACCGCGGCAATGGTGCGGGCGACGGCAAACATCACTTCCAGCTTGTTGGCGGAGGCGAAGTCGGAATGGGCGATGAAGCTCTGCGTGGAAAGCGAGATGACTTTCAGGAGGACGAGGTTCGTAAACAGGATCAGGAAGGTGGTGATCAGCGTGTGCAGCAGGGTTTCCGAGGTCGGGAAGAATACCGGGATCGTCACCATGCCGATGATTGTCAGCACCACGCCTGTCGCGGCGCTCAGGAGATAGCTGTGGCCGAGCATGACGGGAAACATGCTGCGATCCTGCGCGACACGGCGGATCAGCGATTCCTGTGAACCGATACCGCAGATCTGGACGCCGAGATTGGTGACGGCCGTGATGGATGCGTAAAGCGCGAATTGTTCGACACCGAGATGGCGGGCAAGCAGCGCGAAGGTCAAAAGCTGGGCGGCGCTGGACATGAGGAGCGCTCCGCCTGACGCCATGTAGGTCAATCCCAGTCTGACTAGATGGCCGAGCCGCGGCGTATTGAACGACACCTCATTCTCCATGTTTTCCGGCATTGCCGGGGGAATTCAAAAATGACTGCGCTGTTTTTAAAATCTGGCGAACTGAAAAAGCCGCAACCGGCCAATAATGTGAAGGTCCGCGACCCGAATGAATGGCAGTTTATCCTGTCTTATCCCTCTTGAGGTAAGAGAGGGTTAAAGCAATTGCATAATAATGATGATAATGACTGTTTATGGTTATTTGGACATGGCCCTGTTTCAGAAGGGTTTCGTTGTTCGTCACGAGGCAGGCCAATGATCCGATCATCCATATCAGGTGCAGGCGACCATGCCGCGTTTGGCTGATACGCAGCCCATTTCTGCACAGGGCAGCGCCATATCACTTGCCGGCGGCCGGCGCGACGCGATTTTTTTCGTCGCCACCATGCTCTATATCTGGATTTCCGTCGCCCCTTTCGAAAATCTGGCAGCGCCGCCGGTGCCGCACGCCGCCGCAAACCAACTAACCGGCCTCGTGATCGCATTGATCCTCGGCGTTTTTGCGCTGCGCCACCGGCTGACGGGACTCCTGCTGCGGCCGCGACTGCCCATTCTGCTGCTGTTCTTCTGGCTGGCGATATGTTCGGTGGTCGGAACCCAGCCAGGCACGTCGCTGCAACGTCTGGTCTTCACGGCGCTCCTGTGCTTCATCACCAGCGTTCTCGTCGTCATGCCGCGGGACCGGCGGCAGTTCGACCGGATGATGGCCATCTTCGCCATCATTCTCCTGGCGTTGTGCTATCTGGGGGTGATCTTCCTCAGCTCGCGCTCGATCCATCAGCCCTATGATCTCGATGAGAAAGCGCTCGCGGGAGACTGGCGCGGCATTTTCAACCACAAGAACGCCGCCGCTCCGGCCATGATCATTCTTTTCATGATCGGGCTTTACCTGCGTAACGCCTGGTCGACGCTGGGCGGCATCGCCATCACGCTGCTGGCCGGTTTCTTCCTGTGGAAGACCAATGGAAAAACCGCGGCCATGCTTTTGCCCGTCACCGTGGCGCTGATCTGGGTCATGGAAAGGCATGCCCACCGCACGCTGTTGATGATCGGCGGTCTTCTCGCCTTCATCAACATATCCGCGGTTGGCTCCACTTATTTCCCGAGCATACAGAATTTTGTCGAAAGCCTGGGCATCGATTCCACCTTCACCGGCCGCACGGACATATGGCGGCTGTCCTTCGACACTTTCGCGCAATCGCCGATCTTCGGGCAGGGGTTCCAGGCATTCTGGGCGAGCGACCGGCTCCTGTCGCAGGCCGATATAGCCGGCACCTGGGCCGTTACAGCCTTCCATGCCCATAATGGCTATATCGAAAGCCTGCTGAATGGCGGCTTGCCGGCCTTCATTCTCACCGTCATCTGGCTAGTCATCATCCCCGCGAACGATTTCCGCACCGCAGTGGACAAGGGTACTGATCCGGGCCTGACCCGACTTTTTGCACGAATTTGGGTGTATGCGCTGCTTTCTTCGTGTCTTGAGAGTAATTTCTTTACCGGAACCGGGCCTATCTGGTCTTCTCTGCTGATCGCAATCTATTGTTTGAGGCATCAGGCTTACGACATACTTGAACAGGGGCAATAATTTGCAGACAGGCCGGGGGGCTTTGTATGACGCAAAAAATCGGGACTTTTGCAGACCGGATCAATAACCGGCTGGTGCGCTATTTTCCGGGACCGGCGGCACGGATCGAAACATCCGAACCGATCGTGTCCTTCACATTCGACGATGTGCCGGCAAGCGCCTGGACGGCGGGTGCGCGCATTCTGGAAAACGAGGGCGTCTGCGGGACGTTTTATATCGCCGGCGTGTTCATCGACAAATACGATGAACAGCAGCAGATGATTTCCACAAAAGGCTGTTCGGAACTGGCAGCGGCCGGCCATGAACTTGCCTGCCACACTTTTTCCCATCGCAAACTTTCGAGCTTTTCACGACGGGGGCTCGAGGCGGACCTCGATCGTAATGACACCGTGCTCGGATCATTCGATGGAGGCCGCCACGGGCGTAATTTCTCCGTTCCCTTCGGCATGGCCTCACCGGTCATGCAGCCGCTGCTGCGGCGCCGGTTCAGGACTGCGCGCGGCATCATGCCTGGCATCAACAGGGGCAGCGTCGACCCGTATAATCTTGCCGCAGTCGAGTTGCGTGCGGATCAGAACTACCTCGACGCCGCCGACCACTGGCTGGAAGATGTTTTGCAAAAAGGCGGCTGGCTCATCATCTTCACCCATGATGTTTCGCGCACACCAAGCTTTTACGGTTGTCCTGAAGACAGATTTCAGAGCCTCGTCCGCAGGGCGGTATCCGGTGGTGCGAAGATCATGACGGTCGATGCCGCGGCAACGGCGCTCGGCCTGTAGAGGAAATTCTCGGCGCGTTTCCCGAGCTGCAACGGCTGAAACGGCAGGCCCGTGTCCGCAATTGCGGGCTACTGGCTGGCCCAGATGATGCGGGCAATCCACTCCACATCGGCCATGTCGAAGCTGCGGTTGGGATGTTCCGGGTTGAGCGAAAGAAGCTCGATGTTCTTGGGGCTTTGCCGCGCCAGCACCTTGGCCATCACTTCGCCGTCGCGGCTTTTCAGCACCACGCGGTCACCGCGCCGCACCTGTGCGCCCGGCTCCACGATGAGGATGTCGCCGTCACGGTAAAGCGGCATCATGCTCTCGCCCTGTACTTCCAGCGCATAGACGCCCTGTTTGCGCTCGGGAGAGGAGGGGAATTCTACCACATCCCAGCCCTGACCGGCCGGAAAACCGCCATCATCGAAAAAGCCGCCGGAGCCTGCCTGGGCGAAACCGAGCAGGGGAATGGCGTTGTCCGCGCCCGAAGGCTGCATCGTCTGCGCCCTGCCGAAAGCATAACCGAAAAACTGGTCGACGCTTGCCCCCGTCGCTTCCAGCACCTTGGAGACGGATTCCGTCGAAGGCCAGCGTTTGCGGCCATCTGGCCCGAAACGTTTCGATTTGTTGAACGAGGTGGGATCGAGACCGGCGCGCTTCGCCAATGCCGAAGGCGTCAGCTGATGGCGTTTAGCAAGCGTATCGATGGCGCTCCAGATCGTCTCGTGTGAAAGCATGATAGAAAGCCCGCAAGTGGAGCCGATAGCGGAAAGCTCCTGTCGTATATTGACCGGAATCTAGACCATATCCGGTCAGGAGTAAAGCAAGGAAAGGAATAAAATCCTTGCTCTACGCCACCATGGCCGACGTATTTATCTTGGCCAGCTGGATCACCGCCTGCGTGCGGCTGTCGACCTTGAGCTTCAGCAGGATCGCGGAGACATGCGCCTTGATGGTGGCTTCGGAAACATTGAGCTCATAGGCGATCTGCTTGTTCAGCAACCCTTCGGCCAGCATGCCCAGAACCCGGCTTTGCTGCGGCGTCAGTGTTCTGAGCCGGCCGATGAGATCGGCCACGTCAGGATCCTGTTCCTTATCGCCCTGATGACCTGACGGTATCCAGAGATCACCTTCCAGAACCGCGCGGATGCCGTCTCTGATATCATCGATACCAGAGGACTTGGAAATGAAACCGGAAGCGCCGAGTTCGATGGATCGGCGAACGGTGGTCGCATCGTCCGTTGCTGAAACGATGACGATCGGCAGGCTGGAAAATTCCGCTCTCAGCGCCATCAGGCCTGAAAATCCGCTGACCCCCGGCATGGCGAGGTCGAGCAGCATGAGATCGGCGTCGTTGCGCGCTGCGGCTGCACTTCGGGCAGCCTCGAAATCTCCGGCTTCAACAATGGTCTGCTGCCCGTCGAGGCCGGATACGGCCTGTTTCAGGGCGCCGCGAAAAAGCGGGTGGTCATCTGCTATGATAATGACAAGTTCCGACATTCTGGCCCCCTCCCAAGGGCGTTATGCGGTTCTTTTTTGGGTACTGGCGCACTCCATTTGCCGGCGGTCGAACGCTTCCGGCTCCTTTGCCAAAGGTTGCGCCAATCGCTCCCGCATTACAAGGAAAAGCTTGTGGACAGGCGGTCTTTCAGGGCTTCCGTAATAAAAATGCCGTGGAAACTGTGGACAATTGCCATGCTTTGCGGCAAACCGCCCGGACAGGAAAGTGCTGGAAAGCCTTGGAGAGCCCCATGCAGGAAACGCCCGCGATCATCTATAAAATCGTGCCGGAGACGTTGTGGAGTGCGGCCAGGGCGAAGGGCGTCTTCGAAGGCGCAGCCATCGATCTGACCGATGGTTTCATTCATTTTTCAACGGCAAAACAGGTGGCCGAGACCGCCGCACGGCATTTTTCCGGCCAGTTCGATCTGCTTCTGATTGCAGTCGATGGCGCGGCCCTTGGCGACAAGCTGGTCTATGAACCCTCCAGAGGCGGCGATCTTTTCCCGCATCTCTACGCGTCTCTTCCCTTGACCGCGGTGCTTTGGGAAACGCCGCTTTCACTCGGCCACGACGGCCAGCACCAGTTTCCGGAGATTTTGTGATGAGCGGATTATTTTCCTCTGTCGGCCGCAAGGGCTTGTTTCTCGTCGATCCGGAAAAGGCGCATGGCCTGTCCATCGCGGCGCTGAAAAGCGGCTTTCTGCCCACCTGCATGGTGCCGCACGATCCGCGTCTGCAGCAGACCGTGGCGGGTCTCGTGTTCCCCAATCCGCTCGGCATGGCGGCGGGTTACGACAAGAATGCGGAAGTGCCGGGGCCGCTTCTCCGGCTCGGTTTCGGCTTCACCGAAATCGGCACCGTCACGCCGAAGGCGCAATCCGGCAATCCCAAGCCGCGCATCTTCCGCCTGGTCGAAGATGAAGGTGTCATCAACCGCCTCGGCTTCAACAATGAAGGTCATGCCGCTGCGCTGGAGCGTCTGAAGCAGGCGCGTCTGCGTGGCATCGTCGGCGTCAATATCGGCGCCAACAAGGATAGCGAAGACCGCATCGCCGATTATGTGCAGGGCATCGAGGCGTTTTATTCGGTTGCGTCCTATTTCACCGTCAATATTTCCTCGCCCAATACGCCCGGTCTGCGCGACCTGCAGGCGCGCGAAAGCCTTGCCGCCCTTCTCACGGCGGTGCTGGAACGCCGCAAGGCGGAAGCCGAACGTTTCGGCAAACGCATCCCGGTCTTCCTCAAGATCGCGCCCGATCTGACCGAAGAGGGGCTGGATGATGTTGCCGAAGAGGCGCTGGCCCATGATCTCGACGGACTGATTGTCTCCAACACCACGCTTTCCCGCGAAGGCCTGCGGCCCGGTCTGCATAAGGGCGAGGCCGGCGGCCTGTCCGGCAAGCCGCTATTCGAGCTTTCCACCACCGTTCTCGCCAAGATGCGCCGTCGCGTCGGCGCCAATCTGCCGATTATCGGCGTTGGCGGTATTTCCTCCGCGGAAACGGCCTTGGAAAAGGTGAGGGCAGGGGCCGATCTCGTGCAGCTTTATTCCTGCATGGTCTATGAAGGTCCCGGCCTGCCATCGGCCATCGTCAAGGGACTGTCGAAGCTGGTCGCCCGCGAGGGCGTGGAGTCGATCCGTGAACTGCGCGACAGCGCGGTGGATCGCTGGGCCGACCGTAAGCTTGGCTGAGCGTTGGCAGGCTGCTTGAAAAAAGAGTGCGCCAATCCTCGGGTCGAGCTCGAGGATGACGGCTGAGGAGGACGCTTTTTCAGCATCGCTGGCGGAGTGGCGAAATCTATCAGCGTTTTTCGCCCGCCGCCCGGGCCTAATATCTCAAGCGCAGAGCACCATCGCCCAATAGGGCCGGTTGCGGCTGGCGGCGTCATAGGCCACCGCGACGCCGAGACCATTATAGGGACCCAGCATATTTTCGAGATGGTGTTTGGAGCCGATCCAGGCCTTGACGACCCGCTCGACGCTGTCCTGACCTGCGGCCACGTTTTCCGCCGCGGGTAGCGGCACGCTACCGTCCTTCATGCGGATGAGGAAACTGTCGGTCAGGCCGATCAGATGCGCCATCTTCTGCGCCTTGACCATACGGCCGGCCTGATAGGCGGCGGCGCTGCTAGCCGCGCCATTGATGGCGAGCGGCGAAAGCCCTTTCGAGCGGCGCAACTCGTTGACCATCGGAAGCGCTGCCGCGGTCTCATCGCGGGTGCCTGACGGCATGCCCTTGTTGGTGGGCATGGAAACGCAGGCGGAAAGAACGGAACCGGCGG
>RCUT01000509.1_pt1 | contig 20116 bp, 16 predicted proteins | sample 2166171 | NCBI WGS metagenome assembly RCUT01 (sample SAMN09932757, study PRJNA488358) | compost metagenome | isolation source: compost soil in 4-hydroxybenzoic | place: Germany: Experimental Botanical Garden
GCGCCATCAGGCCGATATTCATGGCAACCACCACGACCATCGAATAATGGATGTCGTTGATGCCAAGTGTACGGGCGATCGGGAACATGATCGGCGCGAGCAGAACGATCGCCGGCAGTCCTTCCAGGACGCAGCCAAGGATCATGAAGATCAGGATCGACACGACCATATAGGTCATCCAGCCGCCCGGCAGATCGGTGATCATCGCGGTCAGCTGGAAGGCAAAGCCGCTCTGCGTCAGCCCCCAGGCCATGGCCGATGCGCAGCCGAGGATCAGCAGGATCGCCCCGGAAAGGGCTGCCGTCTCGACCAGCATGGAATAGAGCTTTTTGAGGCTGATGCCGCCATAAAGCACCGCGCCGATGATCATGGCGTAGAGCACGGCGATAGTGGACACTTCGGTTGCCGTCGCCACGCCGCCGCCCACCAGGCTGCGGATGAGGAAAGGCAGAACCAGCGCCGGGGCGGCAATCAGGGCTGCCTTGCCCACCAGCGGCCATGGGGTGCGCCTTGCGCCTTCCATGTTCTCATGCCGCGCCTTCCAGCGGGCCAAAACGGCCAGCACCAGAAGCAGCACCATGGCAATCATGAAACCGGAGGTGAACAGACCGGCAATCGATACGCCCGCCGCAGAACCGAGAACGATCAGCACGATGGATGGCGGAACCGTATCGGCCATGGCCGCACCGGTGGCCAAAAGCGCGATCATTTCCTTGGGCTTGTGGCCGCGGCGCTTCATTTCCGGAAACAGCGCCGGTGCGACGGTCGCCATATCCGAGACCTTGGAGCCGGAAATGCCCGAGACCAGAAACAGCGAGCCGAGCAGCACGTAAGACATGCCGGCGCGGATATGGCCGAACATCGAGGACAGGAGCTCGACGATCGCCTTGCCCATGCCGGTGGCATCGAGCACACAGCCCAGCAGCACGAAAACCGGCACCGACAGCAGAATGATGCCCGACATGCCCTCATCCATACGCCCGATCATCACGATGGTCGGAACCCAGGTGGCGAAGGTCAGGTAGGCGAGGGTTCCAAGACCGAAGCAGAAGGCGATCGGCACGCCCAGCACCAGAAACACGGCCACGAACAGGCCGAGGAAGATCGCCAGATTGAAATTGCCGAAGGTTTCGAGCACCGGCGATGCCAGATAAAGCAGGCCGGAAGCGACCGCGACAGTGACAACGGCCACGATGATGTCGCGCAATTTCTCCCTGCGGAAGAGATTGTTGAAGACCAGCAGCAGCATAAGACACGCGCCAAATGGCAGAGCCGCAGCGCGGAAAGTCATGGGAATATTGAGCGCGGCCGAGGTGACCACCCACTCCTCGATGGCATATTCGATAGCGGGCTTAATGATCGCCGCCAGAAATGTCGCCACCAGCACCAGGGCAAGTGAATTGATGTAGCCCAGAAAACGCTGCGGAAACATGTTGAGAAATAGCGTCAGACGCAGGTGCTCGCTGCGATCAATGGCAATTGCCGCGCCCAGCATGGCAAACCACAGGAAGCACAACGACGCCATTTCATCGATCCAGACGATGGGCAGATGTAGGGCATAGCGCGATGTCACACCCAGCAGAAGCAGGCCAATCATCACGGCCAACAGCACGGCTGCGACGGCCTCAACCGGTCGCATGAACCACGAGCCCGTCACCGGCTCCGTGTGCAATAACTCGCCATCGAGTACAAATACGTCGTCATCTGTGCTTGCGGTCATGGTCATTGGGGCCTCCTCTCCCGCAGAACAACCTTCGCAATGGATGGTAGCCAGCAAAACAGGCCGTCCATGCCGCAACCGCGACACTATCTGTTTTTGCCAGGCTGGTCAGACCCCTCCGAAAGTCTGAAAGTATCGGTATATTGCCTCCACAATATGGACCGCTACAAAACCATGTATTCGGGATACACAGGAAATTTGACGAAATCAACAGTAAATAGGCGGATTTGTGTAGTTTATTCGCGTGCCTATAAGGTCCATATAGTGGATCATACTTAATATTGCTGTGCGTCCATCGGTAAAGGCGATGCGACAAAGGATACATTCGCAAGTGCCTGCCGCGGTTGGGTCCGCGTGCTTCCAGAATGGTTCACCCGCTTTTATTGCAGGCTTGCAGAATGATCCGACAGCTGTCGCAAGAGGGAGGTGTCCTCTGACTAGCCTGCTGGTCTATTGGCTAATGGGTGAGTGGCCATTATGGCGGGTCTCCGTCGAATGTACCGGAATGGCCGTGCGGCCTGCTTTCTTACCCGAGTCGACATATGGTCGGGTGTCAGGCGGCAAGTTCGGAACTGTTCTGGTGAAGGTCAGTATTCCCGTTTCAGACCGCGAGGAACCACGTAGACTTTGCCGTCATATGTCACCTGGATTTTCCTGATCTGCTTCTTTTCGTCGAAGCTCTCGCATTGCCCATCCGGCATGACCTTGAAAATGCTGGGTGCTTCGGTCTCCGTCACGACAATATCGGCGGCTCCCCCGTGGGTTCGCCTGGCCATGGTCAGTGTGCGCGTCGTTGTCTGGAAATTTCCTGCACAAGTGGTATCCCACTCTCCCACATTTTCCCGAACGACGATATTGTCGAGAACGGAGCGCAGGTGTTCGCCGTCGATCGTGTAGAGCCGCAATGTGGTGTCGCTGAAGGGGTTGGCTCTGGAAGAGCCTTCGGTCTCGATCCGTATGCCGAAGGCTGTTTTGCCGGGTGCCAGCTGGTAGCGGGCGGTATCGAAGGTCATGCCGCGGATTATGATCGCGTCATCGTTCATTATCCCTTTCACTCGCAGCCTTTGCCTGAGCTGGAGTGACTTGTTTTCAACGACGAGTATGTCCAGGTCTCCCTCGTTTTCGTAGTCTGAAAGCTTCGTCATCAAGGGTACGGCAACCAGCATGAGGTCCGGATTGGCGGGCCAGAGCCGGCACACGATGACGTGCGGATCACTGCCGATGAAGGTATCGGCGGGCAACCTCAGTGTCGCGTTGCCAATACTGAATTCCAACTCGGTGGTCTTCTGAGCAGCTGGATAGGCTTGGTGGATAATATCCTCGCCGTGGGTGCCGCATTCGTTCTCTGCCGCAGCCGAAATGTCGGCGCTGAAAAACACGGTGCTGAAGACCAGGAGCCCGGAAAATATCCACTTTCTTAGATGAGCTTTCCTCATCGGCGCTTTCCTTCCCGTTCATACCCTGTCTTGGATGAAAACGCCGGCGACAAGGCAATCCTGCGAATGTTCTCTGGCATGGAAAATCCGGACTGGGAACGGCCCGCCGAATAGGCTGACGCATACCCGAAGCACTCTCTGCGTGATCTCATTGCAAGGCTACAACACCGCCGTTCGGCCAACCCCTGTGGGGCTGGATGCCTGTTCTGCATCCGTCGGAAGACGTGCTTTTTTGCTGTCCCTGCGCAACCATTCACCGAGGGGCATCTGTGGATGAGCATGTGGTGGGCTTTGCAGAAATTCAACGATCTCGGCCCGCCAGACACGGAAACTGTTACGGAAACACCAGCGAAGATCGGCTCTGATGTCCTTGTCGGGATGTGCAAGGATACGCAACAATGTTCCCGGGCGCAGGTGAACCGCCACTTCCATCAGCTTGACCAGCCAAAAGACGGAACGTGTGGAGAGATACCTTGAGGCAAGAAGCTGATGCCGGTAGTCCCACTTGGCGGGATTGGTTTGAACGACACCACGCTCGTTGTTCTCCGCCGCCCAGTCCGACCATCTGTGTGGTGTGACATACATGGCATTGACGAGATCTGGATCGTAGAGCGCGATCTGGCGGATGGCGCGGCCGTAATCGGCGAGACGTTCCTCTTCGAAACCAACGATGTGGCCAAGCATGGACAGGATGCCGTGTTGACGCAGAAGCTTTACGGCCTGCTGGTCGTCCTTCGTCGTGGAGCCCTTGCGGATTGCCTCAAGCGTTGCGGGATCCGTTGTCTCGATTCCCATGAGGATGCAGGTCATGCCCGCACGTCGCATGAGCGGCAAAAGATCTGCGTCGCGTACTATATCGGTGGCCCGAATCGTCGCAAACAGGCGGACTGGCACGTTTTGTTCGATAAGCGCTTCGAGAAATTCCCGCCACAACCGTTTAGAAGACGTAGGGTTCTCGTCGGCTAGGGTTACGAAACCGATGCCGTGCTGGCGGTGAAGCCAGCCGATTTCAGCGGCAACGGCTCCGGGAGAACGGTAACGCCATTTGCTCCAAAACTGGTACTGGCCGCAATAGCTGCACACATGCGGACAGCCGCGGGAAAACTGGATGATGGCAGCCCGGCCTCGCCCGAAACACTGATAGTCGTCCCAATTTTCGATGAGTTCCCAGCCAATGCGCTGTTCGTCCAGTTTGGTGATCAGCGCCGCAGACGGATTTTCACGAATGGAACCATCCTGCTGACGCCAGGTGATGCCGTTCACCCGGATGAGCGGATTGCCCTGCGCAATGGCCGCTGCAAGATCAGTCACTGCTGTTTCGCCTTCACCGCGGATGATGATGTCGACATCTGCCGCGGACTGAAGAATATCGGCAGCGTGATAGGTAGGGTAAACGCCTCCGTAAACCGTTACGGCCTGAGGGGAGATGCGTTTTGAGGTGGCCAGTGTTTCCAGGCAGGCTCGATGCGCCGGCGTCGAGCCTGCGTGACCGGTCATGACCATATCGGGTGCGAAAGCGCGTATTGCCCGTTCAATATCCTGTTGAGACAGGTGATGACGTTCTGCGTCGAGAAGGTTCACCACATGACCTGCATCAATGAGCGGGCCGCCAATACACAGGAGCCCAAAAGGAATCTGGTGCCCGGTACCTTTCGACGACAGTGAGATGTAGGGAGGATTGATCAGCAGGATGCGCATCGGGTCCGTCCTTGTTTCAATGGGTAGCGCGGCATCGGCCTGCGTGGTCTGAACCTGCCGGGCGTATGAGACTGGCGGAGGATATACCCGTTTTCATGTCGCTTTCCCTGCCCTTGCTTCCCGGGAAACCGATGACACTCGTTTCGCCACAGGTTTTACGAACAGATCGTTGATCGGTTGACCCCGTTTGTTGTTCTCACGCCACAGCCGCACCATCATCCACAATAGCCCTGCCAAGCCCGGCAAGCTGATGAGTGGTGCCAAGATGAAATGCCCGGCCACGAACAACAGCAGGAACCACAATATGAGACGACTGAGAGGGCCGGCGTGTCGCAAGCAGAACCACCAGATCGGAGCAAGAGCGAAGGTAGCAACGGGGACGAAACCGAACATCGCGGCATAACCGCACCCTCCCTCGAAACACGACCCGAAGGCATCCGGATTGAAGAGATGGAGAAGCATCGCCAGCATGAATGCAGAAATGAAGGCTATCACCACGGCCAGCAGAAATAGCTCTCCGGCATGGCTGCGCGGTGCTGTTGGTGATTGTTTACCATCCTCAGGTTTTGCTGGCACGGTATGCGTTTTCTCCGAACCGGAGGCCGCCTTGCGGTTAGCTATTCGGCCTCCCCGTTACGATGGGAAGCTGTCTTCTCGTCGAGATTGATCATCGGCAAGGCACCATTCGGCAACATGGTTGTGGGCAGGCGGCCGTCCCATTTTTCGGCCTGGGTGAGGGAGACAAGGCCGGGATTGTCGCGGAGCGCGTCACCGCGCGCCTTTATCGCCTGCGCTTCGGCATCGCCCCGAAGGCGTATCGCCTCGGCATCCGCCTGTGCCTGCAACCGGACCGCATCCGCCTGCGCCTGGGCTTCGGCACGTCGGGCATCCGCGTCGGCATTGGCGCGCGTGACGGTAATTTCCGCCTGCACCTTTTCCCGTTCGGCATTTTGCCGCAATTTCTGGACTTCGACCTCGGCGAGCATACGCTGCTCTATGCTTGCCTCGTAGGCATCGGAAAAATCAATGTTCTCGATCTGGACGCTGTCGACGATCACCGGTCCCCGCACGCTGTCCTGGATCGCCTGCGCGATCTCCTGATTGAGGCGTCCGCGTTCCTGTATGGCGGTGACGGCATTGAAGCGTCCGAAGACCGTCTTGCTTTCCTCAAAGACCTTGCGTTCGACAAGACGACCCAGAAGTCCTTCCTCGGAGCCGTATTGTTCATAGACGGAAGCAACCTGATCGACGGGAATGCGATAGTTGACCGAAAGTTTGACCGTCGCTGGCTGCTGGTCGCGGCTGTAGGCCTCCATGTGTTCATAAACCTTCGATTGCGATTGCACGGAAATGCGGACGATCGAATCGATGACGGGAAGTTTGAAACCAAGACCGGGCTCTGCCGTTCCCGCGATCGCGCCATATCTCAGGATGACGCCGCGCTCGCCTTGATCGATCGTATACCACGAACCGAAGACGATGCTCAGCGCTGCAAGGCCAACAATTCCAAGAATGGCGGAGGGAATGAAGGAGGTTATTTTCACTCAAGACGTCCTGATTGTTTCAACCATAAAGGGCATAAAGTGTCTTTTGCGAAAATAAAAGCCACTTGGAATAATCAGGATATTTTTCCCGCCCGCAGGGCCCCGCATGTACGGGGTTGGCCGGTATTGGGGTCATTGTCCCGACACGGTCAAACGGGAGCGATCACCTTGCGTCAGGAGGGAGGCGGCTCACGGTCGCCTCCCAGCGAAAATGTTGCGTTCCTGACTGGAAATATCGATTCGGCCCCCGCGTGTTGTCAGGGTCCAAACCTCATCTCGGCTGCGGGCCGATGTAGCGGGATTGCGGGCGAATGAGGCGCCCTGTGCGCTCCTGTTCCAATACATGGGCGGTCCAGCCCGCCATACGCCCGGCCGCAAAGACATTGGTAAAGCTGTCGCGCGGAAAACCCACCGCTTCCAGCACGAGTGCGGTATAGAATTCGACATTGGTCTGCAGAGGACGCAGAGGCTTCTTTTCCTTCAGAAGCGCCAGTGCCGCTTCCTCCACTTTACCCGCAAAGGCAATGCGGTCGGAGCCCTCCTTCAGGCTGGAAACGGCATGTTTCAGCACGTCGGCACGTGGGTCACGCACACGGTAGATCCGGTGGCCGAATCCCATAAGACGTTCTCCGCGCCCCAGCGCATCCAGCAGCCATGGTTCGATTTCCGCCTCGGTGCCAATGGCGTCCAGCATATCCAGTACCGGGCCCGGTGCACCGCCGTGAAGAGGTCCCTTCAAGGCGCAAAGCGCACCAACGACCGATGAAAACAGCCCGGCCCCGGTCGAGGCGATTACCCGGGCGGTGAAGGTGGAAGCATTCAGCCCGTGATCGGCAACGGTGGTCAGATATGTATCAAGGGCTCGCACCTTCTCCGTCGAAGGCAATGTGCCGGACAGCATTCGCAGGAAATCCGCAGAATGGGCAAGCGACGCATCGGGTGCTATCGGCGCAAGTTCCTGCCTGTTGCGGATGATGGCTGCGGCAAAGACCGGCACGGCTGCGACAGCCATTATGTGATGCGGGGTGGTTTCATCATCCGGCAACGAAGACAACAGAAGACGCAAGGCCTCGACGGAGGTGAGGGCGGACAGGCCCGGAAGCAGAAGCTGCATGCGTTCGAATGTGCGCTGCCGCGCCTTGCCCAGTTGCGAACGAATGTCCTGGGCTGTGATCTTCACCGCCGTCTGCCCGGACCACAGGAGTTCCAGCACCTGTTCGAAAGACCAGTCAGCCAGTTCCGTCAGGTGATGGCCTCGAACGACAAGCTCGCCCGCCTGCCCGTCCACATGACTGAGCATGGTTTCGGCGGCAACGACATCATCGAGACCGGGAGCCGGGCTTTTGCCGACAAGCGCAGGGGTGGCGGACATGGTCATTCTCCTCATTCAATGTGAAACATGCTTGAGGATGCTGCGGTGCACATATATGGTCAATCTTGATTCATATAATCAATACGAGATCATCATGCGGCACTCCGACAAGTTCATGACCGCCGATCGCGCTGCGGCCGAGTTGGGCATCAGTCGTGCAACGCTTTACGCCTATGTAAGCCGTGGATTGATCCACACGAGTGACGCAGCCGACGATCCGCGCCGCAGGCTCTACAGCGCGCACGACATTGAAGCGCTGAAGAAGAGGAAAAACGTTGGACGGCGTCCCCGGCAGGTGGCTGCCGCTGCGCTTGACTGGGGGCTGCCCGTGCTCGAGTCCGCCATTACCGAAATTGCGGAGGGCCGGTTACGCTATCGCGGTCAGGACGCTCTTGCTCTTTCGCAGGCGGCGAGCCTTGAGGATGTCGCCCGGCTGCTATGGGATTGCGGCGAAGCTGATCCATTCGATGATGTAAAGGCTGTTCCGACGCTGTGGCCACAGCCCGTGCTCGACCATGTCGGAAATCTGCCACTGACAGAGCGATGCCAGGCGCTTCTTCCGCTTGTGGAAGCCGGCCGCGTGACCGCCTGGCGGCGTGACAACCGACGTCTCTGGCCTGGGGCCGCAGCCATGTTGCGGGGTGTCGCCGGTGCCTGCACCTCGAGCCAACCGAAGACGCAGGCGGTTCACCTGTTCCTCGCGCACGCATGGCAGGCGGATGCGGCAGGCGCGGATCTCATTCGCCGGGCCCTCGTGCTGCAGGCCGATCACGAACTCAATGCCTCGGCATTTGCGGTGCGCGTCGTCGCTTCGACGGGAGCATCGCTGGGCGCGTGCCTGAATGCGGGGCTTTCCGCGCTGAGCGGCCCCCTGCATGGCGGCATGACAAGCCTTGTCGAACTTTTATTCGACGAGCTGGAGCGATATGGGGATGTCGAGCGGGTCATCGATGAGCGCCTGCGCCGGGGTGAAGCCATTCCCGGCTTTCATCATCCGCTCTATCCGGACGGTGACCCACGAGCGACTGGCCTGCTGCCCTATCTCCCGCCGGATGCGCAACGCGACGAGCTTCTGCAGATGATGAACGACACTGCCGGGCAATTGCCGACCTGCGATGTGGCGCTCGTCAGCCTCCGGCGAAGCCTGAAGCTGCCGCGCGGTGCGGCACTTGCACTTTTTGCCGTCGCGCGAACTGTCGGCTGGGTCGCCCATGCGCTGGAGCAGAAGCTGGATGACAAGCTGATCCGACCCCGGGCCCGTTATGTGGGGCAATAGGCGGAAGGTTTTACCCCTGTAGGCACGGTGTTTTCAAAATTTATGCCTGTTCGTTTGTCCGCAATGCGCCAAGAGCCGCCATTGCCATTCTCTCGATCGATAATAGTGTGGGAGCGAAGCGATCCGATTGGCGAGCAGGGCACATGAAAACAGCTATCGTCTTCGACTGTGAATTTCTTTGCATACAGGGTTCCCAAAGCCGGTTCTGGTGTGGGGCGATCGACCCTGATCCTGTCATTGCCCAGATCGGCGCGGTCAGGATCGGACTTGAAGCCGGCTTCCCCATTCTGGAAACCTTCAAAGCCTACGTCACGCCGGTTGACCGGCATGGCGACAAATATGCGCTTGATCCGTACTTCGTAAATCTGACTGGAATTACCGAAGAACAGATCGATCAGCAGGGCACAAGCCTTCAGGAGGCGCTGTCGGGTCTGGAGAACTTCTCGGAAGGAGCAGGCTTCTGGTCCTGGGGAAAGGACGAGCTGAACATGCTCGCGATCAGTTGTTATATAGCGGGCATAAGCCCACCAATTCCCGCGTCCCGCTTCGATAACGCGGTCAAGCTTTTGCTTGCTGCCGGCATGCCCGTGGAGGACCTGGCAAGAACACCAAGCAACAGACTTGCGGATTATTATGGTGTCGATCATCCCGTCCTGAGAGGGCACGATGCCTTGGATGATGCCCTGTCGGTTGCCTATACTCTTCAGCACCTTCTGCGTTGCGGGAAACTGCAGGCCCCGGCCTTTGACCGATAGGGTCAAACGCTGCCGTTCGGCGATGGCAATGGTCTGGAAGAAAAACTAAATCATGTGCTGGTTCTCACCAGGCAAAAGCCCCCCGGGCTCCGCAAATAGAAGGGTACTATTACGTCGATGAACCTCCGGCAGCAGATCATAGCCCTTTCCATTCTGCCGCTGGTGCTGGCGGTATTTGCCATCACGGCTTTCATCACATGGCAGTCCAGAACCTTGGCCGAGAGCAGCATATCGACTTTCGAGCAGAATATGCTGAAAGCCAAGGAAAGCGAAATCGTTCATCTCACCTATGTGGCCATGTCTGCCGTCCGCGGAATCATGGCGCAGAGCGGCCTGTCTGATGACGAGAAGCGGCTGAGGGCGATCGAGCTCATCAAGAGCCTGGACTATGGAGAGGACGGGTATTTCTTCGTCTACGATTATGCCGGAAACAGCATCGTCCATCCCCGACAAAACGAATTCCCGGGCCGCAACTGGCTGGATTTCATCGATCCGGATGGAAAGAAGGTAGTTGAAACCCTGATCGCGACGGCGAAGGCGGGCGGCGGTTTCGTTCAATACAAATGGGCGAGGCCCGCAACGGGCCAGATTGGTGACAAGCTGTCCTATGTGGACAAGCTGGATAATTGGCGCTGGATGCTGGGAACCGGCATCTATCTTGATGAGATCCATACCCAGACCGAAGCGGCTCAGACGGATTTTCGCAGCGCCATTGGCTGGACATTCAAAATTGTCGCTTTGGTCGCTATTCCGGCGATCCTGCTGGTGTTTGCGACGGGCATGGTCATAACCCTCAGCGAGCGACGGCTTGCCGACCGAAAGCTGCGGCTGCTTACGCAGCGGGTCATCGATACGCAGGAACAGGAACGAACCCGACTTGCCCGCGACCTGCATGACGGGATTTCGCAAAGCCTGGTGGGCGCCCGCTATGCGATGAACCTTGCAGAACGCAAGGTCAAGGCGGGTGACGGCGATGTGTCCGGGGCGATAGAAGGCGGGATCAAGACACTCAACGATGCGATCCGCGATGTTCGCCAGTTGTCGCATGCGTTGAGGCCGCCTCTGCTTGATGATCTGGGGTTGGTAGCGGCGCTGCGCGCCCTGTGTGAGGGCTTTCGTGACCGAACGGGTGTAGATGCCGTTCTGGATGCCAGCTTTTTTGCGGATAACCTGAAGGCCAACGTCAGTACGGCGCTTTACCGCATTGCGCAGGAGGCTCTCACCAATGTCGAGCGCCACGCCGATGCGACCACGGTTTTCATTCGGTTGCGCAGTGAGCGTGGCCGCAGCCGGATGACGATCGGTGATGATGGTGTCGGTTTCGATAGCGCGGGAACCGCTGCACAGGGCCTCGGCTTGCGTAACATGCAAGAACGGGTGGCGCATTTCCGTGGCGTTCTGCTGATCAAAAGTGATGAGAAGGGAACCATGTTAACTGTCTTGACGCCGCTCTCTGCCCATCGCGACCCTGCGGAGTCGGCGGCATGACGAAATCCGGCCCCATCAACGTCCTGCTTGTCGACAATCATCCCGTGGTTCTGGATGGGCTCCGGGCCATTCTCCAGACCTATGCCCATCTGAATGTCGCGGGGACGGCCGCAGATGCACAGGCCGGGCTTGAAATGGCCGCAGCCCTTCATCCGGATGTCGTTCTGCTGGACATAAACATGCCGAAAATCAATGGCATAGAGGCAATCAGCCTGTTCAAAAGCGCCCTGCCGGCATGTGGCGTCATCATGCTTTCCATGCATGACGACAAGGAATACATCTCCTCCTCAGTGCTGCGCGGCGCTTCCGGTTATATTCTGAAGGACGTCTCGACTGACGAGATCGCAGCGGCTATCGAAGCGGTGGCGAAAGGCGGCACCTATTTCTCTTCCGGTGTCGCCGACGCCATATTGGAGACGGCGCGCGTCGATGAAGCCGAGCCTCTGACCACGCGGGAGCGCGACGTGCTGCGGGAACTGGTCGCCGGGAAAAACAATCGCGAAATTGCCGATGCTCTGGGCATCACCCTGGCGACTGCCGAAACCCATCGAAAGCACCTGAAAAAGAAGCTGGGGCTGAAATCGACGGCGGAACTGGTGCGTTATGCGCTTGATCGGGGGATCGGCGTCCTGAGGCCATGACGCCGTTACCCACTTCTGGGTAGGCACCTTCAGGTTTGCCGGACGCGCGATTGCAGCCACAGGTCAATCACCCTACCACCTCCCGGATGTACACGCCAAATCGGGAGGAACCACAATGGCGAAACCATCCCCGGGCAAGAAAGTGGCTTTGTCGCTTCTTACCCTTCCTTATATCGGACTTCTCTGGGTCCCCTTCTACAATTTCGAAAAACCGTCTCTTTTCGGCTTTCCCTTTTTTTACTGGTATCAGCTGGCCTGGGTGCCGCTGACCGCTTGCATCACTTATATCGCTTATCGGAGTGTGCGCGATGACGACTGAGATCGACGTCACGGCGCTGTCCGTCTTCACCTTCTTCTTCGTTCTGGTCACCATGCTCGGCTTCGTGGCATCCCGCTGGCGCAAGCCCAAAGATCTCGACAATATCGATGAATGGGGCCTGGGAGGCCGGTCTTTCGGCACCTGGATCACCTGGTTTCTGGTCGGAGGCGACTTTTATACCGCCTATACGATTATCGCCGTGCCGGCGCTTGTCTATGTCGTGGGTGCTTACGGGTTTTTCGCCCTGCCTTACACGATTATCGTCTATCCCTTCGTTTTCGCGGTCATGCCACTCCTGTGGAAGCGGGCGCGCGACGCGGGCTATGTGACAGCCGGCGACATCGTCCATGGCCAGTTCGGCTCGCGTGCCCTTGAACTGGCGGTTGCCGCGACCGGCGTCGTCGCCACCATGCCCTATATCGCCTTGCAGCTGATCGGCATGACGGCTGCGCTCAAGGCGCTGGGTCTTCACGGGGAAATCCCGCTGTCCATCGCCTTTATCATCCTGGCGCTTTACACCTATTCGGCAGGGTTGCGCGCGCCGGCGCTGATCGCCTTCGTCAAGGACATCATGATCTATATCGTGGTGATCGTTGCCGTCCTGCTCATTCCGTCCAAGCTCGGCGGTTATGAAAACGTCTTCGCATCCGCCAAGGCTGCATTTGATGCCAAGGGCACCGGTAGCCTGTTGCTTGGCGGAAACCAATATGTCGCCTATGCGACCCTGGCCTTGGGTTCGGCGCTGGCCGCGTTCATGTACCCCCACACCCTGACGGGCATATTCGCATCCAACAGCGCCAACACGATCCGGAAGAACGCGGTGCTTTTGCCGGCCTATACGCTTCTGCTCGGCCTGCTGGCGCTGCTTGGTTATATGGGGCACGCTGCAGGCCTGAAGCTGGATAGTCCGAACGACGTCGTGCCGGCCCTGTTTCAGACGCTGTTTCCGAGCTGGTTCGCGGGCTTCGCTTTCGCTGCGATCGCGATTGGCGCATTGGTTCCGGCAGCCGTCATGAGTATTGGTGCCGCCAACCTGTTTACCCGCAACTTCTGGAAGGCTTACGTTAATCCCAGCGTGACCACGGAAGGGGAAGCCAAGGTCGCCAAACTGTCGTCGCTGGTCGTCAAGGTTGGGGCCTTGCTGGTCATTCTTCTCCTGCCAACGCAGTTCGCCCTCGATCTGCAATTGCTGGGCGGCATATGGATCCTGCAGACACTGCCGGCGCTGATCTTTGGTCTTTATTCCAGTTGGTTCCGTGCGCCAGCGTTGCTGGCCGGATGGATTACAGGCTTTGTCGGCGGAACATACCTTGTCTGGGACGCGGGCTGGAAACCCCTGCACGCCATCAGTCTGGGTGGTGAGCCATTCACCGTCTATACGGGGTTGCTTGCCCTGGCTGCGAACATCGCAATCACATGCGTGGTCAATGTGGCCCTTCGTTCCGCAAAGCCTCTGTCGGTTTGAGGAGCGAACCCTGCAAGCCGCCTTCAGGGCGGCTTGCAGGGGCTCTGCCTAAACTGTGCCCGGAAACGGAGCCCAGTGATGATCGCGACGGTAGACAGCACCCATCCATGAACGCTGAATCGCGATCGGCCGCCTATGAACAGGGCGGATGAGCTTTCATACCTGAAAGCGGCTCTCAGTTGTCGTGAAGCGATGCCGCGGCAGACTGGGCGCCTGCTGCGGCTGATGCGGAGATTGTGTGACCTCGCTACATTCCCAGTAATCTTGGCAGGAAGAGCGTGATTTCCGGGATATACGTAATCAGCATCAGGAACACGAGGGCTGTCAGCAGCCAGGGAATGACCGATTTGGACACCTCTGTCAGGCCCAGTCGTGAGATCGCGGAACCAACGTAGAGATTAAGCCCTACAGGAGGCGTCGCGAGGCCGATTTCCATGTTCACGATCAGTATGATGCCGAAATGGACGGGATCTACCCCCAACTTGACGGCAATCGGATAGAGGATCGGCGCCATGATGAGGATGATGGCCGACGGTTCCATGACCATGCCGATGACGAGGAGCATGATGTTGACGACCAGCAGGAAGCCGATCTTGCCGAAGCCAAGCGATACGATCCAATCCGACATAAGCTGGGGAATTTGCTCCGAAGTCAGAATGAAGGCGAACATGACGGCGTTTGTGATGATGTAGAGCAGCATGGCTGACATGGCGGCCGACCCGAGCAAAATGCGCGGGACATCTCTCATCCGTATGTCCCTGTAGACAAAGACGGCAATCACGAAGGCGTATACCGCCGAGACTGCGGCTGCCTCTGTTGGGGTGAACAGACCGCCATAAATGCCGCCCATGATGATGACGATCAGAAGGAGGCCCCATACGGATTTCCGGAAGGCAACCAGCCGATCCCGCCAGCTTGCCCGCGGAAGGCGTGGATAGCCGTTCTTCCATGCGCGCCACACCGTCGTGATCGCATACATCGCGGCAAGGATCAGGCCGGGCACAACACCCGCGATGAAGATTTGCCCGATCGAAGGCGAGAAAATGGTTTCGCCGTCCGGTCCGGTCGCAAGCATTCCTGACGTCGCAACGGCATACATGACCATGACGATGGAAGGTGGAATGAGAATGCCCAGTCCGCCCGCCGCCGCCACCGGCCCGACGGCAAACTGTGGCGGATACCCCATCTTGACCATGGCGGGAATCATGATGGATCCGACCGCCATTACGGTTGCGGGGCTCGATCCCGAGATTGCGGCAAAGAGCGCGCAGGCCACTACCGCTGCAAGTCCCATTCCGCCGTGCCAATGTCCGACCATCGACGTGGCGAAGGCTATCATGCGTTTGGCGACGCCACCATGTGTCAGGAAGTTGCCCGCCAGAATGAAAAACGGGATCGCCATGATCTCGAATTTCTCGATGCCGGTGAAAAGTTTCAACGCGATGGAATCCATCGGGATTTTGGTGAACGCGAACAGGAAGCTGAATACGGTCAAACCAAGCGCGATCGAGACAGGCATGCCTGTCGCCAGCAAAATTGTGAGGATGGCGAAAATGATGAGGGCGGTCATTATTTCTGTCCTCCGTTCTGAGCGGCGGACTCGTCATCAACGCCATCCACATGGCCAATCTCGTGGTGAATGATGATGCCTGTGGTGAGGTACAGCCAAAGCGCCTGAATGAAGCGAAAACACATCAGGGCCGAACCCAATGGAACCGCGAGATAGACAATCCACATCGGGATTTCGAGATCGGCGGAGATTTGGCCCCCGACACCGACGTGGTAAACGAAAGTGGAGCCAATCCATACAAGGATTGCGGTAAAGATCACGCCACCCGACATCGCGATTATCGTCAATATCCGGCGCCGTTTCTCCTCCAGCATGTTCACAAGCATGTCGACCCCGACATGGATGCCGATACGCACGCCATAGGCCGCGCCAAATTTCGCCATCCATACGAAGAGGTAAATGCAGGCTTCCTGCGCCCAGGTCAGTTTGATGGCATTGATGGTGGAGAAGATCGAACGCGCCCAGGCCTGGAGTTCCGGCATGTTGTTGGCACGGGCAAAACGAACGAGATCGGCAGCATAACCAATCGAAAATCGATGAAGAACGGCGACGAAGATCAATGTCACGGCAGCAGCCATCAGCGCCGCGATCAGGATTTCTTCGAAACGGTCGAGCATGCGCAGCATAATCAAACCTCACGAACAAGAGAGGGGGGTGCGGGACGCACCCCCTTGAAGAAAATGGAAAGAGGTTTTGACGGTGTTACTGGATACCCAGAACGCCATGTGCCTGTTTGACCAGGTCTTCGCCGATGCGAGACGCCATCTGCTCGTGGAGCGGGCGCAAACGCTCGATCCACGAAGCCCGTTCGTCGTCGCTCAGTTCATGAAACTTCGTCGCTCCGGCCTTGACCATCTCGGCCATCGCCCATTCATTTTCTTCGCGCGCGATTGAATTCGCGTAGGTGGTCGACTCGTCCATAGCGCGGTCGATCTGTTCGCGAATATCCGGGTTCAGGCCATCCCAGAATGCCTTGTTGACGATCACCGCATAGCCAAGATAGCCGTGGTTGGTCAGCGTCGCGTGCTTCTGCACTTCATGCATCTTTTGGGTGAACATATTTGACGGCGGATTTTCCGTACCGTCGACAACGCCCGTTTGCAACGCCTGGTAAACTTCGGAGAAAGGCAGGACCTGCGGCACGGCGTCCAGAGCCAGCATCTGTGCCTCGATGATTTTCGAGGACTGGATACGCATCTTCAATCCCAGGAGGTCATCCGGGCTTGCGATTGGTGAATTTGCCGACATCACCTTGAAGCCATTGTCCCAATAGGCCAGGCCCTTGATCCCTTTGCTGTCGAGCAGGCCGAGGAGATGTTGCCCGACTTCGCCGTCGGTTATCTTGCGAAGGTCTTCGTAGTTGGACATCAGATAAGGCAGATCGAAAAGCTCGAACTGCTGCACACCCAACGGGCCGAATTTCGCAAGGGAGGGAGCCAGCATCTGAACGGCACCGAGCTGGAGCGCTTCGAGCTCTTCCTTGTCCTTATAGAGCTGGCTGTTGGGGTAGACTTCGACCAGTACCGCACCATTGGTGTATTTCTCGGCAAGCTCCTTGAACTTCAGGGCACCCTTGCCTTTTGGAGTGTCGGGGGCGACGACATGGCTGAACTTGATGGTAACCGGATTGGCAAGGGCCGGGAAAGCCGCGGCCAAGGCAATGGCGGCGGCACCGGCGAATGCCGCGAATGAACGACGAGTGAACATTGTTTTCCTCCTAAAATTCCGCAACCCTCCAGTTGCGACGCTATCGGAAGCTTCCTTGCCACCATGTTTGCGATCCCGCTATTGTGGATTCCCGCAATAGTGGCGTGATGGGCATGAAGATATATTGCGAGGACAGGCATGGGAGGCTTGCCGACGTTTGGGGGGACGAAGCCGGCAATGAGAAATGCGAAATTTTTGATACCGGGCGGTTCCCTGCGAAAGGAGGCCAAGGCTCCTTCAAACTCGGCGTGGTATCCTTGGCCGGGTGATAGTCCCGGACCTCTGGCGGCCCGGATCGATCTGTTGTCGCTCATTCCATTGATTGCAATCATTGCGCTGGCGGCGCTGGTCTGGGCATTCGTCTGGGCTGTTGCGCGCGATGACAGTGAAGGTGCGCGCATCAAGCTGGCGACCGATGCCCTGTGGGTGGAGCAGACGTTACGGTTTCAGCTCGGTGTCGATGAAGACATGCTTGTCCGGCTTGCCATGGACCATGCGGGAGGAACAGAGGACTCGGTGATTGCGGCCAGGGCACGCAGCCACATTTCGACAAATCCGGAGGTCGTCTCCATTCTCTGGTATGGGCCGGACGGCCGCGCTGAAACTGGCTTGCCGGATGTTGCCGCGCCCGGTGATCCGGCTCTGGTAGCGCAGATTTTGGAGGTGGCTACCGCAACCTCGAGGCCGGTTTACGGGAACATCACGTCGAAAGGGCTTGTGACTTTCGGGCTGTTGCTGGCCGACAGACGTGGAGCCCTCACCGCGACGATCTCCTTGCCCTCTGTCCTGGACCGGCACCTGCCGTGGTGGATTGCAGAGCAATATGGCGTCACGCTGGTTGATCTGTCCGGGAATGTGCTGGCCAACCGCCAGCGGCTGGAGATTGATCCGGAAAACCCCACCCATGTTATCAGCATCGATCCGCCGCTGCATGGAACATGGCTTCGCATCAGCGCCTACGGCCGCCCTCTGACGTTTCTCTCGACGGCGCTTTTTGGTGCCATTGCCGGCCTTGCTGTCTTTGCCGTGTTGGCAATGGCAATTCTCCACCGGTCAAGCAAGCGCAGGCGCGATACCGAGATGCGTCTTTGGGCAGAAACCGCCTTCAGGCGTTCGATGGAGGAGAGCCTGACTGTCGGTTTGCGGGCCAAAGATCACGAGGGCCGAATTCTCTTTGTCAATCCGGCATTCTGCAAACTCGTCGGGTGGACCGCGCAGGAGCTTGTCGGACATGCCGCTCCCTTACCGTATTGGGACCCCAAATATTTGTCGGAGACGGAACAGCGGCATCGCCGCCTTGCCGCAGGCGGGGCAGTCAGCCAGCGGTTTGAAACCCGTTTTGTCTCGCGTGACGGTCGCGAAATCGAGGTCGAGGTGTATGAAGCGCCGCTGATTGATGCGCGCGGCGAGCATCGAGGATGGATGGGATCGATCATCGATGTCACGGAGGCGAGGCAAGCCGCGCGGCGTGCCCGGCTTCACGATGAGGCGCTGGCGAGAACCGGACGGTTGGTGACCCTCGGCGAAATGGCGTCGACACTGTCGCACGAGCTAAACCAGCCGCTTTCGGCAATCGCATCTTACGCCGCAGGCATGCTGAACCTGATGAACCGGCAGGGAACCGACCTCGCAGTCTTGCGGGAAGCGACCGAGAAGCTGGCGCGTCAAGCCGATCGGGCAGGGCTTATCATTCGCCGTATTCAGGACCTCGTGAAAAAGCGTGAGCCGCGTTTCTCAAACCTGCAGCTTTCGGATGTCATCGACGAGACACTGGATTTCCTTCAAGCCGATGCGCGTGAACACGGCGTCCGGCTTGTGCGGCAGGGGGCGGGGGCCGGCGCCGTCGCTGCCGACGCCATTCTGCTGGAACAGGTCCTCATCAATCTCATTCGCAACGGCATGGAGGCAATGGCCGAGTCCGGCAAGGATGCCGCCATCACCGTGCGTTTATTCGAGCGTGACGGACAGGCCGTGATCGAAGTGGAGGATGGCGGCGCCGGAATACCGGCGGAGATGGTGGACACGATCTACGATGCCTTTGCCAGTACCAAGGCACAGGGCATGGGCATGGGGTTGAAGATCTGCCGGACGATCATCGAACTGCATCGGGGGCATCTGACGCATCATGCGGCATGCGGCGGAGGAACGGTATTCACCGTCGCCCTTCCGCTATCTGAAGCGGGATATGCGCAACCGGCAGAGCTGGAGGAAACATGAGGGAGGGGATTGATGGGTAGTTTGATCGATATCGTCGACGACGAGGAGGCAATTCGCGACGCACTCTCGTTCCTGCTGGCTTCGCGTGGTGTGCAAACCCGTACATGGGCCTCTGGAGAGGAGTTTCTGGCGGCACAGCCACTTGATGACATGACCTGTATCATCATGGATGTGCGCATGGGTGCGCTTTCTGGCCCGGAGGTCTATGAGCGGTTGCGCATCATGGGCTCCGAGGTGCCGGTCATCTTCCTTACCGGGCACGCTGACGTTCCCGTCGCAGTGCGGACATTGAAAGCCGGCGCTTTCGACTTCGTGGAAAAACCATTCAACGACAATCAAATCGTTGATCTCGCACTCAACGCCATTGCCGCCGGGCAGGTCGTGCAGGCACAGGCGGAAAGCCGCCGTGACCTTCAGGCGCGGCGTGCGTCGCTCTCGGCGCGGGAAGTGGAGGTTATGGACCTCATGCTCACAGGCGCGATGAACAAGCAGATCGCAGACAATCTCGGGATCGCCATGAGAACCGTCGAGGCGCATCGTGGCAAGGTGCTGACGAAGATGGGTGTCCGCAACGCCCTGGAACTTGCCGCGATCAACAGGCTGCAGGAGAAAAACAGGATATGAGCGGACTGCCCGGCGTATTGATGTGCCGGCACGCACTCTTTCGCAGTCGGTTATCCTCATGACGGTGTTGCCGGCCTGGTAAGGCGCGTATTGCGGTCGCACTCCCGCTTAGCCAATGGAGGGAAGCAACTCTCGTTCGGTGCCCGCTGGCGCCGATTTCCGCAGCCTTCCGGGGACAATGGCGCCCCTGTTTCCGGAGGTCCCTCAGGGCTGCTTGCCCGACCACCCTGAGCGGCTTTCTTCAGCATGTCACCCGCTGCCGTCTTTCGCGGCAGTCCGATGCG
>RCUT01000511.1_pt1 | contig 20111 bp, 15 predicted proteins | sample 2166171 | NCBI WGS metagenome assembly RCUT01 (sample SAMN09932757, study PRJNA488358) | compost metagenome | isolation source: compost soil in 4-hydroxybenzoic | place: Germany: Experimental Botanical Garden
TGGTACGCAATGACCCGGCGATACCAACCCAAGGGCTGCTGCGGGCGCTGGTGCGAATGAAGCAGTCGGGGGAGATCGAGCGAATTGTGCAGCGGTATGGGGGGATGGGCAACCAAGAACCCATGTCTGTGGCTCGCCCCTGAGCCACGCATACCTGATGAAAGACAAACCCGACCGAAGCTTGCACGCCCGCTGTGGGAGCGGGTTCACCCGCGAACACCGGCAAAGCCGGTGCCATCCATCGCGTCGCGTTCTTCGCGGGTCAACCCGCTCCCACAGGGTTAATTGATATCCCTGCTATCTCTACTTACTCCAAGGCCGACTTCACTGGCTTCTACGCTCAACTGCCAGTGCCACAGCATCCGCCTGCCCCCAGGCAATCTGCATGGCCCGCAACCCGTGCTCCAGCAACTGCCGCGTCTCCTCGTCCTGGATACGCTCCAGCGCCCGCCGGCTGTCGCTATAGGCAAACATCAGATAGTGGGTGACATTCATCAACGCGAACTCCATCGGCACGATGCCTTCGCTGATGGCGCGGGAAAGGGATTTACCTTGGGGAAGCTCGAAGACGTGGGGTGGATCGGGGACTAGTTTTTTCATGGGTTCACCATACCGGGCCGAGAACACCCTTTCGCTTCCACACGTAGGGCGACAGTTGTACGCGGGGTGGAAGACCAGGGGTATGGTGAGCCCGGCAGGCCGGAGGCCTCCCACGTACAACTGTCATGACGACAGCCACCACACCCCAGGCTTCCACACCCGATCGCTGAACCGACAGCGACCGCAAAAGCCTAGTGGGCGGTGATTCCCGGGACAATCAGACGGGAGTCGACGGAGTGCGTAGGATATTTCGACACCTCCTACAGCAAAAGCGGGAAATTGCCCTGACAGTTGTAGGAAGCATCCTGAAAGCAGATCGCATTATTGCTACCGATTGCTCGCCTTGAGGAATGTGTCGCCCCCCTCAAGCCCTGAACCTCGCCGCTCTCACACAGCCGCAACCAAACCCGCACTCAAGAACATCCCCACGCCAAACACAAAATGCGTGGCCAGGCTCTTCAAGCAGTTGCGCGCAGGCGTCGGCGTCCTCGACGCAAAGAACCCCGCACCCATCGCCGGCTGCATGAAGCACAAAGGCGCCACGACCGTCACCACACCAACAACCAGCGCAGGCAACAATGTAGGTGCCAGCAACCAGCCCTCCCCCACGATCATGACCAGCAGCATCGCGAACAGCACGCCGATGGCATAATGAATCCCCCACCCCAACGCCAGCTCGTGCCGCACCGGTTCTGCCTTGGCAATCGCCTGGTGCCGCACACGCCCGTGCAGCAAATGCCCCGCCCAACGCCCGACCATGGCGAAGTTCAGCGTGGCGACACCCATCCGCCTCAGCAGCAGCCCCCACAGGTCCATCACCATCGTGGCGCCGATACCAATCGGCAAGGCGGCGGAAAACATCGCAGTAAACGTCATTGAACAAGCCCTCGAAGATTGACGGTCATCACCATGCCGCGCAGCATAGAAGTTGAAGTCAACTTCAAGTCAAGGGCCCGAAATGGACATTGCCGACGTCGCCAAACGCACAGGCGTACCCGCCTCGACGCTGCGCTACTACGAGAAGAAAGGCCTGCTCAAGTCACTCGCCGGGCCTGGCCAGAGGCGGCAGTTCGCAGCCGATGTTGCAGACCGGCTGGCGCTGATCGCCCTGGGCCAGGCTGCGGGGTTTTCGCTGGATGAAGTGGGGACGATGCTGGTGGACCTGCAGGTCGACCGGCAGATGCTGATCGCCAAGGCCGACGAACTGGATGCACGGATCAGGCGCTTGCAGGCGATGAGCAAGGGCTTGCGGCATGCGGCGCAGTGCCCTGAGGAAGATCACCTGGAATGCCCGAAATTCCAGCGGCTGATGAAGCTGTCGGCGGCGGGGCATGGAAAAAAACAGGGCAGTTCAATATTTGTCTTGAAGCGGCCAGATTAAATCACCACCCGACTGCATCGGCGCGGTCGCGGCAGGAATGGAAGTCAGATGGCACCTACCGGCGCCGGGCACATGCCTGCGTCTTGCAGCCCCCGAAGGATTGCTTCCTGGAAGGTGCCGAGCCTGTTGCCCGGAGATCGAACACCAGCACCTGCGCATCAGTAGCGTGGCTGAACGTGACCGCCTGGGTTTCTGTCAGCTTCAGTCCGTCGCCCTCCGCAACAGTTTCTCCGTTCACCCGGAGCCTGCCAGCGACAACGTGGACATAGGCATGTCGTCGCCCTGCGAGGGCCAGAGTATGCGACTCACCTTGTGAGAAGTTGCCCGCATAGATTTTCGTATCCTGGAGGATTTTCAGCGATCCGGCTTGCCCCGTTTTCGAGGCGATCAGCTGGAGCTTTCCATGCCGTTCTCCGGCCGGAAAATGCTTCTGTTGGTATGAAGGCTTGGTGCGAGACGAATGAGGGGTCAGCCAGATTTGTAGCAGGTGCACAGGCTGGGTAGCGGAAGCATTGAATTCGCTGTGCTCGATACCTGAGCCGGCACTGATGAGCTGAAAGTCGCCTGCGTGAATCCTGGTGCTGTTTGCCAGAGTGTCTCGATGGGCCAATGTCCCCTTGAGCACATAAGTCAGGATCTCCACATCACGATGGCCATGCTGACCGAAGCCTTTACCCTGTGAAATCCAATCTTCATTGATGACGCGCAGGTCCGAGAAACCACTCTCTTGCGGGTTTCTATAGCTTCCAAACGAGAAGGAATGCCGGGATTTCAGCCACGGCAAACGGGTAGCGCCCCGATCACCTGCCTTGCGGATCTCTTTCATGCTCACACCGAAATGCATTGCTTCAAAGAGGACGCAGCTTAAAGGAGAGTTTGATCGAAGAAAAATATCAGAAACTGGTCTGAATAATCGATTTGATGGATTGAATAGACATTCGGTCACCCTGAGACGCTCGTTACTCATCAAAATCAATGATAGGTAACATCGACATTTGCCTGTTTTCTATCAGCCAAATGAAATGGAGAATGGCGCCTGAACTCAAATCTGGAACTGTCTGATGCGCTTTCTGCCTCTTGCTGCTGCCTCCTTCACTATCACGCTGCTGGCGGGGTGCGCATCCGCGCCTAACCAGCCGACAAAGGAGTTGGTGACCGCGAAATCTCCAGAAGCTTTTTCCGCCTGCGTCATGCAGAAGTTGCAAGATAATCAGCAATCGCCGAACGTCACCCATACGAGCCGAAGCTATCGCGTGATCCTGAGCAGCCCTGTTGCGGCGGACAATGTGATCGAGACGTTCAAAGGGGACACGGGCGGGAAAGTCTACGTTTATCAGCGAGGGCTCTTTTCTGAAAACCTCGTTCGCGTAGCTTCCCAATGCGCTTGAGGAGAGGGAGGCTCTCACCAGGCCGAAGTTGTCGAGTTGGGTAATGCGAGAAATCCTTGAGATTTCAAGGACCTGAAATGGAGGCGGCCCCACCAGCCACACCCCGGCACTCGATGTTCCCGCTATGGCTGCTCCCTTCCGGGCCTGACCAGGTTAACGGGTAATCAATGCGGGGGGACCGATGGGGCCACCACTACAAGGCTCGCTGAACAGCGAGTGGCGCCATTGTACCGGTCTTGGGGGCAGATACAACCTCTGGAGCAGAAAAAGTCATCATTTCTCAATGACTTGTCCGGGTCGGGGTGGCTTGGAGCTGCCAATTCGCGGGTGAACCCGCTCCTACAGGGTTGGCGCTGACAGCAAGACCAGCGCAGGACCTGTGGGAGCGGGCGTGCCCGCGAAGCAGGCGCCGCGGTGGATGGCACGGGCTTCGCCCGTGTTCGCGGGCATGCCCGCTCCCACAAGGACCGTGCAAGCAGCAAGATCTGCCATTGGCCTTCTAGACAGCGATGCCCTGCTCGCCCAGGAAGGTGACGAAGGCATCTTCATCAAGCACCTTCACCCCCAACTCACTGGCCTTGGCCAGCTTGGACCCCGCCCCCGGCCCCGCCACCACGCAGTGGGTCTTGCCGGAAACCGAACCCGCCACCTTGGCCCCCAGGCTTTCCAGCTTGTCCTTGGCAATGTCGCGGCTCATGCGCTCCAGGGTGCCGGTCAGCACCCAGGTCTGGCCGGCCAGCGGCAAGCCTTCGGCGACTTTCTTCTCGCTGCTCCAGTGCATGCCGAACGCCAGCAACTGTGCCTCGATGTCCCGGGCCAGTTTCTGGTTGGCTTCATCCTTGAAGAACTCGCGCACGGCTTCGGCCTGCTTGGCCGCCAGGGCCTGGCGCAGGTCGATGCCGTCGGCGGCGATGATCTTGTCCAGGCTGTCGAGCTTGGCCACCAGCTTCTCGGCACCGGTCGGGCCGACCGAGGCGATGTCGAGCTTGGCGATCATGCCGGCCAGGGTAGTGCTGGCAGCGAATTCGGCAGCCAGCTCGCCTTCGTCCTGCAGCTGCATGCCGCTGTCGAGCAACTGCTTGATGACCTTGCGGTTGTGCTCGTCCTCGAAGAAGTTGTGGATCTCGTACGCCACCTCCAGGCCGATGTCCGGCAGGTAGGTGAGCACCTGCGGCAGCGCTTGCTGTACGCGCGCCAGGCTGCCCAGCGAGCGGGCCAGCACCTTGGCGGTCTCCTCGCCTACGTCCGGGATGCCCAGGGCGTAGATGAAGCGCGCCAGGCCCGGGCGCTTGCTGGCTTCGATGGCATCCAGCAGCTTCTTGCTGGACACTTCGGCAAAACCTTCCAGGCCGACGATCTGGTCGAATTCCAGCTTGTACAGGTCGGCCGGCGAGCCGATCAGGCCTTCGTCCACCAGCTGCTCGACGCTCTTCTCGCCCAGGCCGTCGATGTCCATGGCGCGGCGTGACACGTAGTGGATGATCGCCTGCTTGAGCTGGGCGCCACAGGCCAGGCGACCGACGCAGCGGTACACCGCACCCTCGCTGGTGGTTTCCTTGCCCTTGCTACGCTTGACCAGCTGGGTACGCTCGACCTGCGAGCCGCATACCGGGCATTCGCTCGGCACCTGCACCGGGCGCGCATCTTCCGGGCGGCGCTCCAGCACCACCTGCATCACCTGCGGAATCACGTCGCCGGCGCGGCGGATGATCACCGTGTCGCCAATGCGCAGGCCCAGGCGGGCGATTTCGTCCATGTTGTGCAGGGTGGCGTTGGATACGGTCACACCGGCGACCTTGACCGGCTTCAGGCGTGCCACGGGCGTTACCGCGCCGGTGCGGCCGACCTGGAACTCGACGTCCAGCACCTCGGTCAGCTCTTCCATGGCCGGGAACTTGTGGGCAATCGCCCAGCGCGGCTCACGGGCGCGGAAGCCCAGTTCGCGCTGGGCGGCCAGGCTGTTGACCTTGAACACCACGCCGTCGATTTCGTAGGGCAGGCTGTTGCGTCGCTCGCCGATGTCGCGGTAGTAGGCCAGGCATTCTTCAATGCCAGCGGCATGCTTGAGTTCGCGGCTGATCGGCAGGCCCCAGGCCTTGAGCTGCTCGAGGATGCCGATGTGGCTGTCGCCGATGCTCGCGGACACCTGGCCGACGCCATAGCAGCAGAATTCCAGCGGGCGGCTGGCGGTGATTTTCGAGTCCAGCTGACGCAGGCTGCCGGCGGCGGCGTTGCGCGGGTTGGCGAAGGTCTTGCCACCGGCTTCGGCCTGGGCGGCATTGAGCCGGTCGAAACCGGCCTTGCTCATGTACACCTCGCCGCGCACCTCCAGCACCGCCGGCCACCCCTCGCCTTGCAGCTTGAGCGGGATGTTGCGCACGGTGCGCACATTGGCACTGATGTCTTCGCCGGTGGTGCCGTCGCCACGGGTGGCGCCCTGCACCAGCTGGCCGTCGCGGTACAACAAGCTCACGGCCAGGCCGTCGAGCTTGGGCTCGCAGCTGTAGTCGACCGCACCGGGCTGGTCGAGGCCGTCTACCACGCGGCGGCCGAACTCACGCAGGTCGGCTTCTTCGAAGGCGTTGCCCAGGCTGAGCATGGGCACTTCGTGGCGTACCTGGCTGAACGCAGCCAGGGCTTCGCCACCAACACGCTGGGTGGGCGAGTCGGGGGTTACCAGGTGCGGGTGTTCGGCTTCAAGCGCCTTGAGCTCGTTGAACAGGCGGTCGTATTCGGCATCGGGCACGCTTGGCTCATCGAGCACGTAGTAGCGGTAGTTGTGCTGGTCGAGCTCGGCACGCAGTTCGTGGATACGGGTTTCGGCGGTCATGGGATTTGTCTTCTCTTGCAAAGCAAAAGAGCAGCCTGGGGGAGGTGCATGGGGCCTGGATTTGTGTTGCCTGCCCCGGCCCTATCGCCGGCAAGCCAGCTCCCACAGGTAAACCACAGGCCTGGAGGGCAGTGATACACCTGTGGGAGCTGGCTTGCCGGCGATAGGGCCAGTGCAGGCAACAGCATTACCCGAACCGACCAGCACGCCCTCAGGCTGCTCTTTCGTCTGGATCTGTCAGCGCTTCTGGGTCAGCGCACGGCGCTCGAACTCGACGATGCGCTGGCGGTAGTGCTCGATGGTCTGGGCGGTCAGCACGCTGCGCTGGTCGTCCTTGAGCTCACCGTTCAGTTCGTGCGCCAGCTTGCGCGCCGCAGCCACCATCACGTCGAAGGCCTGCTTCGGATGACGCGGGCCCGGCAGGCCGAGGAAGAAGCTCACCGCACGGGTGCTGAAGTGGTCGATGTCGTCCAGGTCGAACACGCCGGGCTTGACGGCGTTGGCCATGGAGAACAGCACCTCGCCGTGACCGGCCATGCTCTCGTGACGGTGGAAGATGTCCATTTCGCCGAAGCGCAGGCCGCTTTCCAGAATGTTCTGCAGCAGCGCCGGGCCCTTGAAGCCACCCTCGTCGCGGGAGATGACGCTGATCACCAGCACTTCCTCGGCCGGCGGCAGCTCCTTGACGCTGCTGCTGGCAGGCGCCGCACCGTTGCTGCGGGTATTTTCCGCGGCAAAGTCGTCATCGCTGTCGGCAAACAGGTCGGGCTCGCGTGGCTCGGCGCTCAGGTTCAGGTCGCCCTGCTGTGCATCCGCAGCAGCGGTGGCGCGCTTGCCGCGCTTGGCAGCCTTGGCCGGCTTGGGCTCGCGCTCGCGATCACGCGCAGAAGCACTGAGCGACGGCAGGTCGCTTTCGTCCAGCTCAGGCTCCTTGTGGGTATCCAGCACCCGCGAAGGGCCAAGCACTTCGGCATTGCCCTCTTCGTCCGGCAGGTTGGAATAACTGCGATCCAGACGGAATTTCAACTTGCCTTTCCCGCCGCGCATGCGGCGCCAGCCGTCGAAAAGAATCCCGGCAATGACAATGATGCCGATGACGATCAGCCACTCGCGCAGACCGATTTCCATGTAATCCCGTGCCTCTATAAAAATATGCTTGAAAACAAAGGGTTCAAAGCCCTTTAACACGTGGCGCCAACTCTATGTTCTGACAGGCGTTTTACCCACGCAAAAAACGAGTGACATTAAGCTAGCACGACCAAAGACAACTTTACACCGTCTGTCGCACATGGCGGGGGCATTTCGCTACGGAATATGCCCTTATCGTCGAGCATCAGGCATCGACCATGGCCATGGCCTCCTCCACATCGACGGCAACCAGACGTGAACAGCCCGGTTCATGCATGGTCACCCCCATCAATTGATCCGCCATCTCCATGGCGATCTTGTTATGGGTGATGTAGATGAACTGCACGCTTTCACTCATTTCCTTGACCAGACGGGCGTAGCGCCCGACGTTGGCATCGTCCAGCGGCGCGTCGACTTCGTCGAGCATGCAGAACGGTGCGGGGTTCAACTTGAAGATGGCAAACACCAGCGCCAATGCGGTCAGTGCCTTCTCGCCGCCGGACAGCAGATGGATGGTGCTGTTCTTCTTGCCCGGTGGCCGCGCCATGATCGTTACCCCTGTATCGAGTAGATCTTCGCCCGTCAGTTCCAGATAAGCGCTGCCACCACCGAAAACTTTTGGGAAAAGTGCCTGTAATCCGGCATTTATCTGATCAAAGGTATCCTTGAAGCGGTTGCGGGTTTCCTTGTCGATCTTGCGAATGACGTTTTCCAGGGTCTCCAGGGCTTCGACCAGGTCGGCGTCCTGGGCGTCCAGGTAGCGCTTGCGCTCGGACTGCTGCTCGTACTCTTCGATGGCCGCCAGGTTGATCGCCCCCAGGCGCTGGATACGCGCCTCGAGCTGCTCCAGCTCCTGTTCGGTGCCCTGCTCGCTGGCCTCGGCCTCCAGGGTGGCGAGCACGCCTTGCAGGTCGTAGCCATCGGCCAGCAACTGCTCCTGCAAGGTCTTGCGCCGCACATCCAGGCCCTGGCACTCCAGGCGCAGCTGCTCCAGCTGGCCACGCAGCAACTGGGCCTGCTGCTCGGCCTGGGTACGACGCTTTTCGGCGTCACGCAGTTCGCGGTCGGCTTCGTCCATGTGCAGGCGGGCCTGGCGCATTTCCTCGTCGACGCTCATGCGCCGCTCCAGCAGCTCTTCCAGCTTCAGGCGCAGTTCTTCCTGTGGGGCCTCGCCCTCTTCCAGGTTCAGGCTCAGTTGCTCCTGGCGCTCGGTCAGGCGCGCGGCCTGCTGCTCCAGGCGCTCCAGGGCCTGGCGGGTGGAGTCATGCTGCGCGCGCAGCGAGCCCAGGCGCACAGCCAGCTGGTGGGCGTGATCCTTGTGCTGGCGGGCCTCCTGGCGCACGCGATCGAGGCTTTCGCGCAGGGTGTCGCGGCGGGCCATCAACTGCTCGCGCTGCTCGGTGTCCTGGGCCATCAGCTCCAGGGCCTCCTGCAGCAGCAGGCGGGCTTCGCCCAGCTGCTCATGCTCCAGGGCGCGCTGTTCTTCCAGCTCGGTCAGCTCTTCCTGCAGGCGCCGGCGGCGCAGCTCGACCTGCTCGGCACGTGCGCGGCCAGCCGACAAGTTGGCCTTCAGCTCGCCATGCAGGCGGTTTTCTTCCTGGGTGCGACGGCGCAGTTGTTCACGCTGTTCTTCAAGGTCCAGCTGCTGCTCGCGCAGGGCCTGCAGTTGCTGTTCCAACTGCTCCAGCGCCGCTTCCTGCTCCAGTTGCTCCTGGCCCAGGCGCTCGATCTCCTGGCCGCGTGCCAGCACGCCGCCTTCGGCTTCGCCGCCACGGCGCACCCGCAGGAAGTGTCGGCCAACCCAGTAGCCATCGCGGCTGACCAGGCTCTGGCCTTCGCCGAGCGAGGCGCGCTGTGCCAGTGCCTGGGCAAGGTCTTCCACAGGCTTGACCTGGCCCAGCCAGGGCGCCAGGTCGACACGGCCTTCGACCTTTTCCAGCAGGCTGCCGGGCAGCGACGAGCCGGTACCGCTCGCCAGCAGCAAGCGCAACTCGCCCTGCTCCAGGCCGGTAAAATCCAGGTTACTGAAGTCGTCCACCAGCACAGCCTGCAGGTCGGCGCCGAGCACGGTTTCTACCGCAAGCTCCCAGCCCGGCTCAACCCGCAACCCTTCAGCCAGCCGCGGCTGTTGCTCCAGGCCTTGGCCCTGCAGCCAGTGCGCAGCACCTGCACCCGGCTCCAGGGCGGCCTGCTGCAAGGCTTCGAGCGAGGCCAGGCGCCCGCCCAGGCGTTGCAGGTCGCCCTGCGCCTGCTGTTGGGCCTGGGTGGCCTGCTGCAGTTGCTCACGCGCGCCCTCCAGGCGCTCGACCACCTGCTCTTCCGACAACTGCAACTCTTCCAGCAACATTTCGCTGCTGGCCAGCTGCTCGGCCAGTTCGAGCATGGCCGCATCCTGCGGGTCGCTGCCCAGCAGCTCACGCTCTTCGCCCAGCTTGCGCTGGCGCTCGGCCTGGCGTTCCAGGCTGGCTTCCAGCTGTTGCAGGCGCGCCTGCTGCACTTCGGCCTGGCGGCGCGGCTCGGCGGAACGGCTGTTGAAGCTGTCCCACTGTTCCTGCCAGCCGTGCATGCCCAGCTCGGCCTCTTCAAGGGCGGCAGTGGCTTCTTCGGCAGCGGCCAGGGTCATTTCCTGCTCGGGTTCGAGCATGGCCAGCTCTTCGCCCAAGGTAGCCAGCAGGGTACGGTCGTGGCCCAGGTGCGACTCGGTTTCCAGGCGCGTGCGCTCGGCTTCCTTGAAGTCATCCTGCAACTGGCGCAGGCGCTGCTGGCCGTGCTGGATGCTCTGCTCGACCCGGGCGATGTCACCGGCCACCGAGTAGAAACGGCCCTGCACCTGGTTGAAGCGTTCGGACAATTCGTGATGGCCATCGCGCAGGCGCTCGATGCTGGCATCGGCATTGCGCTGCTCGGCCACCAGCGCCTCATGGGACACATCCTGGTCGCCGATCACCGCCTCGCGCTGGCGCACCCGTTCGTCCAGGTCGCGCCAGCGCAAGGCCGACAGGCGTGCCTTCAGCTGGCGTTCCTGGGCCTTGTATTCGCGGTACTTCTCGGCCGCCTGGGCCTGGCGGTGCAGGCGCTCCAGCTGGCGCTCCAGCTCTTCGCGCAGGTCGGTCAGGCGCGCCAGGTTTTCCTGGGTGCGGCGGATGCGGTTCTCGGTTTCGCGGCGGCGCTCCTTGTACTTGGAGATGCCGGCGGCTTCCTCGATGAAGTTGCGCAGCTCCTCGGGCTTGGCCTCGATCAGCTTGGAGATCATGCCCTGTTCGATGATCGAGTAGCTGCGCGGCCCCAGGCCGGTACCGAGGAAGATGTCGGTGATATCGCGCCGGCGGCACTTGGTACCGTTGAGGTAGTAGCTGTTCTGCCCGTCGCGGGTGACCTTGCGGCGGATCGAGATCTCGGCGTAGGCGGCATATTCGCCGACCAGGGTGGTTTCGCTGTTGTCGAACACCAGCTCGATGCTGGCCTGGCTGACCGGCTTGCGGCCACTGGAGCCGTTGAAGATGACGTCGGTCATCGACTCGCCGCGCAGGTTTTTCGCCGAACTTTCGCCCATCACCCAACGCACCGCGTCGATGATATTGGACTTGCCGCAGCCGTTTGGCCCAACCACCGCCGCCATGTTGCTGGGGAAGTTGACCGTGGTCGGGTCGACGAACGACTTGAACCCGGCCAGGCGAATGCACTTCAGGCGCATCGGTCAGCCTCGGGCCAGCGCCGCCAGCACCAGTTCGCAGCTGCGCTGGCCGTAGGCGGTAAGCACCTCGCGAATGCGCGGCAGATCACGGGCGACCACGGCGTCGAGCAGGCGGGCGAACAGGTCCAGGTAATCGATCATGTTGGCCTGGCGCTGGTCCAGCGACAGGTAGTAGGCACGGCTCATCGCCGGCTGCAGGTTTTCCACGGTTTCCTGCAGGAACGGGTTGTCGGCGAACGGATAGGCCGCCCGCATGACCGCAAAGCTGTCGGCGACGAAGGCCTTGATGTCCAGCTGGTCATGGGCCCGCTGCAGGCGCTGCTGGATCTCCAGGAACGGGCGCAGGTCGGCATCGGTGCGCCATTTTTGCGCAACCGCGTTACCCAGCAGGATGTAGAACTCGCCCATCAGCGCGCACAGGCTGCGCACGCTACGCTCGTCCAGCTCGGTCACATGAGCACCCCGGCGCGGCAGGATCGCCACCAGGTGGCGGCGTTCGAGGATCAGCAGCGCCTCGCGCACCGAGCCGCGGCTGACGTTGAGTGCCTGGGTGACCTTCTGCTCCTGGATACGCTCGCCTGGCGCCAGCTCGCCGCGGATGATGCGTTCGGCCAGGTAATCGGCAATCTGCTCGGAGAGGCTGTCCGGGGCCTTGAACGTCATGGTTTTCCTTCAAAATCATTGAACTGGGCACAAGGGGCGGATTGTAGCGTACTTGGCCGGTAATCGCGCAGAGGGGCCTGGCGGTTTATTTGACCTGCAAGGCATCCAGGCGCCCGGCGCGATCTATGCTTGGGATATGGGCACTGTGTGCGGCCGGGCTTGGATACGAGCAATTTCTTGACCTTTGAGTCAGAAAAATATTGACCAGCTGGACAGCTCTTGCTTAGAGTCCGCCCAACAACAATAAAACCATTGCGAGGCCATCCCCGTGATCCAGTTTCTCGTCAACCAGGAGCTGCGTAGTGAGCATGCCCTGGACCCGAACATGACGGTGCTGCAGTACCTGCGCGAGCACCTGGGCAAACCCGGCACCAAGGAGGGCTGCGCCAGTGGTGACTGCGGCGCCTGCACCGTGGTGGTCGGCGAACTGACCCAGGACGACCAGGGCAACGACAGCCTGCGCTACCGCAGCCTCAACTCGTGCCTGACCTTCGTTTCGTCGCTGCACGGCAAGCAACTGATCAGCGTCGAAGGCCTCAAGCACCAGGGCCAGCTGCACAGCGTGCAACAGGCCATGGCCGATTGCCATGGCTCGCAGTGCGGCTTCTGCACCCCCGGTTTCGTCATGTCGCTGTTCGCCCTGCAGAAGAACAGCAGCGGCCCCGACCTGCACCAGGCCCAGGAAGCCCTGGCCGGCAACCTGTGCCGCTGCACCGGCTACCGGCCGATCCTCGACGCCGCCGAGCAGAGCTGCCGCCAGCCCTGCCGCGACCAGTTCGATGCCCAGCAGGCACAGACCATCAGCCGCCTCAAGGCCATTGCGCCAACCCAGACCGGCGAGCTGAACAGCGGCGACAAGCGCTGCCTGGTGCCGCTGACCGTGGCCGACCTGGCCGACCTGTACAGCTCGCACCCCGAGGCGCGGCTGCTGGCCGGCGGCACCGACCTGGCCCTGGAAGTCACCCAGTTCCACAAGACCTTGCCGGTGATGATCTACGTCGGCCATGTGGCCGAGCTCAAGCGCATCGAGAAAACCGCCAGCCACCTGGAAATCGGCGCCGCAACCCCGCTCACCGACTGCTACGGCGCGCTGAACGAGGAATACCCGGACTTCGGCGCCCTGCTGCACCGCTTCGCCTCGCTGCAGATCCGCAACCAGGGCACCCTGGGCGGCAATATCGGCAACGCTTCGCCAATCGGCGACTCGCCACCCCTGCTGATTGCCCTGGATGCGCAGATCGTCCTGCGCCAGGGCGAGCGCCAGCGGGTCATGCCACTGGAAGACTATTTCATCGACTACCGCATCACTGCCCGCCAGGACAGCGAGTTCATCGAGAAGATCATCGTGCCGCGCGCCACCAGCGACTGGGCGTTCCGCGCCTATAAAGTGTCCAAGCGCCTGGACGATGACATCTCCGCCGTGTGCGGCGCCTTCAACCTGAGCATCGAAGACGGCGTGGTCAGCGGTGTGCGCATCGCCTTCGGCGGCATGGCGGCAATCCCCAAACGGGCCCGTGCCTGCGAAGCGGCGTTGCGCGGCAAGCCGTGGAACCAGGCCGCCATCGAGCGCGCCTGCCAGGCCCTGGCGGAAGACTTCACCCCGCTCAGCGACTTCCGCGCCAGCAAGGAATACCGCCTGCTGACCGCGCAGAACCTGCTGCGCAAGTACTTCATCGAACAGCAAACGCCGCACATCGAAACCCGGGTGACCGCTTATGTCTAACCATCACGTAGCCAAGAGCCAGGCCGAGATGGCCGAACTGTTCAGCCAGGACCTGACCACCGGGGTCGGCCGCAGCGTCAAGCACGACAGCGCCGACAAGCATGTGTCCGGCGAGGCGGTGTACATCGACGACCGCCTGGAATTCCCCAACCAGCTGCACGTCTATGCGCGCACCGCCGACCGCGCCCATGCGCGCATCCTGCGCATCGACACCACGCCGTGCTATGCCTTCGAGGGTGTGCGCATCGCCATCACCCACGAAGACATCCCCGGCCTGAAGGACATCGGCCCGGTGGTGGCCGGCGACCCGCTGCTGGCCATCGACAAGGTCGAGTTCTTCGGCCAGCCGGTGCTCGCCGTGGCCGCCCGCGACCTCGACACCGCACGCCGTGCGGCCATGGCCGCCATCGTCGAGTATGAAGACCTGGAGCCGGTGCTGGATGTGGTCGAAGCATTGCGCAAGAAGCACTTCGTGCTCGACAGCCACACCCACCAGCGTGGCGACTCCGCTGCAGCCCTGGCCAGTGCCCCGCACCGCATCCAGGGCACCCTGCACATCGGTGGCCAGGAGCACTTCTACCTGGAAACGCAGATTTCCTCGGTGATGCCCACCGAAGACGGCGGCATGATCGTCTACTGCTCCACGCAAAACCCCACCGAAGTGCAGAAACTGGTCGCCGAAGTGCTCGACGTGCCGATGAACAAGGTGGTGCTGGACATGCGCCGCATGGGTGGCGGTTTTGGTGGCAAGGAAACCCAGGCCGCCAGCCCGGCGTGCCTGTGCGCCGTGGTCGCGCGCCTGACCGGCCAGCCGACCAAGATGCGCCTGCCGCGGGTCGAAGACATGACCATGACCGGCAAGCGCCACCCGTTCTACGTCGAGTACGACGTGGGCTTCGACGACGACGGGCGCCTGCACGGCATCAACTTCGACCTGGCCGGCAACTGCGGCTACTCGCCCGACCTGTCCGGCTCGATCGTCGACCGCGCCATGTTCCACTCCGACAACGCCTACTACCTGGGCGATGCCACCGTGCATGGCCACCGCTGCAAGACCAACACCGCCTCCAACACCGCCTACCGCGGCTTTGGCGGCCCGCAGGGCATGGTCGCCATCGAGCAGGTGATGGACCATATCGCCCGCCACCTGGGCCGCGACCCGCTGGCGGTGCGCAAGGCCAACTACTACGGCAAGACCGAGCGTAACGTCACCCACTACTACCAGACCGTCGAGCACAACATGCTCGAAGAGATGACCGCCGAACTGGAAGCCAGCAGTGACTATGCCGAGCGCCGCGAGTCGATCCGCCGCTTCAACGCCAACAGCCCGATCCTGAAGAAGGGCCTGGCGCTGACCCCGGTCAAGTTCGGTATTTCGTTCACCGCCACCTTCCTCAACCAGGCCGGTGCGCTGATCCATATCTACACCGACGGCAGCATCCACCTGAACCACGGTGGCACCGAAATGGGCCAGGGCCTGAACACCAAGGTGGCACAGGTGGTGGCGCAGATCTTCCAGGTCGATTTCAGCCGCATCCAGATCACCGCCACCAACACCGACAAGGTGCCCAACACCTCGCCGACCGCGGCCTCCAGTGGTGCCGACCTGAACGGCAAGGCGGCGCAGAACGCTGCCGAAATCCTCAAGAAGCGCCTGACCGAGTTCGCCGCGCGGCACTACCAGGTGACCGAGGAAGACGTCGAGTTCCGCAACGGCCATGTGCGCGTGCGCGACCAGATCGTCAGCTTCGAGCAGCTGGTGCAGCAGGCCTACTTCGCCCAGGTGTCGCTGTCCAGCACCGGTTTCTACCGCACGCCGAAGATCTACTACGACCGCAGCCAGGCACGTGGCCGGCCGTTCTACTACTTCGCCTTCGGCGCCGCCTGCGTGGAGGTGGTGGTCGACACCCTGACCGGCGAGTACAAGATGCTGCGTGCCGACATCCTGCACGATGTGGGGGATTCGCTGAACCCGGCCATCGACATCGGCCAGGTGGAAGGCGGCTTCATCCAGGGCATGGGCTGGCTGACCACCGAAGAGCTGGTGTGGAACGCCAAGGGCAAGCTGATGACCAACGGCCCGGCCAGCTACAAGATCCCGGCGGTGGCCGACATGCCGCTGGATTTGCGGGTAAAGCTGGTGGAGAACCGCAAGAACCCGGAAGACACCGTGTTCCACTCCAAGGCCGTGGGCGAGCCGCCGTTCATGCTCGGCATCGCTGCCTGGTGCGCGATCAAGGACGCCGTGGCCAGCATCGCCGACTACCGCGTGCAGCCACAGGTGGATGCGCCGGCGACGCCGGAGCGGGTGTTGTGGGGTTGCGAGCAGATGCGCAAGGCAGTGGCTGCAGCGCAACCTGCCGAGCAGGAGCTGGAAACCGTCACTCACTGAGGTTGGGTGGGCGCCTGTTCGGGCCCTATCGCCGGCAAGCCGGCTCCCACAGGTACTGCACCGCTGGCAAGCCCTGTGTTGCACCTGTGGGAGCCCGGCTTGCCGGCGATAGGGCCAGTACAGGCCACCTGAAATGAGGATCTGCATCATGCACCAATGGATCAACGCCCTCGCCGACCACCAGTCCCGTGGCGAAGCCTGCGTGCTGGTTACCATCATCGAGGAACGCGGCTCGACCCCGCGCAATGCCGGCTCGAAAATGGTCGTCAGCGCCACCGGCCTGTTCGACACCATCGGCGGCGGCCACCTGGAATACAAGGCCCTGCACATCGCCCGGCAGATGCTCGAAGAGCACCGCAGCACCCCGCACCTGGAGCGCTTCAGCCTCGGTGCCAGCCTTGGCCAGTGCTGCGGCGGCGTCACTGTGCTGCTGTTCGAACCCATGGCCGCGGTGCAGGCGCAGATCGCCGTGTTCGGCGCGGGCCATGTCGGCCGGGCTCTGGTACCCTTGCTCGCCGCGCTGCCCTGCCGGGTGCGCTGGATCGATTCGCGCGAGCAGGAATTCCCTGCCCTGATCCCCGACGGGGTGACCAAGGTGGTCAGCGAGGAGCCGGTCGACGAAGTGGCAGAACTGCCGCCAGGCTGCTACTGCATCGTCATGACCCACAACCACCAGCTCGACCTGGAACTGACCGCCGCCATTCTCAAGCGCAACGATTTCACCTGGTTCGGCCTGATCGGCTCGAAGACCAAACGGGTCAAGTTCGAGCACCGCCTGCGCGAGCGCGGCTACGACGATGCCGTGATGGCGCGCATGCGCTGCCCGATGGGCCTGGCCGAGGTCAAGGGCAAGCTGCCCATCGAGATTGCCGTGTCCATCGCCGGTGAAATCATCGCCACCTACAACGCCTGCTTCGGCCAGCACGACGCTGCCGCCAATGCCGGCCCCATTGCCCAGTTGCTGCCGCCTTCCCGGCGCAGCCAAGCCATTTGACGAGTGTGTTATGACCGTTACCCGCAAAGCCTACCGTGCCGCCATCCTGCACAGCATCGCCGACCCGGCCGAGGTGGGCCTGGAGGCTTCCCATGAATACTTCGAGGACGGCCTGCTGGTAGTCGACGACGGCCGCATCCGCGCCGTAGGCCACGCCGCCGAACTGTTGCCGACCCTGGACGCCGATATCCCGGTCGAGCATTACCAGGACGCGCTGATCACCCCGGGCTTCATCGACACCCACATCCACTTCCCGCAGACCGGCATGATCGGCTCCTACGGCGAACAGCTGCTGGACTGGCTGAACACCTACACCTTCCCCTGCGAAAAGCAGTTCGCCGACAAGGGCCACGCCGACCAGGTGGCGAAGATCTTCCTCAAGGAACTGCTGCGCAACGGCACCACCACCGCCCTGGTGTTCGGCAGCGTGCACCCGGAATCGGTCAACGCCCTGTTCGAAGAGGCCGAGCGCCTGGACCTGCGCCTGATCGCCGGCAAGGTGATGATGGACCGCAACGCCCCGGACTACCTGACCGACACCGCCGAGTCCGGCTATGCCGAAAGCAAGGCACTGATCGAGCGCTGGCACGGCAAGGGCCGCCTGCACTATGCGGTCACCCCGCGCTTCGCCCCGACCAGTACGCCTGAACAGCTGGCGCTGGCGGGCCAACTGCTCAAGGAACACCCGGGCGTGTACATGCACACGCACCTGTCGGAAAACCTCAAGGAAATCGACTGGGTCAAGTCGCTGTTCCCTGAGCAGAAGGGTTACCTGGACGTCTATGACCACTTCGAACTGCTGGGCGAGCGCTCGGTGTTCGCCCACGGCGTGCACCTGTGCGACGACGAATGCCAGCGCCTGGCCGAAACCGGCTCGGCCGTGGCCTTCTGCCCCACCTCCAACCTGTTCCTCGGCAGCGGCCTGTTCAACCTGCCCCAGGCCGAGCGCTTCAAGGTCAATGTGGGCCTGGGCACCGACGTTGGCGCCGGCACCAGCTTCTCGCTGCTCAACACCCTGAACGAAGCGTACAAGGTGATGCAGCTGCAGGGCGCGCGCCTGCACCCGTACAAGTCGCTGTACCTGGCCACCCTCGGCGGCGCCCGCGCACTGCGCCTGGACGACCGCATCGGCAGCCTGCGCCCGGGCAACGATGCCGACTTCGTGGTGCTGGACTACAAGGCCACGCCACTGCTGGACTACCGCATCCAGCAGTCCAACAGCATCGAAGAAACCTTGTTCGTGCTCACTACCCTGGGCGATGACCGTACCGTACGTGAAACCTACGCCGCCGGGCGCTGCGTGCACCAGCGCTAAGGTTCTTTCGCCAGGCCCCGATACAGCGCGCCGCCGATTGCAGCACCGATCAGCGGCGCCACCCAGAACAGCCATAGCTGCTGCAGGGCCCAGCCACCGACGAACAAGGCCGGCCCCGTGCTACGCGCGGGGTTGACCGAGGTATTGGTCACCGGGATCGAGATCAGGTGGATCAGGGTCAGGGCCAGGCCGATGGCGATCGGTGCAAAACCCGCCGGCGCCCGGGCGTCGGTGGCGCCCATGATCACCACCAGGAACATCGCCGTCATCACCACTTCACTGACAAAGCCCGCCCCGAGCGTGTAGCCGCCGGGCGAGTGGTCGGCGTAGCCGTTCGAAGCCAATCCCGCAGACAGCTCGAAACCTGCCTTGCCGCTGGCAATGAGGTAGATCACACCTGCCGCCAGGATGGCGCCGATCACCTGGGCGATCACGTAGGGCAACAGCTCTTTGGCCGGGAAGCGCCCGCCCACCACCAGCCCGAACGACACGGCGGGGTTGAGGTGGCAGCCGGAGATATGGCCGATGGCGAAGGCCATGGTCAGCACGGTGAGGCCGAAGGCGAAGGCGACGCCGAGTACACCGATGCCGATGGGGGAACTGGCGGCGAGTACCGCACTGCCACAGCCGCCAAGCACCAGCCAGAAGGTGCCGAGCAGCTCGGCGCCCATGCGTTTACCGAGGGACATGCTCATGAGTCCATTCCTCAAGAAGTTGAACGCAACGAATGCGCAAGCCCAACTGCTTGATGAAGGTTTGCTCACAAGAATTTAGCAGACCTTTGATCAATGACCAGAAATGGCTGGGGCCGCTTCGCGCCCCATCGCCGGCAAGCCAGCTCCCACAGGTGTGGGAGCTGGCTTGCCGGCGATGGGCTGCAAAGCAGCCCCCCTTCAGTCAACCAGGCAAACGATCAACCCTTGACCGATACCTTGGGCTTTTTCAGCAGATGCGAGAACACCGCATGCAGATCGTCCGAGGCACTCTCCTCGTCCAGGTTCAGCTTGCTGTCGATGTGGTCCATGTGGTGCATCATCAGGCTCACCGCCTGCTCGGCATCGCGCGCCTCGATGGCATCGATCAGCTGCATGTGCTCGTCATACGAGCAATGCGAGCGGTTGCCGCTTTCGTACTGGGCAATGATCAGCGAGGTCTGCGACACCAGGCTGCGCTGGAAGCTGACCAGCGGCGCATTACCCGCGGCCTCGGCCAGCTTGAGGTGGAATTCGCCGGAAAGACGAATGCCGGCACCGCGGTCACCACGGGAGAAGCTGTCGCGCTCCTCGCGCACCATCTGCCGCAGTTCGTTGAGCTGCTCGAGGGTAGCGTGCTGCACGGCCAGTTCAGTGATGGCCCGTTCGACCATGCGCCGGGAGAAGAACACCTGGCGGGCCTCTTCCACCGTCGGGCTGGCCACCACCGCGCCGCGGTTCGGCCGCAGCAGCACCACGCTTTCGTGGGCCAGGCGCGACAAGGCGCGGCGGATGATGGTGCGGCTGACGCCGAAGATCTCGCCCAGCGCTTCCTCGCTCAACTTGGTGCCCGGTGCCAGACGCTGCTCGAGGATCGCCTCGAAAATATGCGCGTAGACGATGTCGTCCTGGGTACCGCTGCGGCCGGCCTTGCCGACTCGTGCAGGTTTCTTCAGAGGTTGCAGCTGTTCGTTCATGGGCTCTCGAGGCACGAAGGAAAGTATGGCGCCATTGTACACAGGCTGAGCCGTTTCTGCAGGTGGCCTTTTACCTATATAGCCGTTGTACGACGCATTGCGCACACAAAAGATAAAACATTATTTGCATTCTTTGTACACAAAAGCATAATCCACCGAGCAACTTCTTGACCCATGAGTCAACAAAACGGTCAGACGTCTGCCTTCCCTCGCGGAGCCGCCAAGTGCATTGCGCAGGAAACTGGCTCCATAACAACAAGAAAGACTTGAGGAGTACTCGCTGTGGAAAGCCGCAAATCCGAAGCCCCTACGCTGGATCTTGCCCCACCGCTCG
>RCUT01000514.1_pt1 | contig 19933 bp, 18 predicted proteins | sample 2166171 | NCBI WGS metagenome assembly RCUT01 (sample SAMN09932757, study PRJNA488358) | compost metagenome | isolation source: compost soil in 4-hydroxybenzoic | place: Germany: Experimental Botanical Garden
TTTTCGACCAGTTCAGCATGATGGGCCCGCTCGACCAGTCCGGTCACCTGTTTGATGCGGTCGACGGACAGGGCATCGTCTGGTGTGATCCGGAGTTTTTCGAAATCCTCGTTGCGCAGGCTTGACGTACCGAAGCGTTTTCGCAGGGCGTTGTCGATGCCTTCCGCTTCCGTGAGTGCAGTGCGGCCTTCCGCCGAGTTCATCATCTGCCTCACGAAACCCGGCCTCTGCTCATAAGGCAGGGCGTCAAGGTGTGTGAGGATCTCCTCGCTGCGCGGTGTGAGGGCGGGGACCTCGACGATATCGCACCTCTTGCGCTCCCATGTTTCCGATTTGCGTTCGCGCTTCAGATGCCGTCTCCAGCTTTCCGCCGCGCTCCTGACAAGCCTTGCGACCGACCCGGCATAATACATGGCCTCCTTCCTTTCCCTGTTGTCGCCAAAGAGGCCCGATTTGCCGCGCAGCGTCCCGAACTGGTCGGGACACGCCCGGATTGCCCTTTCCAGAGTGGCAGGATCGGTGTCGGGGTCGAGGATCCATGGCCTGATGGCTTCGCAGGCGCTGAAGGCATCGTGATAGACGTAGCGGGCAAGGGGGCGCAGGCTGTCGATCCTCTCTTCCAGATGCGGAAGCGCTTTCTCATGGGCGATCTCCCCGATCGTCCTGTCGTAACGGGTAATGGCGGCAATGAGCGGTGCGGGGACGGCGGGCGGCTGATGGTGATGGCGCAACTCGCCCTGTACCAGCCCGTCAGTGTCCGGTGCCTGTTGCTGCCGCTGCCGCTGTGCTTCCACCGTCTGCTGCAGGGCGGGTTGTCTTGTCGCCTGCTGCTGCCGGATATCGTCACCCTTTTGCTCCTTCAGCCCGCGGCGTTCGGCAAAGGTACCGGTATAATCGAGCGTGGTTTGCTTGAGCCCCGAACGGCTCATGCCGGCGGTGAGCGCGTTGATGTCGTTGAACGCGTCACGACCGGCATAAAGCGTTGCCTGAAGACGATGACGGGTCATGGCGACATAGGTCAGGTGCCGGTCCATGGTGGCGGACGCCATGACGAAGGAGCGGTCGACGGTTGCCCCTTGTGCCTTGTGAATGGTGGTGGCGTAACCGTGATCAAAGAATTGGTAATGTTTCGGGCGGATAGTGATGCTGCGGCCGTTTTTCTGTCGGCCTGTACCGCCGTCGAGCCGCAACTGTAGTGCGTCCGGTTCGACGGCGTCCACTGTCCCGAGCATGCCGTTCTTGACCCCGAGCCCGCGATCGTTCTGCAGCAGGACGATACGGTCACCGGCGGCAAAGGCACGCTTGCCGTTGACGGTCCGGTAGATGATTTCTCCATCCGTCTGCCCCGCATCATCTCCGCCGACCGATACTGCGTCCCGTGTGAGGGACTGGCTGCTGTCTTTTGCCAGAACACCCTCTGCCTGCAGACCTTGCCGGATGGCGTCATTGATGGCGCGGACATCGACACGGCGATGGGCAAGGGCGATGCGGGAGTGGTGCGGATTGTCCCGCCGGTCGGCGAGATAGTCACGCACGAGGTCCGCACAGGCCTGTTGTCGGTCATCGGCAAAGCGGATGGCGTCGCGAGCGGCGTAATCGGCGAGAGCTTGCGCTGTACGGCGGGTGGCAAGGGCGATCGAGGCCTGTCGTTGCCAGTCGTCTTTCTGGCGACGGATTTCTGTCAGTTCGATGGCGCCGGTCCGCTCGGTTATGGCCCTGAAGGGCGAGCCCGCACCGATTGCCTGCAGCTGTTCGTGATCACCGACCAGCACCAGCTTGGCGCCACGCGCCTCAACCTGCTGCACGAAACGGCAAAGCTGCCGGCTGCCGATCATGCCGGCCTCGTCGATGACCAGAATGTCCTTGTGGCCGGGCAGGGATTTGCCGTTCTCCCAGCCAAGCTCCCAGGAGGCCAGTGTGCGCGAGGCAATGCCTGATGATGCGGACAATCCCTCCGCCGCCTTGCCGGCAAGGGCGGCACCATGAACACGATAACCGTCCGCCTCCCATGCCCGCCGTGCGGCCGCAAGCATGGTCGACTTGCCGGCCCCGGCAAAGCCGGTCACGGCTGCAATCTGTTCGGGTCCGGTGACATGCAACACGGCGCGCACCTGCTCGTCACCGAGGCCGCGTCCTGTGAGGTCTTCGTTTTGCCGGGCGATTGCATTTTTGACCGTTGTCGCTCTCACGGCATGCGCCGATCGCTCCGCCATCCTGATCGCACTTTTTGCCATCAGCCGTTCGAGTTCGATCATCTCGCGGGTGGAATAGCGGGCCGGCCGGTGTTGCTGCTCCTGCTGCAGAAGGACAAGTTGCGGTGAGGCCATGACGGCGGCAAGGGCCGCGTGAAAGGCATCCGTACCGGTGATGTAGCGGCCGAGGGTTCCGGCGATATCGTGACGGGTAAAGACGCTCTGGCCTGATGTGATGAGGGCAAGCACCTGTTCGGGACGACGGCGGATCAGCTCGGCGTTCCGCCGTGCCGCGTCGTCATCGATGCGGCATCGGGAGACATCGACACCACGCTCCTTCATCTGCGCGGCATGCACGCCCATATGGCCGGTCGGTTCGATGGCAAGACCGCGGGACAGATGCGATCGGTGATCGACACGGCGATCAAGGCCGGCACGCAGGAGATGACGGTTGACGAGACCGGCAAAGGCCTGGCGCACCTGTTTCACCTGCATCTGTGCGCTCGGCAGGCCACGGCCGGCCAGCCATGCGTTCTCGCGCTCGATCAGGGTCTTTTCTCCAAGGCCGGCGGAGGTGATCACCCGGGTGGTCATGACGACATGGGCATGGATGTTGCGCCCGTCGCTTTTGCGCCCGTCACTTTTGCCCTGTGGCACATGAATGGCGAAGTCGACGGCAGCACCAAAACGATTGGCGAGATCAATGGCAAAGGTCCGTGTGAGGGACAGTTGTTCGCTATCGGTCAGCTCATGTGGAAGGGCGATCTCGAACTCGCGAGCAACACGGGCATCGCAGCGCCGTTCGGCAAACTCCGCGGCATTCCACAAGCCTGACCGGTCAAGCGCCCACGGGGCGTCGATACCATCGGGCAGAATGATTTCCGTATGGACGACACCCTGCTTTGCGGTGAAGTCGTGGGTAATGCCGTCACGCTGGTTGAGGATTTTGCTGGCGGTGCGATAGGCGATGGCGGCGACGGCACTTTTGCCGGCACTGCGGCCGACCGGTTTTACACTGCAATGATAGATCGCCATGCCGGTCTCCCGATAAACGCGCCGGCAGAACACCTGTTTCCGCCCCGATCCCGCCCGCGGGTGACCGGAAACAACCGGACGTCAGCCCTTGGATGTCTTGCCTGCCGCCAGGGCGGCAACTCGTAAGTGCGCCCTTGTCGAATTCAGTCTAGCGGGACGGGGGATGGCTGGCTCTATGGTGAATTCACCAGAATGCCCTGCAAAACGATCCTCGCTACCATCGGCCCTGTGACACCGGGAGCAATGGAGATGGTGATGGATGCGATCAGGTTCGCGAGGTCGAGGGCAAGATCAGGTGCCAACGCGGAATATCCAAACTCAGGCAGCGTCACGGGCGGGCATGGCCCCAGGCTGGCGGTGCTGATCGATGGAGACAATGTCTCGCCGGAAATCGTGGGCGGGCTGTTCGGCGTGATCGCGACGCTCGGCGATGCCACTGTCCGGCGTCTCTATGGCGACTGGACACAGGCAACCATGAGGGGCTGGAAAAGCCGGCCTGGCGATCATGCGATCCGGCCGGTTCAGCAGTTTGCAAATTGTCCGGGAAAGAACGCCACCGATGGCGCCATGATCATCGATGCGATGGATCTTTTGCACCGGAACCGCCTTGACGGTTTCTGCATCGTCTCGAGTGATGGCGACTTTACCCGGCTGGCGCTGCGTATCCGTGAGGAGGGTATCGCCGTGCACGGATTTGGTGGCCGGCAGACACCGTCTTCCTTCATTGCCGCCTGCAGCAGCTTTACCCGTTTCGACAGGCTGCGGCCGTCCAAAGAGATGCGGTGGCTCTCCGCCACAACAGCAGACGCAACACAGACCGCCGGCAGGGAAACAGATCTCTCCGCCCATGTCGAGCAGCAGATGCTGGCGATGATCGAAGAGGCCGTGTCTGCCAGTATCGAGGAGGACGGCTGGTCACCTTTGGCAAAGGTCGGTCTCTGGCTTGCCCTGCATGAGCCGGCGTTCAATCCGCGCCACTTCGGTTTTGCCGGGCTTGGCGGTTTCGTCGATGCCTGCCCTGCCATAAACGTCCGGCGCTGTGGCGAGGGCGGTCATCTGGTGAGGGTGAGGCTGGTGGAGAACAAGGTCCCCACAGCTTGCGAGGTAACCCGTGATGGTGCGTAAACCGGTTGCCCGTCGCATCGAGGAACTGGAGGCACGCAAGCGCTCGCTGATGGCACGGCTTGCCGCACGCGAACGGCGGCTTGAGGTACGGCGGAAAATGCTGCTGGGCACGTGGGTGACCGGCGAACTTCGGAAAACAACCGCGGAACCGGACGTGCAGATGCTGCGCGACCTGCTGCGGCGTCAGCTGCCGCAGATGACGCTGCGGGATGCCGATCGTCAACTGCTTGAGGAGTTGCTCAAAGAGGAAAACGCGGACGGGAACGGTTGACGTTTGCTGGCGGTTGGCGGGAGCGTGCCTGACCGTGTCCGGTGCTGGTCGGCGTTTTCAATCATTGTGGTGCCATGAGGTGTGGCGAACAGGTCGCTCGCACTTGTTTACCCCCGGTTTGTCGCTCTCCTGCCTTCGGAAAAGGACAAGGAAAAAGCCCGGCACGATGGCCGGGCTTTCGCTGTTTCTTGTCCGAGTGGATCAGAATTTTACGCCGAGGCCGACGCGGATTGCATGCTGGTCGACATCTGCGTTGATTGCAGCGCCGCCGAAATTGAAATCCTTGTCGCCGAAGTCGGTGTAACGGTACTCGATGCGTCCGAACACCATGTCGGTAAACGCGTAGTCGAGACCAACGCCGACGGTGTAACCGTTGAAGGTTTCCTTCACGTCGGCAACGCCTGGAACTTCCGCATAGCCGCGGGCGTAGGCCCAGCCTGCGGTACCATAGACCAGTGCACGGTCAAATGCGTAGCCAACGCGGCCGCGGACCGAGCCCTGCCAGTCGAACCCGTAGTCGAAGCTTGTGCCCAGAATAGTAGCGGAATCGTCGCCCCAGTTCTTTTCGAAGTCTGCTTCAAGGCCAACGACCCAGCTGTTGCCAAGGTCATAGTTGAAACCGACGAACCCGCCGGCAAGAGCACCGTCAAAGTCTGCGGATGTTTCACCTGGAAGGCCCACGATCGAAGCGTCGTTTTGATTCCAGCCGTAACCGGCCTGGACACCGGCTGTAAATCCGGTCCAGCTGAACAGCGGTGCAACGTCTGCTGCCGGGGCTGCAGGAACTTCTGATACGGCATCGGCCGCCATTGCAGTCGATGCGGCGAGCACGAATGCGATAGTCGATACGATTTTCTTCATAGTCTCTGAACTCCCTTACATGAGAGATCATTCATATGCGTTTTCCCAGAAAAATGATGTAACCTTTGTGCAACGCCCACGATCTCGGCGACTGTCTGCATAAACTGGAGGCTGCCCGGGCGCGGTGGGAAGTCGCTTGCGATCGCGCTCGTCAGGGTAATTTTACGGACCTTTGCCGGCCGCCGATGTCTTTGCAAGGCCAAGGCCGTCACCCAAGTTGACGTTCGATTGCGGCCTTGTCGATGACCGACCAGACCCTGCGGATTTTCATGTGCTCAAATTCGTAGAACACATGCTCGCAGAACTGAACCCTCCTGCCATTGACCGGAAGGCCCATGAAGGTGGCCCCGGGCGTGCAATCGAACGAAAGCCGGGCGGCGACCCGGGTCGCGTCGCTGACAAGGATCTCTGCCTCGAACCGCAGGTCGGGAATGTCGGCAAAGTCGTTCTCCAGCATGTCGCGATAGCCCGACAGCCCGAATGGTCGGCCGTTGTGTTCGACTGTATCGTCGACGAAGGTGCCGAGTTCATCGAAGGCCTGACGGTTGAGGCAGTCGAGATAGGCGAGATAGATGTCGTGAAGTGTCGGCATGGGTTTCTCCATATCGATTAAACGTCAAACCGGTTCCGGCGTCAGCGCCGCGGCAGCCGTTTCGTGCGAGGCTCGCGAGTACGTTTCGCCGGCAGAATAACGGTCCGTTACTGAGCAGGCGCAGTTTTGGATGGTCAACCGGTGACGAGTTTGCAACTGCCGCTATGAAGCCGGTAGAACCCGTCCTGCGGAACGGGAAGTTCGGGCATCTGAACTGGGGTTACCATCATCTTTTGCCCAGATCAGCGGCGGAAACGCCGAGCGCGACTGCCAAGGGCAACCTGGCTTTCTCAGGCATTATGGCGAGTCCTGAAGTGATCGCTTCCTGCCATGCAGGACCGCGTTCCCACGCCTCGTTCCAGGCGTCGGCGAGCGAATATCCTTGCCGTGTTTCCACCAGGGCCTCTGACAACAGGGATGCTTGTTGAAGATCCTTGTCACGCTTTGCTCTGCCCAGGGCATCGTTGCGCCTGCGAGACGCGACAATCAACTTGTGAACGGCATAGCGCTCGGGAGCGGGGACGTTGACGCTGACGCCTTCTCTGTACAGCAGCACCGTTCTCACGGGTTCGTAGATCAGATAGTCCAGAAAGCGAAGGTTTTCCGCCGACGCGCCGCCGAGAGCAGGCATGGGTGACGGCTTGCCCGTATGGTCGTTCGACCCGCGGTTCCCCGTCAGGAACTCCACGCGATAGTTGTCCGAGTTCACGAAGGCGACCACACGCGCCTTGTCCGCCTGATGTGGTACCGCTCTGAAGGACGGATCGACGGTATGCAAGACGTCCAGGATTGGTGGCAGGCTGTCCCCAATCTCTGAGCTTATTGCAAAATCCTGGGCGTAGTCGGCGTCGCCCGTCTGGAGCGCGGCATTTGGAAGGCGAACCCCGAGCAGCCCTGAATAGCAGCTGAACGCAACCGAGCCTATGATAAGCGCTCGAAGGCGAAACAATCCGGCATCTGCAAGAGCTTTCGTTACTTCGCCGGCAAAACGTTCAGGCGCCGCCATGCCACCAGTTCGTGTAAGGGCGTTAACGAGCCGACGCCGCTCTCTGAGGTCGTCTTTGACTTCCCTGTGGGCGTGTACCCTCGCGGTTATTTCCGCGTCTGCTTCCGGCCCTACATAGCGCCGCTTGTCACCATCGGGGGTCGGATACTCGAAGTACCAGTAACCCTTGCCTTTAACGGGGACGTTCACGAACCGTCCATTATGAGGGAAGTCGGTGGAGAACTGCCCATCGAACGATCGCTGCGCCAGTTCCGCGAACATTGTCCTGTATGCGAGGTCAATCTGTTTCAAGACATGCGATCCTTGCGGCGACGTGTGTCATTATAAGGAAATTCAAAAATCCTTATAACCGCTTCCATTTGCCATGGCAACCGGTCGTCAGGGCACTGCCCCTGAAACCGGCCAAGGCAGTTCCGGACAGTTTCGCCGTGACGGAGGAGGTAGATTGTCGGTGCAGACACGCGTGTTTCACCCATTTCTGCGTTATCGGTCGCCATCGATCGATGCATCCAGACGGAAACGCGTCGATTGCAGCGCATTGATGACCGAGTGCAGGGCAGCCTGTTTGTCCTCGTTCGATACTGACAGGACGTGATGTTCAAAGACGCCCAGATCGGCAAACTGCGCATGAAGATCGGCGACGACAAGCGGATCGCCGAGGCTGTCGCCACCGCGTGCCTGACAGCGTTCGATCGCCTCTGTCACTGTCGTGCGCAGCACGATGTAATGCAGCGGGCGCGAAAGCGCCATGAAGGCCGGCAGCCAGTCCGGTCGCACGACGCCATCGAGGATGACGAAATAACCTGCCTCGGCGTAGCGACCGGCAACGTCGGCAGCGATCTGCATGATCATCCGGTTCTGATGATCGGACTCCGGAAGCCAAGGGGCGATGCGGCCGTGCTTGATGTAACCCCACAGATCATCGCTGTGGAAATGCACCTTTGGCACACCGGGCAGGCGTGCAAGCGTTTCGGCGATTGTGGACTTGCCGGAGCCGGGATGCCCGGAGAGAAGGAGAATGTGGCCGCGGAGATTGTCTGTCATGGTCATGTTTCAGTCTCGGAAGCTGCCAGATCAATCGTCGATCGCTTGCTGTCGATATCCGTTGTTTGACGGGCTGACCTGGATGTGTATCTCGGTGCTTGTGGTCGCGCGAGCGAGGTCTCTGCGGTTATATCATCGAAGCGTCAAAAGGAGCGGTTCAAACGCCTGTCTCTGACGCCGGTTTTGCGAAACGGACGCCGACACCACCGCCGTTCTCGTCAATGAAGGTGAGGCCGGCCTCTTCGAAAGCATTTCGAATTGCGAGAAGGGTCGAAGAGTAGCTCGGTTTTCCAGCCTCTATCCGCGTCACAGTTGCGGGCGTTACGTTGGCGCGGTTCGCAAGATCCCGTACGCCCCACTTTAGTGCCGCCCTAGCCATACGGACTTGATCTGCTGTTAACATTAACACCTTGACATAATCTTGGCGCGAAGTCAGACTCGCGATTGTAAATTGCAACGGCCAAGGAGGTGCTAGGCACACCGTCCTTGACCTGACCACAATCTAGCTATCAGGAGCTTGGATCATGGCTGATTCTGAGAATAGCAGAACTTTACCTAAAATTTCGTGCGCAAATGCATTCCCCAACGAGACGTTCGTCGACAATCTGCCAAGCGTGATCAACCGGCGCAATCTTTTGCCGCTTGCCGCACGGATCCTGCCGATGCTGCTCAACGATCTTCCCTCGCGCACGATTGCCGGACCGGTCCATGCCAAGGAGCTGTGGCCGGACTGGTATGACATGTATCAGCAGCGGCTTGCCGCCGAGCGGAAATGCCGGGAACTTGAGGCGCGACTGCTGGAAGAGACCGGCGGTCGTCCTGCTGTGGTGATTGCAGTTGACGATGGTGATCCATCGGCAGGGACGGTGTCCTCTTTCGAGGAGATCAGGGAACTTGCGCCGCGGATTGGCGCTGAAGCTGCAGAAAGCGCGCGTCTGGAGTTGCTGAGACTGAGACGGGCATGGAATGCGGCTGACCGTCGCATCGGTTACAGCGCAAGCCTGGCGAAGGCGCAGGACCTTGCCCGGTTCGAGGGCATTGCCGGGCGTGTCCTGATTTCGCTGCAACCCTATTACATCCACGACATTGCCGCCAAGCTTCACTGCATGCTGGTGATGTATGATCCGGAGCTTCGCAATGAAGAGACCCCGTGGCCGGAACTGCGACGCATGCTGCGCGAGCTGATCCAGCCGCACTGGTCTGTGATCGAACCGCAGTCGCGTATCCGCCTGCTAAGGCCGAAGACGCGCGAGACGCGGTTTCAGGAGGAAAGGGACAGGATTGCCGTGTGAGCGGCGTGAAGCAGGCTCGGCAGGCGCGGCAGCGGTCTGTGGTGACGCAGGGTATCGTCGCCGGGCCTTCAGCGCCCTGTGATGGTCAGCCAGCGAAGCACGCCAATTGTACGGGATTTCCCGCTCGGGGGGACCGGTCTTTAAATGTCTAGGGTGCCATCCGCATTGCCCGTGTTCCGAGCTTTTCCCCTGTTACTGCATCGATTGCGATCGGTTGAATTTCCCGGCCTGTCTCGACATCGACATAACGGGCGAGGTCACCGCCGCAGTGACGGTGTGCCCACGCGCCGATCATCATGAGAACTGGCAAAAAATCACGACCTGCATCCGTAAGGACGTACTCCTCGCGCGGGGGCTTTTCCGAATAGAGCCGCTTTTCCAGAAGCCCATCCTCGGTCAACGCTTTCAGCCGCTTGGTGAGCATCGTTGGCACGATGCCAAGGCTCTTCCTGAACTGGTCGAAACGAGTGAGCCCTGCATGCGCGTCTCTGAGGACGAGAATGCTCCATGCATCGCCTACAGAATCGAGACCCCGAGCAACCGGGCACTGCGGAACTGAACTATTTTTCATTCGGTATCTTTTCGATAGTGACATGATATCGAAAAGATAGTAACACGACTTCAGAAAATAATCCACACTATGAAAGCTGATGAGATGACCAACAGAAACAACGCTGTTGCCTTGGTAACCGGTGCTTCGTCGGGGATCGGCCTGGTAACGGCGAAAGCCTTGGTTAAAGCTGGCTACCGCGTGTTCGGCACCAGCCGCAAGCCAGTCGCCGATTCCCATGGCATTACGATGCTGCTCTGCGACGTGACCGACGATGGCTCGGTGCAAGCGCTAATCAACGAGATTATCGAACGGACTGGCCGAATCGACCTTGTGGTCAACAACGCTGGCATCGGCCTGCTCGGCGGCGCGGAGGAATCCTCCATAGCTCAGGCCCAGCGCCTGTTCGATGTCAACGTCTTTGGCGTTGCTCGCGTCGTCAACGCCGTCTTGCCCGTTATGCGCAAGCAGAAGGGCGGGCGGATCATCAATATGAGCTCGATCCTTGGGCTGATCCCGTCTCCCTACAACGCCTTTTACGCCTCCACAAAGCACGCGGTCGAAGGGTATTCGGAATCACTCGACCATGAGGTGCGCGGCTTCGGTATCCGTGTCGTGCTGGTCCAACCCGGCGTAACGCGCACCTCGTTCGAAGAGAACCTCACCCGCGCGGACCAGCCACTCTCAGTCTATCAGTCCGAGCGTGTCCGTACTGAAAACCTGATGCGCACCTGGGTCGCAAAAGGCGACGATCCGCAGGTGGTGGCCGATACCGTCGTCAAGGCCGCTACGGCGAAAAAGCCGAGACTGCGTTATTCCGCAGGCAAACAATCCGGCCAGGTGCGCTCCCTACGTCGTTTCATGCCGGAACGATTGGTCGACGGAATCCTGCGCAAGGTCAACGGCTTTAGCGACTAAGACAGACTGAGCACCTATTCTTGTCTCATGAACGACAGGCCCCGCCATGCGGGGCCTGTTTTATGATCGCGCCCCATTTCTCGAAAATGAACGTGACAACTGCCATCGAGCCTCGCAGCATGCCTGAAGCTCCGGGCTTGCTGTGGGCGACAGCGTTGCCACGTGCAGCTCGGGAATGAGCTCCAAAAGAGCTTGACTTAACCCCGCCGATTAGAGAAGTCCCACCCTGCAGGAAAGAGAACCGGATTACGCGCTCACTGCGGTATGAGTCCAACTGCACGGAACCAGGCCACCTCGTCGCGCAAGGTTTCGGCAACCGGCCGGAAACGCAGGCCGAGTTCGCGTTCGCTCTTTGCCGGGTCGTAGCGTGACCGGTCGTTTTCGCCGGCAACGGTGCGCACCATGGCCCAGCTCAGCAGCACCGGGCGTCCCGTTAGTCGGGCGTAAACCTCGTAACCGGCGGCGAGCAGGTGCATCGCCCAGAGCGGGATGCGACGACTGGGCGCCGGCACACCTGCCAGCTGCGCGATCTGTGGCAGGAGGCTGGCCATCGTCATGTGACGTCCGGCCGCGAGATAGCGTTCGCCGCGCTGTCCTCTTTCGTCGGCAAGGATCATCGCCTGTGCAACGTCGCGTGCATCGACGACCGAGAAGGAGCCGGGCGGTACTCCGGGCAACCGCCGCAGCGCGACATCGATGACTGTCTGTCCCGCCGAAGTTGGTCCGACGTCGCCCGGCCCGTGCATCCAGCCGGGCAGCACCATTGCCGCCCAAAAATCCGGATGGGCGTCTAGAAAACCGAGGAGAACGCGCTCGGACAGGATTTTGCTGCGATAATAGTCGTCGGCGTCGCGTGGGTCACGCAGCATGGTCTCATCGATGATTTCGCCTCGCGCGCCGTGCAGTACGGCAATCGAACTGGTGTGGACGAAGCGCCGCACGCCGGCTTGATAAGCCTGCTCAAGCAAATGACGCGTGCCCTCGACATTAGCTGCGTAAAGAGCGTCCCAGTGTCGACCGCCCTTGTAGGAATCGCGGAAATAGGCGGCGGTATGGAAGACGGTCCCGACGCCGGCGAGCGACGGGGCGTAACCCGGCGGGTCGAGTAAGTCGCCTTGCACGATCTCCACGTCGAGGCCGGCGAATTGCTGGCGTGCCTTATCCGGGGACCGCACCAGCGCCCTTACGCGCCAGCCGGCCAGGATCAATGCGCGCACCAGATTGTTGCCGAGAAGTCCCGTGGCGCCCGTCACAAAAGCGAGGGGTGCACCGTTCGGCGAGGTTGGATCGTCTGTCATCATTCAACTCCACAATTGAGGGAGCCTGCTCTATAAGGCTGGACCATGGTCCATGGTCAAGGAGTGACGACAATGCTGATTGGAGAATTTGCCCGGCGGGCCGGCCTCAGCCAGGACACAGTGCGCTTTTATGTCCGCAAGGGTCTGCTGGCGCCGCAGTCGGGCGCCAGGGGAGGCCGCAATCCCTATCAGATATTCAGCGAGCGGGATGTGTCCACAGCGCTGATGATCCGTTTCGCGCAGTCACTGGGCATGCCGCTCAGGGAGATCGCCGCGATCGCCAGCGAACTTCTCAGAGAAGGCCTGTCCGCTGAGCGGGAGATCGCGATCATCGATACGCAGGTCGCAAGACTGGAACAGAAGGCCGCAGAGCTTGCGAAGCTGCTTGACTATCTGCACGCCAAGCGCAACTGGATGGCGCGCGGCAAGCCCGGCGACGAGCCCCGGTTCTCCGGAGACGACCTTTGCCTGACGGAGATCGCGACGCCGGCTTCCAGCCGTGCAACCGTTATGGCGACCGAGGAGGATCAAGGTGCCTGAAACATTCCGCCACCGGTGATCAGCCTTCCGGATATTGTTTGACGAGGCTGATTTCGGTTTTGCTGTCGAGGACGATATGCAGGTCGCGTATCATGGCGGCTGCCTGCAGCAGGGCGTTCCGGATCTCTTCATCGCTGCGCCATCCGCGTTCGATTGACAGGGCGACGGTGTGGATGTCGAGGAGACTGTCACGGCCGGGGCCGGATGGGATGCCGATTGTTTCGCGCATGTCGCGGATTGTCGTTACTGCCCGTTCCAGCATACGTCGCTTCTGCCAGCTGTCGAGGCGATCAAGCCTGTTGGCGTCGCGGATGAGCTCGGCAATGAAACTGTTGGTCAGGGTCATGGTATGAGGTTGCCGGGTCGGCTGACGGGCGTCAATGGAAGACCTTCGAGGTAAGCTTCAGGCCCCGAAGTTGACCGGCTGGTGCAGCTCATTCGCTGGGACTTGCGCACCGACACTTTTGAACATGGTCAATGGTTGAAGGGACGGGTCTACGAGAGACGCTGCGATCTTTCTCCGTCCGGAGAACTTCTGGTCTACTTCGCGGCCACAAATCGCCCGCCCTACGCGAGCTGGACGGCCATATCGAAGCCGCCATTCTTCACCGCACTGACGCTTTGGCCAAAAGGAGACGCGTGGGGAGGAGGCGGTGTTTTCGAGGACGAGAACAAACTGCTTCTCAACCATCCGTTTGACGATAACCGCGTCTCGCTCGCTCCAGGTTTTCGATTGAAGCGAGGCATGCAAGTGGACCCGTGCGGTATATTGTCGGGACGTGGAGAGGACGAGCCCATCAGCGGCTACATACTTGCGCGTGACGGTTGGCGTGTGATCGACGCCGGTGAGGGGCAAACCAATGGCCTGAAGGCCTCGACCTTTTACAGCTTCAATAAGCCGCGTGTCCTGCAAAAACCGGGTGCAAACGGCCGGCGCCTTCAGATGGTTCTTCATTCGATCGGTCGCAGTCAAAAGGCGTGGTACGGACTGGACTACCGCGTGTATGACCGGGACGGAACATTGCTTGTCGACCTTCCGGAAACGGATTGGGCAGACTGGGATGGCGGCGATCTGGTGTTTGCACGCGGCGGGTGCCTCTATAGGCTGGCAAAAAGCGACTTCCGATCCGGTAATGTCATGCCTATTGAGTTTTCCTCGCGCCTGCATGACTTCAACGGCGCAGGTTTCACCGCCCTGGCACCTCCGCACGCCGCTCGTCACTACTGACGCACCCAGCCTCGGGGGGAGCTTTGATATCAGGCATTACTCATCCACTTGTATCTTCGGGTCGTAACCGCCTTACGATGCCACCGGAAACGTGGAGCTGTGTGTCGCCCACCCGGACCGCGTAGAGGCCGGCTAGCTCGACTTCGCCCGGTTCAATATCCTCAATGAGCAGCAGTCCTGTATCGGTCATCGCGTAAACATGCCGTGCGTCAACTGCGAATACACGGTTGAGGAAATGCAAAATGGCTGGATCGATTCCAGGAATCTTTTTGCGATAACTGCCTCCGAACAGCATCTCGCCGTTCGCATCAATCAGAAGCTGATCGTTGACACCACGCGCTGTGGCGGGATTGACCTTGCCGGGCCGGCTGATGGGCTTCCCGCGATAAAGCAGGGTATCGCCCATCCGTGCAAAGGAATAGCCGAGCGATTCCACCGCTGCGGGATTGTCGATGCCGCGCTTGCGCACACCTTCAACGATCAGCCCTTTTGCGTCACGAGCATAGGCGCCGCCCAAAACCTCGAAGCTCGCCATGTCGATTTTGACGACAGCAAGCTCTGGTAAAGGTGCTGTACTGTCGATGTAATAGGCCTGCTGCTTGTCTTTGAACCATGGGCCGTCGAGCTTTTCGAAGCTAGCGGGATCGGCTTTCTCAATGGGCTCCATCCCGTAATGTTCGAGGCCGGGCAAGAAGTAGCGCAGGCCGTGCCGATCCTGCCCGAACACATCAACGATGTGTCGGAAGCTGTCGTGGTCGAAATGATCGAGTGAGACCCATTCGGCTTCCTGCGGACGCTGTGGCCTAACCAGAATCCGGCGTCCATCGCTGTAATAGAGACCGCCGATCGGTACTGGCTCATTCCCCACAGACGCGCTTACCGCACGGCGTGCCTTCTCCCGGTGCCACCAGCTGTCGGCAATCTCGGGATGGTTCTCGAAATAGCCGCTCCAAGACTCAAATTCTGCCGAAACTGATTGAGGTTGCCCTGCATAGTACGGCCGCTCGCTGTCATAAGCGCGATACTGACCTGCTTCTGATGCGCAGACAAAACTCTCTCGGTCCGCGTCGGGAATCAGGCTCTTCTCCCAATAGACATGCTTCCTGTCAGCGAAATATCTGCCTTCGTCGCCGATGGAATGGAAACTGGCCGCATCCGCGCCTTCAATCGCGACCCCGTAAGCATAGACTTTGCGACTGTCCTTTGCGTAGTGACTCTCTTCGATACGGATGCCCGGTTTCTGGCCGCTGCCGTAATAATAGCTGACGATCCCGAATGTACCCGGCTCCTCGGTGGGAAGGCGCAAGTTGGTAATGTAATAACCGGCGGCCTTGTCGACACCATAACGTTGGTTCAGAACGGTGAAGCTGTCCGGATCGGCGCCGCGCGCTGAGAACCAGAAAAGCTTCGTTGGTGTCTCGCCCTGGCCGTAGACATGTCTATCGTCGCAAAACCAGCGGTCACCAAGCTGTCGAAAGGTGAAGGGGTCGACCCCGGACAACGGGACGCCCTTGCGGTCGCGGATTGGTGCGCCGTCCACATAGACCTGATGGCCATTGTGGATATAGCGGATGGTCGGGAATCGTCTTTCTCCGATGTAATGCGCGACCCAGTCGACATTGGCGAAGGGGCCGATACGAGGATTAGCTTCGACTGCCCGCCGCAAAGCCGCAAGCTCTGTGCGCATGCTGAAGGGTTCTGTTACCGATAGGCCGATGCCGTCATTCCCCGTCAGACGCTGGAAAAGCGCCCGATCCTGCTCGGGTTCGGGAAGTCCGTCCCGCCTGAACGCGGCCGCAACCCAATTTGTATTGGCGTAATGAAGTTGGCTGTAGCGCTCTTGGAACCGTTGCCAGCGCGCGGGATCTATGTTGAGACGCTCGAATATCTGTGACGCAGCATATCCGGCCTCGGCAAAAAGAGTGGCCGCATACCAATGGGCATAGGGTAGTGGGAAAAGTTCAGTCAGCTTAGTTCCGCCCAAGTCCGCTCCGATCTGTGGTGTCAATGCCAGCCGTGGTTCCAAGCCAGTTTACCTGTCTATCTTGCGCCATTTTTTGCGGCTCAAAATACCAGAAGGAAACAGGCTTTTTTTACTTTAAGAAAATACCCTAGTTTAATGTTTTTTCTACATTTTGTGCGCTTTGGTTCTTTATCTGCGCCGGACCTTATTGCTGCGTTGTTACCATGGCTTGTCGCACGATATCGTAGACAGTAAGAGCTGGAAGACGGGAAAAGAAGTTGCTGTTATCGGCGGCGGAGGGCCACGCTGACCAAAGGGTGAGTACATGCAGGCGCCCATTCCGCCATATGACGGTCGCATCTATATCGCCGCTGTCCTGACCTTTTTTGTCTGTCACTGAAAACCGGAAGGTGCGTGCGGGGATTCCCTGTTTTGCAAGCAGACTGTCTTCCTCACTCGATATCAGTGCGGGTGGCCGGGCATCAGGTGTCTGCCTGACAAAGTAATCCCTCACGATCGTGGCTCCGGCCATTTCCAGGTCCGGTTTTTCCTTCATGTCCTGAACGAGCAGCCATATCAGGCCAACATCTCTTCCGCCCTTGCGCCTGATCATGTGCAACTCGGCTGGCAAAGCGCCATGAAAATCGTTGATCGGTATTTCCCACTGGTCCGGGATGTGGAGTGCGATCCGCTCGTTGCCTATCCGAACAGGAACCGATTGCAGCTCCTCCCCAAAGCTTGATTCTTCTCCATTTTCCCATGAGAGGCTGTCAATGAACGCAACGGCATACTTGTCAGCCCGAACTACCAGATCATAAGCCGCGTCAGCATCCGCCGCGTTGCTGACATCTGCAACGAAATTTATGCCCAGCGCCTGCTTCCCGCGAGAGAAGCAATAGCTGATAAGGGCGCTATGTGGTTCGCCGCTCTGATCCTTGGTGCCCAGAAGCATAGCTTCTGTCAGGTCCGATGCAACTTTTGAGACGCGCGTTGTGTATCCAGCAGTGTCTGCCTGGTAAGTACAGATCCGGAACGCTGCCGATGGCGCCTGCAGATTGTACCCGATAAAGGTCGTCTCGATTTTCGGACTGGACGAATCTGAAGTTATTTTTCCGATGACTTTCACATTACCGATTGTGCCAGGCTCCGTCGGACTCATTGGTACGGTTTCGACCGTAGCATTTGGGGAAAGCGTCCCTTCAAGATTGAGGGCTGGCGCTGAGAAATCGAATTTTCTCATCACCGGTACGGCATTTTGAACGGCACTATCGTTATCCTGTGCAAAACCGGTTCCGGCGAACATCGTAACGGCGACCGAAGTTGCGACAAGCACACATGCAAAAGACCGGCATTTCTCTCCGTGTACCATCCGCTCCCCGGTCAACATCAAAAATTATAATTCTGCCTAACCGTGCAATGAAAAGTACAGCGACACAACCTCTGAGTTTAGACTGGTGAAGACTCTCATGGAAACGTCATTGGAAAAAGCGCCAGACGGCCGAAATCGTGACAGCTCTCAAAAATCTCCGAGAACAGATGCCGCACCCGAAGCCCTACCGGGTGCGGCGCGCTGCCGTCCCATCTGTCAAGGGAATGTGATGTTCGTGTGCGCGAACATGGCGGCTATGGCGTTGTCGTTGAACCGGCCGTGGCGTCACCGGCCGTGCCCGCCAGAAGTTTGGGCCGGTTCATGTGCTCGATCCTTTCGGGGTCACCGGCAGACCCTCGGCCGCCTTCAATCCCCTGGGGTTGTCTACCGTAACAAAATGGCGGTGAGACCAAAACGGAGTGACGATATGAAAAACGGAGCGTGCACGTTCCGACGTCGGTACCTCAAGGTATCGACAATCAGCTGCTTTGCCGCATTTTTGAGCTTCGGGGAAGCCGCGGCCACGCCGGCGGATACGATGGTCGACCGCCTTCTCGACATCTGTGAAGCGTCCACTGTGCAAGAAGCGATGGTGAACGGCGACAAACTCGACTGGCAGCGTCTGTCCAATGCCGACGTTGAGGAGTGGCGTCGCAACTTCGTCGGTTTTAATGGCGGTTCTGTTGATCTCGTGGGTTGGCGACATAAGAGGGAAGGCGGAGTGGAGTTATTGTCGTTCTGGATTGCCGCTGGTCCTGATGGACACAAGGCATGCGCGTTTACCACGCCAAGGCCTGCCGGTTTCATGGATGCATTATCGGAGCGGCTTGGAGCACCAGACAATCTCGACAAGAATGATGCGATAAATAGCGTAACCGCACTGTGGAAGCGGGGCGCGGTGGATTATTCCTTTGTTCAGGTCGGCACGTCCGCCGTCATTAATATCAGCTCAAGTCGATGAGATGCACTATTCCCGGGGCACGATAACAAGCACGTTGAAACCCTCATCAATGTTGAATGTCTGCGGATTGAGCAGTTTGTTGCCATAGGTGGAACTGAACCAGCACGCGGTCTTCTCATCATGAATTGCCGTTACGGTTTCCCGGACGCTTCTGTTGATCGCGTCTATGATTTCGGTCCCTGTCTTGCCCCGCCTGTTGAGATGCATGAGTTTTTTCCGCGCGGGGCTTTCTGCATCGGAAACCGCGGTGGATACCCTGTCCGTTGAATAGCTTTTTACCCGAACCCGCAGTCGCTTCGGCCGCGCTGCATCAAACCGGTCGTTAATTTCCTTGATACGCGCCTTGATGTCAGCATCGGCCCGGCGCTCCCCGGGCAAAACATCATCCACCGGCGCAAGCTCGTCGGCGAACTGCGCGCGCGCCACTTCCGCAGCGTGATGCGCATAGGCAAGATGTGTCACCGGCAGGGCCCTCAGCCATTTGCGCCGTTGCGTGATCGCCATCGACTTTGCCGCCTCTTCGCCCAGTTTGGCGACGGAGAAGTTCTCGCGTTTCTGCCCCTCACGGGTCATCAAGGTTGCCTGCCACACATCGCCTTCGGCTGTCTCAACACGCCTGACGCCGGAGATGCCGCTTCGGTTGTTCTTGCGCAGAAGCACGGCCTGCTCGATGTTGGTGGCGGGCGGAATGGCAAGGATGATGGCGTCGCGGTAAGCGCGTGCCTGACGGTAGGCGGCATCGCCGGAACCGTAGATGCTGTCCTTGAACAGCCTGACGATCCGGTGGCCGCGCCGCCTGATACTGACCCACCAGCCGGAGCCGTGGCGAGCCCCGGCTGCTTCTTCGCGGCTAAGGCCGTAGGTACCGGCATCGTGTTTTGTATGTCTCGGATTTCTTTCGATGGTCACTCCGTGCCCCGGCTTGTCAGATTTCATAGATGGATATTTGGCGTATCCAGGTTGTAGAATTCATGTTGAATCCTTGGTTTCGCCACAATGTTTGATTGCATTCTGTCGAGATTTTGACAGCTGATTGATTTTTTGAGCTCTGCTATCGAGGTTCGCAATGAATGACCAGCCCTCATCCTCTGACTTCATTCAGGCGAGTCGTGTGCTCAAGGTCAAGTCGCCTTTGGGCGAGGATCAGCTTCTTCCGGAACGCCTGTCCGTCGAGGAGGGCGTATCGCAGCTCTTCGACATTCGCCTGACGGTGCGGGCCAAGAAGGAAGCGGTCAAGCCCGAAGAACTGATCGGGCGGCTGGTCGATGTGTCGGTCGAGGTGCAACAGGGCGATGGCGAAGAGGGCAGCGGCATCCGTCGCCCGTTCAACGGCCTGGTGACCGAGCTGCATGAAGGCCCGCCGATCACACGCGGCATGCGCTCCTATGCGCTGACCCTCCGCCCGCAAATGTGGCTTCTGTCACGCCGGTCGGATTGCCGCATCTGGATGGACAGGACGGCGGTGGAGGTCGTCGAGACGCTGTTTTCGGAACATGGCATTCCCGCTCCCGATACGTCAGGCATCATTTCGCCGCCGCCTGCACAGCACTACAGCGTCCAGTTTAACGAGACCGACCTCGACTATCTTTTGCGCCGCTTTGAAGAGGACGGCCTGTTCTACTGGTTCAGCCATGAGGATGGTTCCCACAAGCTGCATGTGGCCGATAGCGCCAGCGGCTGGCTTGGGC
>RCUT01000515.1_pt1 | contig 19908 bp, 20 predicted proteins | sample 2166171 | NCBI WGS metagenome assembly RCUT01 (sample SAMN09932757, study PRJNA488358) | compost metagenome | isolation source: compost soil in 4-hydroxybenzoic | place: Germany: Experimental Botanical Garden
TCGACGAACTCGGCCTTCTCGATCAGCGCGATGCGCAGGTCGACGGCGGCGAAGGTGTCGAAGGCGATTTCCGCCGCCAGCGGGTCCTTCGCCAGTTCGCCGTTGCCCTTGGGCGCGGAGGCGGCGGCCAGGTCTTCCTTGGAGGCGGCGACCATGGCTTCGATCTTCGCCGGCTCGATGCGGGTCATCAGCGGGTTGAACGGATTCAACTGATGGTCGGCGAGCAGCGTCTCGTGGTCGTCCCAGGTCAGGGGGGCGACGTTGAGGAAGGCCTCGGCGTCGGCGGCCAGCTTCGGCAGCACCGGCTTGAGGAAGATCACCAACTGGCGGAACAGGTTGACGCCGGCGGCGCATACGGCCTGGACCTCGGCCTGCTTGCCTTCCTGCTTGGCCAGGGCCCAGGGCGCCTTGTCGGCGATATAGGCGTTGGCGCGGTCGGCGAGGGCCATGATTTCGCGCATGGCGCGGGCGAAGTCACGGTTCTCGTAGGCTTCGGCGATGCTCGGCGCGGCGGCCTTGAGGTCGGCGAACAGTTCCGGCGCGGCGTTCTCGGCCACCAGCTTGCCGGCGTTGCCCTTGTGGATGAAGCCGGCGCAACGGCTGGCGATGTTGACCACCTTGCCCACCAGGTCGGAGTTGACCTTCTGCACGAAGTCCTCGAGGTTCAGGTCGAGGTCGTCGACGCTGCGGCTCAGCTTGGACGCGTAGTAGTAGCGCAGGTATTCCGGCTGCAGGTGGTCCAGGTAGGTGCGCGCCTTGATGAAGGTGCCGCGCGACTTGGACATCTTCTGGCCGTTGACGGTCAGGTAGCCGTGCACGTTGACCGCGGTCGGCTTGCGCAAGCCCGCGCCTTCGAGCATGGCCGGCCAGAACAGGGCGTGGAAGTTGACGATGTCCTTGCCGATGAAGTGGTACAGCTCGGCCTTGGAGTCCTTGTTCCAGAAGGCGTCGAAGTCCAGTTCGGGACGGCGTACGCAGAGGTTCTGGAAGCTGGCCATGTAGCCGATGGGGGCGTCCAGCCAGACGTAGAAGTACTTGCCGGGGGCGTCCGGGATTTCGAAGCCGAAGTAGGGGGCATCACGGCTGATGTCCCACTCCTGCAGGCCGGCGTCCAGCCATTCGGCGATCTTGTTGGCCACCGACTCCTGCAGCGCACCGCTGCGGGTCCACTGCTTGAGCATGGCGTCGAAGTTCGGCAGCTTGAAGAAGTAGTGCAGCGACTCCTTGAGTACCGGGGTGGCGCCGGAGATCGCGGACTTGGGGTTCTTCAGCTCGGTGGGCGAGTAGGTGGCGCCGCAGGATTCGCAGTTGTCGCCGTACTGGTCGTCGGTGCCGCACTTCGGGCAGGTACCCTTGATGAAGCGGTCGGCCAGGAACATTTCCTTGTCCGGGTCGAAATACTGGGTCACCGGGCGGGTGGCGATGTGGCCGGCGTCGCGCAGCTTGGTGTAGATGCTGCTGGAGAGGACGCGGTTCTCTTCCGAGTGGGTCGAATGGTAGTTGTCGAAGTCCACCAGGAAGGCGGCGAAGTCGGCGGTGTGCTCGGCGCGCACGTTGTCGATCAGTTGCTCCGAGGTGATGCCTTCCTTCTCGGCGCGCAGCATGATGGCCGAGCCGTGGGCGTCGTCGGCGCAGACGTAGATGGCCTGGTTGCCACGCATCTTCTGGAAGCGCACCCAGATGTCGGTCTGGATGTATTCGACCATATGCCCGAGGTGGATGGACCCGTTGGCATAGGGAAGGGCGCTTGTCACGAGGATCTTGCGGGGCTCGGTCATGGTGCTCGACTACCGGATATGAAACGAAGGGAAGTCGGCAACTATATAGGCCCGGCGCGATTTTTTCATCCGTGGGCGACCCAGCGGCGGGGCCGTCGGTTAGGATAGCCGCCTATTCCGCTCGGTCTTTCCGGAGTCATGCGATGAGCACTCTCAATCGAGCGCAGGTCGAAGCCACCCTGCGCCAGTTCACCGATCCCCACCTCGACCAGGACCCGGTCAGCGCCGGCTGCCTGCGTGAGGTCGACATCCAGGGCGGCAAGGTCCGCGTGCGCCTGGAACTGGGCTACGCCGCCGGGCTGTTCAAGGCCGGCTGGGCGCAGATGCTGAAGATGGCCCTGGAAAACCTGGACGGCGTGGACAGCGCCGAGGTGCAGGTGGACTGCGTGATCGAGGCGCACAAGGCCCAGGACCAGGTGCCGGCGCTGGCCAACGTGAAGAACATCATCGCCGTGGCTTCCGGCAAGGGCGGCGTGGGCAAGTCCACCACCGCTGCCAACCTGGCCCTGGCGCTGGCCCGCGAGGGGGCCCGCGTCGGCATCCTCGACGCCGATATCTACGGCCCCAGCCAGGGCATCATGTTCGGCATCCCCGAAGGCACCCGGCCGAAGGTCCGCGACCAGAAGTTCTTCGTGCCACTGGAGGCCCACGGCGTGGAGGTCATGTCCATGGCCTTCCTCACCGACGACAACACCCCGGTGGTCTGGCGCGGCCCGATGGTTTCCGGCGCGCTGATCCAACTGATCACCCAGACCGCCTGGGATGACCTCGACTACCTGGTGATCGACATGCCGCCGGGCACCGGCGACATCCAGCTGACCCTGGCGCAGAAGGTGCCGGTGGCAGGCAGCGTGATCGTCACCACCCCGCAGGACCTGGCCCTGCTGGACGCCAAGAAGGGCGTGGAGATGTTCCGCAAGGTCAACATCCCGGTGCTGGGCGTGGTGGAGAACATGGCCGTGCACATCTGCTCCAACTGCGGCCATGCCGAGCACCTGTTCGGCGAGGGCGGCGGCGAGAAGCTGGCGGCGCAATACGGCGTGGAACTGCTGGCCTCCCTGCCGCTGTCCATGGCGATCCGCCTGCAGTCCGACGGCGGCAAGCCGACCACCATCGCCGACCCGGAAAGCCAGATCGCCATGATCTACCAGCAGATGGCCCGCTGCGTCGGTGCGCGCATCGCGCTGTCCGGGCAGTCCGCCGTCGCCATGCCGAACATCACCATCAGCGACGACTGACGTCCCGGCCATCCGGCGAGGCCTTTGCCGAGGCCTGCGCCGGACTGTAAGATTCGCGGTCAATTTTTCAGCCCCTGACAGGACGCCCGCCATGACCATCAAATCGGACAAGTGGATTCGCCGCATGGCGCTGGAGCACGGCATGATCGAGCCGTTCGTCGAGCGCCAGGTGCGCGGTGCGGACGACAGCCGGGTGATTTCCTACGGCGTTTCCAGCTATGGCTACGACGTGCGCTGCGCCGCCGAATTCAAGGTGTTCACCAACATCCATTCGGCCGTGGTGGACCCGAAGAACTTCGACGAGAAGAGCTTCGTCGACATCAACAGCGACGTCTGCATCATCCCGCCGAACTCCTTCGCCCTGGCCCGCACCGTCGAGTACTTCCGCATTCCCCGCGATGTGCTGACCATCTGCCTGGGCAAGAGCACCTACGCGCGCTGCGGCATCATCGTCAACGTGACGCCGCTGGAGCCGGAGTGGGAAGGCCACGTGACCCTGGAGTTCTCCAACACCACCAACCTGCCGGCGAAGATCTACGCCCACGAAGGTGTGGCGCAGATGCTCTTCCTGCAGTCGGACGAAGCCTGCGAAGTGTCCTACAAGGACCGTGGCGGCAAGTATCAGGGCCAGACCGGGGTGACCCTGCCCAAGGCCTGAGGCCTTTCTGGCAAGGAAGGAGCCGGGCGAATGCCCGGCTTTTTTGTGCCCGCAAGTCCGTAGGATGGACCACGCTTCACCGGTCCAGCGGCTTTTCCGGCAGGTCGGCGGTGGGTTTCCTGGGGCCACGAATGGTGGAAATCCGCTTCGTGGATTTTCACCCTACGCGGGGTTTGTTCGCGGGGTCGGGCGGTATCCGCAGGTCGGATAGCTGGAATGGCCGGATCGGGGTTGGACTCTACCCATGGAATCCAGTGTTCGACCGAGGGAGGTTGATCATGAGCGCCGAATATCTGCCCGAAGCCCTGTCGCCGCGCTCCAGTTTCCTGCTGGGAGCCGTTCTGCCGATCCTGCTGGCCGGGCGCGACCCCCTGCACGAGGAGGGGCCGGGCGACCCGGAGCAGCCCGGCGAACCGGGCCAGCCCCATGAGCCGGGGGAGCCGACCGTACCCGATGAGCCCCCGCCTTCACCCGTCGTCTGATTTTCAGGGCACCAGCGGCAGCATGCGCTTGTGCTGGGAGTTGTCGTAGGTGCGCACTATGGTCGCGTAGGCCTCGGGGCTGACTTCCTGGCCGTGGAGGAAGGCATCGATCTCCACGTAGGTCACGCCATGGGCTTCCTCGTCCGGCTTGCCCGGGCGCAGCTCTTCCAGGTCGGCGGTGGGTACCTTGTGCACTAGGGAGTCCGGTGCGCCCAGGTGGCGGGCGATGCTGCGCACCTGGTTCTTCACCAGGCCGGAGAGGGGCGCCAGGTCGCAGGCGCCGTCGCCGAACTTGGTGAAGAAGCCCATCACCGCCTCGGCGGCGTGGTCGGTGCCGATCACCAGGCCGTTGTTGGCGTTGGCGATGGCGAACTGCGCCACCATGCGGATACGCGCCTTGACGTTGCCGGTGACGAAGTCGCGGCGGGACTCGGCCAGCTTGTTCAGGTGGGTCACCTGTTCGGCCAGGCCGGTCACGCTGTCGGCGATGTTCACCGTGTCTTCTTCATCGGCTCGGATGAAGTTCATCGCGACCTGGGCGTCCTGTTCGTCGTGCTGGACGTTGTAGGGCAGGCGCACGGCGATGAAGCGGTAACCCGCATCGCCGGTTTCGGCGCGCAGCTCCTCGACGGATAGCTGGGCCAGGCGGCCGGCGGTGGTGGAGTCGACGCCGCCGCTGATGCCGAGGACCAGGACTTTCAGGCCGGACTTGCGCAGGCAGTCCTTGATGAAGGTCTTGCGGCGGTCGATCTCGGCCACCATCGCGGCTTCGTCGGCGAAGGGAGGGACAACGTCCAGGGCTTTGGCGATTTCTTGCTGGCGGTTGCTGCTCATGGGGAATCCTTACTGGGTATCGGCGACGCGGAAAACGTGTTTCAGGTAGGCGACGAAATTCTCGTCGCGGCATTGGGTCTTGCCCGGCGTATCGGAGATCTTCGCCACCGGTTGGCCGTTGCAGCCGGTCATCTTGATCACGATGTTCATGGGTTCGACGCCCGGGATATCGCAGGTCAGGTTGGTGCCTATGCCGAAACTGACGTGAATGCGCCCACGCAGGGCTCGGAAGAGCGCCAGGGCGCGGGGCAGGTCGAGGCCGTCGGAGAATACGAGGGTCTTGGTCTGCGGGTCTATGCCGAGCTTCTCGTAGTGGCTGATGGCGCGTTCCGCCCAGGCCAGCGGGTCGCCCGAGTCGTGGCGCAGGCCATCGAAGAGCTTGGCGAAGTAGAGGTCGAAGTCGTTGAGGAAGGCCTGCATGGTGATGCAGTCGGTCAGGGCGATGCCGAGCAGGCCACGGTATTCGCGGACCCAGCAGTCGAGGGCGGCGATCTGGCTGTCGATCAGCCGCGGGCCGAGCTGCTGATGGGCCATCAGCCATTCGTGGGCCATGGTGCCGATGGGCTTGAGGTCGTACTCGCGGGCCAGGTGCACGTTGCTGGTGCCGACCAGGCGGCCGGGGAAATCGCGCTTGAGGATATGCACCACTTCTTCCTGGACCCGGTAGGAGAAGCGTCGGCGGGTGCCGAAGTCGGCCAGCTGGAAGCCGGCCAGTTCTTCATCGCTGGCATTGGCCCTGAGCCAGTCGAGCTTGCGGTAGAGCTGCTCGCGGGCCTGGATCAGCTTGATATCGCGGTAACGGTAGCGGTTGCGTACTTCGCTGATGATCGCCAGCAGGGGGATCTCGAAGAGGATCACGTGCAGCCAGGGGCCGCGCAGGCGCACGCAGAGCTGCCCGTCTTCGATGCCCAGCTGGAGGTAGCGCAGGTTGAAGCGGAACAGGCTGAGGAAGCGGGTGAAGTCCGGCTTGATGAAGGGAATGCGTTCGAGGAAGGCCAGTTGGTCGGCGGTGATGGAGATGTCCGCCAGTTGCTCGATCTGGTAGCGGATCTCGGCCAGGTAGGGCGTCAGGTCCTCGTCGTTGCGGCAGCGGAATTCCCATTCGACTTCGGCGTTGGGGTAGTTGTGCAGCACCGCCTGCATCATGGTCAGCTTGTAGAAGTCGGTGTCCAGCAGGTTCTGAACGATGCGGCCGGAAAAGGCGCTGTCAGCCATGGTCGGTTCTCGGGGCTCCGGACGGCGAATGGGCAATGGCGCAGGATGCGGCAAGGGCCGGCGCCGTGCAAGGCCGGGTAGTCCGGGGGCTGGCGCGGCAGCATGGCCGGGATTGCCAGGCTGCCGCGCGAATGCCGCATTACCAGCGGTAGGTCACCGAGCCGGTGATGGTCCGCCGTGCGCCGTAGAAGCAGTCGCCGCGCGCGTAGCAGATGCTGGTGTAGGTCTTGTCCTCGACGTTGTTCACATTCACCGCGTAGCGCCAGCCGCCCTGTTCGAAGGCCGCCATGGCGTCGACCAGGGTCAGCGACGGCGTGGCCGGGGTGTCGAAGCGCGAGCCGCCGGGCGGCACGGAGGAGGGTGCGGTGCTGTGGTCCTTGAAGTCGCTCATGTAGCGCACGCCGACGCCGGTGGAGAAGCCGGGGATGCCGGCGACCGCGAAGCTGTACTTGCTCCACACCGATGCCTGGTGCTTCGGCGTGCCTTCGAGGCCGCGGTACAGGTCGATGTAGTTGTAGTTGGCGATGATCTCCAGCTGCGAGGTGATGCTGCCACGGGCCTCCAGTTCCACCCCCTGGTTGTGGCTGGTGCTCAGCTGCAGCTGGTTGAGCGGGCCGCCGGGTACCAGGCGGTTCTCTTCCTTCAGGTCATAGACCGCCGCGCTGAACATCATGTCGCGGCCGGGCGGCTCGTACTTCAGGCCGGCCTCCCACTGCTTGCCGCGCATGGGCTTGTAGTGGGAATTGGTGACCGGATCGATGCCCGCCACCGGGGTGAAGGATTCGCTGTAGCTGAGGTAGGGCGAGAGGCCGTTGTCGGCGGCGTACATCAGGCCGATGCGCTTGGTCAGCTCGTAGTCGTTGTCGCGCGGCTGGCCGTCGCTCTTGCTGTCGGCATGGTCGTAGCGCAGGCCGGCGACGAGGATCCAGTTGCGGTCGAAGGTGATCTGGTCCTGCAGGTAGAAGCCGGTCTGGCGCTGGACCAGGTCGGGGCTGTCGAACGGCTCGAAGTCGGCGACGCCGGTGTAGACCGGGTCATACAGGTCCAGTGGCTCGCCGAAGCCGAAGAAGGTGGATTGCTCCTGGCGGTAGCGGCTGTAGTCGAAGCCGACCAGCAGGCGGTGCTCGAAGCGGCCGTGGCTGAACAGCCCCTCGAAGTTCTGGTCGCTCTGCCAGCCGCGGGTGGTCAGGTACTGCGCCCAGATGGCCCGTGGCACCACGCGTTTCTGTGGATCGAGGAACGGATCGGTGGAGTCCGGCGTGGCGCCGTAGATGTTCGGATAGAGCTGTTGCAGGTCCAGGGTGTAGTGCAGGTAGCGCAGGTTCTGGCGGAAGGTCCACTGGTCGTCGAGGCGGTGTTCGATCAGCCAGCCGAGGTTCAGCATCTCGGTGTCGTTCTCGTCGAAGCCGGGTTCGCTGACGAATCGATTGGTCGGCACATGGCCGTTGGGATTGCTCAACACGGTGCCCGACCAGGGCAGGAAGCTCTGGGTGCTGCCGCTGTTGTTCTTCTGCCAGAAGGCTTGCAGGGTGATGCTGGTGTCGTCGTTCGGCAGCCAGGTCAGCGAGGGGGCGAACAGGGCGCGGTCATCCGGCACGTGGTCCACCTGGGTGTCGCCATCGCGGCCCAGGGCGACGACGCGGTACAGCCACTGGCCGTCATCGGTGAGCGGGCCGGTGGTGTCGAACTGCACCTGCTTGCGGTCATGGTTGCCGAGCACCGTGCCGACTTCGTGCTGCGCCTGGGCCAGCGGCCGCTTGCTCACGGTGTTGATCACACCGGCGGTGCTGCCCTGGCCGAAGAGCATGGAGGAGGGGCCGCGAAGGACTTCGACGCGTTCGAGGGCGTAAGGGTCGAGGCGGCCGCCGTTGAAACCGATGTTGTTGCGCAGGCCGTCGCGGTAGTAGACCGCGCTGGAGCCGCGGACCACGGCATAGTCGCTGCGCAGGTCGAGACCGTAAGGCTCGGAGCGCACGCCGGCGGCGTAGCTGAGGGCGTCCTGCAGGCTCTGGGCGCCGAGGTCGTCCATCTCGTCGCGGGTGACCACGGTGATCGCCTGCGGGGTTTCGCGCAGGGCGGTATCGGTCTTGGTCGCAGTGGCGCTGCGCTTGGCCACGTAGCCCTTCACCGGCCCCCAGGCCGATTCCGTCTGCTGGCCATTGATGGCCGTGGGGGCCAGCTCCACGGCGGACTGGTCCACCGGGCTCAGCACATAACCATCCTCACCCGCGAGGGCCTGCAAGCCACTGCCTTGCAGCAGGCGGGCGAAGCCTTCGGCCACGCCGAAGCTGCCGCGCAGTCCCGGGGAACGCAGGCCGCGCACCTGGCCGGCGTCGAACGAGATCGCCACGCCGGCCTGGCTGGCATAGCGGTTCAGCGCTTCGCCCAGCGGCCCGGCGGGAACATCGAACTGGCGGACTTCGCTCTGGGCCTGCAGCGGCAGGGTGGCGAGGCCGAAGCCGGCGGCCAGGCCGAGCTGCAGGGCCAGGGCCAGCGGGGAAAGGTGTCGGGAAGGGCTGCGCATGGGGACGTCCTGTTTAATGGTCTTATGCCATTCAGGACGGGCCGGAAATGAAAACTGGAACCGGATGAGAAATATTTTTATTCGGAGGCGTCCTGGCTCAGTTCGATGCGCGTCAGCCAGGGCGTGAAGCGGCTGATCTCGAGGGGGAAGCTGCGGGACAGCAGGCGCAGTGCGCGATCCGGATCGTCCAGCGGCAACACCGCGGAAACCCGCAGGTGGCGGAGGTCGTCGGCGGCGAAGGCGAGATAGCCGGGGCGTTGCCGCGCCAGTTCAGCGAGCACTTCCGCCAGCGGGCGGTCCTGCACCACCAACTGGTGCTGGCTCCAGGCCCGTTCGAAGGCGTCGGTCTCGACCGTTTCGCTCGGGCCAAGCCCCAGGGCATCGAGGCGCAGGCGCTGGCCGGCTTTCACTTCACGGGTGGCGCCGCTGGCCAAGCTGCGCACTTCGACCTTGGATTCAAGCATGGTCAGCCAGGTGGCGTCGCTGCGCGTTTCCACGGCGAAGCGGGTGCCCAGGGCGCGAATGCTGCCGTGGGCGGTTTCCACCACGAAGGGCCGCGCGGCATCGGCGGCGACTTCGACCAGGATGTCGCCCTGCACCAGGTGCAGGGTGCGCCGCTCGGCGTCGAACCGCAGGTCCACCGCGGTGTGCCCGCCGAGGCTGACCTGGCTGCCGTCGGCCAGGCGCTGGCTGCGCCATTGGCCGCCTTCGGTGCGCAGGTCGGCGAGCAGGTAGCTCGGTGGATTGCCGTGGAGGAACAGGCCGAGGGGCAGCAGCAGGGCGAGCGCCAGCAGGGCACTGCCGGCCGAACGCTTGAGGCTGCGTCCGCGTTCGAGTTTCTGTGCTGCGCCGAGGGCGGCGCGCGCCGGGCGCGGCGCAAGCGCGTGGAAGTGTCCGAGCACGCCCTGCAGGCTACGCACGGCCTGCTCGCGTTGCGGGTCGCCCTGGCGCCAGGCATCGAACTCCGCTTGCCGCTGGGGTTCGGCGTCGAGGCGAACCAGCCATTCGGCGGCCTGTTCCAGCAGGGCGGGAGGCACGCGGCTCATGCCGGGTCCTCCAGGCTGCGGTGGCAATGCAGCAGGGCCTGGACCAGGTACTTCTGCACCATCTTGGTGGAGACGCCGAGCCGTTCGGCGATCTCGGCGTGTCCGAGACCGTCCAGGTGGCGCAGCAGGAAGGCATTGCGCGGCTTGTCCGCCAGCCCTTGCAGCGCCTGTGCGATCTGCTCCAGGGCCTGTGCCGCGGCGACCACCTGCTCGGCGGAGGGGAAGCCGTCGATGGTCTCTGCCATGTGCTGCAATTCGTCGAGATAGGCCTGTTCGATCACCTTGCGCCGCGCCCGGTCGATCAGCAGTCGGCGGGCGACGGTGCCGAGGAACGCGCGCGGCTCGCGCAGGCCCAGCAGATCGCGGGAGGCGAGGATGCGCAGGAAGGTGTCTTGCGCGACGTCCGCGGCGTTCTGCGGGCAGCCCAGGCGCTTGCGCAGCCAGCCGGTCAGCCAGCCGTGATGCTCGCGATAGAGCGCGCCGATGGCTGCGGAGTCGTCGACGCTGGTGCAGGGCGGTTGGCTGGAGGACATGCTGGAGGGTGCTGGTATTTGCGAATCATTCGCACTATATCCAGCCGCCTGTCAAAGAGCAACGCGCGGTGGGGCGCGGCAGGAAGCCATGGCCCGGAAAAAGAAAAGGCGCCCGGGGGCGCCTTGAAATGTGATCTATGGAGTAAGTCCAACGGATCAGATCGGGGCGGCGGCGCGAAGTTCCGCCGCCGTTCGATCATTTTTGCGGGGTCAGCATCAGGCGCTTGGTGCCGTAAATGGCATCGAGGTTCTGCGGCTGGAAGGGGAACTTCATGTAGCGCGCCTTGAGCCAGGCATCGATGCCGTCGGCATAGTGCGGGCTGGCCGGGTTGCCGGACTGGCCGGAGCTGTTGATGCCGATCATGGGTTCGGGCTGGCCGAAGTCGACGATGATGCGCATGGCCGGGATCAGCCAGGTGTCGAAGCCCTGTCCCCAGTGGTAGGCCGAGACGTTGAGGGTGCTGTGGTCGCCGCCGGCCGGGTAGGGGCCGCGATCCAGGTAGCCCTTCAGCGCATTGAGGCCGGTGCGCTGGCTGGCGCTCATGTAGGGCGCCAGCTGGGTGCTCTCGGTAACCCACTGGTAGCTGTGCAATTTGCCCCATTGCCAGGTCTTGCGGTCGGCGCCGAGGCGGCTTTCGGCGTAGGTGACGGCGGCCGCCAGGCTGCGCGCGAGGATCAATGGCTTGTCTTCCTTCTGCGGGGTGTTGACGTCATCCCAGAACGGGCTGTCGACGCGGCCTAGCAGATGGTCGGCCTGGGCCGAGTAGGACAGGTCGGCGGCCTGCACCAGGGCGCGCCAGGCGGGACTGGATTCCGGGCCCAGTTCGTCGAGGAAGATCTGCCGCGCGCTTTCGTGGAGGAAGGCGCCGTAATAGGCGGCATCCGCCGAGGCGGGGCTGAGGCGGCCGTCGAAGGCCTGCAGGCGGCCGAGGGCCTCCTGGGCCTTGGCCCGCTCGGCGGGCGGCAGTGCGTCGATGGCCTGCTTCAGCGGCTGGGCCATGCCCGGGTCCTGCAGCATGGCCTTGAGCTTGGCGACGAAGGGGCTGGTCTGGTCGTACTGCATGGCGATCATGCTCTGCCAGTCGTGCTTGCCGCTGCCGGCCAGTTCAGCGATGCGTTCGGCGCGCTCCGGGTAGTACCAGGAGTTGGACAGCTGCACCCCGTAGCCGCCCTGGACGGTGCGGTGGTTGGCGGTGCCGAGCCAGCCCTGGGCGGGGTCCTGGTCGTAGGGGTGGAGCATGGGGTCGGCGTAGCCGTCCCAGTCGTAGCGGCCGTCCCAGCCGGGAGAGGGCAGCAGGCCACGGCCTTCGCGGCGGTTCGGATAGCGGCCGGTGACCTGCCAGGCGATGTGCCTGGCGTCGGCGTAGAGGATGTTCAGGCCCATGGCGCGGATGCTGCGCGTGGCCTCGTGGGCCTCTTCCACCGACTGGGCGCGGGACAGGGCGAAGAAGGCGTCCAGGGACTGGTCGGCTTCGAACTGGCTGGTCTGCAGGGCAATGCCGTAGCCGCTCTTGATCTCCAGCGGCTGCAGCGGGTGCTTGCGCTGGCCCAGCACCGAGTTCAGCAGCGGGCCGTGGCGGGTCTCGTAGATCACCTCGCGCACCGGGCGTTCACCCTTGATGAAGAAGGTTTCCATCCGTTCGCTGGCGGGCAGCCACTTGCCGTCCGCCTGGTAGTGGAGGCGATTGCCTTCACGCTTGAGCTTCTCCAGGAACAGGTCCTGGTTGTCGCCCATGACCATGGTCATGCCCCAGGCCAGCTTGCCGTTGTAGCCGGCCACCACGGCCGGGACCCCGGCGATGGACACGCCCGCAGCCTGGAATTTCGGCGAGCGGATCTGCACGAAGTTCCACACCGAAGGCATGGATATGGGCAGGTGGGTGTCGTTGGCGAGGATGCTGCGACCGCTGCGACTCTTCTGCGGGGCAATGGCCCAGTTGTTGGACGCGGCGACGCCGAGCATGTTGAGCGCGGCGATCTGCCCGGCGGCATCGTCCAGTGCCGCGAGGCCGGGAATCTGCCCGCCCAGTTGCAGGCCCTTGAGCTTCTCTGCCTCCTCGAAGGGGAGCGGCTCATCCGGGTAGATGGGCGTCAGCCAGGCCAGCTTGTCGGCGCCAACCTTCTGCGCCATGACGAGGGCGGCGATCTCTTCCTGCAGGTTCACCGCCAGGCCGAAGTTCAGCAGGGTGAAAACAAGCACCGAGTCTTCCGGTTTCCAGTAGGCCGGCTTGTAGCCGGACTCGGCCAGGTCCATCGGCAGCTTGTCGCCGTAACGATAGAGGTAGGCGTTGACGCCGCGGGCGTAGACCGCGAAGAACTCCTTCAGGCGTGGCGAGGCATTCTTGTAGAGGATGTCGGCGCTCTTGCGCAGGTTCACCGCGCGCATGAAGCGGTCGATCTCCAGCACGCCGGGGCCGGCCATCTCGGCCAGGCGTCCTTCGGCCATCAGGCGCAGGCCGACCATCTGGCTGAGGCGGTCGGAGGCGTGGACGTAGCCGAGGCTGAACAGGGCGTCGTGGAAGGTGGTGGTTTCGATCAGCGGCATGCCCAGCGGGTTGCGGCGGATCGAGACGCTCTGCGCCAGGCCCTTCACCGGCTGGAAGCCGGAGCTGGGCGGCAGGCTGTCGGAGTAGCGGCTGTCCAGCCAGGACTGGCAGCCGCTGAGGCCGATCATGGCGCCAGCGGCGGCGGCAACGCAGAACCGGGGAAGGAAGCGCTTGGGGGCTGGCGAAGCCATGGAACGGGCTCTCCTGAGGGGGGATCGGATCAAACGCGCTACGTTAGTGAGCCGCCCCGCGCCGTGCAAGCGCCGCCCGGCTTACTTTTTCACGGCAGCCGGATTGACCTGCTCCACCAGCGCGTAGGCCCGAACCGTGGCCGGACGGGCCTGGATCGCCAGGTACCAGCGCTTGAGGTTGGGAAAGTGGTCCAGGTTCTGTTCCTGCCAGACATGGCGGTCGATCCAGGGGTAGATGGCCATGTCGGCGATGCTGTACTCGGCGCCGGCGACGAAGTCACGCTCGGCCAGGCGCTTGTCGAGCACGCCATAGAGACGCGCGGTTTCCTTGACATAGCGTTGGATGGCGTAGGGCAGCTTCTCCGGGGCGAAGCGATTGAAGTGGTGGTTCTGCCCGGCCATGGGGCCAAGCCCGCCCATCTGCCAGAACAGCCATTGCAGGCATTCCTGGCGGCCGCGCAGGTCCTGCGGAATGAAACGGCCAGACTTCTCGGCGAGGTAAAGCAGGATGGCGCCGGACTCGAACAGCGACAGCGGCTCGCCGCCATCTGCCGGCTGGTTGTCGACGATGGCGGGAATGCGGTTGTTCGGCGAGATATTCAGGAAGTGCGGCTGGAACTGCTCGTCCTTGCCGATATTGATCGGGTGGATGCGGTAGGGCAGGCCGGCCTCTTCGAGGAACAGGCTGACCTTGTGGCCGTTGGGCGTGGTCCAGTAATACAGGTCGATCATCGGGAGGGCTCCAGCTGGCTTTGCTCGGTCCTGAAACGAACAGGCCCGCGCTAGGCGGGCCTGGAGGCGTGCGCGGGCGTCAGGCGCCGTGGCACTTCTTGAACTTCTTCTGGCTGCCGCAGGGGCAGGGATCGTTGCGGCCCACTTCCTTCAGCGGGTTGCGCACCGGCTCCTGGTGGCTGTGGTTGCAGTTCGGGCCATGTACGTGATGGTGGTGATCGTGGTCATGGTCGTGGTTGCAGTTCGGACCATGTACGTGGGGTTCTTGACTCATGAAGGTACTACTCCGGGATGTAACTGCCGGGGATTATCTCGCCATTGCGGCTGAGGTGCACGCTCTTGCCGAACATCAGCCCGGTCTTCACCTCGCCCTGGAGGCGGTACCTGATGGGCTCGTCGGGCTCTTCCAGCAGCTTGACGATGTACTTCATGTGCCGCCAGAGGTTGGTGCGCACCGGCACCTCGAACGTCTGGCTGCCGTGGGCGGGTACTGTGAACCAGGTGCTGGATTCGCCGGAGGCGAGCTTCACGTCATTGAGGTGGATGGTGTAGACCAAGCCGCGCACGGGCAGGCTGACGTCGTTGGGATTGTCGATGCGAAAACGCAGCATGAACTGCTGCTCCAGCAGTTTGGCGCGCACAACGTCCACCTTCAGCAGGCGCACGTCGGGGTCCTGGAAATCGCCGCTGATCCAGGTGGAGCATCCACTCAAGCCCGAAAAGGGAAGGGCAAAGAAAAACAGTAGGCTGAGAATTCTTATCGTTTGCGCCTGGGAAAACATTGCAATACTCCAAGTGACGCTTCAGTGTAACAAGCAACTGCTCGGCCGCAACCTGTTGTAGGCCGAAAAAAACCTGCGCCATACTGCCGGGAAAATCGTACGGGAGTATGACCAATGGGTCGCTACGAGATCGCCTTTTCCGGGAAGCTGGTGCCCGGTGCGCAGCTGGAGGTGGTGCAGGCGAACCTGGCGAGGCTGTTCCAGGCCGACGCCCAACGCATCGCGATGCTCTTCTCCGGGCGGCGCGTGATTCTCAAGAACAACCTGGATGACGCCGCTGCGGAGAAGTACCGCTCGACCCTGGAGCGTGCCGGCGCGCTGGTCGAGGTGGTGTCCATGGAGCCGGAAATCGAGGAAGTGGAACTGGCGCCGCCGCCGGAGCCGGAACCCGAGCAACAGGTGCGCCCCACGGCGGTTCCCGCTGCGCCACAGACCGCCACCCCACCACGCCTGAAGGTGGTGCCGCGCGACGAGTACATGGCCGCTTTCGTCGGCGTGGACGCGCCGGACTTCGGCATTGCCCCGGTGGGTGCCGACCTGCAGGACAGCAAGCCGCAGGTGCCGCCGCCGCGCTTCGACTTGTCCAGCCTGAGCATTGCGCCCGTCGGCAGCGACATGGGCCAGGCGAAGGCGCCTCCGGCAGCGCCACCGCCGGACACATCCCACCTGCGCCTGGAAGAGCACAAATAGCTGGCAGCTAGATAGAAGAAGGCCCGCTGCATGCGGGCCTTTTCGTCAGAGGGTCAGAAGTAGCTGCAACAGCACTTCTTGAACTTCAGGCCGCTGCCGCACGGACAGGGATCATTGCGGCTCGCTTTCATCGGTACCGTCGGGTCCAGGAAGTACCAGCGGCCATCGGCCTGGACGAAGGCCGATTTCTCACGGTGGCTGTGCTCGCCGCCCTGGTCATGCCAGCGCGCGGTGAAGGTGACGAAGGCGTGCTCGGGCTGGCCGCCCAGCACGTCGTGGCCTTCCACCTCCAGGCCGAGCCAGGTGCTGGACAGGCTCCAGGCGCGGATCGAGCCCAGGTCCAGCCCGCCGCGCTGGGCGGGCAGGGTGGTTTCCACCAGGTAGTCCACCAGGCCCAGCACGTAAGCGCTGTAGCGCGAGCGCATCAGGGCCTCGGCGCTGGCGGCGGGGTGGCCGGCGTGATGGCGGCCGCAGCAGACATCCAGGAGATTGCCGCTACCGCAAGGACAAATCGCAGTGCTCATGGCTTACCACCAGTACTTGCCGAAGTTTTCCGGGTTGGCCCAGAACTTCGCGTTCAGCCAGTCGGGGACCTGCTTGTATTCGCGCAGGTCGTAGGTGAACAGGGTCAGGGTCTGTTCGTCGCGACGGAAGCGCTCGCTGGCCTGCAGCGCGAGGGCGAAGAAGTCGGTGTCCTTCCAGTCGCAGGCGTTGAGGTCCGCCAAAACCGCAACGCGGCTGGCATTGAGGTTGCGGATGCCGCCCAGCAATTGCAGGCCGGTGCGCTTGGGCAGGTGCTCCAGGCAGTCCGCCAGGACGGCCAGGTCGAAACGGCGAGCGGCCTGCTCCGGCGGAAGGGGGCCGGCGGGCACTTGCACCACCTGGCTCTGCGGGTGTGCAGCGGCAAAGGCCTCGAGCGCCGGGAGCGGGCTGTCGCCGACCAGCAGCAGGCTTTGCGGCGCATAGCGTTCGAGCAGGGCGGCGAGGGCTTGCTGGGGCGTGCGGGTTGAGAAGCTATCAGTCATCGAAAATCCTCGAACAGGTTGGTCAAGACTAGCTTGAAGGCGAGTCATGGCCTAGTGCTGGCGGTTTCCGGGGCTGGCGTCTTTACTCCCTATTTGTCGGGATGGGCCGATTCTAAGAGGAGACTCGCTTATGAGCATTACACGGACAGCTTTACCCCTGATACTGGTGACCAGCCTGTTGACCGGTTGCTCCGGCCTGCAGAAGACCGACTGGCCCAAGTGCGCGGCTGTAGGGGGTGTGGTAGGTGCGGGACTGGGTGCAATCGAAAGCAGTACCTACGCCGGCTGGGGCGCCCTGATCGGCGCGGGCACAGCGGCTGCCTATTGCTGGGTACACGGGGATGGTGACGAGGATGGTGATGGCGTGTTCGATAGCCGCGACAAGTGCCCAGGCACTCCGCCCGGCACCCAGGTCGATGCCGACGGCTGCCCGCTCAAGGCTGAAGAACCGGTGGTAGAAGAAGTGGTAGTGGTCGAGCAGGAAACCATCGTCGTCCGCGACCTGCTGTTTGCCTTCGACTCCGCCAAACTCGACCCTGCCGACGAAGCCAAGCTGGATACCATCGTCAGCCGCCTGAAGAACGAAGCTCCGGACGCCAAGCTGACCGTCACCGGTCATACCGACAGTGTCGGCTCCGACGCCTACAACCAGCAGTTGTCGGAACGCCGTGCACAGGCGGTAGCCGATTACCTGGTTCGCAGCGGAATCCCGGCTTCCAGCATCGTCAGCGTCGGTGGCGCGGGTGAAAGCCAGCCGGTAGCCGACAACTCCACCAAGGACGGCCGTGCGATGAACCGCCGCGTGGAAATCCAGATCGACCGTTGATCCCAGGTACCCACGGCGCATGCCTTGTGCGCCGTGGGGCCCGGGTCTTTACTCCTGCGTACCGGCCTCGCCGGAGACACAGGAGAACCCATCATGAGCACCCACCTTCCCCGGGTTGCGATTTCCCTTCTTCTGGTCAGTAGTTTCCTTTCTGGTTGCGCTTCCACCTCCAGCGATGGCGGTGCGGTGGTCAATCAGGGGAATTGGCCCATCTGCAGCCTTGTCGGAGGCCTGGTCGGCGGCGGCCTGGGTGCCATCGAAAGCTCGGCCTGGGCAGCGGGCGGCGCCGCTGCGGGCGTCATCGCCGGCGGCCTGATCTGCTACGCGCAGGACGGTGATGCCGATGGCGATGGCGTTTTCGACCGCCGCGATACCTGCCCCGACACCCCGCCGAACACCCGGGTCAACGTCAATGGCTGTCCGGAGCGCACCTATCCCCAGGCGCCGGCCGCCGAAGCGCCGCCACCCCAGGATGAAGTCATAGTGCTCAGCGACATGGGCAATGTGCTCTTCGCCTTCGATTCGGCGGAGCTCACCTCTGCGGCCAAGGACCAACTGGCGAGCGTCGCCAATCGCCTGGTCGGTGCCAACCTGGTGGGCGCCAAGGTGATCGGCCACACCGACAGCGTCGGTTCCGACCTGTACAACCAGGCGTTGTCGGAACGTCGTGCGCAAAGCGTCGCGGACTTCCTGGCGAGCCAGGGCGTCCCGGCGGACAAGCTGACCACCCAGGGCATGGGTGAGAGCCAGCCGGTGGCGGACAACGATTCGGATGAGGGGCGTGCGCAGAACCGCAGGGTGGAAATACAGGTCGACCGCTGACCGAAAACTCCGCTCGATATGCAGGCGCCAGCCCCGGCTCCACGCTTTTCCCGGCGATGCTCTGGTGCGTCGCCGGGCTTCGGCGTATGTTCCGCAAAACTAAAAAATGCTGGGGGGAGGCATGCGTTTATTCATGGGGCTGGGCAAGGTCGTTGCCCTGTTGTTCTGGCTGGTGGTGATCGTCAATCTGCTGTCGCCTTTCGCCAGGCCGTTCGAAATGCTGCTCAACGGTGCCGGAATCCTGCTGATCCTGGTGCACCTGTTCGAAATCCTGCTGTTCAACTCGTTGCTGCGTGGCCGCGCCAGTCCCTGGTGGGATCGGCTGCAGCTGTTGCTGTTCGGGGTATTCCACCTGCTCAGTCTGCCGCGCCACGGCGCCAAGGGGGCTGGCCATGCGTAAGCTCTGCCTGCTGGCGGCCCTGATCGCGCCCATGGCCCTGGCCGAAGGCCTGGTGAAGGTGGACGCCCATAACTTCCTCAAGCTGCCAGCCAGGTCCGGCAGCCTGAGCCTCGACCAGGTCGAGGTCGCCGACTACGCCACGCTGCTGATTCCGGCTGGCGTCACCGAACTGCGTATCGGTGAGTTGCGCATGGGCCGCGAGGCGCGCCTGGGCATCGCGCCGTCCGAGCAAGGGTTCCGCCTGGAAGTGGAGCACGGCGCGATCGGCACCGGCAGCCACATTACCGCGTCGGGCTTGTCCGGCAGTTCGTCCAGGCCGGCCACCCCTGGCCGGAATCTCGACCTGCGCCTGGTGAACGTCCAGGTCAGCGAGATGACCCTCGACGTGCGCGGCGGCATCGGTGCGCCTGGCCACCCCGGCCTGGACGGCGCCGATGGCGATGCTGCCGGCTGCTTGTGGGGCCGGGCAAGTCGCGGATGGGACGGCCAGCCCGGTGGCGATGGCCAGACCGGGGGCGCCGGTGGCGAGGTACGCCTGGAGGTGCCTGCAGGTTTCCCGGTGGAGTTGCTGCGCGTGCGCCTGGAAGGCGGCGCCGGCGGGGCGCCGGGCGAAGGTGGTGCGGGTGGCCATGGCGGGGCGAGCAAGGGTTGCCTGCTCTACCAGGCCGATGGCGCGAAAGCGGGCCGTGCCGGGCAGCCCGGCCAGGCCGGTGCCGCCGGCGGGGCCGGCAGCCTCAAGGTCGTGCATTTCTAGTTCGGCCGAGCGGATACGGCCGGTGCACAGGGACGTGCGCCCGGATCAGAAGCTGGGGCGGATGGCGACCACGGTCACCAGGGCCAGCCCGATCAGCAGGTTGAACCCTACCACCCGGCGGATGCGACCCAGTACCGCGCCGCCTTCCGGCCAGTTCTCGGCAGTCACGGCTGCCCGCAGTTGCGGCAGCTGCAAGGCGCTGACGCGCACGAAGAGCGCGAGCATCGCCACATACAGGCCGATCATCATGTGCACATAGCGCGGCGCCGCCTCCAGGCTGGCGAACGACAGGTGCAGCATGCCGACGCCGGTGAAGGGCAGGACCAGCACCGCCGGCCAGACCCAGTGGAAGAAGCGGCGGAACACCTCCAGCCACAGTCGCAGTCGTGCCGGCGGCTCCAGCACGTCCACCGCGGCTGGTCGCAGGACCATCCAGGCGAAGAACATGCCGCCGACCCAGATCAGGGCGGCCAGCAGGTGCAGGGCATAAAGGGCGGCGTGGGGTGTCATCCGGTCAACTCCATTCGGCGGGGAAGAGAAGGCGCGCTATGATAGCCGGCCTGTTAAAGTACTGAAAATTTATCCAGCGTTCCGGCCCCGCCAAATCCCATGCTCAGCACCGAACTCAAGTCCCAGATCCAGGGCGCCTACAGCCGTTTCCTCGAAGCCAAGGGGCTCAAGGCCCGTTACGGCCAGCGCCTGATGATCGCCGAGGTGGCCAAGGCCCTGGGCGCCATCCCGGTGGACGAAGAGGGCCATCGCGAAGGCGATCCGGCAGTGGTGGCGGTGGAGGCGGGCACCGGTACCGGCAAGACGGTGGCCTACAGCCTGG
>RCUT01000516.1_pt1 | contig 19905 bp, 13 predicted proteins | sample 2166171 | NCBI WGS metagenome assembly RCUT01 (sample SAMN09932757, study PRJNA488358) | compost metagenome | isolation source: compost soil in 4-hydroxybenzoic | place: Germany: Experimental Botanical Garden
CGGCTCGATCTTGCGGATGCCGCAGCACTCGCCATGGCCGTCCTTGTAGAAGCTGTACAGGCCCTTTTCCTTGACGAAGGGCTCCAGCAGGCGCGGGTCCGGCGACAGCACCTCGATGGCGATGCCGTAGTGCTCGCGGACCTGCTCGATGAAACGGTAGGTCTCGGGATGCAGGCGGCCGGTGTCGAGGCTGAACACCTTGACGTTCTTGTTCAGCTTCCAGGCCATGTCCACCAGCACCACGTCCTCGGCGCCGCTGAAGGAGATCCACAGCTCGTCGCCGAAATGCTCGAACGCGAGCTTGAGGATGTCCTGGGGGGACTTGTTGGCGTAGGCCGTCGCCAGTTCGGTGACGTCGAAGGGGTGGCTCATCAGGCAGGCTTCCTTATAGGGAGTGGCGCTGGGCGCGCTCTATGGCGCGCATCTTAACAAAGGGGAGTTATGCCCCTAAATAACCATCAGGAAGCACCACTGCCGTGTTTGGCTATAAGTGGCGCGTTGCGCCGCCCGGGGGGAGCGGATAGAGTGCCGCCTCCAATCAAAAAGCCATGCGGGGAAACTGCTCGTGGAAATCGCCTGTCTCGACCTTGAAGGTGTACTGGTTCCGGAAATCTGGATTGCCTTCGCGGAAAAAACCGGAATCGAAGCGCTCAAGGCGACCACCCGTGACATCCCGGACTACGACGTGCTGATGCAGCAGCGCCTGCGCATCCTCGACGAACATGGCCTGAAGCTCTCCGACATCCAGGAAGTGATCGCCACCCTCAAGCCGCTGGAAGGCGCCGTCGAGTTCGTCGACTGGCTGCGCGAGCGCTTCCAGGTGGTCATCCTTTCCGACACCTTCTACGAGTTCTCCCAGCCGCTGATGCGCCAGCTGGGCTTCCCGACGCTGCTCTGCCACCGCCTGATCACCGACGAGACCGATCGTGTGGTGAGCTACCAGCTGCGCCAGAAGGACCCCAAGCGCCAGTCGGTGATCGCCTTCAAGAGCCTCTACTACCGCGTGATCGCCGCCGGCGACTCCTACAACGACACCACCATGCTCAGCGAAGCCCACGCCGGCATCCTGTTCCATGCACCGGAAAACGTGATCCGCGAGTTCCCGCAGTTCCCGGCGGTGCACACCTACGAAGACCTCAAGCGCGAGTTCATCAAGGCTTCCAACCGCCCGTTGAGCCTCTGAGTCAGCGCCCATGAAAAAGCCCGCGAAAGCGGGCTTTTTTTTGTGCCGGAGTAGGAGCGGGACTCTGTGGGGGCGAATTCATTCGCTAAGCAGACCGCAGGTCTGCCCTGCAGACTCCCAGGGGCAGCTTCGCTGCCCTTGGCGAATGAATTCGCCCCCACAATGGAAAGGCTCACGTGCTCCCCAGGCCTTCCAGCGTCTCCATCAGCACCTTCACCTTGGTGATGGATTCGCGGTACTCCTCCTGCCAGTCGGAGTCGGCGACTATGCCGCCGCCGCCCCAGCAGCTGGCCTGGCCGTCCTTCACCAGCACGGTGCGGATGGCGATGGAGCTGTCCAGTTCGCCGCGTACGTCCAGGTAGAGCAGGGAGCCGCAGTAGATCGAACGGCGGGTCGGTTCCAGTTCGTCGATGATCTGCATGGCGCGGATCTTCGGCGCGCCGGTGATGGAGCCGCCGGGGAAACTGCCGGTGATCAGGTCAAGGGTGTCCTTGTCCGCGGCCAGGTGGCCGGTGATGCTGCTCACCAGGTGGTGCACGTTGGGGTAGCTCTCCAGGGCGAAGAGTTCCGGCACCCGCACCGAACCGGTGGCGCAGCTGCGCCCCAGGTCATTGCGCAGCAGGTCGACGATCATCAGGTTCTCGGCGCGGTCCTTGCGGCTGGCCAGCAGCTCATCGGCCTGGGCGCGGTCTTCCTCCGGCGTGCGCCCGCGTGGCCGGGTGCCCTTGATCGGTCGGGTTTCCACCTGCCCCTGGCTGACCTTGATGAAGCGCTCCGGCGACAGGCTGAGGATGGCGCCGCCGCCGGCCAATGCCTGGTAGCCGGCGAAGGGCGTCGGGCAGGCGGCGCGCAGGGCCTGGTAGGCCGTCCAGGGGTCGCCCTCGCAGGGGGCCTGGAAGCGCTGGGTGAAGTTCACCTGATAGCAGTCGCCGGCCTGGATGTAGGCCTGCACCCGCGCTATGGCCTGGCGGTACTGGCCTTCCTGCAGATTGGCGCTGAAGGGCGCGAGCAGGCGGAAGGGGCCGGACGGCGCGGGGCCGGGCGCACCGAACAGGGCGATCAGGTGCCGCCGGTCGTTCTCGTCCAGGCGCGGGTGGAATACCAGTTGGCTGGTGCGCAGTTGATGGTCGGTGACCAGGGCCCAGGCATAGAGGCCCAGCTGCGCATCCGGCAGTCGCAGGTCGTCGATGGCCTGTTCCGGCAAATGCTCCACGCGCCGGCCGAAGTCGTAGGACAGATAGCCGATGAGCCCGCCGACGAACGGCAAGTCGATTCCGTCAGGCAGGTCGGCGTCGCCAAGTCCTGCCAGAGCCTCCCGAAGACGCTGGGCGAAGTCGTTGGCCGATTCGCCCGGCTCGGGTGCCAATTCTGCCAATGGCCAGGCGCTGAATAGGTCATAGCGTCCACGGTTGGCGACCGGGCGGCCGGCATCCAGCAACACGGCGCCGGGCGCCTGGCGGAGCAGGGCGAAGCGTTCGCCGGGAGATTCGTGGTAGGGCAGGGCGTGCAGATGGCAGTCGGGCATAGGGAGAGGCAGGCAAGGTGCAAGAGCGGATTCTAGTCTGCCTCTGGTGTCGATCCTAGAGCCATTTCAGAAGTTTACGGAGGAAAAGCATTCTGATAATTATGGAAAAATCCCACGGAGAAGTACCTCCGTTCCACAACGATAACGACATAGGGATTCAGGCAGTGGACGCAGTGCTCAACCCCGCGGCCGGTAGCCGTCAGCGCTCCAAACTCGTCACCCCCCAGGCATCCGCCGACTATTTGCCCAGACCCCGGGTCCAGGCCGCCCTGGCCACCCATCCCCATGCCCGTCTCCTGCTGTTCTCGGCACCCGCCGGGTTCGGCAAGACCACCGCCCTGGCGGCCCTGGCCGAGCAGCGCCGCGCCGCCGGCAGCGCCGTCGCCTGGTTTTCCCTGGAGGCCGAGGACGACGACCCGGCGCGCTTCTTCCAGCAACTGATCAAGACGCTGGACGACGCGGTGCCCGGACTGGGCGACTACGCCCGGGGCTACCTGCAGAACACCATGCAGGTGCCGGTCAACGCCGTGCTGGAAAGCCTGCTGGTGGACCTCGCCCGGCACAGCGGCCCGCTCCTGCTGGTGCTGGACGACCTGCACCTGGTCAAGGACCCGGAACTCTACGCCGCCCTCGGCCGCCTGGTGCGCCTGGCTCCGGCCAGCTTCAGCCTGGCGGTCGGCAGCCGCTCGTTGCCGCCACTCAGCCTGGCCACCCTGCGCGCCAAGGGCTGGCTGCTGGAGATCGGCCTCGACGAATTGCGCCTGACCGCCGAAGAAACCCGCGACTACCTGGCCCAGTCCGGCCTGCAGCTGGATGATGCCGTACTGGCGGCCCTGCACAGCCATACCGAAGGGTGGGCGATCGGGGTGCAGCTGGCGAGCCTCTGGCTGCGCCACCAGCCCCAGGCCGCCGGGCAGATGGAACGCCTGGGCTGCGACCAGGCCACGGTCGGCCAGTACCTGCTGGCCAGCGTCTTCGAGCAATTGCCCAGCGACCTGCAGGACGCCCTGCTGGCCCTCGGCATCGCCAGCCAGCTCAGTGGCGACCTGGCCAACGCCCTGACCGGCCGCCACGACGGCCAGGCCCTGCTGGAGCGGCTGGAAACCATGCAGCTGTTCCTCCTGCCGCTCGACCGTGAGCGCCAGTGGTACCGCTTCCACCACCTGTTCGCCGACTTCCTTCGTGGTCGCCTCAAGGCCAGCGACCCGGAGCGCCTCAAGCAACTGCACTTCAACGCCAGCCTGTGGTTCACCAACCACCACATGCAGAACCTCGCCATCGAGCACGCGAGCCTGGCCGAAGACCCGGAAATGCTCGCCGCCCTGGTGGACGGCTGCGGCCTGGACCTGATCAACCGCGGCCAGTTGAACAAGATCTACCGCTGGCGGCAGAAGGTGCCGGACGAGATCGCCGAACGTTACCCGACCCTGATACTGGCCGATGTCTGGAACCGCGCCACCGAACTGGCCCTGCCCGAAGCCAACCGGATGCTCGACGAGTTGCTGGAGCGTTGGGGCGGTGCCCGCGCCGACACCCAGCTGAGCGACAAGTACCTGGCCACCCTCGCGGTCAAGGCCGCCCTCGCCCTGCAGAAGGACGACCTGGACCTCTGCGTGACCATCGCCCGCCGGGTCGAGGCCCAGCTCGGGCGCAACCAGGCCTTCCTCGAAGTGGCCATCCTGGTGATCGGCGCCATGGCCCTGGTGGCCCTGGCCCAGCCGGGGCAGGCCAGGCGCCTGCTGGCCCTGGCCCAGCAGCGCAACCACTTCCTCGAAGGCCGCTACCTGGACATGCAGCTGGCCAACGTGGAAATCCTCCTGGCCCTGGAGCAGGGCCAGGTGAAGCAGGCGCAGAAGCTCTTCGAGCAGATGCGCGCCCAGGTCATGCCGGTGCTCGGCGAGAAGTCCCGGGCCATGGCGCTGCCGGTGATAGTCGAATCCCTGATCGCCTACCAGCAGGGCCGCCTGGCCGGCCTGGAAGAGCGCCTGGCCGCCGCGTTGACCCATATCGACGTCATCCGCCCCATCGACATCTACGCCCAGGGCATGCTCTTCCTCGCTCGCATCCAGCGTCGGCACGACAAGCCCAAGGAAGCCCAGGCGACCCTGGTGCTGATGCAGAACCTCGCCGCGCGCAACCAGTCCTGGCGCTTCTATGCGCGGGCGGTGGCCGACGAGATCTCGCTGATCCTCCAGGAACCGGGCGCCGACCGCATCAAGCGCGCCGAACAGCGTTTCAAGGGCGTCGACTGGAACAAGCTGGCCGGAGGCGGCAGCCAGCATGGCGCCAACTCGGCGCTCTGGGTGCAGGGGCTGATCCGCGTGCGCCTGCAGCAGGCGCGCGGCCACTTCAGCGAAGCGCTGCACGAGATCACCCAGCTGCGCGGCCAGCTGCAACCGAACTGGCACGGCCTGCAGCGCTTGCGCCTGGACCTGCTGGCGGCGCTCAGCTACCAGCGCCTGGGCTACCAGGAGCGGGCCCAGAGCCTGCTGGTGCAGTGCCTGCTCGGCGCCGAGCGCGAAGGGGTGCGCAGCCTCTTCATCGAAGAGGGCGACGCCATTCGCCAGTTGCTCCAGCAACTGGAGGCGGCCGAGCGCCAGCCGGCGTTGCAGGGTTTCATCCGCGACCTGCTGGCCGCCTGGCCGGGGCAGGAGGCGCGCAAGTCCCAGGATGTGCTCGAAGAAGGCCTCACCGACCGCGAGCGCGAGGTGGTCTGCCTGGCCGCCAAGGGGCTGTCCAACGAAGAGATAGGTCAGCAGCTCACCCTGGCGCTGGGGACCGTCAAATGGCACCTGCACAACATCTACGAAAAGCTCAAGGTACGTAACCGGACCCAGGCGATCCGGCGTGCCCGCGAGCTGGGGCTGCTCGAACCATGACCGATCTCTGCCTGTCCCGTCCGCATCAGATCCCCCTGCTGCGCACCAAGCTGTTCCCGGCCGATGCCGGGGGCCGGCCACTGCTGCCGCGCCGCGCCCTGATCGAGCGCCTGCTCGCGGCTCGCGAGCGCCGCGTGCTGGTCCTCAGCGCCCCGGCCGGCTTCGGCAAGAGCACCGTGCTCAGCCTGTTCCGCCAGCGGCTGCAGGCCGAGGGCGCGCATGTCGCCTGGCTGTCCTGCGACGAGGCCGACAGCGAGCCCCAGCGCCTGCTGCAATACCTGGTGGCGGCGGTGGACGCGGCGCTGCCGGGGTTCGGCGGCAATACCGTGGGCCTGTTGCAGGGCGATGTGAACTGGCCCATCGAAGCGGTGATCGATGCCTTCGTCAGCGACCTCAAGCGCATCGACGGCGAGCTCTACCTGATGCTCGACGACTTCCACCGCATCCGCCATGTGGCCCTGGACCAGGGCGCGCGCTACCTGATCGAGAACCTGCCGCCGCGGGTGCACCTGGTCAGCAGCACCCGCTACACCCCGCGCCTGCTGTTCAGCGAGGCCGAGTCCGTGCTGTTCAAGGCCGAGGACCTGCGCCTGACCCTGGACGAAGCCGCGGCCTACTTCCGCGAGGTCCGCCAGCTGCCGCTGTCGGGCGACGAGATCAGGCAGCTGCACACCCGCACCGAGGGCTGGATCACCGCCCTGCATCTGGCCAGCCTGGCCCTGGCGCGGCATCCCGACCGCGCGGCCTTCCTCGCCAGCTTGAGCGGCACCGAGCGCGACATTGCCGACTACCTGACCGAGGACGTGCTCGACAGCCTGCCGCCGCCCTTGCAGCAGTTCCTCGAACAGACCTCGGTGCTGGACGAATTCTGCGCCGACCTGTGCAACGCCCTGACCGGCCGCCGCGATGGCCTGGACATGCTGATGCGCCTGCAGCGCGAGCAGCTCTTCGTCATTCCCCTGGACGAGCAGGGCGAGTGGTTCCGTTACCACCACCTGTTCGCCGAGTTCCTCCAGGGCCGCCTGGCGCGCCAGACCGACAAGGCGCCGCTGCTGCACGCCGCCGCGCGCTGGTGCGAAGGCCACGACCTGCCTGACCGCGCCATCAAGTACGCCCTGCGCGGCCGCGACTTCACCTTCGCCGCCGAGCTGCTGGAGCGCCAGGGTGCGCGACTGATCGCCGGCAACCGGGTCTACGGCATCCTTTCCATGCTCAAGGCGGTACCTGCCGAGGTCATCCGCGAGCATCCGGTGTTCCAGATCTTCTATGCCTGGCAACTGGCCTTCGAGCAGCGTTTCGCCGAGTCCGAGGCGCTGATCGAGGAAGTCAGCACGCGCCTGTTGCAGGGGCGCGGCAAGCCGATGCACTTTGGCCTCGGCGAACTGCTGGCCGCGTCCCAGGTGCTCAAGGCCCTGGTGATGCTCTACCAGGACAAGCTGGAAGCCTGCCTCAAGGTCGCCCGCCAGTGGCTCGGCATGGTGCCGGACAGCCAGCCGGTGTTCCGCGCCAGCCTGGCCTGCGTGCAGGCGGCGGCCTATGCGCTGATGGGCGAGTTCGGCGAAGCCGCCAAGGCCATAGCCGTGGCCCGCGACAACCTCAAGCTGGTGGACAGCGAATACCTGCACGTGATGACCAGCCTGATCGAGGCCCTGATCTGCAAGGAAAGCGGCGAGCTGGAGCGCGGCCGCGCCATCGCCGAAACCGCGCGGGCGCGGGTGGAGCGGGTGTTCGGCCGGCGCAGCCGGGTGGGCGGGCCGCTGGCCCTGGCCTATGCCGACCTGCTCTACGAACAGGATCGCCAGGCGGCCATCCTCGCCGAGCTGCCCCTGGCCACCACCTGGCGCGACGTGGCGACTCCGGTGGAGCTGATCAGTCGTGGCCAGCTGGTGATGGCGCGGGCGCGCTTCTTCGCCGGCGAGCCGGAGCAGGCCCTGGTCCAGCTCGACGAATGGTTGGCTGGCCTGCAGGGTGCCGGCTACGAACGGGTGTTCGCCCATGGCATGGCCTGCAAGGTGCAGTTCCTGCTCTGGCTGCGGCGGCCCAATGAAGCCGAACGCATCTGCCTGCAGTTGCAACAGCACCTGGCCGTGCTGCCGCTGGCGCGCTACGCCGATGCCCATACGGCGCTGGCCCTGACCGAAGCACGCCTGGCCCTCGGCGAACGGCGCCCGGAGCGGGCCCAGGCCAGCCTGGAAAACTGCCTGGCGCGGCAGCAGGACGAGCATCAACGCGACCGGCGGCTGCGGCTGTCGCTGTTACTTTCTGTGGCGTATTGGCGCCGAGGTAACAGCGAAAAAGCCTTCGCCCTGTTCCAGAACACCCTGGAAGAAGCCTGGAACCGCGGTTACCGCCGCCTGTTCCAGGACGACGCGCTCTGTCTGCTGCCGCTCTGGGACGCCTGGCGCGCCGCCGAGCCGAAGCGCGCGAGCGCCTGGCAGGGCGTGGCCGAGAGCCTTCGCGAGCAGTGCCGCCGGCTCTCGGTTGACCCGGATACTTTCGATGAAAATCAAGACGTTAGCCATCGCGAGCGGGAGATCCTGCGCTATGTCGCCGCCGGCCTTTCCAACCGCGATATCGCCCAGGCGGTGCACCTGTCGGAAGCCACCATCAAGTGGCACCTGCACAACCTGTTCGCCAAGCTCGGGGTGCGCAGCCGCACCCAGGCGGTACTGAAAGGCAAGAGCCTGGGCCTCCTGAGCGAGGCCTGAAGTGGGATGACCCCGCCGCCCTCCATCCCTTGGATGGGCTGGCAGGCGGGGAGGGGGTCAGTAGCTTTGTTCCCAGGTCGAGAAGCCAGGTGCTTCACGAATCCTCGCCGGATGCGCCTAGGGAAGCAGTGTCCGGCCTGGAGATCGGCGAGAGCCGGTCCACCTGCCGATGACAGGAGTCGACGGCAGGCCCCGCGGGGCAACCCACCTGTGAACTTTGGAGATAAAAAATAATGAAAAGCTTCAAACAACTGGCTCTGGCTGCTGCTGTACTCGCCGCTCCCTTCATGGCCCAGGCCGACCTCAAGGCCATGGACGATTCCGCGCTGTCCGGCGTGACCGGCCAGGACGGCATCAGCATCTCCGGCAGCTTCAACGGCAGCATCGGCAGCGTGGTCTACACCGACTCCGAAACCAGCGGCTCCACCACCACCTCCGGCTCCCTGCGCCTGGAAACCATCTCCTTCACCGGCTTCGACATCCTCGACAGCGACCCGCTGAAGATCGACGTCATCGACGGTGGCGCCGGTGGCAACGACAAGCTGCAGATCAGCCTGCCGGCCATCACCGGCCAGCTCGCCGTCGGCGCCATCCGCGTGGGCGACGCGAGCGCCGCCAGCATCGGCTCCCTGGCCGTCAACAACATGAACATGTCCGGCTCCACCATCAAGGTCTGGGGTCACTGACAGCCGCGTTCATCCTGTAATCCGGAAAACCTCGTCGGCTCCTGCCGACGGGGTCTTTCCCCGCAAGCCCTGTAGTCGGAACGGCAATGATCGAAATCCTGGTTGGCAGTTTGCTGGGCCTGTTCGGCTTCACCCAGGCGGTGGATACCAAGCCGCAGCCGCAAGGCTCGGTGAATATCAGCCAGCCGCTATCCCCCAACGGGCCCTATCGAGAGACGGCGGTGGTCGAGCCGATGAGCCAGTTGCAGTTCCGCAACGTCATCCGCCAGGCCTACGACTACAGTTGCGGCTCGGCCGCGCTGACCGGCCTGCTGGACTACTACCTGGGCCGCAACCTGGAAGAACGCCAGGTGATGGAGGGCCTGCTGCGCTACGGCGAGGCGGACAAGATCGTCGAACGCCGTGGCTTTTCCCTGCTGGACATGAAGCGCTTCGTCGGCGCCCTGGGCTACAAGAGCGGCGGCTTCCGCGCCGAGTTCGGCGACCTCGACGCCCTGGAGCACCCGGCCATCGTTCCGATCCACTATGGCGGCTTCAAGCATTTCGTGGTGGTGCGCGACGTCTACAACGACCATGTGTTCGTCGCCGATCCCGCCCTCGGCAACATCAGCTTCACCCGTGCCCGTTTCGAGGAAATCTGGGACCAGAACGTCCTCTTCGTGATCTTCCCCTCGGGCAACGAACCCCGGAACGCCATGGCCCTGACCGAGCGCGACCTGCGCCTGGTGGACGATCGCACCGTCAGCCTGCTGGCGTTCCAGCAGTTTCCGCAGATCACCAAGTTCACCCAGAACGAAATCGACGAGCTCGGCTCGGGGGGCGATATCCGCTACATCCGCCGCAAGTGACACCCGCACATAACAAGAAAGGCCTGGGGATAGCACCATGGGACCAAGGGAATACGCATGGCTGGCCATGCTGGTGCTCTGTACCAGTCTGCCGCTGCAAGCCGAGGAAACCTCGGTGGACGACGCGCGTGACGCGCTGAGCAAGAAGGACGACGACGCCGACAGCGCCAAGGCGCTGGAGGAAGTCTTCCAGGCATCCGAGCAGAGCTACACGCTGCTGAAGAAGGGCGAACGCACGCTCACCTACGGCTTCGACTATTCGCTGGTGCGCGACACCCGGGTCGAGAACGTCCGCACCGGCAGCAGCATCTACAGCGTGCTCAGCCAGAGCGAAGCGCAGCACACCTTCACCAACTCCTTCACCTTCGACTACGGGGTGTGGGACAACCTGACCTTCAGCGTGCGCCTGCCCTTCGTCGCCAAGTACGACACCGAGCGCGACCTGAACGTCTACAGCCTCGGCGATATCTCCGCCTCCCTGCGCTGGCAGCCCTGGGCATCCACCCGCGGGCGGCCGGTCACCACGCTCTTTGCCACCCTCGGCCTGCCCACCGGCGAGAGCCCCTACGACATCAGCTCCGACAACGACCTGTCCACCGGCAACGGTTATTACAGCCTGGGCGTCGGCGCCAACATGTCCTACGTGATCGACCCGGTCGTGCTGTTCGGCTCGGTCGGGTACACCTGGAACATGCCGGTGCACGACATCCACCAGATGCGCGGCGGACGCATCCTGGAAGACGTGGAGCCGGGCGACTCGATCAACTTCAGCATGGGCTTCGCCTATGCGCTGTCCTACGACGTGTCCCTGGCCACCTCCTACCAGATGGCCTACAGCCTGGCGCCCACCTACAAGTTCCAGGGCGCCAACCTGGAAGGCACCGAGCAGACCAGCTCGATCATGAACTTCTCCCTCGGCCTGCGGACATCGCCTGACTACATCGTCAACGTCAACGCCGGCTTCGGCATGACCGAGGATTCACCGGACGTACTCCTGGGGCTTTCCGTGCCCCTCGACATCAAAGGCCTCAAGGCCCGGTAACCGGCGAGCGAGAACCTCATGAGCATGCAACTTTCGCCGCTTGCGCGAGCGATTGCCGGGGTCGGCCTGTGCTGGGCGGGCCTGGCCCAGGCGCAACTGGCCAACGACCTGACCATCGGCAACCCCAAGGCCATGGCCATGGCCAACGCCGTCACGGCCGACTCCTCGGGGATCGACGCCGTGCACTACAACCCGGCCGCCCTGACCAAGCTCAAGGGACGGCAGAGCACGGTGAAGCTCCTCACCGGCGTGATGGATATCCGCGCCAGGTTCGAGGCGCCGGAGGACTACGGCTTCCTCGGCTACGACGACGACCCGGTGGCCAACAGCAGCAGCCGCACCCTGACGCCGGCCATGTACCTGCCCGGCATGGGCGGCATGACCGAGGTGCCGGTGCTCTTCGCGCCGCTGGCCGGGCTGTCGATCAACCCGCCGGGCTCCAAGTTCACCTTCGCCACCAATGTCTACGCGCCCATGGCCCTCGGCTACTCGCGGGACTCCGACAGCGACCCGGCACGCTACCAGGGCCGCGAAGTGGCGCTGCAGCGCATCACCTACTTCTCGCCCTCGGTGGGCTACCAGGTGAATGACGAGCTGGCGCTGGGCCTGTCGATCGGCTTCTCCCACCAGGCCATGGCGCTCAACCAGGATTTCCGCAACCCGGGGTTCCTCACCGGCCTGACCCGCCTGTTCAACGAGTTCCTCTGCCTGCCGGGGATGGGCGAGGTGGTGTCCGGGCTGATCAACGTCTGCGGTGGCAAGATCGGCCCCTTCGATACCCTCGCCAACCTGGACCTGGACCTGCAGCAGTCGCTGTCGCCCACCTACAACATCGGCTTTCTCTGGGAGCCCACCGACTGGTTCGCCTGGGGCGCGACCTACCAGAGCGAGGCGCGCATGCACCTGCAGGGCAAGTACCGCGTCGACTACAGCAAGCAGTGGCAGGGCTTCTGGTCGGGCCTGCAATCCTCGCTGTTCGGCCAGGTGCTGAGCCCGATCTTCCCCTACGGCAATGTCGACGAGGAGTCCGGCAACGCCTCACTCGACATGACCTACCCGGACAACTTCTCGACCGGCATCAAGCTCATCCCCTTCGAGCGCTGGCAGTTCAACGTCGACCTGAAGTGGAGCGGCTACAGCGACTGGAACGAGTTCGAGATCGAGTTCGACCGCCAGCTGGACCTGCTGCGCATCGCCAAGACCTTCGGTGGCGGCAAGGCCACCGACACCAGCATCATCCTCGACCGCGGCTACCGCGATACCTGGAGCTGGGCCCTGGGCATGCAGTACCAGTGGAACGATCGCCTGGCCCTGCGCGCCGGCTACGAATGGCGCCCGTCGGCCATCCCCGACGACAAGGCCGACGTGCTCGCGCCCATCGGCGACGCCCACCTCTACGGCCTGGGTCTCGGTTACCGCTGGGACAAGGACACCAACATCGACATCGGCTTCAACTACTTCACCAGCAAACAGAGCACCAAGGCCAACAGCAGCTGCAACCTCAACTGCACCGGCATCGACAACCTGGTCTACAACCCCTACGCGGGCCAGAACGTCGAAACCTCGGTGAAGGCCTACATCCTCGCCCTGACCTACCAGACGACCTTCTGATGAAAGCGCCCATCCTGATCATCGCCCTGACATTCGCCGGCGCCGCACACGCCAGCGGCGGTCGCTACCTGACCTGGATCGACGACCAGGGCAGGGTGCACAACACCTTTGTCGACGGACGCTACAGCGAACAACAGCGCCAGGCGGCCAAGCGCATCGTGCAGAGCGACCAGGCGCGCCTGCAGGATGGCGACGACACCCGCTGGCCCGGCAGCCGCAGCAGCGGCGAGAGCAAGCGGCGCTACTTCACCTGGGTGGACGCCAGCGGCAACCTGCAGAACAGCTTCTACGCCGCCGGCCAGGTGGAGTCGGGCCAGCGCAACTTCGTCCTGCCCAATGGCCAGCGCTCGGGCGAGTACATTGACGCCGACGTACTGGAAGGGCGCGGCTACTCCCGCCCGGAGCAGGGCCCGGCCTATTTCACCTGGGTCGACGAGCAGGGCCGCACCCACAACTCGCCGGTGCCGGCGCGGGGCAAGGACGAGGGGCAGGGTGCGGAAGGGCCGGGCCCCATCGCCTACACCGAGAGCCGCGAGATGGAGTTCAAGCGCAAGGCCGCGCTGCTGCCCTCCCTGGACGGCCAGCCCACCGCCGCCATGAAGGCGCTGCTCGAAGGCAGCGAGGCGCAGGGCGAGGCCCTCTACCAGAGCCTGGTGGACCGCTGCTGCGGCCAGCTGGCGGATGACGCCTTCACCGAAGTCTCGGTCGAGGAGCCGCGTTTCGAGGAGCTGAACAACCTCTCTCCCAGCTTCGATTTCCCCATGGGCAGGAGCTACTACAGCGCCCTCAAGCTGCCGCGCTCGCAACACGGCTACGGCCTGCGCATCCGCAGCTTCGCCAATCGCCAGGTGGTCTACCCCTCGCTGCTGTTCCTCGACGAAGCCAAGCGTCCGACCCGCCTGGTCAGCGATGCCGTCTACCAGCTGCACGGCGAGACCTGGTACCGCTATGCCTACATCGAGGGCACCGTGCAGGTCCGCGCCAACCAGGGCGAACGCTATGTGCTGCTGCTGACCACGAACGAGGACCGCAGCCTGCAGACCCTGGACAACAAACCCTTCAAGCGCCCCCTGCAGGACCTGGCCCTGAGCGAGTCGGGCATGCAGGTGCACGAGCACGCCGACCAGGGCTCCTTCGAGCTGGCGATCGTGAAGTAGGAGCGAATTCATTCGCGAAACGGGCCGAAGGCCCGACCGGTCTGCATAGGGGCCACGTTGCGGCCCTTCGCGAATGAAATCGCTCCCTCAGGTGGTTGTGTGCCACCGGTTGGTTACCTACGCCGGCAAGCTCGCATCCGGCTATCGCTGGGACAGGCCCTTGTGGGAGCGAATTCATTCGCGAAACGGGCCGAAGGCCCGAGCGGTCTGCATAGGGGCCGCGTTGCGGCCCTTCGCGATTGAAATCGCTCCCACAGGTTTGTGTTGTCTGCCACCCTTTACCTACGCCGGCAAACTCGCATCCCTGCCGTTGTAGGAGGTGAAATCCACCGACCGGTCGACCATGTTGATGGCCGACACCAGCTGCCGCGGATCGGAGCGGGCCGAGGCCATGGTCCACTGGTCGAACCTGTCGTTGCCGATGCGCACCATGCGGATATGGGTGGTGCGGTCGGCGTCGATTTCCGGGTCCGGATCAAAGAAGCCCAGCTTGCGGCGCAACTTGTCCAGGTCCGCCGGGTCGCCGGTGAGGAACAGCCAGCCGGGGCCGACATGGTGCGATTCGGCGTATTCCCTGAGGATCTCCGGCGTGTCCAGCTCCGGCTGCAGGGTGATGGAGTACATGAAGACATCCCGCCCGGCGCGCTCGCCCAGGAGTTTCTGGGTGCCGCGCAGGTTGGCGGTCATGGTCGGGCAGAGGCCGCCGCACAGGGTGTACATCATGTTGAAGGCCACCACCTTGTCGCGCACCAGGTCGTCGTAGAGCTTCACGCGCCGGCCTTCGTGGGTGTAGAGGGTGACATTGGGGAAGTAGCGGGCGCCGAAGCTGTCGCCCGCGGCGTACTCGGGCTCAGGCAAGGCCCAGTCGCGGCCGACGAGGCCGGCGCCCAGCGCGGCCAGGCCCGCGGCAGCCACACCGGCGCCCAGCAGCAGGTTTCTGCGAGTGTTCATCTGGCATCTCCAGTAACGATCGAGGATTGGCAGTGGCTCAGCTGATGCCGCATCCGGCTGGCGGTTCCGGCGGCGTGTCGTCCTCGATGTCCCAGCGCAGCATCATGCCGTGGTCCTCGTGGATCACGTTGTGGCAGTGCATGACGTACTTGCCGGTGAAATCGCGGAAACGCAGGAACACCCGGACCGCCTCGTTCTTGCCGAGCACGTAGACGTCCTTGCGCCCTCGCTCGTGTTCCGGAATGGCCACGGGAATGCCCTTGACCGTCCTGCTGAGGATGCGGCCTTCCTCGAAGTGGATATGCACCGGGTGCTCCCAGCCGCCGCTCTCGTTGACCAACTCCCAGACCTCGCACTCGCCCTTGTCGATCTTGGCGCTGGTGTCGAGGATGTTCTCCGGCTTGCCGTTGATGGCCCACTCGCCGCCCTTGCGGTCGAACACCCAGCGCCGCACCTTGGCCCGGGCGACTTCCTCGTCGCACAGCGGGCGCAGCGGCCGCAGCACGTCGGGCACCTGGCTGAGATCCTGCTCCAGCGGGTCGCGGTCCACCACCAGCTTGAGCACCCTGGTGCCGGAGCCATCCACCTTGTCCGGACCGCGCGTGGTGTCCTGCACCAGGCGGTTGGTGAGGTAGAGCTCGGTGCCTATGGGGTATCTGGAAAAATCCACCACAAGGTCCGCTCGTTCGGCTACGCCCAGGCGCACCTTGCCCATGTTGCGGATGGGTGCGGGCAGCAGGTTGCCGTCGTTGGCGATGTAGGTGAAGGTCTGCGCCTTGCCCTTGCTGTCGTTCAGGTAGAACTCGTAGAAGCGCGAGGGACCGGCATTGAGCAGGCGCAGCCGGTATTTGCGCCGGGCCACCCGCAGGACGGGCTCGATCTTGCCGTTGACCAGGATCTTGTCGCCCAGGGTGCCGTCGGGGCTGAAGCGGTCGAAGACCAACTGGCCCTTCGAGTCGAAACGCATGTCGTTGAAACTCAGCGGGTAGTCGTACGGGTAGCTGGGCAGGCGCAGCGCCTCGGGGTTCGGGTCTTTCTCGTCGCCGGAGTCCAGGTGGTCGAACAGCAGGTAGAAACCGAACATCCCGCGCACCACGTTCTGCGAAGTGGCCTGCCAGGTGTGGTCGTGGAACCACAGGGTGCCCAGGGCCTCGCGGTAGTCGCCGATGCCGTTCTGCAACTCGTCCAGGCCGGCGTAGACGTTGGGGTAGAAGTGGTCCTTGTACTGGCCCTTGTAATCCAGGGTCAGGCCCTGCTTTTCGGCACTGAAGAAGTCGCCGGGAAAACCGTCACTTTCCGAAGGGCAGTGCAGGTTGTGCAGGTGCACCGAGATGTACGGGACGCCCACGCCCTTGTGATCCTTCGGCAGCTTGCAGTGGAAGCGGCAGAGCACCGGCTTGCCGTAGCGGGCGAAGATCACCGGGCTGAAGCTTTCCGGGGTGGAGTCCGCGGCGCGGTAGCTCCAGACCTTGGTTTCCGGAAGGTCCGGATGTGCCTTCCAGGGGCGCTCCACCACGTTGATCTCGTACCAGGTGGGGTCGATGCCCAACTGGTCGTAGCGCTGGTGCGGCTTGCGCCCGCATTCGCCGTGCTCGCCATCGGCTTCGACGGTCGGCGCCACCAACTGCACGTCATCGGCACCGTGCAGGGTGCCGGCCGGGCCGAGCGGGGTGATCTGGTTGGGCAGGAATTCCTTCCAGGGTGTGGTACGCGGGCTGGGGACTTCGGAGGCTTCTTCAGCGGCCTTTTCTTCGTCATCCTCATCCTTACCCTTCTTGGCCAGGCTGGTACGCTGGCCGAGCAGCAAGGGCAGGGCGCTGGCGGCCGCGGTCCACTTGAGGAAGGCGCGTCGGTGGTTGTCGTCGAGGGAGGGTTGGTCTTCCGGGTTTTGGGTATCGCCGTCTGCCGGTTTCCCGGTGACGAGCGTTTCCCCTGAAAGCAAGCGATTGATCTTCACGGCTGCGGACCTCTACAGCTTGAGTGGCGGTGAATTTTTCGATCGCTCTGACCGCTCCAGGAGCACCTCGCACCGGTTGGCCTTGTTGGCTCTGTAATGAGTGCCGGTGAAAGCGTGTTACGTCGCTCCTGAAACAGCTTGAAACAAACTTAGAGAAAGCGATGCCCGGATGCCATCATTCATCCGGATGAAAACCGCCCCTGGCGGATTAGCGGCAGAAGCAGGGGGACGAGTGGTAGGAAAGTGCAAATGCATTAATGGCTTGTCGCGGCAAAAGCGCAGTGTCGACAAGTCGCTGTAAATTTGACGGAGAGGACTCATGCAGCAGATTTCACGCTTCGCGGTAATCGAAGGCCTGGACGCGGAGCGCCACTTGCTGGACCGCGTGCAGCAGGGCGAACTGGAATGCGGGCTGCTGCTCTGGCGGCCCACCGAGGCGGCACTGGTGATGCCGCAGCGCATGAGCCGGCTGCCCGGTTTCCCCGTGGCCGAAGCCGAATGCGCGGGCCTGGGTTGGCCCGTTGCCCTGCGCGACAGCGGTGGCGAGCCGGTGCCCCAGTCCCCGGCTGTGCTCAACGTGGCCCTGGCCTATGCCCTGCCTCCCCACGAAGGGGAACTCACCCGTATCGAAACCGCCTACCTGCGTCTTTGCCAGCCCATGCTCGACTGGCTGGCCGACCTGGGCCTGGACGGGGGCCTGGGCGAGGTGGACGGCGCCTTCTGCGATGGCCGCTACAACGTCAACCTGGAGGCGCGCAAGCTGGTGGGCACCGCCCAGCGCTGGCGTCGCCGCCGCGCGGACAGCCGCCATGTGGTACTGGCCCACGCCGCGGTGCTGATGGAGAACCAGCGCGAGCCCATGGTCGAGGTGGTGAACGCCTTTTACCAGGGCTGCGGCCTGGACGCCCGCTGCCGCGCCAGCAGCCACATCGCCCTCGACGAATGCGCCGGGGAGGTCTGGAGCCGGGTCGACCCGCTACGCGAGTGCTATCGCCGCACGCTGGCCGAAGCGGGCCTGGTGCTGGATTGAGAAGGGCGTGGGAGGATGCCGTTGATCGGGCAAATGGGACTGATTCACATTTGGCAACGAATACCGCTTGACTGCAAAATGAGAATCATTATTATTGCAACCACTGGCCTCGCGGCCAGCTGGATAAGCTGACAAGCCCAGATTTTCGGACTCATCAGATTATCTCCTCATCAGGCTAATCACGGTTATTGACCCGGCAAATTGCCGGGTCTTTTTTTTGCCTGCGAATTTGATCCCGGGGGTGTGTGGACTCCGTTTGTAGGATGGGTGGAGCCCCGCGATACCCATCACCGCGAACTTGATGGGTATCGCTTCGCTCCACCCATCCTACGACTCGCCGCCCCAGGCCCTGCGGGCGCGGGAAATTTGTGGGGGCGAATTCATTCGCTATGGGCAGCGAAGCTGCCCCCGGCGACCCGGGCAGGTCTGCGACGCGGTCAATGCCCCTTCGCCTTCCTGATGCGCATGAAGATCACGCCGAGGATCAGCGCCACCACCGGCGTCATCACCAGGATTGCGGTTTTCGCCGAGACCTCCAGCCCGAGGCTGTGCAGGCCGCCGTAGAACAGCTTGAACAGGCTCAGCAGGTAGTAGCTGATGGCGATGATGGACAGGCCTTCCACCGCCTTCTGGATCTTGATCTGGGTATCGGCGCGGGCATTCAGGCTGCGCAGGATCTCGGAGTTCTGTTCCTCCACTTCCACCTGTACCCGCGCCTGCAGCAGGTCACCCAGGTTGGCGACGCTCTGCCCGAGGCGCACCAGGCGCTGGTCGGTGGCGGCGCAGTAGCGCACGGTGGGGCGGAAGCGCCGTTCGATGAACACGCCCAGGCGCTGGCAGTCGCCGACATGGGTTTCGCGCAACTCGGTGATGCGCTCGAAGACGATCTGCGCATAGGCCTCGGTGGCGCTGAAACGCTGCCGGGTGCGTGCGGTGCTGCGCACGATGCGCGCCGAGAGCGCGGCGATATCGGCCGAGACCGCCTTGGCGCTGCTCTTGCCCTCGGCATTGCGGTCGGAAAGCTGGGTCAGCTCCTTGTCGTAGTCCTTCAGCTGCAGGCTCACCGCCTGGGCCACCGGCAGGGTGAGGGAGGCCATCATGCGGTAGGTCTCGATCTCCAGCAGGCGGCGGATCATCCGGCCGAGGCGGTACGCATTGAGCCGGCGGTTGACCAGGAGGATGCGGTTCACCCCTTCCTCGGTCAGGCGGAAGTCCGACCAGGCGGCGGCATCGCCACCGCCCAGGTTGGAGCCCGAAGGGTCCTTGAAGCCATAGGCGCCAGGGTCACCGGCCCAGTCCGCTTCGGATTCCACCAGCACCTGGTCGGCGTTGATCAGCAGGTGGCGGTGCTCGGCCACCAGGCTTTCCAGCGTGGCGGGCAGCGGCGGCCAGTACTCGCCGCCGGCACTGCGCGGCACCACCAGGGTGAGGGTGAAGAACTCGGTATGGCGTTCCCATTTCAGGGTGTTCTCGCCAAGCCGCAACAGGCCCTGGGAGCCGTTGGTGGCCAGGGGCGCATCGGCGGCCTGGTTGATGCGATCGACCAGGGTGTCGCAGACATTCTCGGAATCGGCGAAGGCGAAGTGGTAGACGTGGGCCGGGTCGCGGAAATAGATCGACGGGCGCGAGTGCAGCTCGTTGTGCAGGGCTTTGCGGAGTGTGTGCATGGAGACTTCTGCGAGCAGGGAGGTTTTTCTTCGATGACGCGGCCTGCCCGGGCGTCGGTCACACCTTTGTGCGGAAGGCTGGGGTGCCACCGATCAGTCGGGGCGGGTAACCCTTCAGATCGGTGGCGACGGGGAATGGCAGCGAGGCTGCCCTTGGACACGAAGAGACCTTGTGGGTCTCAGACGCGAAACTGCTGCATCAGCCCTTGCTGATGGTTGGCCAGTTCATTGAGTTGGCGACTGACCCGGGCCGACTGCTCGGCCTGGCCGGAGAGTGACTCGGTGACGTCGCGGATGGCCTCGACATTGCGATTGATCTCTTCTGCGACGCTGCTTTGCTCCTCGGCGGCACTGGCGATCTGCAAATTCATTTCGCTGATCAGGTTGACCGCCGCGTCGATGCGCTCCAGCGCGGCCACAGCCTGCTGCACCTGGCTGACATTGTCCTGGGCCAGGCCGTGGCTGCCCTGCATGGCCTGGCTCACGTCGCGGGTGCCGCTCTGCAGGTCGTCGATCACCTGGCGGATCTCCTCCACCGAATCCTGGGTGCGCCGGGCCAGGTTGCGCACCTCGTCGGCCACCACGGCGAAGCCGCGCCCGGCCTCGCCGGCGCGGGCCGCCTCGATGGCGGCGTTGAGCGCCAGCAGGTTGGTCTGCTCGG
>RCUT01000518.1_pt1 | contig 19891 bp, 16 predicted proteins | sample 2166171 | NCBI WGS metagenome assembly RCUT01 (sample SAMN09932757, study PRJNA488358) | compost metagenome | isolation source: compost soil in 4-hydroxybenzoic | place: Germany: Experimental Botanical Garden
TGCGCGCCGGCAGCGTCTGGATCAACCAGTACGACGGCGGCGACATGACCGCGCCCTTCGGCGGCTTCAAGCAGTCCGGCAACGGCCGCGACAAGTCGCTGCACGCCTTCGACAAGTACACCGAGCTGAAATCCACCTGGATCAAGCTCTGATTCGATATTGAGGTCCGCCCCTCGCAGTGCGAGGGGCCGGCTCTACGAGCCACGCCTGCGGCCGGGTTTCCAGACATGGAGCCCGGCCTTTTTGCTTTGCCCCACATGGAAAGGGAGGACTTCGGCGATGCGTTGGGCAACCTATTTCGCGGTCTGCGGCGCGGTCATCAGCATCGGTCTCGCCCTGGGCGTGACCATGCCGCTGGTGTCGCTGCGGCTGGAAAGCTGGGGCTACGACAGCTTCGCCATCGGCGTGATGGCGGCGACCCCGGCCGTGGGCGTGCTGCTCGGCGCGGTGATCGCCGGCCGCCTGGCCGCGCGTCTGGGCACCACCACCCTGATGCAGTTGTGCCTGCTGGTGGGCGCCCTGTCCGTGGCCTTGCTGGCGCTGGTGCAGCATTACCCGGTGTGGCTGCTGCTGCGCCTGCTGATCGGCATCGCCCTGACCGTGGTGTTCATCCTCGGCGAAAGCTGGATCAACCAGCTCGCGGTGGAAGAGTGGCGCGGCCGCCTGGTAGCCCTCTACGGCACCGGCTATGCCCTGAGCCAGCTCTCCGGCCCGCTGCTGCTCAGCGCCCTGGGGACGGGCAACGACCTCGGCTTCTGGACCGGCACCGGCCTGCTGGTGGGCGGCTCGCTGCTGCTGCTCGGCCGCACCGGCGCACCCACCGTCGACGCCCACAGCGCCTCGGGGCGCGGGCTCTGGTCCTTCTGCACGCGCCTGCCGACCATCGCCTGGGCGGTGGTGCTGTTCGCCGCCTTCGAGGCCATGATGCTCACCCTGCTGCCGATCTATGGCCTGCGCCAGGGCTTCACCCAGGAAGTGGCGCTGCTCATGGCCAGCGTTGTGGTAGTGGGCGACGCCGCCCTGCAATTGCCCATCGGCTGGCTGGCCGACCGCATGTCCCGACGCACCCTGTTCCGCGCCTGCGGCTTGACCCTGCTGGTCAGCAGCCTGGCGATACCGGTGCTGCTGCATACCGTGCTGATCTGGCCGACCTGGGTACTGTTCGGCGCCAGCGCCGGCGGGCTCTTCACCCTGGCGCTGATCCTGATCGGTGAACGCTATCGCGATGACGAACTGGTCCGCGCCAACGCCCACGTCGCCCAGCTCTGGGGCATCGGTTGCCTGGTCGGTCCGCTGGCGACCGGAGCGGCGAGCCAGTGGATCAGCGGCCACGCGCTGCCGCTGATGATGGCCCTGGGCGCTGCCGGCTTCGTCTGGCTGGCCTGGAACCGCGAGCTGTTCGACGACGGCCCCGAGGTGGTTGGCGACCAGGGGTAGCGGCATGGGGCCGCGTTGCGGCCCTTGGCGAGTAATGTTGCCAGGACGCCGAGATTGAGGGTGAAACCGCGTAGGGTGCGCTGCGCGCACCGAAACGTCCGCGCGAATTTACCGGTGCGCACGGCGCACCCTACTGGGTTGGGTGTGGTGCAACTGTAGGGTGGAAATCCGCGTGGCGGATTTCCACCGAAGAGGTATCAGGCGATCCCCACTGCTTCCTTCATGCGGTACCAGAGCATGCCCAGGGCCAGCAGCGGCGAGCGTAGGTGGCGGCCTCCCGGGAAGGTGATGTGCGGCACCCTGGAGAAGATGTCGAAGCCGTTGCTCTGCTCGCCGCAGATGGCCTCGGCCAGCAGCTTGCCGGCCAGGTGGGTGGCGTTGACGCCGTGGCCCGAATAGGCCTGGGCGAAGTAGACATTGGGCTGGTCCGGCAGCCGGCCGATCTGCGGCAGGCGGTTGGCGCCGATGCCGATCATGCCGCCCCACTGGTAGTCGATGCGCACATTCGCCAGTTGCGGGAACACCTGCAGCATCTTCGGCCGCATATAGGCTTCGATATCCGCCGGGTCACGTCCGGAGTAGTGGCAGGCGCCGCCGAACAGCAGGCGGTTGTCCGCGGAGAGGCGGTAATAGTCCAGGGCCACGCGCTGGTCGCAGACCGCCATGTTCTGCGGCAGCAGCTCATGGGCCAGCTCGGCGGATAGCGGCTCGGTGGCGACGACATAGCTGCCGGCGGGCAGCACCTTGCCGCCAAGGGCCGGGTTGAGGTCATTCATATAGGCGTTGCAGCCCAGCACCAGGGTCTTGGCGCGGACATGGCCCAGGGCGGTGTGCACCTTCACTTCGGGGCCGTAGTCGATGCGGGTGACCGCCGAATGCTCGAACAGGCGGGCGCCCAGCTGGGTCGCCGCGACAGCCTCGCCGATGGCCAGGTTGAGCGGATGCAGGTGGCCGGAGCCCATGTCGATCAGGCCGCCGACGTAGCGGTCCGAGCCCACCACGCTGCGCATCTCGTGCGGCTGCACCAGGCGCAGCTCGTGGCGATAGCCGAGGCCCTTGAGCTCTTCCATGTCCTCGGCGAAGCCGGCCAGGTCACGCGGCCGGTTGGCCAGGTCGCAGTAGCCCCAGGTCAGGTCGCAGTCGATGGCGAATTCCTCGACGCGCTGACGGACGATCTCCACCGCTTCCAGGCCCATCAGCTTGAGGGCGCGCACGCCGTCCGCGCCGATCACCGGCTCGAACTGCTCGACGCCGTGGCCGACGCCGCGGATCAACTGCCCGCCGTTGCGTCCACTGGCGCCCCAGCCGATCTGCCGGGCTTCCAGCAGCACCACCGAGAGGCCGCGGCGAGCCAGCTCGATCGCCGTATTCAGCCCGGAGAAACCGCCACCGACAATGCACACATCGGCCACCTCCTCACCTGCCAGAGGCGGGTACTCGATGCGCCGGTTGGCGCTCGCTGCGTAATAGGAGGGGGCGTGTTGTTCGGTATGCACCGGGTTGCGAACGCGGGCGTTCATGTGCGAAATCCTGATTTTATTGTGTGGAAAATTTTACGCTCGTGCAGGATAAGGCGAACCCCTCGGCAATGCCAAGGGGTTTGGACCGCGAGTACCAAATCAGTGGGAAATCAGTCGGGAATCGGCAGGTTCAGCGATTCCTTCACCTCTTCCATGACGATGTAGGACTTGGATTCGCGCACATGGGGCAGCTTCAGCAGGATGTCGCCGAGCAGCTTGCGGTAGGAGGCCATCTCGTTGATTCGCGCCTTCACCAGGTAGTCGAAGTCACCCGACACCAGGTGGCACTCCAGCACGTGGGGCAGCTTGAGCACGGCGCGGCGGAAGTCCTCGAAGGTGTCGCCGGACTTGTAGTCCAGGCTGATCTCCACGAACACCAGCAGGCTGGCCTTCAAGTGCTGCGGGTTCAGGCGGGCGTTGTAGCCGAGGATGATGCCCTCGCGCTCCAGGCGGCGAACGCGCTCGGTGCAGGGCGTGGTGGAGAGGCCGACGCGCTCGCCGAGTTCGGTGAAGGAGATGCGTCCGTCTTCCTGCAGGATTCGTAAAATATTCCGGTCTATCTTGTCCAGTTCACGACGGGATTGATGCTGCGTGCGCATGGTGGATGCCCCTCCGTTGAAGCCCATTCTGCCGAGAATTATCGCCAAATATAGCTATCTATATAGTGAATATCACTGGACCTGTCTCCATATACTTCGCGCCATCGACGCTCAAAATAACAAACGCAGCGGATTCCCCGTTGCGCTGGAGGCAGACATGCGAGTGATGGTCCTTGGCAGTGGTGTGATCGGTACGACAAGCGCCTATTACCTGGCCCAGGCAGGGTTCGAGGTGGTCGTGGTCGACCGCCAGAACGCCGTAGCCATGGAAACCAGCTTTGCCAACGCCGGCCAGGTTTCCCCCGGTTATGCATCGCCCTGGGCGGCGCCCGGCGTGCCGCTGAAGGCCGTCAAGTGGATGCTGCAGCAGCACGCGCCGCTGGCCATCAGGACCACCAGCGACATCGACCAGTACCTGTGGATGACGCAGATGCTGCGCAACTGCACCGCCGCCCGCTATGCGGTGAACAAGGAGCGCATGGTGCGTCTGTCCGAGTACAGCCGCGACTGCCTCGACGAGCTCCGTGCTGAAACCGGCATCAGCTATGAAGGCCGCTCGCTCGGTACCACCCAGCTGTTCCGCACTCAGGCCCAGGTCGACGCCGCGGCCAAGGACATCGCCGTACTCGAGCGCTCCGGCGTGCCTTACGAGCTCCTCGACCGCGACGGCATCGCCCGCGTCGAACCCGCCCTGGCCAACGTCAAGCACAAGCTGGCCGGCGCCTTGCGCCTGCCGAACGACCAGACCGGCGACTGCCAGATGTTCACCACCCGCCTCGCCGAGATGGCGGTGAAGCTGGGCGTCGAATTCCGCTTCGGGCAGAACATCGAAGGCCTGGATTTTGCCGGTGACCGCATCAATGGCGTCTGGATCGACGGCAAGCTGGAAACCGCCGACCGCTACGTGCTGGCCCTCGGCAGCTACACCCCGCAGATGCTCAAACCGCTGGGCATCAAGGCGCCGGTCTACCCGCTGAAAGGCTATTCGCTGACCGTGCCGATCACCAATCCGGCCATGGCCCCGACCTCTACCATTCTCGACGAGACCTACAAGGTCGCCATCACCCGCTTCGACAACCGCATCCGCGTGGGCGGCATGGCCGAGATCACCGGCTTCGACCTGGACCTGAACCCGGCTCGCCGCGACACCCTGGAGATGATCACCGCCGACCTCTACCCGGAAGGTGGCGACCTGTCCCAGGCCAGCTTCTGGACCGGCCTGCGCCCGGCGACCCCGGACGGTACCCCGATCGTGGGCGCCACGCCGTTCCGCAACCTGTTCCTCAACACCGGACACGGTACCCTTGGCTGGACCATGGCCTGCGGCTCCGGCCGCCTGCTCGCCGACCTGATGGCGCGCAAGCGTCCGCAGATCAGCGCCGAGGGCCTGGACATCTTCCGTTATGGCAATTCCAAGGAGACCCCGAACAATGCAAATCCAGCGCCTGCGCACTGAAACCCGCTACAGCGAAATCGTCATCCACAACGGCACGGTCTACCTGGCCGGCCAGCTGGATGAGAACCACGGCGAGGGTATCGGCCAGCAGACCCGCGAGACCCTGGCCAGCATCGACCGCATGTTGGCCGAGGCCGGCACCGACAAGAGCCGCATCCTGTCGGTGACCATCTACCTCAAGGACATGGCCGCCGACTACGCCGCGATGAACGCGGTGTGGGACGCCTGGGTGCCGAAAGGCGCGGCTCCGGCCCGTGCCTGCGTCGAGGCGGCGATGTATTCGCCCGACGTGCTGGTGGAGATGACCGTCATCGCCGCCCTGCCTTAAGTTTCTTGCTCAGCCCGGCGTTCGCGCCGGGTTTTTTCCACCTGATCACTAGAAGAAGCCTCGCCATGCGTCCCGCCCGTGCCCTGATCGATTTCCAGGCCCTGCGCCACAACTACCGCCTCGCCCGCGAAGTCAGCGGCGCCAAGGCCCTGGCCGTGGTCAAGGCCGATGCATATGGCCATGGTGCGGTGCGGTGTGCCGAAGCGCTGGAGGATGAGGCCAACGGTTTTGCCGTGGCCTGCATCGAGGAAGCGCTCGAACTGCGCGCGGCGGGGATTCGCAAGCCGATCCTGCTGCTGGAGGGATTCTTCGAGGCCGACGAGCTGGCACTGATCCAGGAGCACGACTTCTGGACCGTGGTGCATGCCAACTGGCAACTCGAAGCCATCGAGCGCAGCAGCCTGCGCAAGCCGCTGACCGTCTGGCTCAAGCTCGACTCCGGCATGCACCGGGTCGGCCTGCACCCGGCCGAGTACCGCGATGCCTACCAGCGCCTGAAGACCAGCGGCAAGGTGGAAAAGATCGTGCTGATGAGCCACTTCGCCCGTGCCGACGAACTGGACTGCGCCAGCAGCACCGAACAGGTGGCGGTGTTCGAACAGGTCCGCGCCGGCCTTGCCGACGAAGTCAGCCTGCGCAATTCGCCGGCCCTGCTCGGCTGGCCGCAGGTGCCCAGTGACTGGGTGCGCCCGGGCATCATGCTCTACGGGGCGACGCCCTTCGAGCAGGCCCATCCCCTGGCGGAACGCCTGAAACCCGTGATGACCCTGGAGTCCAGAATCATCAGCGTGCGCGAGTTGCCCGCCGGCCAGCCCGTGGGCTACGGCGCGAAGTTCGTGACCGAACGGCCGACCCGTGTCGGCGTGGTCGCCATGGGTTACGCCGACGGCTATCCGCGTCATGCCCCCACCGGCACCCCGGTGAGCATCGACGGCCAGCCGAGCCGTCTGATCGGCCGGGTGTCCATGGACATGCTCACGGTCGATCTCAGCGAGCTGCCCCAGGCAGGCCTGGGCAGCCGCGTGGAGCTCTGGGGCAACGAGGTGCTGGCCAGCGACGTGGCGGCCCGCGCGGGCACCATTCCCTATCAGATCTTCTGCAACCTGCGTCGGGTGCCGCTCATCTACAGCTGATCACCAGCCCTGATGGCAAGTGATCAGGAAATCGATCAGCTCTCCGACGTTTTTTACTACTTCATTGGTTTTACTGAGATTTTTCTTGGGACGGGGAAAGTTCGCGCAGTATTGACGGCCCACGTGTTGTAAATACTGAACGCTGTTGCCATGATACGGCGACCGTGACCACCCCTGATCCCCAAGGAGGATCCCGCCATTGGACGTCGGTGTTCGACTGCAAGCCATCCGCAAGCTGAAAGGCCTTTCCCAGCGTGAGCTCGCCAAGCGCGCGGGTGTCACCAACAGCACGATTTCCATGATCGAGAAGAACAGCGTCAGCCCTTCCATCAGCTCCCTGAAGAAGGTGCTGGGGGGCATTCCCATGTCGTTGGTGGAGTTCTTCTCGCTCGACCTGGAGCAGGAGAACCAGACCCAGGTGGTCTACCGGGCCGCCGAACTCACCGATATCTGCAGCGGCGCCATCACCATGAAACTGGTGGGCAAGGCCCATCCCAGCCGCGCCCTGGCCTTCCTCGACGAGACCTATCCGCCGGGCACCGACACCGGCGACGAGATGTACGCCCATGACGGCGAAGAGGCCGGCATGCTGGTGGAGGGCCGCCTGGAGCTGACCATCGGCAACGAGGTGTACATCCTCGAACCGGGCGACAGCTACTACTTCGAAAGCAGCAAGCCGCACCGCTTCCGCAATCCCTTCGACGCCCCCGCGCGCCTGATCAGCGCCACCACGCCAGCGAATTTCTGAATTCCGCCGCCGCCACGGCCATTTCCCTGCGACAAGTTGGGTTGTTTCAGCGTGACGGACTAACCGTATATACTTGCGCCCGCCCGCGAAACCGTGGCCGCGGGCGATACTAGCCACGATGAGGGTGTAAGGGTGAACCTAATCAAGAAGATGCTGGCGGCCCATGCTGCCGTATTGGCCCTGTGGGCTGTTAGCGCCCAGGCCGCGACCGACGACGCCATCGCCGAGCGCATCAAGCCGGTGGGCGAGGTCTGCGTACAGGGTCAGGAATGCAAGGGCGTTGGCGCCGTAGCAGCCGCTGCCGGCGGCGGCGCTCGCACGCCGGACGACATCATCGCCAAGCACTGTGGCGCCTGCCACACCGCTGGCGTGCTGGGCGCGCCGAAAATCGGCGACGCCGCTGCCTGGAAAGAGCGTGCCGACCACCAGGGCGGCCTCGACGGCATCCTGGCCAAGGCCATCACCGGCATCAACGCCATGCCGCCGAAGGGCACCTGCGGCGACTGCACCGATGATGAGCTGAAAGGCGCCATCAAGAAGATGTCCGGCCTGTAACGGCGCCGACGTCGACAAAAAAGCCGCCCGAGGGCGGCTTTTTCATGTCTGTTCGCTGCGACCTGTTGTCGCAGCCCGCTGGTGGAAATCCACCTCGTGGATTTCCACCCTGCACGTCCAGTTCGTCCGCGATTGATGGGTATCGCTCCGCTCCACCCATCCTACGGAAACGGTCGGAGCTCGAGTCGTAGGATGGGTGGAGCTTGCGATACCCATCGTTCGGTCTGCCCACAATCGATAGGGCGACCGGTCCGAACTCAGTCGAGGAAGGTCACATGGCCATTGGCGAGGGAACTGACCCGCGCCAGCGCCTCGACCCGGTAGCCCTCGCTTTCCAGCAGGCCGCGGCCTTCCTGGAAAGACTTCTCGATCACGATGCCCAGGCCCGCGACGCTGGCACCGGCCTGGCCGATCAGGTCCAGCAGCGCCTTGGCGGCATGGCCGTTGGCGAGGAAGTCGTCGATTACCAGCACATGGTCGGCAGCGGTCAGGTGCTTCGCCGAGATGGCGATGGTGCTCTCGGTCTGCTTGGTGAAGGAGAACACCTTGGAGATATAGAGGTTGTCCTTCAGGGTCAGCGACTGGTACTTGCGGGCGAAAATCACCGGCACGCCCAGTTCCAGGCCAGCCATCACCGCCGGGGCGATCCCGGAGGCTTCGATGGTGACGATCTTGGTGATGCCCTGACCGCGGAAGCGCTCGGCGAACTCATGGCCGACCTGCTGCATCAGGCGCGGGTCGATCTGGTGGTTGAGGAAGGCGTCGACCTTCAGCACCTGGTCGGACAGTACGATGCCCTCTTCACGAATCTTCTGTTTCAGCGCTTCCACGCCCTTACCCTCGTTTGTAGCCCGGTCTGTGCCGGGGTTCTTTGGTTACGACTTCTTCAGCATGGCACGGATGTCGGCCAGGGCCGTGTTGCCGCGCGCGGCCTTCACTTCCACGGGTGCGTCTTCCATGCCTTCCCATTCCAGGTCTTCCTGGGGCAACTCCTCGAGGAAGCGGCTGGGGGAGCAATCGATGATTTCGCCGTATTGCTTGCGCTTGGCGGCGAAGGTCATGGCCAGGTTCTGCCGCGCGCGGGTGATGCCCACGTAGGCCAGGCGGCGTTCTTCTTCGATGGTGTCGGCTTCGATGCTGGAGCGGTGCGGGAGGATTTCCTCTTCCATGCCCATGATGAACACGTAGGGGAATTCCAGGCCCTTGGAGGCGTGCAGGGTCATCATCTGCACACCTTCGGCGCCGTCTTCCTCTTCCTGCTGGCGTTCGAGCATGTCGCGCAGCACCAGCTTGGCGATGGCTTCTTCGATGGTCATGCCGCCTTCTTCATCGCGCTCCAGGGTGTTCTTCAGGGCGTCGACGAGGAACCAGACGTTGGCCATGCGGAAGTCGGCGGCCTTGTCGCTGGAGGTGTTCTGGCGGATCCAGTTCTCGTAGTCGATGTCCATCACCATGCTGCGCAGCGCGGCGATGGGGTCATTCTGCGCACACTGCTGGCGCACCCCATCCATGAAGCGCTTGAAGCGCTGCAGGCGCTCGGCGAAGCGGCTGTCCAGGTGCTCGGCCAGGCCCATCTCGTCGCTGGCGGCGTACATCGAGATGCCGCGCTCGGTGGCGTAGTTGCCGAGCTTTTCCAGGGTGGTGGAGCCGATTTCCCGGCGCGGCACGTTGATCACCCGCAGGAAGGCGTTGTCGTCGTCCGGGTTCACCAGCAGGCGGAAGTAGGACATCAGGTCCTTCACTTCCTGGCGGCCGAAGAAGCTGGTACCGCCGGACAGGCGATAGGGCACCTGGTGGTGCTGGAGCTTGAGCTCCATCAGCTTGGCCTGGTGGTTGCCCCGGTAGAGGATGGCGAATTCGCTGTAGGGCCGCTGGGTGCGCAGGTGCAGGGTGAGGATTTCCATGGCGATGCGCTCGGCCTCGGCGTCCTCGTTGCGGCAGCGGATCACCCTGATCGGATCGCCCACGCCCATCTCGCTCCACAGCTGCTTCTCGAACACGTGGGGGTTGTTGGCGATGAGGATGTTGGCGCACTTGAGGATGCGGCTGGTGGAGCGGTAGTTCTGCTCCAGCATCACCACCTTCAGCGAGGGGAAGTCTTCCTTCAGCTGCATCAGGTTTTCCGGCCGCGCGCCGCGCCAGGCGTAGATCGACTGGTCGTCGTCGCCCACCACCGTGAACTGCGCGCGGTGCTGCACCAGCAGCTTCACCAGCAGGTACTGGCTGGCGTTGGTGTCCTGGTATTCGTCCACCAGCATGTAGCGCACGCGGTGCTGCCATTTCTCCAGGATGTCCGGGTTTTCCTGGAACAACTTCACCGGCAGCAGGATCAGGTCGTCGAAGTCCACCGCGTTGTACGCCTTGAGCGTGCGCTGGTAGTGCAGGTAGACGACGGCGGCGGTCTGCTCCTTCGGGTTGCGCGCCTTGGCCAGCGCCTCCTCCGGCAGGATCAGGTCGTTCTTCCAGTTGCCGATGTAGCCCTTGATCTCGTCGACGCCATCATCCCCGGCATATTCCTTCTGCATGATGTCGGTGAGCAGCGCCTTGATGTCCGACTCGTCGAAGATCGAGAACCCCGGCTTGTAGCCCAGGCGCGAGTGCTCCTTGCGGATGATGTTCAGGCCGAGGTTGTGGAAGGTGGAAACCGTCAGGCCCTTGCCTTCGCTGCCGCGCAGGAGGCTGCTGACGCGCTCCTTCATCTCGCGCGCGGCCTTGTTGGTGAAGGTCACCGCGACGATGTGCTGCGCGCGGATCCCGCACTGCTGCACCAGGTAGGCGATCTTGCGGGTGATCACGCTGGTCTTGCCGGAGCCTGCGCCGGCGAGCACCAGGAGCGGACCACCGACGTAGTTCACGGCTTCCTGCTGCCGAGGGTTGAGTCGGGACATGCTGGGCTGGATCAAGGCGAATGGCCGCGCATTCTAGCAGGCCGGCCGGGCTGTACCGAAGTACCTCTGGGCAACTGTGACGTATCGCCCCTTGCCGGCGGGTAGTGCTTGGAAAATTCCGTGCAACCAGTACGATGGTTCCGCCTGCGCCGGCGTTCCGGGGAAGGCCGCGCACGGATGCGTGGAAAGCACGACGCCGAAAACGGCGCAGCCTGGCGCGAAAGCGCCGCAGCATCTGTGGCCCCGGGGAGGTCATTTGTCCGCGCTCGTCGAGCCCATGCGCATGCTCCTGCTGGCGGAAACGCCGGCCTGGGTCGAGCCCCTTCGCGAGCTGCTGGCCGCGATGGGCAGCGCATCCCCGTTGATCACCGCGGGCTCCTGGGATGCCGCCAGCAGCCTGGTGGACGAACTCGACTGCACCCTGGTGTTCTGTACCCCGCGCCTGCTCCCGGCTGCGGGCCGTTGTCCGCTGCCGATCATCCTGCTGCTGGAGGAGGAGCCCATTGAGGCGCCCCAGGGTGTCAGCGACTGGCTGGTGCGCGAGCACCTCGGCCTGGACACCCTGCGTCGCACCCTGCGGCATGTCCGCGAGCGGCGCAAGCTGCAGCATGCCCTGGAGCGCCTGGCCGAGCAGGACCCCCTCACCGGTATCGCCAACCGCCAGGGCTTCCAGACCCTGCTGGCGGCGCGCCTGGCGGAATACGAAGGGCGCGGCCTGGCCCTCGGCCACCTCGACCTGGACAACTTTCGCCACGCCAACGACGCCCTCGGTTACCAGGCCGGCGATCGCCTGATCCTGCAGGTGGTGGCGCGGCTCAAGGCGCAACTGCAGGCCGGCGATCAGGTCGCGCGCCTGGGCAGCGACGAGTTCGCCCTGTTGCTGGATACCCGTCGCGATCCGGCGCGGGCCGAGCGCCTTGCCGAGCACATCGCCGAAGCCCTGGCCGAGCCCTACCAGGTGGACGGCGAAAGCCTGTTGCTGGGCTGCAGCCTGGGGATCGCCCATTCCCGCGCCAGCGAAGGCGCCGACCCGCTGATGTGGCATGCCCACATCGCCATGCAGCAGGCCAAGGCCAGCCAGGGCTGCACCTTCCACATCTTCGACGAGCGCACCAATCGCAGCGCCCGCAGCCGGGCCGACCTGGAGAGCGAGCTGCGCCGCGCCCTGCGCCGTGACGAACTGGAACTCCACTACCAGCCACGGCTGTGCCTGAAGACCGGCAACATCCTCGGCCTGGAGGCCCTGGTGCGCTGGCGCCATGCCGAGCGTGGCCTGCTCACCCCCAACGAATTCGTGCCGCTGGCCGAGGAAAGCGGCCTGATCGTGCCGCTCGGCTACTGGGTCATCTCCCGCGCCCTGCGCGACATGCAATGGCTGCGCGGCCGTGGGCTACCGCCGTTGCACATGGCGGTGAACCTGTCGTTTCGCCAGTTCCAGGACAGCCAACTGCTCTCCACCCTCAGCCGGCTGATCCACGAGCGTGGCGTGGACGCCCGCTGGCTGGAGTTCGAGCTCACCGAAACCGCCGTGATGCGCCGCAGCGAACAGGTCAGCCAGACCATGGACGCCCTGGGGCGGCTGGGCGTGCGCTTCTCCCTGGACGACTTCGGCACCGGTTTCTCCTCCTTCGTTCACCTCAATAGCCTGCCCATCGCCCTGCTGAAGATCGACAAGAGCTTCGTCGGCGGCATGCACGACCGGCCGGAGAACCGACAGCTGGTGAAGGCCATGATCAACCTGGCGCAGAACCTCAAGCTGGAAGTGGTGGCCGAGGGCGTAGAAAACGCCGAGCAGTTGGCGCTGCTGCGCCAGTTCGGCTGCGACCAGGCCCAGGGCTACTGGATCAGCCGGCCGCTACCCCTGGCCGAACTGGCGCGCTTCCTGGTGTTTGGCACGCGCCTGCCGTTGTTCGTCATCCAGGAATCCTGACACTCCGTCCGGTGGAAATCCGCTTCGCGGATTTTCACCCTACGCATTTCTTCCTCACTACCTGCTCTTCGTAGGGTGGGTTAGCCGCGAAGCGGCGTCACCCACCAATCGGCGTTACAGGCGAGCCCCGAGGGTTGGCGCCGCGAGGGTGTTATCCACAGGCCGCAGCAGCCGCGCGGTCTTCCACTCGAAGCCCAGGGTCAGCCCCAGCGCCGCGCAGGCCAGGCCCAGGGCCAGTCCCCACCAGACGCCTTCGGCGCCCCAGCCCAGGGGGAAGGCCAGCAGCCAGGCCGCCGGCGCGCCCACCAGCCAGTAGCAGCCGAGGCCCACCAGGAAGGTGGTCTTGGCGTCTTTCAGGCCACGAATGGCGCCCATGGCGATGGTCTGGGTACCGTCGAACAGCTCGAACCAGGCGGCCACGGCCAGCAGGCTCACGGCCAGCTGCACGACCTCCTGGTACTCGGCCGCGTGGCGGTCGAGGAACAGCCCCACCACCCACTCAGGCGCCACCCAGAACAGCGCCGCGAAGGCCAGCATGCAGCTCGCGCCGAAGCCGATCCCCAGGCGCCCGGCGCGGCGCGCGTCCTCCAGCCGCCCGGCGCCATAGTGCTGGCCGATGCGGAAGGTCACGGCGTAGGAAATTCCCACCGGCACCATGAAGGCCACATACACCGACATGATCGCGATCTGGTGCGCGGCCAGCGACATGCTGCCCAGCGCCCCCATGCACAAGGCGGCGAAGGCGAACAGGCCCGATTCCACCGCATAGGTGCCGCCGATGGGCAGGCCCAGGCGCAGCAACTCCTTGAGGTCGTCCAGGCGCGGTTCGAACAGCCCCTGGCGCAGCGAGTAGGCGGCATAGGCGGGGTGGCGGGTGACGTGCCAGGCCAGCAGCACGGCCATGACGTTCATCACCAGCGCGGTGACCAGGCCGATGCCGGCCAGGCCCAGTTGCGGCAAGCCGAACCAGCCGTGGATCAGCGCGTAGTTGAGGGCGAAGTTGGCCAGCGCGCCGCCGATGCTGATCGCCATTACCGGGCCGGGCCTGCCGATGGCGCTGGTGAAGCCGCGCAGGGCCATGAAGCTCATGTAGCCGGGCAGGGCGAAGACCAGGGTGGAGAGGAAGCGCATGCCGCCTTCGATGTTCTGCGGCTCCTGGCCAAAGTGCAGCAGCAGCGGTTCGAGGTTCCACAACAGCAGGCCGGCGGCCAGCGCCAGGCCCCAGCCGAGCCACAGCCCGGCCTGGGTGAGGCGTGCCGCACCGATGGTGTCATTCGCGCCATGGCGGATTGCGACCAGGTTGCCCACGGCGGCGATCACGCCGACGCAGAAGATCGACACGAAGGAATAGCTGGCCGCACCCAGGCCACCGGCGGCGAGCTCCGCCGGACCGAGCAGGCCCATCATCACGGTATCGGTGAACACCATCAGCACGTGGGCCAATTGGGCCGCGATCAGCGGGCCGGCCAGGCGCAGGATGGCCAGCAGTTCGTTGCGTATGCTTTGCGGCATGAGTAAGGCTCACTGTTGCGGTACGCCGGCCAATTCCTTTAGCCAGCTGAGAGTCCTGCAATTCTCCTGGCCTTGAACAGGCGGCACAAAAGGAAAAAAATGATGCCTTCCATGACTTTGACTCATAGGTGAAGGCATATGTCGCGCCGCCTGCCCCCGCTCTATGCCCTGCGTGCCTTCGAGGCCGCCGCCCGGCATGCCTCCTTCACCCGCGCCGCCGAGGAACTGGCCATTACCCAGAGCGCGGTGAGCCGGCACATTCGCACCCTGGAAGAGCATTTTTCCTGCCGCCTGTTCGAGCGCCAGGGGCGCAACCTGCAGCTCACCGAGCCGGCGCGCATGCTGCTACCCGGCTTGCGCGACGGCTTCGATGCCCTGGAGCGCGCCTGCATCACCCTGCGGGTGGACGACGCCACCCTGCGCCTGAAGGCGCCCTCCACCCTGACCATGCGCTGGCTGCTGTCACGCCTCAGCCGCTTTCGCCACCTCAATGACGATATCGAGGTGCAGCTCACCAGCGCCTGGATGGATGTGGACAAGGTGGATTTCCAGCACGAGCCGTTCGATTGCGCCGTGCTGCTCAGCGACGGTCACTTCAACCAGGACTGGGAGGTGACCCTGCTGTTCAGTGAGTGGCTGATCCCGGTCTGCGAGCCTTCCCAGGCAGCCGAGCCCTGGAGCCTGGAACGCCTGCAGCAGACCGAACTGCTGCACCCCACGCCGGACCGCCGCGACTGGCGCCGCTGGTTGCAGCGCATGGGGCTGGAGGAGCAGGTGTCACTCAAGGGAGGGCAGCTGTTCGACACCCTGGAACTGGGCATAGTGGCGGCTGCCCGTGGCTATGGAGTGTCCATCGGCGATCTGGTGATGGTCGCCGAAGATGTCACCCAGGGCCGCATCGGCCTGCCCTGGCCCACCGCCGTGGCCAGCGGTGATAGCTACTATCTGGTCTGGCCGAAGGCGCGCAGCGGCCAGGACCGCCTGCGCCGGCTGCGGGACTTCCTGCAGGGCGAAGTCGCGGCCATGGTATTGCCGACGGTGGAGTTGTTGGGCTAGGCGGTGGCGGTGCGCATGGCGCACCCTACGGATGGGGCTTGTGCGCGGCTTGGCGTTCGTAGGGTGCGCCAAGCGCACCGATTCCGTGACGCAGAATCGAGCCCCTGCAGGCCTTCGGCTTGCTTTCGCAAATCAATTCACGCCCACAGGGGCAGCTTGGACCGGCACGGGGTGGCGGGCCTAGTTGTAATCGATCACGAAGCTCATCGTGGCATCGCCCTTGCCGGGCTCCATTTCTCCGGTGGTCGGCGCATACTTTGCCGTGCCGGAGAAACGATAGATTTCACCCCGTGCATCCGACCTGTTCCAGTCGAGCCCCACTGCGCCAGATTTGGTGAAGGGTAGCTTGACGCCCTTGTCGTTGGTCAGGGCAATGCCGACGCCCTTCGCGCTTTCCTCAACGGCTTTGAGCCTAAGCAGGCCATCGGCCTGCTTGTCGCCTTCGAAGTAGGCCCTGGCTGATGCAAACTGGGCATTGGGTTTCAGGCCCATGCAGCGAATGTCGAACTTGAACGGGTGCTCCTGAACAGTGCCCTTTCTTATGTTCGCGATGGTCTCTTTGCCCATCGGTACCTCGATCTTGGTATCCACCGTCTCGCAACTCGAAAAGTAGGCCTCGTTCTCTATGTCTATCAAGGTTTCCTGAACAATCAGTTTCGTCTGGATAAACCCGGGCACCACGAAATCAATGTTGAAGCCGAAGGTCTGCTTGCCTGCTGTCACGCCGACGTCTGTCCGGATGAAGTCGATAGAGGTGGACCAGGCCACATAGTGTTGGGAGTTTAGCGCAGGGGAGAAGCTGAAGGGTAACCGGCCGCCCAGGCTTGGGTTGGATTTGATATAGAGGGCGACCCCCACTCCTGGAATATTGGTTTGCCATACGCCTTGGATTCCGGAGGGTTGCAAGTTGACAGTGGGTGTTACCTTGTAGGAGATCAACGGTGAGGGTTCGCTGCAGGTATACATATGGTAATTGGGGACATTGAACGGCACATCCATACTCGCCATTACTTGGCCAATCTGGACCCGTTTCAATGAAATAAGGGTAGGAGGGACGGCCGTGAAGCTGGGCGGAAGGGGCTTAATTTGGGGTAGGGACCAGATGCACGTGGCGGCCATGGCTCCAGCCGGGAGCGCCAACAGTAAAAACAAGGTCGAGCATAAAATCCGACAGGACAGACTTATTGGACGCATCACATGTCCTCAATAGCTTTGGCAGAGCGCCGAGAAGCGCTCGTAGGATAGGTTCTTGTTTACCGGGGGTAGGTCGTAGTTGAAGATGCAGCCGCTACCTTCCCAGCGCACGTCCACCCGGCCCCTGTCCTTCACACCGAACACCAGCAAGCGCGAAAGGTTGTCGACGATGCCGAGGCTCTTGCCCTCCTCGTCATAGGCTTGGGCGCCAAACGGGATCTTCTTGTTATTGGCCAGGCTCAGCTCGAACTGCAAGCGCCGGCCGGACTCGGCGGCGAAGCGCCTTTTGACAATGGCACCGCGGGTGGGCACGACACTCTGCGAGTTCTCGGCGATTTCGAGATCGGTGCCCAGGGTATTGGTGTCCAGGTTCACCCAGTTGTGACGGTAGGGCTGCATGTAGGGGACCACGGCGTAGCCCCGGCTGTCGGTGCGGATGGTGCGGTAGCTGTCGAGGCCGATCCCGCTGGTATCGGGCACCTCCACCAGGGCGAAGGTTTCCCCTACCGGCTGGCCGAAGGTGACGCCGCCGCTGTGCACCACCATGGAGCCCGTGGCGCCCAGGTCCATGTGCTTGTTGTCCCGGTCCTGGCTGTAGTTGGCGCTCAGCGAGGCCTTGGCCGTATCCCAGCCGAGGCCGAGGCTGCCGGAGTTGCCACGGTCCTTGCTGTGGCCGGCCTGGGCGGAGTAGTTGACGGTGTTCTGCTCGTCCAGATAGCCGGAGACGCCGCTCTGCAGGCTGGAGTCGCCATGTTTCGAGGAAACGGCGTTGGCAAAGGCCCGGTGCGATCGGCTGCTGCTGCCCAGGGGAATGCTGATGGACGCGGTGAACTGGGTGTCCGACTGGCCGACCGGCCCGGTGTCCTGGGTGCGGGATACGGCCAGGCTGTAGCTGGCGTCCTTGACGCTTCCGCTGTAGCCAAACTGCCAGCGGCGAGTGCTGCCCTGGCGGTTCCAGTAGGTGGTTTCACCGGCGCTGAGGTAGATCGAACTACGGCGGAACAGGGTCTGGTTCACTGTCAGGTCGAGGCGGCTTTTCTGTCGTCCGAGGCTGAGGCTGTTGAGGAAGTCCTGGGACGACAGGTCCTCGACGTGCTGGCTGAGGGTGCGGTAGCCCTCGGTGGAGTAACGGTAGCCGACCATCGTGAAGTTGGTCTCGGTGGCGTTGATGGTCTTGGAGTAGAGGAAGCGCACACTCTGGCCCTGGTTCCTGCCATCCCGTCGGGTGTCTGACTGGCTGTGGGTGATATCCCCCGACATGCCGCCAATGGGTGTGTTGAGGCCCACGCCGGCGTTGACCGCGTTGTATTTCTCCGCCGCGAGCAGGCCGCCATAGCTGGTGACGTTGTCGCTCATACCGTAGACCGCCGTGCCCTGCACCAGCTTGGGCGAGGGCTGGCCGTCGGTGCGGTACTCGCCGGCGGACATGCTGTAGCGCAGGCTGCCTTTGCGGGTCATCACCGGCAGGTAGGAGTAGGACTGCTTGAAGGTGCGCTGGCGCCCGTCGGCCTCGATGACCTTGATTTCCAGATCGCCGTTGGAGCCGCTGGGGTAGATGTCGGTGATTTCGAAGGCGCCTGGCGTGACGCTGGTGGAGTAGATCACGTAGCCGTTCTGACTCACTTCCACCGTGGCGTTGGTTTCGGCGATGCCGCGCACCACCGGCGCGTAGCCGATCTCGTTGTCGGGTTGCATGCCGAGGTCGGATTGCAGTTGCACGCCGCGCATGCGCACGCTGTCGAAAATCTCGCCCTGGGTGTAGAGCTCGCCCAGGGCCAGGGTGCCCTTCAGGCGACGGATATCGCGCTCCACGAAGGTACGGCTGCTGGTGAACTTGTTGCGCATGCCGGTGCCGCCACTCAGGGACGAGTCGTTGCGCAGGCGCCAGCCCAGCAGATTGAAGCCGTTGCGCAGGCCGATGTAGCGGTAATCGCTGGTCCGACCCTGGTTGATGTTGCGGCTGAAGTTGGTCTGGTAGTTGGTGAAAAGCGCGGTGACGCCATCGTCCCAGAGGGATGGGTCCACGTACCCTTGGGCGTACCGCTGCACGTACGCCTGGGGAATGCTGATCAGCAGTGCCAGCTCGTTGGCCTCGAACTCCACCGAGGCGCCGGGGATGTGGGTGGCGATGTCCAGCGGCGTGTTGTTCTCGAGGTTGGCCGGGATGAGGTTTTCCCGCATCAGCCGGGCGACGTCGACGCCCAGCTCGCTGAGCAGGCCGACCTGGATCACCGGGCGGACCTCGCCGGTTTCGGGGCTGGCGCTGAAGTTGATGTCCTGACGCTTTTTCTTCGTCTGGTTCAGGTAGATGTCGACGCTGTACGAGCCCGGCGGAACCAGGTTGCCTTGTTCGAAGTACTTGAATTCGACCGGAGCGCCACTTTTGTTCAGGAACTCCTCGTTGAATTCCACGGCATGGGCAGTGGTCGGTAGCGCCAATCCCAAGGCCATGAGATAGGATGACCCGGAATAAGCAGCTATCTTGAAGTTGAACTTTTTCCTGAAAATGGCCACGAGCTTATTCCTTGGGTTAACTTCCCAATATCGATTGGAAAAGACCTATCCTTGGAGAGGGCAGATGCCTGCTTATCTGCCCTGTGGGTATCGGGTATTGATCAGTTGCTCAGAGAGCTGGAGTGCTTATCGAGCCCGCCATAATCGTTGACGTTCTCGAACTCGACTTTCATGCCGTTGGTTGAGGCGTTGGCAGGAAGTTGCTTGATATCGAACTGGCGACTCGACTTTGGCGTGACCATATCTGCCGATATGTCGTATGACTTGTTGCCGCTCCGCAACTTCGCGTTGGCGAAGGAAACATGGAAGGCCGAGTTGTTGGTCACTTCCACGACGGCATTGGCGCCCTGCTGAATGAGGCGCCACTTCAATTCCTTGGGCGCATCCGCCGGCGCTCCCGGCAGGTCGACCGGGCGATAAAACACCTTGATCCGCTGACGCAGTGCGATCTGCAGGGTGTTGTCCGACTTCGCTTTTTGCGGGATTTCCTGGACGCTCAGGCGGAACACGGATTCCCGATCGGTCGGCAGCCCTTGGCCCTGGAAGAGGATGCGCAAGGTTTGCTGCTTGTTGGCGCCCAGCCGGCTGAGAGGCGGGGTAATGGCAAAGGGAACGTCCTGGGTGTCGTTGCTATTTTCGGTTTCCATCCAGGACTGAATCATGACGTCCTGTGGCGCCTGGTTCTTCACCAGGACCGACGCCTCTTTGCCGGGGGCCTGCAGTACCACCCGGGTGCCGCCCAGCGTGATGCCCGCGCTGGCCAGGCCGGAAGAAAGCAGCAGGATACCGGCCCAGAGAATTCGGGAAGACAGTACGTTTTTCATGATGAACTCGCGTCTGGAAGGGAGGGGTATGAAATACCCCTCCACTTGGGCAGGACTTAGTTGTAAGTCAGGGTGAACGGCAGGGTGCCGTTGGCAGTACCAGCCGTGGGGGCAGTGGTACCGGACTTCACGTAGCCGGCGCGCAGGTTCAGCTCGGCCTTGTAGGTGAAGTTCGGGTCGGTGCCTTCCTTGACCAG
>RCUT01000522.1_pt1 | contig 19870 bp, 16 predicted proteins | sample 2166171 | NCBI WGS metagenome assembly RCUT01 (sample SAMN09932757, study PRJNA488358) | compost metagenome | isolation source: compost soil in 4-hydroxybenzoic | place: Germany: Experimental Botanical Garden
ATCGAGCAACTGCGCGAGTACCTGAACGCCCAGCGGCCACGGAGCGCGTCATGAAGAGCAGCGGCCAATGAACCCGCTTGACCAACTGCAGCCGCTGATCGCCCCCGCGCCGATCGGCCTGTGGCCACCGGCACCCGGCTGGTGGCTGCTGCTGGCCGTGCTGCCACTGCTGGCCTGGGGCCTGTGGCGGGTGCGCCACTGGCGCCCGGGCAAACGCCGCATCGTGCGTGCCGAACAACCCTTGGACCCGGTGCGCGTGGAAGCGCTGGCCGAACTGGCCCGCCTGCCGCGCCCCTACGACGGCGCCCCGGCCGGGGCCTGGCTGCAACAGATCAACGCCCTGCTCAAGCGCCTGTGCCGCAGCCACTACCCGGGCGCCAACAGCCATACCCTCAACGGCCGCCAGTGGCTGGCGTTTCTCGACAACCGCTGCCCGGCCGCCGGCCTGACCCGCTGGATGGTACTGGTCGAAGGCGCCTACAAACCCGAGTGCAAGCTCGACGACAAGGCCATCGCCGGGCTCAGCCAAGCCGTCGAAACCTGGATCCGCAAGCATGTTTGAACTGGCCTGGCCGTGGGTCTTCGCCCTGTTGCCGCTGCCGTGGCTGGCGCGCCTGGTGCTGCCGGCCGCCGACAGCGGCGAACCGGTGCTCAAGGTGGGCTTCCTCGACGAACTGGAAGGCCTGGCCGGGCGCCGCGCGCGGCTCAACCTGCCGACCTGGCGCCAGCAGGCGCCCTTTGTCGTCATCTGGCTGTTGCTGCTGTGCGCCGCCGCCCGCCCGCAATGGTTGGGCGAGCCGGTGCCGGTGGCTGCCAGCGGCCGGGACCTGCTGGTGGCGGTGGATGTGTCCGGGTCGATGGACTTCCCCGACATGCAGTGGCAGAACGAGGAGATCAGCCGCCTCGACCTGGTCAAGGCGCTGCTCGGCGACTTCCTGCAGGACCGCGAGGGCGACCGCGTGGGCCTGATCCTGTTCGGCAGCCAGGCCTACCTGCAGGCGCCGCTCACTTTCGACCGGCGCACCGTGCGCACCTTCCTCGACGAGGCGCAGATCGGCATCGCCGGCAAGAACACCGCCATCGGTGACGCCATTGGCCTGGCGGTCAAGCGCCTGCGCCAACGCCCGGCACAAAGCCGGGTGCTGGTGCTGATCACCGACGGCGCCAACAACGGCGGGCAGATCCACCCGCTGACCGCCGCCCGCCTGGCCGCCCAGGAAGGCGTGCGCATCTACACCATCGGCATCGGCGCCAACCCCGAAGCCAGTGGCACCCCTGGCCTGCTCGGCCTGAACCCGAGCCTGGACCTGGACGAAGCCTCGCTCAAGGAAATTGCCGACATCACCCACGGCACCTACTTCCGCGCCCATGACGGCGCTGAACTGGACGCCATCGGCGACACCCTCGACCAGCTCGAACCGGTGGCCCAGCAACCGACCCAGGCGCGCACGGCCAAGGCCCTGTATGCCTGGCCCCTGGCCCTGGCCCTGCTGCTCAGCGTGCTGCTGGTGGTGGCCGTGCAATGGCCCGACAACCTGCTGCAACGGCTGCTGCGCAAGCCGCGGTTCCTGCAGCCGCACCCGGAATGGCGCCAGCGCCTGAAGCGCCTGCGCCTGAGGAGGCGGCGATGATCGATCTGTGGCCCCAATGGCTGCGCCCGCTGTGGTTGCTGGCCGTGCCCCTGCTCGGCTGGCTGCTGTACAAGCTGTGGCACCGGCGCAAGCGCGCCGGGCGCTGGCAGATGATTCTGCCGCCGGCGTTCCATGGCGTACTGCTCGGCGGTGGCAGCGGCAGCACCAGCAAGCTGCCGTGGGTGGCGCTGGGCCTGGCCTGGGCGCTGGTGATCCTGGCCCTGCTCGGGCCCAGCTGGCAGCGCGTGGAAGAAAGCCGCCAGCGCCCGGCCGACCCGCTGGTGATCCTGCTCGAACTGACCCCGCAGATGCTCGCCGAGGACAGCCCGCCCAACCGCCTGGAGCAGGCGCGGCGCAAAATCCTCGACCTGCTGGAGCACCGCCGCGACAGCCAGACCGCGCTGGTGGTCTACGCTGGCTCCGCGCACACCCTGGTGCCACTGTCCGATGACCTGGCCACCAGCCGCAACCTGCTCGAGGCGATCGACCCGTCGATCATGCCCAAACCCGGCCAGCGCGCCGACCTGGCCGTGCAAAAAGGCCTGGCCCTGCTGGCCCAGAGCGGCCTGGGCCAGGGCCGCCTGCTGCTGATCGGCTCGTCGCTCAGCGCCCCGGAGCGCCAAGGCATCGCCCAGGCCCTCGGCCGCCAGGGCCCGAGCCTGCTGATGCTGGGCATCGGCAGCCGCGAAGGCGCCCCGGTGCGCCAGGCCAGCGGCGAATACCTCAAGGACGACCAGGGCGGAATCTTGCTGCCTCGGCTGGACAGCGCCAGCCTCAAGGGCTTCATCAGCGGCACCGGCGGGCGCTACCGGCATGCCCGCATCGACGACCTCGACCTGCGTGGCCTGGGCCTGTTCGACAACCCGCGCGCCGGGCGCAATGACGGCCAGACCCTGCAACTGGACAGCTGGGCCGACCAGGGTTACTGGCTGCTGATCCCGCTGTTGCTGCTGGCCGCCTGCGCCGGCCGCCGTGGCTGGCTGTTCTGCCTGCCGTTGCTGCTGGCCCTGCCACAGCCCAGCCAGGCCTTCGAGTTCAACGACCTGTGGCTGCGCCCCGACCAGCAAGGCCAGCGCCTGCTGGAGCAGAACCGCCCGGCCAGTGCCGCGCGCCAGTTCCAGGACCCGCAATGGCGCGGCATGGCCCTGTACCAGGCGGGCGACTATGCTGGCGCCGCCGAAGCCTTTTCCCAAGGCGACACCGCCGCCGCCCACTACAATCGAGGCAATGCCCTGGCCCATAGCGGTGAACTGGAAGCAGCCCTGGACGCTTACGAACAAGCCCTGGAACGCCAGCCCGACCTGCAAGCGGCGCTGGACAACCAGGCACTGGTGCAGCAACTGCTGCAACAGCGCGAAGCCAAGGCCGAGGAACAACCAGCCAGCAGCGATGCCCAAGGCACGCCCGGCAGCGAAACCGAAGGCAACAGCAGCTCGGCCAGCAGCCCGGCCCAGGGCACGCCCGGCAACGACGAACAAGCCAGCGCCGAACAGCCCGGCGAAGGTAGCAGCAACAGCCAGGTAGCGCCCGGCAACCAAGCGGGCGCGGATGACAGCGTCATCCAGCCGCCGCAGCGCCCGGTATCGACCAGCCTCGATGCCGAACAGCGCCAGGCCCTGGAACAATGGCTGCGGGAGATCCCCGACAACCCGGCGGAGCTGCTGCGGCGCAAATTCTGGTATGAACAGCAATTGCATCAGGAAAATCCACGATGAGTCGCTTCGGCGTCTTTCTCCTCAGTCTGCTGTGGGCCGTGCTGGCCCAGGCCGAACCGTTGCTGCGAGCCAGCGTCGACCGTACCCGCCTGGAAGCCGGCGAAAGCCTGGAGCTGACCCTGGAAAGCCAGGACGTCACCCAGTTCGGCAAGCCCGACCTGCGCGGGCTGGAGGGTGACTTCGAAGTGCGCGGCACGCGCCAGCTGAACAGCCTGCACAGCCTTGACGGCGAAACCCGCGCCAGCACCCGCTGGATCATCACCCTGCTGCCGCGGCGCAGCGGCAGCCTGCGCATCCCCGAACTGCAACTGGGCCAGTCGCACAGCCAGGCCATCGAACTGCAAGTGCTGCAGGCCGATGCCAGCCGCCAGGACAGTGCCTCGCAGGTGTTCATCGAAGCCACGCTCGACAGCAGCGAGGTCTACGTCCAGGCCCAGGCTGTGCTCACCCTGCGCATCTACCATTCGGTGGCACTGTACGACGACAGCAGCCTCAGCCCGCTGCAACTGGAAAACGCCAAAGTCGAACCGCTGGGTGAATCGCGCACCTATGAAAAGGAAATCAACGGCGTCCGCCACGGCGTGATCGAAACCCGCTATGCCGTGTATGCCCAGCAAAGCGGCACCCTCGAAATCCCGCCACTGACCTTCACCGCCACCGCCGCCGCCAGCCCGGACCAAGCCCCACAAGCCAATGGCACAGCCAGGGCGGGCCACCAGGTGCAGGTCAGCTCGCTGCCATTGCGCCTGGCCGTACGGCCGATTCCGGCGGCCTGGCCTGCTGGCGTGCCATGGCTACCGGCCCGCAGCCTGACCCTGGAAGAGCACTGGAACCCCGACCCTGGCAACCTGCAGGTGCAGATTGGCGACTCGCTGACCCGCAACATCACCTTGCGTGCCGAAGGCTTGTCCAGCACCCAGCTGCCGCCGCTGCCAGCCACCGAAATCACCGGCCTGCGCCGTTACCCCGACCAGCCGTTGCTGCGCAACGAAATCAGCGAGCGCGGCATGACCGCCAACCGCGAAGAGCGCGAAGCCCTGGTGCCGACCCACAGCGGTACGCTGGCCCTGCCGGCGCTGGAAGTGGCCTGGTGGAACACCCGCGAAGACCACCTGGAGCACAGCAGCCTGCCGGCGCGCACGCTGAACGTGCTGGACAACCCGGCACTGAGCGCCGACACCCCGGTTGGTGACAACAGCAGTGCCAGCAGCTTGCTGTGGCCCTGGCAGCTGGCCACCCTGGTGTTCGCCCTCACCACCTTGCTGGGCTTTGCCCTGTGGTGGCGCGCCCGCTCGCAGCCAGCGGTGCTGCGCGCCGCGCAGGCCGGGCCGAGCCCGCGTACCTTGCTGGATGATCTCAAGCGCGCGTGCCAGGCCAACGACCCACAGGCAACCCGCCAGGCGCTGGACGCCTGGGCGCGCCAGCAGCCGGAGACCCTGGCCGAGATGGCGGCGCGGTTCGTGCCGTTGTCGGATGCGCTGGATGGGTTGAACGGGGCGCTGTATAGCGAGAGCGGGCAGTACTGGCAGGGTGAAGATTTGTGGCGGGCGATCGGTACGATTCCGCCGGCTGAGCAGGTATTGCTGCCGACCGGCGAGAACGGCAGCCTGCCGCCGCTCTATCCCAAGTAAGTGGTTGCCTGTGCGGGCCTCTTCGCGGGCATGCCCGCTCCCACAGTGACCGCGCCCGCCGAGAACCTTGCGCAGTACCTGTGGGAGCGGGCGTGCCCGCGAACACCGGCGCAGCCGGTGCCACCGTAAGATATTTCTGAACCTGCACCCCAATGCTTCAGGATCAACCCGCTTAGGAATTATCCTACGCGCGCTGCCGAACTATCGCTGTTGTCGGGGAAACACCTCACGGATAACGTTTCCGGGTCGCTTCGGTGACCGGGTGTGAGAACCCGACAGAGATTTTACGCAGCACCTCTATGGTGGCCGTACGTGGGCGGGCCTTGGCCTGGCCGAGTCTTTGCGTATTTCTCCTCGGTTTCTCACCCCGCGTACGGCTGCCACCCTCAATCCGTGAGAAAGATTCAGGTGGCAGTTCCCTTCTCCTTCAGAGGAATACGCCATGAAGAAACTCGTGCCCGATCCACCCGTAAAACTAACGGCCCGCCCCTTCTACACCATCAACCAGGACACACCCTCGGTTGACGCCCTGATCCACACCCTCCAGCTGATGGCCGGCATCGAAGACTCGCTGGACGAATACATCTGCGCCAATGCCGGCGAGCCCGGCATCAACATGCTGGTCAACGCGGTGCATCACGTACAGATGACCAAGGCCCTGGCCGAGTTGCTGTTGCACCGGCAAACCGGGGATATCACCCGGCACTGACTACACAGCCCCAAGACAAGCGCGGCCCCTGTAGGAGCGGCCTTGTGTCGCGAAAGGGGCGCAAAGCGCCCCCAGGATCTTCGCATCACCGCAAAATCGCCGGGGCCGCCTTGCGGCCCTTTCGCGACACAAGGCCGCTCCTACAGAGACCGTGGCGGGATAGAGGGCTTCATCAACCTGCGAGCACCGGTTGAACTGGCTGACGGCTCAGATGAACCGCTGCCCCTCGAACGGGTTCCAGCCCTGCTGCCCTTTGGTCTGCTTCAGGTAGTAGGCACGGTTGGTCAGGAAGCTGTACAGAAACGCAAACCCCATGCTGATGCCGTTATCCACCGGGCGCGGGATCTCGCTACCCGTCGCGATCTCGTAGTAGCTCAGGAGAACGCCGATGGCGATCATGATGGCCAGCATGACCAGGTTCTTCTTCCACAGCCCCAGCACGAACCAGTAGATCGGGCCGAAGAAAAAGGCGATGAAGTTGTTGTTGATCAGCAGCTTCTTGCCAAATGGCAAGGCGCGGAAAGCGGCTTTGTAAGGCTCGGAGGTGGGTGCGCCGTACTGATCGAAGAAAGCGAAACGCTCCCGCCATTTTGGCTTGAGGTTATCTGGGGTGGATTGAGTTTGTGGGATGCCTTCCATTGGTGACTCCTGTGATCGTCGTCCGTGAGTGTCGAATAGCCATGATCATGGCCGGTTCGGAGGGTAAATCAGCATGCCTTTGAGGGCAAGCTTGATACCTCCCGCAAAGCGAGAGCCAAGTCACAGAACGCTCAAGGCTTCCAGATCGGCGCGATCAGAAATTCGTTGTTCACCAAACGATTGATGTCGCTCAGGCGACCCAGCGGGTTGTCGTAGTGCAGGTGAACGCGGGTGCCGCTGAGGAACTTCGTATACCCCCTATTAAACTAACTATTGAGCTGTCGCTCCACCTCATCATCAGCCGCACTCAATATACCCTCCACCAGACTTGAATCGATTTTCCAAATGGATAATTTGGGGTTCCCTACATATTGCTGACCATAGGGAATTTCGTAATAAGACGCATCTACTTTTTCCGCAGTTAGCACAACACAAACTGATCGAATCATTTATGCATGATCGTGGTAGTCGCCGTCAAAAATTTCCAACTCTAATACTGGCTCATGCGCCAGAATTGTTGATTTCAACTGCAACAATGGGACACCAAGTACGCGATGGAGTTTCATAAGGACTGAAGCTGAAACCCCACCCCCCTCCATGACAATTGTAATTACAGACATTGCTCTATGGTTAACCTTGAATTATCCCTATAAACCTTCTCGCCACCTGCATTCGCTACTTTACCGCCTTTTTCCACTTTATTATTCGTTAGAGTCGGAGCTCTCCAAAAAAATAGACATCCACGAATCCATCACATCCCATAATTCGATTCCTTCTGTCGGGTTTTCTGGTTTCTCATGCCACCAGATAAAAGCCTGGCCCTTGTGTGAGCCATTCCCCAAAGCCAAATAATCACCAGCGCCGCTAGAAAATACCGCCACCATATCAGGGAGTGCTGGGTAATCTTCATCGCACAGTTCCTTGACAGCAACAAAGTCCTCCAACCTCGACAGCCCCATAGTGCAACCAATATAGAATCCAAAACCATTATGCAATCTTGAATAAAACTGCCGGAAGCTCGCAGGAAAACTAGGATAACCATCGAAACCTGACCCTTCAACGCCTAGTGGAGCCCCGCCCATATAGAAGCATAAATCACCACCTTCACTATATGCATACATGAGGTATGGGCGATCACTCACAGCCAAAACCGTTCCTAACACACATTTTTCTAGCCACGCGCTTACCCAAGGCAAAAGTTCGGAAAACTCAGCCCATTCCGCAGGAATATGTTTTTTCCCACTATTTAGAAAGCCAAATCCACGCCACTGCTTGGGAAAATCGATATCCACAGGGACATCGCCAGGTGAAAAATATACATCATAACCTTTTAGCTCGGTTACAATACGCCGCCTCAAAGACTCAGGCCAATTCATTCTCATACACCTCAATACCCCGAAGGCAAACTATTGACCTGCTGCAGTTCCGACCCAATTTAGCAGCCTTATCAATCATGGAGAACGAAACGCTGGATCAACAGGAATATCTCCATTTTGATATAACCCCCACTCGCCAAATGACCTCCCCCTTTTAGGTATTTACCACCTCACTCAACCCTTGGAAGTTTGACTCATAGTTTAACACCTTTACTTGATCCTCGAAGCCAATCGAGAAAAACCTTCCATTTTTGTATTTTCCTTCATCGGAACAATGTGATCCGCATGTAGATGTCTCGTAACCTCAAACCCAGGAGGCGCAAGTTTTTTTCATGGAGCCAGAGATGCCACGGCAAATTTAGCCCCATCTTGTAGCAGGTGGAGTTCCTGGATCGCACTCTATCAGCAAATGGAAAGCCACCCTTCAAAACTCACCCGACCGCCATCAAGCCAAACATATGACTTACCATCTCATTAAATGTTGAAAACTCATAGTAAATATTATCGAAGACCTGGCGATCCCTCACCTGGTATATTTTAGAGGGCATTTCCAGCACATACACATCCATATCACTCTCTCCAAAAACCAAGTAATCCTTCATCCATCCCAAATCACGCCAATTCAAATTCATCTCTATAAAATCATTGGTCTCACCGGCACAATCCGAAAATGGAATTCGGTGAGTTGAATACAAAAATACGCCATTCTCCGCTACCCCATTACAAACACCTAATAGCTCCAGATACTCTGAGGGCGGCATAGCAAGCAACGCCAACTGACAGCGCTGAACAAATAACTCCAAATCTTCTTCGGATGCACCGGGAATAAGTGCAGGCGTACCAGACAACTTGTCGATCATCATTTTCATTTCAATCATCTAATGACCTAATATGCACGCCCCTCAAGGAATCTACTGATCGACCTCATCCTCACCAGCCAAGGAGTCAATAAACACACGAAACGAAGAGGACAACATCTTTTGAGCGTTAATGTGATTTATGCGCATGTCAATATCCGACTGAAAAACATCAACCGAAAAATAAATAACACTACTTTCTTCTTTATCAAGGCAAATAAAATTACCTGCCTCATCAACGGCAAAAGGTACCAAATGTGCTGGCAATACGTTCCTATGCACCATCAAACTGAAGCATCCGCCTATGTATTTAGTCTCGTCTTTGTCAACGGTTTCAGCGCTGGCGATGCTTTTAAAATCTTCAATTCTAATCGGTTCATAATTTTCATCGCCCGCCCAAAACTCCCGATTCGGAGTACCTCCATTGAAAGACAGGTAAAGCTCCCTGAAGTCTGCTGGAAATTTTATGCCAATTTCAGACTCAAGGCTATCAATCTCTAATATCGAGACGAGAGCACCAGAATCAAACAGCTTAAAGTCATCCATTATAGAATCTTCAACAAGTTGTAAATGTTGCTTTCTGTGGGCGACCTTTTAGCCAACCCTTATCCTGTGAGATAGCTACAGCTTCAGGTGTCCCATAAGATCCAGAAGGCAAACCAAAATATTTTTCGAATTGCGCGACTGAACCAGTATGCGGCAACGAAGCCTCGTGAGCAGACTGCGTTACTAACTGCATAGTACCTTTGCCCGTCACAGGATCGAGATCGTCCAAGTGGTGCCAAGTGTATTTTCCTATTGATTTCACTTGAGCCTTTGTCAGTCCAGCCTGCTTGTAAGCCTCGGCAAAGTCAAAGCACAGTTCAGGCGCACGCTGTTTAGCAGAATCAAACCGAGCGAAAACCTCCACGCACTCCGGTTCAACTTCGATTGCCGTAACATCTATCAGCCCCATAAGCAGTTCTTGCTAAGCGATTGAATCAAGCACTGTCACAACTGAACCTCGCCTTAATAAAATAACTACCTCACCCAATGCGCAGCGAATTTACGAAATCATCAAAGCTCGCACAAACCCTCTCCATTTGCAGACCATCTTGAATTAGTAAATATACAGCTCCAGCGTCTTCCTCCCTCAGAGAAAGCATGAAGCTGTTGCCGCCATTGTCATATGCAAAAGGCACATAGCCATGCAGAGCCTTATCTTGAGCATTATATTCTTGCATTAATTTTTCTATCGGTAGCTCCCCAAATTTTACCGAATTGAAACCATTTATACTAAATACATATTCATCACCTTCCACCTCGGTAATCCTGGGAAAGCCGCCATTGTTCCTAAGATAAATTTCCTTAAATAGGATCGGAAGTTTTCCATTTGCCAAAGTTTCAATTTCTGAAAAATCACCGACATCAATACTGGATTCAGACTCTTCAAGATCTAACATGAAATTCCTCCTGCTTTTTTCGTTGCCACTGGTTTTCTGGCTGGGAATGTATAAGCTTTTCCGGTTGCAGCTTTATATTGAGATACTCCTCCATTATGAGGAACACCTTGATGAGCCCTCTGTTCCACTAATTGCATAGTGCCTTTATTGGTTTTAGGATTATAGTCATCCACATGATGCCACACATAGCCTCGCGGCGTGGTTTTTTAATTCAATTCGGCCACTTTGTTTGCAGCCTCAAAGTCCTCAACATAATCTCCTGTATATTCAATTGTCACTATGGGGTTGACCCCTGAACTTCTCGCATAAAGCGCATTGCTACCAGAGTAATCTAGCCCACCACCTAGCGTTTTAGTTACACCAAAATAACCACGCTCGGCAAGAGTGCTTAATGCATCCAATCCAAAGGGGTCAATCCAAACAACTGGATTATTGGCATATTTATAAAGATTCCATCCCCCGCCCAAGCTAATTGGGTCTTGGGTTATAAATCGCCCTATCTCAGGACCATAGTACCGGAACGTGTTGTAGTGCAGTCCCGTTTCGCTATCAAAGTACTGACCTTGGAACCGCAGATTCTGCTCAATCTCCTTGATGGACAGACTCTCTATTGCACCCCACGAGCGATACGTCGCCTGCCAGACGATCTTACCGTCACTGTCCGTGACCTCCAGCGGCGTACCAATCTGGTCAGTATGGAAGTAATAATGCTTCTGCTCCTCCCCTTCCGCCTGATCGACCCGCGCCAACGGCGCATAGCTACCCGGCTCGTACAGGTACAGGATGCTCTGCCCAGGCGTTTCCTCGCGCAGCATCCTCAGCCCTTGCCAGAGGAAGCGCTTCTGCTCGACCTGGCCATTGATCTCAGCCAGCTTGGCAATCCGCCGACCCAGGCTGTCATAACGGTAGTACCCGGTACTCTCCAGCTTGCCATTGACCCATGAGCGATTATTTTAGGGCTATCAGAGTGCTCATCACATCCTACTGTATCAGTGTGCGCCCTTGCCGCAGGCAAGTTATTTATAGACACATTCACTGAGCCAGAAAAAATTTTCCCAGCATCAGAAGTAAAAAAATCGAGCCCTCCAATGACTTGGCCGACCCCAGCCCCTAGCGCCGCCCCTGCCCCGACAAAGGCAACCGCTGCCAACCCTCCGGTCCCTACAACTAATGCCGCGCCAATAGCACCAATCGCCAACCCAGTTAATAATCCGGTTAGCGCTGAGCTGTGCTCAATTGAGTCTCCTACACGCGCAGCTTCACTCACCAGCGCCCACCACTCGCTCGCAATCATTTACATTTCTGAGCTGCACACTCTCTACGATCGAATCAAAAAGACACCGCTCTTCTACAGGCATACCTCTAAGGGAATTACTCGTCGCTGTTATCTGCAACAATAAGTGAAGCCCGCACTCATCCTCCGCGACAAAAATAAACTGTATTTGATGAACTGGCCGCCCTTCCTGTCGCCATTTATACTCCAAGCGCCTCGCATTCACCCAGGCAATTTCCACCGGAGTGGGATAATCGAGCCACTGCAGATGCGGCAGTGACTTACTTATATCATCAAGGAGTTGTTGACTGAGGACCTCAATGTCCGATTCAGTTCCAACCTGCGACCTTCCGATAACAATCGACAGAGGGCTTGGACCACTATCAGTATATGAGAAAACGTGAAAGGTCTTATCCTTTAAAGCTTGCGGTCTAAGAAAGCTGATTTCATTGGTAAAGAATCGCTTTTGCGGAACAGCCTCCTCATTCAAAATCTCAGCTTCGAGACGCTCACGCTCAAGGCGCTTTTCGCGTTCACGCCGTTCAGATAATCGGTCGTAGATATTTCTACGCATAAGACTTTTCCTTGTCGCTAATCAAGACTTGTTCAAATTAATTATTTCGCTACCGGCAACATCCACGGAGACGCCTGACAGTGTAATCGTGCCATCCGAGTTCATTACAAGCGTGCTTTTTCCCACCTCCAAGGTGATTGACTTGGCCGCTTTTATTTTTACCTCACCCTGGTCCACCGTCACAAAATACGAGCCCTCCTCCACCGCAATACTGGTTTCCAGCTTAATGGTTTCGGAATGTCTGCCCTCGACAGTGATAGTTCTATTCCCGCCCACCTTGAGACTGTCATCTGCCTCAACCTCAGTATCCAGATTGCGCTCGGCGTGCATGATGATCTGCTCAGCACCAGCCTTGTCTTCGAAACGGAAGAAGTTCGCGTTCGACCCTTTACCTTTAGTAGAGCGGGTCAGGAAACCACTCTGGGTCTTGTTCGCCGGCAGCGACCATGGCGGGGTGTTGGTACTGTTGTACAGGCTGCCCATGATCAGCGGGCGGTCGGGGTTTCCGTCGAGGAACACCACGACCACTTCGTCGCCCACACGCGGGATCTGGATGCTGCCGAAGCCGCCGCTGGCACCGGATTGGGCGACGCGCACCCAGCACGAACTGTGGTCGTTGTACTTGCCATTACGGTCCCAGTGGAACTGGATCTTCACCCGGCCCAGTTCGTCGGTGAAGATCTCCTCACCCGGTGGGCCGACGATGATCGCGGTCTGCGGGCCGGCGATGGTCGGCTTGGGCGTGCTCAGCTGCGGGCGGAACGGGATCTTCTTGCGCACGCAACTGAAGGTGTTGAAGTAGCTGGCCTGCTGGCCGGTAAGGTAGTTGTTGTGGCCTTCGCTTTCCACGCTCATCAGCAGGAACTGGCGGTCTTCGACGGCACCCTGGTCGTGGGCGTAGTGCTGCAGCAGCTCGAAGGCGTAGCCGGGCTTCATGGCGCGGCAGTTACTGGCGCCTTCGAACTGCTTGCCGCGCAGTTCCAGTGCTTCGATGCGTCGCCGTAACAACGCCTCGCCTTCGTCATATGTGCTGTGCGTGTACTGGCCGGGGTCGTAGACCTCGAAGCGCTGCACGGCGCCCTGCTCGTTCAGGCTGCGCATGGCCACCGGCAGGCGGTTGCGCGGTTGGCGGTAGTCGAAGGTCTGCGCGGCCATGCTGCCGGCCTGCAACTGGCGATGACCGCACCACTGGGTGATCGAGTCGGCGGTTTCGGTGACCGAGGCGCTGTGGAAGCGGATTTGCGCTTGCTCGGGGAGCACGTCGAGCAAGGTGGAGTCGTCGCAGATGATCAGCGTGTGGGCTTCAGCACTGTGCTCGAAGAAGTAAAACAGCCCTGCTTCATCCAGCAGGCGCTGGACGAAGTTGAGGTCGCTTTCGCGGTATTGGGTGATGTAGGTGTAGCGCTTGTGCACACGACTCAAGCGCAGCGCATAGGCAACGTAGCGTGGATACAGGGCGAAAACGTCAGCGAGCACCTCTGCGACCGTGCAGTTCTGGAAGATGCGCGTGTCGGTGCGGTGAATGAGCATCGTCAGCCAAGGGCTCAGGATCGCACTGTAGCGGTCCAGGGCGCCATCGCTACCCAGACTGGCAAAGCGGGTGAGGTAGCCGTTGATGAAGCGCGGCGCGGCATCGGCCAGTTCGATCTCGATGCTCACCTGCTGGCCGATCATCGACTTGAGCGCTAGGTGCGGCCCGTCGCAGATCAACAGCAGCTCGTAGGCGAACGGCTGCGAAAGGCCTTCGGCGCCCTTGAAACATTCCAGCAGCAGAGGCTGGTCGGGGTCAGCCAAATGATGAAACTTGAACAGTCGGCGATGCTGCGGCGTAAGGCGCTCGGCCAAGTCCATGATCATTGCATTGTCCTTGAATGCTCGAAGCGCTCGGAGGTTAGGGCAATGATCGAGGGGCTAACAATGAACGATATGTTGAGGGAAATGTGCGTTTGTAGGACCGAGAAACCGGGTGATTTCTCGCTTTCCTACACAGCACGCAAGTACCCATCGTCGAGATGGAACGCCAACTCAGCAACGGCGCCACTTTGCGGCAAAATATGCGCCTGGCAAGGGCTTTGCCCTTGGTCGAGAGTGAACCCGCTCCCACAGGGCCCCGCAGAATCAGGGAGTTACAAAATAACCGGCACTCGCACTTACCTGCGGGCAGCAACTGCCCTGCCGTACTGCCTTGGGTTACCATACCCGGCTCCGCGAAGCCCATCATTCACGCCAAGCCCCCGCTTGCTCGACTCGACACCAACAGGTCATCCATGCGTCTGTTTCATACCTCCGACTGGCACCTGGGCCAAAGCCTGCACGGCCAGGAACGCGACTTCGAACACGCCTGCTTCCTCGACTGGCTGCTCGGCCAGCTGCGCCTGCGCCAGCCGGATGCGCTGCTGATCGCCGGCGATATCTTCGACACGGTCAACCCGCCGGTCAAAGCCCAGGAACGTCTCTACGACTTCATCGTCCAGGCCCACGAGCAACAGCCGAAGCTGGACATCGTGATGATCGCCGGCAACCACGACTCCGGCTCGCGCATCGAGCTGCCCGCGGCACTGATGCGCCGCCTGCGCACCCATGCCCTGGGCCGTGTGCACTGGCTGGACGAGGGCCAGCTGGATGCCGAGCGCCTGCTGATTCCGCTGACCAACGGCCGGGGCAAGGTCGCCGCCTGGTGCCTGGCCCTGCCCTTCCTGCGCCCGGCCGAAGTGACTGGCCCGCAATTGGGCGACGACTACCTGCAAGGCATCACCCAGGTGCACCAGCAGCTGATCGCCGCCGCGCAAAAGAAGCGCAAGAAGGACCAGGCGCTGATCGCCATCAGCCACGCGCACATGGCCGGTGGCGCGGTGTCGGAGGACTCCGAGCGCAGCCTGATCATCGGCAACGCCGAGGCGCTGCCGGCCAAGCTGTTCGACAAGGCTATCAGCTACGTCGCCCTGGGCCATCTGCACAAACCGCAGAAGGTCAACCGCGAAGAACGCATCCGCTACAGCGGCTCGCCGATCCCGCTGTCGTTCGCCGAAATCAACTACCCGCACCAGGTGCTGGAAGTGGAACTGGACGGCACCGGCCTGGTCAGCGTCGAACCGCGCCCGGTACCGCGCGCCGTGGCCCTGCAACGGGTCGGCCCGGCACCACTGGGCGAACTGCTGGAGCAGTTGGCCGACCTGCCAGTGATCGACCTGCTCGAAGACCCCAACCGCCAGCCCTGGCTGGAGGTGCGGGTGATACTGGACGAGCCGCAACCCGACCTGCGCCAGCAGATCGAAACCGCACTGCAAGGCAAGGCCGTGCGCTTGATCCGCATCAGCGCCGAATACGCCGGCCGCAACAATGCCGAAGACGATGACCTGGCCTTTGTCGAACTGGCCCAGATGACCCCGCAGGACCTGTTCAGCCGCGCCTGGGAGCAGGCCTATGGCAACCCTGCCGACGAACAGGCGCTGGCCGACTTCGCCCTGCTGTTGCAGGACGTGCAGCAGGAAGAGGAACAGCCATGAAGATTCTCGCCATCCGCCTGAAGAACCTGGCATCCCTGGCCGGCCCGGTCGATATCGATTTCACCGCCGAACCGCTGGCCAGCGCCGGCCTGTTCGCCATCACCGGGCCTACCGGGGCGGGCAAGAGTACCCTGCTCGACGCCCTGTGCCTGGCGTTGTTCGGCACCGTGCCACGGCTGAACGACATTGGCCGCGAGGCCAAGGTGCCGGATGCAGACGGTGAGATCCCTACCTCCGACCCGCGCAACCTGCTGCGCCGCGGCACCGGCAGCGGCTTTGCCGAAGTCGATTTCGTCGGCATCGATGGCCGCCGCTACCGCGCCCGCTGGGAAGCCAACCGCGCCCGCGACAAGGCCAACGGCAAGCTGCAGCACAGCCGCCAGAGCTTCTACGACCTGGACAGCGAGCAGGTACTGGGCAGCGGCAAGAACGAATACAAACAACTGGTCGAAGCCCGCCTGGGCCTGAACTTCGAACAGTTCACCCGCGCGGTGATGCTGGCCCAGAGCGAATTCGGCGCCTTCCTCAAGGCCGACGACAAAGAACGCAGCGAGCTGCTGGAAAAGCTCACCAACACCGCCATCTACACCCGCCTGGGCCAGCGGGCCTTCAGCAAGGCACGCGAAGCCGGCGAGGCCCACAATGCCCTGAAGGACCGTGCCAGCCACCTGCTGCCGATGGCCGCCGAAGCCCGCGCCGAGCTCGACCAGCGCCTGGAACAGGCGCAGCAGCAGTTCAAGGCCGACCAGGCCGGCGAGCGCCAGCTGGAGCAGCAACGCAACTGGCTGAACGAGCAGCGCCAGCTGCAGGCCCAGCACGCCGAAGCCGGCACCGCGCTGCAGGCCGCCGAGCAGGGCTGGCAACAACTGGCTGACCAGCGCCTGGACCTCGTGCGCCTGGAGCGCCTGGCCCCGCAGCGCCACCAGTTCCACCGCCAGCAGACACTGACCGCGCAATTGGCACCGCTGGCAGCGAAGATCGCCGAGCAACAGCAGCAGCAAGCCGAGCTGCAAGTGCGCACCAGCGAGCTCGAACAGGCGCTGGACGCCGCGCGTCAGGCGCTTGCCGATAGCCAGGCCCAACACAGCGAGAACGCCCCTCGCCTGCGCCAGGCCTTTGCCGCCCAGGACAACCTGGCCCGCCTGGACCAGGAGCTGGCAGCACAGCGCAGCGCCGGCCAGCAGGCCGAGCAGCAGGTCGCCGAAGGCCAGCAGCACCTGCAGCAGCTGGAAGACAACCAGCAGCGCAGCCTGCAGCAACTGGCGCAGATCGACACCGCGCTCGCCGACAGCCAGCACCTGGCGGGCCTGGCCAATGCCTGGCACGCCTACCTGCCGCAACTGAAACAGGTGATGCTGATCGGTGGCCGCCTGGCCAAGGGCCGTGAAGAACTGCCCGGCCTGCAGGCCCAGGCCAGCCAGGCCAATGCGCACTTGCAGGCCGAGCGCGATGCCTTCGAGCTGCTGTTCCGCGAAGCCAAGGCCGAACCCCAGGCCCTGGCAGAACAGATCGACCTGCTGGGTGGCATGCTGCAGGACAACCGCAAGCAGCAGCGCGCCGTGGAAGAGCTGTCACGCCTGCATGGCCGTGAACTGGAACTGCGCCAGCAGCTGGAGGCCGTGCGCGTGCGTCAGCAGCAGGCCATGCAGCAGCGCCAGCAACTGATTACCGAAGGCACCGCCGCCAAGGCCGAGCTGGAAGCCGCCGAGCAAGCGCTCAACCTCACCCGCCAGTTGCTGGAACGCCAGCGCCTGGCACGCAACACCAGCGTCGAAGAGTTGCGCGGCCAGTTGCGCGACGGCGAACCCTGCCCGGTGTGCGGCAGCGCCGAGCACCCGTTCCACCAGCCTGAAGCGCTGCTGCAAAGCCTGGGTCGCCATGACCAGGCCGAAGAAGACGCCGCGCAGAAGCAGGTCGAAACCCTCAACAGCAAGCTGGTGGAGCTGCGCACCCAGCTGGGCGTGGTCAACGCCCAGCTCAAGGACTTCCAGCAGCAACAGCAGCAACTGGGCGAACAGCTGCAACCGCTGGTGGCCCAGGTGCAGGCGCACAGCCTGTGGCCGGCCCTGGCCCCGCAGGACGACAAGGCCCGCAGTGCCTGGCTCGACAGCCAGCTGCGGCGCCTGGACGAAGAAATCGGCCTGGACGAGAAACGCCAGAGCGCCCTGCTCGCCCTGCAAAAAGATGCAGCCCGTCTCAACCAGCAACTGCAGGCCGCCCAGCAGGCGCAACAGCAAGCCCAGCGCCACCTGGAGCAACAGCACCAAGCCCTGGCCAGCGACGAGCAGCAGTTGCAGCAAGGCCTTGAGGACCTTGCCGGCGTATTGCCCGAAGAGGCCCTCAAGGCCTTGAACGACGACCCGGCCAATGCCTTCCTCGCCCTGGACCAGCAGATCGCCCTGCGCCTGCAGCAACTGGAGCAGCGCAAGGACGAACAGGAAGAACAGCAAGCCCGCCAGGCCCAGCTGGACAAGCTGCGCGACCAGCAGCAGGCACGCGTGCAGACCCAGCAGCAGCTGCAGCAGAAACTTGCCGCCCTCGACGAGCAGCGCCAACAGGCCCAGGCTTCGCTTGGCGAACTGCTTGGCGGGCACGCAAGCGCCGAAGCCTGGCAACAGCACATGGACGCCGCGCTGGAGCAGGCCCGCGCCCTCGACACCGACACTGCCCAGCGCCTGCAGGAGCTGCGTACCCAAGGCGTGCAACTGGCCAGCGAACTCAAGGCCAACACCCAGCAGCAGCAGGCGCTGGACGCCGAGTGCCAGCAGTTGCAGGGCCAGATCGCCCAGTGGCGCGCAGAACACCCGGAACTGGACGACGCCGGCCTGGATCGCCTGCTGGGCATGGAGGACGCGCAGGTCAATGAGCTGCGCCAGCGCCTGCAAGGCGCCGAAAAGGCCATCGAACAGGGCCGCGTGCTGCTGCAGGAACGTGAACAACGCCTGCAGCAACATGCCGCGCAAATGACCGTGGACACCTCGGCCGACGCCTTGGAACAGGCCCTGACCGAACTGCGTGAACGCCTGGCCGGCCACGAGCAGCAATGCGCCGAACTGCGTGCACAGCAGGCCGATGACCAGCGTCGCCAACAGGCGCACCAGGCGCTGGCGGCGGAAATCGAACAGGCCCATCAGCAGTGGCAACGCTGGGCTCGCCTGAACGCCCTGATCGGTTCGGCCTCGGGCGATGTGTTCCGCAAGATCGCCCAGGGTTACAACCTCGACCTGCTGCTGCACCACGCCAACACCCAGCTGCGCCAGCTGGCCCGCCGCTACCGCCTCAAGCGCGGCGGCAGCGCCCTCGGCCTGCTGGTGCTGGACACCGAGATGGGTGACGAACTGCGTTCGGTGCACTCGCTGTCTGGCGGGGAAACCTTCCTGGTGTCGCTGGCCCTGGCCCTGGGCCTGGCCTCGATGGCCTCCAGCACGCTGCGCATCGAATCGCTGTTCATCGACGAAGGCTTCGGCAGCCTCGACCCCGAGTCGCTGCAACTGGCCATGGACGCCCTCGACGGCTTGCAGGCCCAGGGCCGCAAGGTCGCGGTGATTTCCCACGTGCAGGAAATGCACGAACGCATCCCGGTGCAGATCCAGGTGCGCCGCCAAGGCAATGGCCTGAGTGACGTGGAGGTGTGCGGGTGATCCTCTACTCGTTCCGCCGCTGCCCCTGGGCCATGCGCGCGCGCCTGGCCCTGCGCTATGCGGGGTGCGAGGTGGAGATTCGCGAGGTAGCGATGAAGAACAAGCCGGCAGAACTGCTGGCCTTGTCACCCAAGGGCACGGTGCCGGTACTGGATACCGGTGCCGGGGTGCTCGAAGAAAGCCTGGACATCATGCGCTGGGCGCTGGCGCAAAACGACCCGCAGGACTGGCGGCTGCAGGCCGACCCTGCGGCGGCGCAGCAGGCTGAAACACTGATTGCGCGCAACGACAGCACGTTCAAGGCGCAGGTGAACCTGTACAAGTATGCCGAGCGTTACCCGCAGCATTCCCGCGAGCATTACCGCCAGCAGGCCGAGGCCTGGCTGGCGGAGCTCGAAGGCCTGCTGGCCGGCCGGCCCTACCTGCTGGCCGACCACCCGAGCATTGCCGATGCCGCGTTGCTGCCCCTGATGCGCCAGTTTGCCGGGGTCGAACCGCAGTGGTTCGCCGAGGCGGCTTATCCGCGGGTGCGGAGCTGGCTGGAGGGGTGGTTGGCTTCGGAGCTGTTCAGGTCAGTCATGGCCAGATAGCCTCACGCGATCCCGTGTAGGAGCGGCCTTGTGTCGCGATAGGGGCGCGCAGCGGCCCCAGGTTTTTGCGTCACAGCAGAAATTGCCGGGGCCGCTCTGCGGCCCTTTCGCGACACAAGGCCGCTCCTACAGGGGACCGAGTCAGGTTCAGTAATTGTGCTTGCCACTCAATGCCGCATGGCCGATGCCGCGTTGCTGCCCCTGATACGCCAGTTTGCCGGGGTCGAACCACAGTGGTTCGCCGAGGCGGCTTATCCGCGGGTGCGGAGCTGGCTGGAGGGGTGGT
>RCUT01000525.1_pt1 | contig 19794 bp, 19 predicted proteins | sample 2166171 | NCBI WGS metagenome assembly RCUT01 (sample SAMN09932757, study PRJNA488358) | compost metagenome | isolation source: compost soil in 4-hydroxybenzoic | place: Germany: Experimental Botanical Garden
GCTGGAACAAGGGCAAGCGCCACCCGACGCTGGAAGACGGCGTGGTGGTGGGGGCGGGCGCCAAGGTGCTCGGGCCCTTCACTGTGGGTGCCGGTGCCAAGATCGGTTCCAATGCCGTTGTAACCAAGGCGGTGCCGGCGGGTGCGACGGCGGTGGGAATACCCGGGCGGGTCATCGTCAAGGCCGACCCGGAGCAGGAGGCCAAGCGCCAGGCCATCGCCGAGCGTTTCGGCTTCGATGCCTACGGCGTCGGTCAGGACATGCCCGACCCGGTGGCGCGCGCCATCGGCCAGTTGCTGGACCATGTGCAGGCGGTGGACGAGCGTCTGGATGGCATGTGCAAGGCGCTTACCGCCCTGGGTAGCGACTACTGCGCGAAGGCGCTGCCGGAGCTGCGTGACGAGGACTTCGCCGGGGTCAAGGACGAAGAGCGCAAGCCGGTAGCCTGAATCCCCGATCCGGCCTTGGGCTGAGGAGTTCGGTTCGGATTCTTAGGGTGCTAACGGGATATGCATCTGATATCATGCGCGCCCCTGCAAGTTGAATTCCCGACTGTTTTGATAGGTCTTATAGTTGACTTAAATAGTCGGGAATTGCATACTCGCTGCACTCCAGCGACTCCGTGGTAACTCACCATGCGACTGACCACCAAAGGCCGATACGCCGTCACCGCCATGCTCGACCTGGCGCTGCATGCTCAGCAAGGTCCGGTGTCCCTGGCTGATATTTCCGAGCGGCAGGGCATTTCCCTGTCCTACCTCGAACAGCTTTTCGCCAAGCTCCGTCGCGGCAACCTGGTCAGCAGCGTGCGCGGTCCCGGCGGTGGCTACCAGCTTTCCCGAGACATGCATGGCATCCATGTCGCCCAGGTGATCGATGCGGTCAACGAGTCGGTGGATGCCACCCGTTGCCAGGGCCTGGGCGATTGCCATTCCGGCGATACCTGCCTGACCCACCACCTCTGGTGCGACCTGAGCCTGCAGATTCACGAATTCCTCAGTGGCATCAGCCTGGCCGATCTGGTCAACCGGCGTGAGGTCCAGGAGGTCGCTCAGCGGCAGGATCAACGCCGCTGTGGAAGCAATGGCAGGATGCCGCATCTCGATAAGATTGAAGCGTCCGCCATCGATTGAGCAGGGCGCCGGCCCGTGATTGGCCCCGATACCTGATAGGAGAGCCCCGATGAAATTGCCGATTTACCTCGACTATTCCGCCACTACGCCGGTGGACCCGCGCGTCGCTCAGAAGATGAGCGAGTGCCTGCTGGTGGATGGCAACTTCGGCAACCCGGCCTCGCGCTCCCACGTGTTCGGCTGGAAAGCTGAAGAAGCGGTGGAAAACGCACGTCGTCAGGTGGCAGAACTGGTCAACGCCGACCCGCGTGAAATCGTCTGGACTTCCGGTGCAACCGAATCCGACAACCTCGCCATCAAGGGCGTGGCGCACTTCTACGACGGCAAGGGCAAGCACATCATCACCTCGAAGATCGAGCACAAGGCGGTGCTGGACACCACCCGCCAGCTGGAGCGCGAAGGCTTCGAGGTCACCTACCTGGAACCGGGCGAAGACGGCCTGATCACCCCGGCCATGGTCGAGGCTGCCCTGCGTGAGGACACCATCCTGGTGTCGGTCATGCACGTGAACAACGAAATCGGCACCATCAACGACATCGCCGCCATCGGCGAGCTGACCCGTGCCCGCGGCATCCTCTTCCACGTCGACGCCGCCCAGTCCACCGGCAAGGTGGAAATCGACCTGGAGAAACTGAAGGTCGACCTGATGTCCTTCTCCGCCCACAAGACCTACGGCCCGAAAGGCATCGGCGCGCTCTACGTGCGTCGCAAGCCGCGCGTACGCCTGGAAGCCATGATGCACGGCGGCGGCCACGAGCGCGGCATGCGCTCCGGCACCCTGGCCACCCACCAGATCGTCGGCATGGGCGAAGCCTTCCACATCGCCAAGCAGGAAATGGCCAGTGAGCGCGTGCGCATCAAGGCCCTGGCCGACCGCTTCTGGGCGCAGATCGACGGCATGGAAGAGCTCTACCTGAACGGTAGCGCCACCTCCCGCGTACCGCACAACCTGAACGTCAGCTTCAACTACGTCGAAGGCGAGTCGCTGATCATGGCGCTCAAGGACCTCGCGGTTTCCTCCGGTTCCGCCTGCACCTCGGCTTCCCTGGAGCCTTCCTATGTGCTCCGCGCGCTGGGCCGCAACGACGAACTGGCCCACAGTTCCATCCGCTTCACCTTCGGTCGCTTCACCACCGAGGAAGAAGTGGATTACGCCGCCAGCAAGATCCGCGAAGCGGTGAACAAGCTCCGTGAACTGTCCCCTCTGTGGGATATGTATAAAGAGGGCGTCGACCTTTCCACGGTCGAATGGCAGGCGCACTGACGCCCCCCTGATGAGTGAGGAATAGGAACCATGTCATACAGCGAAAAGGTCATCGACCACTACGAAAACCCGCGCAACGTCGGCAAGCTCGACGCCCAGGACCCCAATGTGGGCACTGGCATGGTCGGCGCTCCGGCCTGCGGTGACGTGATGCGTCTGCAGATCAAGGTCAACGAACAGGGTGTCATCGAAGATGCCAAGTTCAAGACCTACGGCTGCGGCTCCGCCATCGCCTCCAGCTCCCTGGCCACCGAGTGGATGAAGGGCAAGACGCTGGACGAGGCGGCTTCCATCAAGAACACCACCATCGCCGAAGAGCTGGCTCTGCCGCCGGTGAAGATCCACTGCTCGGTGCTGGCCGAGGACGCCATCAAGGCGGCCGTCCACGACTACAAGCAGAAGAAGGGTCTGCTCTAAGCGCTCGAACGAGTAAGGAGTTGCAATGGCCATCAGCATGACCGAATCCGCCGCCCGCCACGTGCAGCGCTCCCTCGAGGGGCGCGGCAAGGGTGAAGGTATCCGTCTGGGGGTGCGTACGACTGGCTGCTCCGGTCTCGCCTATGTGCTGGAGTTTGTCGACGAGGTGACCTCGGATGACCTGGTCTTCGAGAGCTTCGGCGTGAAGGTGATCATCGATCCCAAGAGCCTGAGCTACCTCGACGGCACCGAGTTGGACTTCGTTCGCGAAGGGCTCAACGAGGGCTTCAAGTTCAATAACCCGAACGTGCGCGGCGAATGCGGCTGCGGCGAGAGCTTCAACGTCTGAGGCGTGTGTGGGAACTCCCTGTCATTTCGCCCTGTTCGACCTGAAGCCGGGTTATCGGCTGGATCTCGATCAGCTCGCGACGCGTTACCGCGAGCTGGCGCGTACCGTCCATCCCGACCGTTTCGCCGATGCCTCCGAGCGCGAGCAGCGCCTGGCGCTGGAGCGTGCGGCGCAGCTGAACGACGCTTACCAGACGCTGAAAAGCGCACCGCGGCGGGCGCTGTACCTGCTGGCACTGAAAGGGGGACAGTTGCCCCTCGAGGTAACGGTGCAGGACCCGCAGTTCCTGCTGCAGCAGATGCAGTGGCGCGAGGAGTTGGAAGAGTTGCAGGACAACGCCGACCTGCCCGGTGTCGACGTCTTCAAACGTCGGCTCAAGGTGGCCCAGGCCGAGTTGGATGGCGATTTCGCCGAGTGCTGGGACGATCCCGAGCGCCGCGAGGAAGCCGAGCGCCTGGTGCGCCGCATGCAGTTCATCGACAAGCTGACCCACGAAGTGCGCCAACTGGAAGAGCGCCTCGACGATTAACCCGCGATGCCGACCTGGTTGCCGGTACGCCTGATAAATAGACAAGCATGGCCTTACTGCAGATCGCTGAACCCGGGCAGAGCCCCCAGCCGCACCAGCGCCGTCTGGCGGTGGGTATCGACCTGGGTACCACCAATTCGCTGGTCGCCGCCGTGCGCAGCGGCGTTGCCGAACCCCTGCCGGATGCCGACGGCCAGGTCATCCTGCCGTCCGCTGTGCGCTACCACGCCGATCGTGTCGAGGTCGGCCATGGCGCCAGGCAGGCCGCCGCCAGCGACCCGCTGAACACCATCCTCTCGGTCAAGCGCTTCATGGGGCGTGGCCTGGAGGACGTCAAGCTGCTGGGCGAGCAACTGCCGTATCGCTTCGCCGTTGGCGAGTCCCACATGCCCTTCATCGAGACCGTGCAGGGCGCCAAGAGCCCCGTGGAAGTCTCGGCCGACATCCTCAAGGCCCTGCGTCAGCGTGCCGAAGAAACCCTCGGTGGCGAGCTGGTCGGTGCGGTGATCACGGTGCCGGCCTATTTCGACGAGGCCCAGCGCCAGGCCACCAAGGATGCCGCGCGTCTCGCCGGCCTGAATGTCCTGCGCCTGCTCAACGAGCCCACCGCCGCCGCTGTCGCCTATGGTCTGGACAAGCAGGCCGAGGGTGTGGTCGCCATCTATGACCTGGGTGGCGGTACCTTCGATATTTCCATCCTCCGCCTCACCCGCGGCGTGTTCGAGGTCATGGCCACCGGCGGCGACAGCGCCCTGGGCGGCGACGACTTTGATCACGCCATCGCCGGCTGGATGGTCCAGCAGGCCGGCCTCTCCGCCAATCTCGATCCGGGCGCCCAGCGCAGCCTCTTGCGCGCCGCCTGCGACGCCAAGGAAGCGCTGACTGCAATCGATAGTGTCGAGCTGGCCTATGGCGACTGGCGCGGTGTGCTGACGCGCGAGCAGTTCGACGCGCTGATCGAGCCCATGGTGGCCCGCAGCCTCAAGGCCTGCCGCCGCGCCGTGCGAGACGCCGGCATCGAGCTGGACGAAGTCGAGGCCGTGGTCATGGTGGGCGGTTCGACCCGGGTGCCGCGTGTGCGCGAGGCCGTGGGCGAGATGTTCGGCCGCCAGCCCCTGACCGATATCGACCCTGACCAGGTGGTGGCCATCGGTGCCGCGGTGCAGGCCGATACCCTGGCCGGCAACAAGCGCGGCGAAGAGCTGTTGCTGCTGGACGTGATCCCCCTGTCGCTCGGCCTGGAAACCATGGGCGGGCTGATGGAGAAGGTGATCCCGCGCAACACCACCATTCCGGTGGCCCGTGCCCAGGATTTCACCACCTACAAGGATGGCCAGACGGCCATGATGATCCACGTGCTCCAGGGTGAGCGCGAACTGATCAAGGATTGCCGCTCCCTGGCGCGTTTCGAATTGCGCGGCATTCCGCCCATGGTGGCGGGCTCGGCGAAAATTCGCGTGACCTTCCAGGTGGACGCCGACGGCCTGCTGGGCGTGAGCGCCCGCGAGCTGGGTTCGGGCGTTGAAGCGAGCATCCAGGTCAAGCCGTCCTACGGCCTGACCGATGGCGAGATCTCGCGCATGCTGCGGGACTCCTTCGAGAACGCCGGTGAAGACAAGAACGCCCGCGCCCTGCGTGAGCAGCAGGTCGAGGCGCAGCGCCTGCTGGAAGCCGTGCAGGCGGCGGTGGATGCTGATGGCGACCGTCTGCTGGACGACGCCGAGCGCGCCGCCATCGCCGATAGCATGCAAACCCTTCGCGAACTGGCCGCCGGCAGCGACATCGGCGCCATCGAGATGCAGATCAAGCGCCTGTCCCAGGTGACCGATGCCTTCGCCGCGCGTCGTATGGATGCTGCCGTGAAAGCGGCCCTGTCCGGCCGCCGACTCAACGAAATCGAGGATTGACCCAGAAATGCCGCAGATCATCTTCCTGCCCCATGCCGAGCATTGCCCCGAGGGCGCTGTGGTCGAGGCGCAGCCGGGCGAAAGCATCCTGAAGGCCGCCCTGCGCAACGGCCTCGACATCGAGCACGCCTGTGAAATGTCCTGCGCCTGCACCACCTGCCATGTGGTGGTGCGCGAGGGTCTCGATTCCATGGAGCCTTCCGACGAACTGGAAGACGACATGCTCGACAAGGCCTGGGGCCTGGAGCCTAATTCGCGCCTGTCCTGCCAAGCGATAGTGGCGGACGAGGACCTGGTGGTGGAAATCCCCAAATACACCATCAACCAGGTATCCGAAGGGCACTGAGGAGCGCGATATGAGCCTGAAATGGACCGATGTGCTGGAAATCGCCATTCAGCTGGCTGAAGCCAAACCTGAAATCGATCCGCGCTACGTTAATTTCGTCGACCTGCACAACTGGGTCTTGGCCCTGCCGGAGTTTTCCGACGACCCGAAGCGCGGTGGCGAGAAGGTCCTGGAGGCCATCCAGGCCGCCTGGATCGAAGAAGCCGACTGACCGGCTTCTCACCCTGGGCCCCGGCCCTACGCATTTCCCCCTAACCCGCGTATAATTCGCGGGTTTAATTTTTCGCTTTAATCCTTGTTTCTGGAGTTTTCCATGGCTGTCGAACGTACTCTCTCCATCATCAAGCCGGACGCTGTTGCCAAGAACGTGGTCGGTGAGATCGTCACCCGCTTCGAAAAAGCCGGCCTGCGCGTCGTTGCCGCCAAGATGGTTCAACTGTCCGAGCGCGAAGCCGGTGGTTTCTACGCCGAGCACAAAGAGCGCGGTTTCTTCAAGGATCTGGTTGCCTTCATGACTTCCGGCCCGGTTGTCGTACAGGTCCTGGAAGGCGAGAACGCCATCGCCAAGAACCGTGAGCTGATGGGCGCTACCGATCCGAAGAAAGCCGACGCCGGCACCATTCGCGCCGATTTCGCCGTTTCCATCGACGAAAACGCCGTACACGGTTCGGATTCCGAGGCTTCCGCTGCTCGCGAAATCGCCTACTTCTTCGCCTCCACCGAGGTGTGCGCTCGCACTCGCTGATAGCGAAGGCGCGAGGGGTGAAGCCATGACTGAATCGACCGGTAAAGTGAATCTGCTGGGTCTGACCCAGCAACAACTGGAAAGCTTCTTCGAGTCCATCGGGGAGAAACGCTTCCGCGCCGGTCAGGTGATGAAATGGATTCACCACTTTGGCGTCGATGACTTCGACGCCATGAGCAATATCGGCAAGGCCTTGCGCGAGAAGCTCAAGGCCTGCGCCGAGATTCGCGGCCCGGAAGTGGTCAGCCAGGACATTTCCAGCGATGGCACCCGCAAGTGGGTGGTCCGCGTCGCCTCCGGCAGCTGCGTCGAAACCGTGTACATCCCGCAAGGCGGTCGTGGCACGCTCTGTGTCTCGTCCCAGGCCGGCTGCGCGCTGGACTGCAGTTTCTGTTCCACCGGCAAGCAAGGTTTCAACAGCGACCTCACCGCCGCCGAAGTGATCGGCCAGGTGTGGATCGCCAACAAGTCCTTCGGGACCGTTCCAGCGAAGATCGACCGTGCCGTCACCAACGTGGTGATGATGGGCATGGGCGAGCCGCTGCTGAATTTCGACAACGTGGTCGCCGCCATGAACATCATGATGGACGACCTCGGTTACGGCATTTCCAAGCGCAAGGTGACCCTCTCCACCTCCGGCGTGGCGCCCATGATCGACAAGCTGGGCGAGGTCATCGACGTCTCCCTGGCGCTGTCGCTGCACGCGCCGAACGACCCGTTGCGCAACCAGCTGGTGCCGATCAACAAGAAGTACCCCCTGGCCGTGGTGCTGGATGCCTGCCGCCGCTACATCTCCCGTCTGGGCGAGAAGCGTGTGCTGACCATCGAGTACACCCTGCTCAAGGATGTCAACGACCAGCCCGAACATGCGTCTGAGATGATCGAGCTGCTCAAGGACTTCCCCTGCAAGATCAACCTGATTCCGTTCAACCCCTTCCCGCACTCCGGCTACGAGCGGCCGAGCAACAATGCCATCCGCCGTTTCCAGGACCTGTTGCACAAGGCCGGGCACAATGTCACCGTCCGCACCACTCGCGGCGACGACATCGATGCCGCCTGCGGCCAGCTGGTCGGACAGGTCATGGACCGTACCCGCCGCAGCGAGCGCTACATCGCCGTGCGCCAGCTGAACGCCGAGGCGGAGGCGTCCCGCGACGCCACGAACCGGAACTAGAGAAGGACCACCCATGACCCTGCGCGCTGCGCTGCTCCTCGTTTCCACCGCATTGCTCGCGGCCTGCGTGTCGACCGGTCAGGTCGACCCGATGAAGACCGACCAAGGCCGCGACGCAGCGCGCGACGCCTATATCGAACTGGGCATCGGCTACCTGAAGCAGGGCGCCACCGAGCGCGCCAAGGTGCCGCTCAAGAAGGCCCTGGAGCTCGATCCGTCCAACGCCGATGCCAACGCGGCCCTGGCCCTGGTGTTCCAGACCGAAATGGAGCCGGAGCTGGCCGACCAGCACTACCGCAAGGCCCTGTCCGCCCGCAACGATTCGCGCATCTTCAACAACTACGGCAGCTTCCTGTTCGAACAGGGGCGCTACAAGGAAGCCTACGAGCGCTTCCAGCAGGCCGCCGAGGACAACCTCTATCCCGAGCGTTCCCGGGTCTTCGAGAACCTGGGCCTGACCGCCCTGAAGCTGAACGATCCGGCCCTGGCCAAGCAGCATTTCGACAAGTCGCTGCGACTCGATCGCCGGCAGCCGCGGGCGCTGCTGGAGATGGCCCAGCTGTCCTTCGATGAGCGGCAGTACGTGCCGGCTCGCGACTACTACGAACGTTTCACCCAGATCGCCCCGCAGAACGCCCGCAGCCTGCTGCTCGGTTCGCGCCTGGCGAGCGTATTCGAAGACCGCGACCAGGCCGCCAGCCTGGGTCTGCAACTCAAACGCCTCTATCCCGGCACGCCGGAATATCAGCAATACCTGTCGGAGCAATGATGAAAGCGTCGCATCCAGAAGCTGTAGCGGCGACTCGCGCCAACCCGGGTGAAACCCTGCGTCGGGCCCGTGAGAGCAAGGATCTGAGCCTGGGCGAAGTCGCCCGTCACCTCAACCTGACCGAGCAGGCGCTGCGCCAGCTCGAAGCCGGCGACTTCGACCAGCTGCCGGGGCATACCTTTGCCCGCGGGTACGTCCGCGCCTATGCCAAGCTGATGGGCATGGACCAGGCCGCCCTGGTCAATGAGTTCGACCATTACACCGGCACCGATGCCAAGGGCAGCAGCGTGCACAGCCTGGGCCGCATCGAAGAACCGGTGCGCCTGTCCCAGAGCGTGCTGCGTATCGTCAGCTTCGTCATTCTGGTCGCCCTCGGCGGCATCGGCTTCTACTGGTGGCAGGAGCATTCGCAGCGCAACGCGGATGGCGCCGCCAACGTCGATCTGGAACACGTGGAGGTGGAGAGCGCCGATGGCACTACCCAGATCCACCCGCTCGACGAGCCGGAAGACCAGGCCGTAGCCGAGTCTCAGGAAGGCCAGGCGCCGACCCCGGCCGAGGTCTCCCCGGAGATGGCCGCGCAGCCTGAGCCGCAACCCGTCGAGACCGCTCCGGCGGTTCCGGCCGGTGAAACCGCGCCCATCGCGCCTGCCGCATCGGCCGAGGCTCCGGCCGTGGCTGCCGTGCCGAGCACCGCACCGGCTCAACCCGCTGCACCTGCGTCCGCTGCGCCCACGGCTCCGGCAGTGGCACCGACCGTTCCCGCCACTCCGGCTGTCGCCGCTACACCCGCTACACCCGCCGTAACGCCGGCCCCCGCCGTTGAAAGCCCGGCACCGGCTCCGGTGGTTGCCCAGCAGGGGCAGGGCGTGGTGCGCATCCAGTTCACCGCCAATTGCTGGACCCAGGTTACCGATGCCAACGGCAAGGTGCTGGTCAGCGCCCTCAAGCGCACCGGCGACAAGCTGGAACTGGCCGGCAAGGCCCCGCTGGAAGTACGCCTGGGCTTCGCCCGCGGCGCGCAGCTCAGCTACAACGGCCAGTCGGTCGATGTGGCGCCTTATGTCCGTGGCGAAACCGCACGCCTGAAGTTGGGGCAATAAGCCATGCATTGCGAATCCCCGATCAAACGCCGCCATTCGCGGAAAATCTGGGTCGGCTCGGTGCCGGTGGGCGGTGATGCGCCCATCGCCGTGCAGAGCATGACCAACACCGACACCTGCGACGTCGCTGCCACCGTTGGCCAGATCCAGCGCCTGGTAGATGCCGGCGTCGATATCGTCCGTATCTCCGTGCCCGACATGGACGCCGCCGAGGCGTTCGGCCGGATCAAGCAGCAGGTCCAGGTGCCGCTGGTGGCGGACATCCACTTCGACTACAAGATCGCCCTGCGCGTCGCCGAGCTGGGCGTCGACTGCCTGCGCATCAACCCGGGCAACATCGGCCGCGAAGATCGCGTCAGGGCCGTGGTGGATGCGGCCCGTGACAAGGGCATCCCGATCCGCATCGGCGTCAACGCCGGTTCCCTGGAGAAGGACCTGCAGAAGAAGTATGGCGAGCCGACTCCGCAGGCCCTGGTCGAATCCGCCCTGCGCCATGTCGAGCACCTCGATCGCCTGGATTTCCAGGACTTCAAGGTCAGCGTCAAGGCCTCCGACGTGTTCATGGCCGTCGAAGCCTACCGCCTGCTGGCCAAGCAGATCGTGCAGCCGCTGCACCTGGGCATCACCGAAGCCGGTGGCCTGCGTTCGGGGACGGTGAAATCCGCCGTCGGCCTCGGTATGCTGCTGGCCGAAGGCATTGGCGATACCATCCGTATCTCGCTGGCGGCCGACCCCGTCGAGGAAGTGAAAGTCGGCTACGACATCCTCAAGTCGCTGCACCTGCGCTCGCGTGGCATCAACTTCATCGCCTGCCCGAGCTGCTCGCGGCAGAACTTCGATGTGGTCAAGACCATGAACGAGCTGGAAGGCCGCCTCGAGGACCTGCTGGTGCCGCTGGATGTGGCCGTGATCGGCTGCGTGGTCAACGGACCGGGCGAAGCCAAGGAAGCCCATATCGGACTGACCGGTGGCAGCCCCAACAACCTGGTCTACATCGACGGCAAGCCCGCGCAGAAGCTGAACAACGACAACCTGGTGGATGAGCTGGAACGGCTCATTCGCGAAAAGGCGGCCGAGAAGGCCGAAGCTGACGCGGCCGTGATCGCCCGTAGCTGAATTAAGGAACCTTCGTGAGCAAGACCCTGCAAGCCATTCGTGGCATGAACGACATCCTGCCGGAGCAGACGCCTACCTGGCGCTACCTGGAGAACACCCTGGCCGTGCTGCTGGATGGCTACGGCTACCAGGAAATCCGCCTGCCGATCCTCGAGTTCACCGAGCTCTTCGCCCGCGGCATCGGCGAAGGCACCGACGTGGTCGACAAGGAGATGTACACCTTCCTCGACCGCAACGAAGAATCCCTGACCCTGCGTCCGGAAGGTACCGCGAGCTGCGTGCGCGCCATGCTCGAGCATGGCCTGATCGGCGGTGGCCAGGTGCAGAAGCTCTGGTATGCCGGCCCGATGTTCCGCTACGAGAAGCCGCAGAAGGGCCGCTACCGCCAGTTCCACCAGATCGGTGTGGAAGTCTTCAACCTGCCGGGGCCGGACATCGACGCCGAGCTGATCGTGCTCACCTGGCGCCTGTGGCAGAAACTCGGCCTGGCCGATTCCGTCACCCTGCAGTTGAACAGCCTGGGCTCCAGCGAAGCCCGCGCCCGCTATCGCGACGCCCTGGTGGCGTACCTGCAGGAGCGTTACGACCTGCTCGACGAAGACAGCCAGCGCCGCCTGACCACCAACCCGCTGCGCATCCTCGACAGCAAGAACGGTGGCACCCAGGCCCTGCTGGTGGATGCGCCGACCCTGCACGACTACCTCGACGACGAGTCCCGCGCCCACTTCGAAGGGCTCAAGGCGCGCCTGGATGCCGTCGGCATCCGCTACGAGATCAACCCGAAGCTGGTGCGCGGCCTGGACTACTATGGCCGCACCGTATTCGAGTGGATCACCGACAAGCTCGGTGCCCAGGGCACCGTCTGCGCCGGTGGCCGCTATGACGGCCTGGTCAGCCAGTTCGGCGGCAAGCCGACCCCGGGTGTGGGTTTCGCCATGGGTGTCGAGCGCCTGGTGCTGCTGCTGGAAACCCTCGGCCTGGTGCCGGAAGAACTGAATACCCCTGCAGACCTTTATATCTGCGCCTTCGGCGAGCCTGCCGAACTGGCCGCCCTGGGCCTGGCCGAGCGCCTGCGCGACGCCTTGCCGGGGCTGCGTCTGCTGGTCAACGCCGGCAGTGGCAGTTTCAAGAGCCAGTTCAAGAAGGCCGACAAGAGCGGTGCCCGTTACGCACTGATCCTGGGGGACGACGAACTGGCCAAGCGCGTGGTAGGTTTCAAGCCGCTTCGCGACGACAGCGAACAACAAAGCGTTGCCTGGGATGCTCTCGCCGAGCATCTCGCTACCTGCCTGGCGCGGGTTTGAGCATTCAAAGATCAGGAGTACGGGGTTAAGCATGCAGACTGAAGAAGAACAGATTGCGCAGTTCAAGGACTGGTGGCAGCGCAACGGCAAACCCATGCTCACGGGTGGCGCGCTCGCGCTGGCGGTGGTTTTCGGCTGGCAGGCCTGGCAGAAGTACCAGGGCAACCAGGCCCAGGGCGCTTCCATCGTCTACCAGCAACTGCTGGAAACCGCGCTCAACCCCAGCGATACCCCCGACTCCGCCAAGGTGGCCGAACTGGCCGGCAAGCTGAAGAGCGATTTCGGCGGCACCCATTACGCCCAGTACGGCAGCCTGTTCGTGGCCAAGGTCGCGGTCGAGGCCGGCAAGCTGGATGATGCCGCCGCCGAACTCAAGGCCGTGCTGGACAAGCCCGCCGACGCCACCCTGGGCGAACTGGCCCGCCAGCGTCTGGCTCGTGTGCTGGCTGCCCAGGGCAAGGCCGAGGACGCCCTCAAGCTGCTCGAAGGCGATGCCGACAAGGCCTTCCTCGCCAGCCGCGAAGAACTCAAGGGCGACCTGCTGGCCCAACTGGGTCGTAGCGACGAAGCGCATGCCGCCTACCAGAAGGCCAAGGCCGCGCTGCCCGAAGACGCCGCCGTGGGCGGCCTGCAGATGAAGCTCGACGACCTGGCAAAAGGGGATGCGTGACGTGATGCGCTGGAAGAATGCCGCAGTGCTGGCCCTCGCCGTCCTGGCCGTGGGCTGCAGCAGCAACAGCAAGAAGGAACTGCCGCCGGCCGAACTGCCCGACATCACTGAAGAAGTGACGCTGGACAAGGGCTGGAGCCGCTCGGTCGGCGACGGCCAGGGCGAGACCTACAACCTGCTGGTGCCCGCCGTCGACGGCGACACCATCTATGCCGCCGACGTCAACGGCGAGGTCATGGCGATCAACCGCTTCAATGGCGACGTGATCTGGGAGCAGGATCTCGAGCTGCAGGTCTCCGGTGCCGTGGGCGTGGGCTATGGCCTGGTCATGCTGGGTACCCTGAAGGGCGAGATCGTCGCCCTGGACGCCAGCAACGGTGAAGAGAAGTGGCGTGCCCGCGTCAACGGCGAGGTTCTGGCCCCGCCGGCCAGCAATGGCGACGTGGTCGTGGTGCAGACCCAGAACGACACCCTGTTCGGCTTCGACGCCGCCACCGGCAGCCAGCGCTGGATCTACGAGAACACTCCGGCCGTGCTGACCCTGCGTGGCACCGGCGCGCCGATCGTGACCAACAACCTGGCCGTGGCCGGCCTTTCCACCGGCAAGGTGCTCGCCCTGGACATCCAGCGCGGCATCCCGGTGTGGGAACAGCGCGTGGCCGTGCCCCAGGGCCGCTCCGAACTGGACCGCGTGGTGGATATCGACGGCGGCCTGCTGCTGTCCGGCGGCAACGTCTACGTGGCCACCTACCAGGGTCGCGTCGCCGCTCTGGACCTGGAAAGCGGCCGTGTGCTCTGGCAGCGCGAGGCGTCCAGCTACGCCGGCCTGGCCCAGGGCTTCGGCAACGTCTACGTGAGCCTGGCCAACGGCACCGTGGAAGGCGTGGACGAGCGCTCGGCCTCCGCCCTGTGGAGCAACGACGCCCTGGCCCGCCGCCAGTTGTCCGCGCCGGAAGTCTTCTCCAGCTATGTGGCCGTGGGCGACTTCGAGGGTTACCTGCACCTGCTGAGCCAGGTGGATGGCCACTTCGTCGGCCGCACCAAGATCGACGGCGACGGCCTGCGGGCCCGTCCGCTGGTGGTCGGCGAATGGATGTATGCCTATGGCAACGGCGGCAAGCTGGTCGGCCTGACCATCCGCTAAGCTGAAGCCAGATGTTTGGCCGCTGCCGTCGAGACGGCAGCGGCCTTTGTGTTTTTTGAAATAACCAGTGGAGAGCCTCATGGTTCCCGTAATCGCCCTGGTGGGTCGGCCCAACGTCGGCAAGTCCACCCTGTTCAACCGCCTGACCAAGACCCGCAACGCGATAGTCGCCGAATACGCCGGTCTGACCCGTGACCGCCAGTACGGCGAGGCGAAATGGCAGGGCCGCACCTACATCGTCATCGACACCGGCGGTATCTCCGGCGACGAGGAAGGCATCGACGCGAAAATGGCCGAGCAGTCCCTGCAAGCCATCGAGGAAGCCGATGCGGTGCTGTTCATGGTCGATTCCCGCGCCGGCATGACCGCCGCCGACCAGATGATCGCCGAGCACCTGCGCAAGCGGAACAAGCGCAGCTTCCTGGTGGCGAACAAGGTCGACACCGTCGACCCGGACATCGCCCGTGCCGAGTTCAGCCCCCTGGGCCTGGGCGACGCGCTGCCGATCGCAGCTGCCCACGGCCGTGGCATCAGCCAGATGCTGCAGGAAGCGCTGGGCGTGTTTCCCCGCGACCAGGATGCCGACGAACTCGAAGCCTCCGAGACCGAGGAAGTCGCCGAAGGCGCCGAGCCGAGCCGCATCCCCGGCCCGAGCGAGAAGGATGGCATCAAGATCGCCATCATCGGCCGCCCCAACGTGGGCAAGTCGACCCTGGTCAACCGCATGCTCGGCGAAGAGCGCGTGGTGGTGTACGACCAGCCGGGCACCACCCGCGACAGTATCTACATCCCGTTCGAGCGCGATGACGAGAAGTACACCTTCATCGACACCGCGGGCGTGCGCAAGCGCGGCAAGATCCACGAGGAAGTCGAGAAGTTCTCGGTGGTGAAGACGCTGCAGGCGATCAAGGACGCCAACGTGGTGATCTTCGTCATGGACGCCCGCGAAGGCGTGGTGGACCACGACCTGAACCTGCTGGGCTTCGCCCTGGAAGCCGGCCGCGCCATCGTCATCGCCCTGAACAAGTGGGATGGCATGGAGCCGGGTGAGCGCGCCTACGTGAAGACCGAGCTGGAGCGCCGGCTGTTCTTCGTCGACTTCGCCGACATCCACTTCATCTCCGCCCTGCACGGCACCGGCGTGGGCCACCTGTACAAGTCGGTGCAGGCCGCGTTCAAGTCGGCGGTAACCCGCTGGCCGACCAGCCGCCTGACGCAGATCCTCGAAGATGCCGTGAGCGAGCACCAGCCGCCGCTGGTCAACGGCCGCCGCATCAAGCTGCGCTATGCCCACCTGGGTGGTGCCAACCCGCCGCTGATCGTGATCCACGGCAACCAGGTGGAGTCGGTGCCCAAGTCCTACTCGCGCTACCTGGAAAACACCTACCGCCGCGTGCTCAAGCTGGTCGGTACGCCGATCCGCATCGAGTACAAGGGCGGCGAGAACCCCTTCGAGGGCAAGAAGAACACCCTGACCGAGCGCCAGGTGAACAAGAAGCGCCGGCTCATGTCGCACCACAAGAAGGCCGAGAAGAAGCGCCGCGACAAGAAGCGCTGATACCGGCTGGAGTGGAGGAGGGCGCCTGCGGGCGCCTTTTTCGTTCCCAAGGCCTCACTTTGGGCGGAATTCATTCGTTCGTAGGAGCGAGCTCTGCTCGCGAATTGGGCAGGCACAACGTTTCGCGAGCAGAGCTCGCTCCTACAGGGGCATTCCTGTGGTCGCGAAATCCCCCAGGCCTTAAGCTATGCCCCACTTCCCAGTCGCCAGCAGCCTGATGAAATGATCGCCAGCAAGTTGCCCAATGTCGGCACCACCATCTTCACCCGCATGTCCCAGCTCGCCGCGGAAACCGGCGCCATCAACCTGTCCCAGGGCTTCCCGGACTTCTCCGCCCCCGCCGCGCTCTGCGATGCGGTGGGCCGGCACATCGCCGCCGGGCACAACCAGTACGCCCCCATGACCGGCCTGCCCGCCCTGCGCGAGCAGGTGGCGGCCAAGGTCGCGGCCTTCTACGGCCGCCCAGTCAGCGCCGATGCCGAGGTGACCATCACCCCCGGTGCCACCGAAGCCATCTTCTGTGCCATCCAGGCCGTGGTGCGTACCGGCGACGAGGTGATCGTCCTCGATCCCTGCTACGACAGCTACGAGCCGTCGGTGGAACTGGCCGGTGGCCGTTGCGTGCACGTGCCGCTGTCGCTGCCGGGCTTCTCCATCGACTGGCAACGCATGCGTGACGCGCTCAGTCCGCGTACCCGCATGATCATCCTCAACAGCCCGCACAACCCCAGCGGTGCCCTGATTTCCCGCGCCGAGCTGGACCAACTGGCCGAGCTGATCCGCGACCGCGACATCTACCTGGTGTCGGACGAGGTCTACGAACACCTGGTGTTCGATGGTGTCGGCCACGTCAGCGTGCTGGCCCACGATGAACTGTATGCCCGTGCCTTCGTGGTCAGCTCCTTCGGCAAGACCTACCACGTCACCGGCTGGAAGACCGGTTACGTGGTGGCGCCGCCGGCGTTGTCCGCCGAGCTGCGCAAGGTCCACCAGTACGTCAACTTCTGCGGTGTCACACCGCTGCAATGGGCGCTGGCCGACTTCATGGCTGCGCACCCCGAGCACCTCGCCGAACTGCCGGGCTTCTACCAGGCCAAGCGCGACCTGTTCTGCAACCTGCTGGCCGGCTCGCGCTTCAGCTTCACCCGCGCGCCGGGCACCTACTTCCAACTGGTCGACTACAGCGCCATCCGTGGCGACCTGGACGACGTGGCCATGGCCGAATGGCTGACTCGCGAACATGGTGTGGCGGCCATCCCCGTTTCGGTGTTCTACCAGCAGGCACCGAAGGACTTGCGCCTGGTGCGCTTCTGCTTCGCCAAACGGGAGGAGACGCTGCGTCAGGCAGCGGAGAAACTATGCGCGATCTGACCCTGCTGCCCGATCTCGAACTGGCCCTGGTGCAGACCACCCTGGCCTGGCACGACTGCGCCGCCAACCATGCCCACTTCGAAACCTTGCTGGAACAGGCGAAGGGCGCCGACCTGATCGTCCTGCCGGAGATGTTCACTACCGGCTTCTCCATGGACTCGGAGGCGCTCGCCGAGCCCGAGCGGGGCCCGACCCACGCCTGGTTGCGCGAGCAGGCCAGGCACCTGGACGCGGTGATCACCGGCAGCCTGATCATCCAGGCGGCTGACGGCAGCCACCGCAACCGCCTGCTCTGGGCGCGCCCGGACGGCGAAGTGCTGCACTACGACAAGCGGCACCTGTTCCGCATGGCGGGCGAGCACAAGCACTACACGCCGGGCGAGACCCAGGCGCTGTTCGAGCTCAAGGGCTGGCGGGTGCGCCCGCTGATCTGCTACGACCTGCGCTTCCCGGTGTGGAGCCGTGATCCCCATGACACCGACCTGCTGCTCTACACCGCCAACTGGCCGGCTGCCCGCCGCCATCACTGGAACCGCCTGCTGCCGGCACGGGCCATCGAGAACCTCTGCTATGTCGCAGCGGTGAACCGGGTGGGCGCGGACGGCAAGGGCCACGGCTACAGCGGTGACAGCCAGGTGCTGGATTTCCAGGGCGAAAGCCTGCTGGATGCAGGCGACGCCGACGGCGTCTTCCGCGTGAGCCTGCCCGCCGCGCCACTGGCCGCCTACCGTGAACGCTTCCCTGCGATGCGCGATGCGGACGGCTTCGACCTGCACCTCTGAGTCAGGGCTGGAACCATGAGCGAACACAAGACGCTACCGGCTGCGGGCAACCTGCTCGTGGCAGGGGACAAGGTCTACAACACGCCGGTGGAGGTCACCCTGGCGGTGATCGGCGGCAAGTGGAAGTCCTTGCTGGTCTACCACCTGATACCGCAAGCCCGGCGCTTTTCCGAGCTCAAGCGCCTGGTGCCGGGCATTACCGAGAAGATGCTGACCCAGCAACTGCGCGAGCTGGAGCGCGACGGCATCGTCTCGCGCACCGTATTCGCCGAGGTGCCGCCGCGGGTGGAATACCGCCTGACCGAGCACGGCTTCAGCCTCAAGCCGGTGCTCGACTCCATGTGCGCCTGGGGCAAGTGCCACTGGCATAAACAGGGGTAGCGGGAGTGGTGCGCACGGCGCACCCTACCGGCGCGGCTTCTGCGTAGGGTGCGCTGTGCGCACCAGCGATTCTCCCCCACAAACGAGAACCCCGCCGGATGGCGGGGTTCTTCATTGCGGCGTCAGCTTCAGGCCGCTTCGGCCTCGGCCTGGCTCAGGGCGCGGTTGAGGGCGCTGAACAGGGCACGGAAGCTGGCGGTGGTCAGGTTCTCGTCGATGCCGATACCGTGCAGGGCACGGCCGCCATTGACGCGCAGCTCGATGTAGGCCGCAGCCTTGGCATTGGTACCGGCGCCGATGGCGTGCTCGGAGTAGTCCATGATCTCCACCTTCACCGGCAGGCTGGCCACCACGGCTTCCAACGGCCCCTTGCCCATGCCGCGCAGGTGCTGGGTCTCGCCCTTGACCTGGACTTCGATATCCACCGCGCTGGTGCCGTTCTCTTCCTGCAGGCGATGACCCTTCAGGGTGTAGGGGGAGGAGGCCTGCAGGTACTCGCTGTCCAGCAGTTTGTAGATCTGCTCTGCGGTCATCTCCAGGCCCAGGCGGTCGGTTTCCTTCTGCACCACCTGGCTGAACTCGATCTGCATGCGGCGCGGCAGGCTGATGCCGTATTCCTGCTCGAGCAGGTAGGTGATGCCGCCTTTGCCCGACTGGCTGTTGACGCGGATCACCGCCTCGTAGCTGCGGCCGATGTCGGCCGGGTCGATCGGCAGGTAGGGCACTTCCCAGAGGGCACCTTCTTCCTGCTGGGTGAAGCCCTTGCGGATGGCGTCCTGGTGGGAGCCGGAGAAGGCGGTGTGGACCAGGTCGCCGACATAGGGATGGCGCGGGTGCACCGGCAGCTGGTTGCACTCCTCGACCACCTTGCGCACGGCGTCGATGTCGGAGAAGTCCAGTTCGGGGTGCAGGCCCTGGGTGTACATGTTCAGTGCCAGGGTCACCAGGTCGACGTTGCCGGTGCGCTCGCCGTTGCCGAACAGGCAGCCTTCGACGCGGTCGGCACCGGCCATCAGGCCCAGCTCGGTGGCCGCGACGCCGGTGCCACGGTCGTTATGGGTGTGCAGGCTGATGATCACCGAGTCGCGGCGGCTGACGTGGCGGCCGAACCATTCGATCTGGTCGGCGTACACGTTCGGCGTGGCGCATTCCACGGTAGCCGGCAGGTTGAGGATGATCTTCTTCTCGGGAGTCGGCTGCCAGACGTCGATCACCGCGTCGCAGACCTGCACGGCGAAATCCAGCTCGGTGGAGCTGAAGATTTCCGGCGAGTACTGGAAGGTCCAGTCGGTTCCCGGCTGCTTGGCGGCCAGCTCCTTGATCAGCCTGGCGGCGTTGGTGGCGATGTCGATCACGCCCTGCTTGTCCTGGTTGAAGACGATGCGGCGGAAGGACGGCGCGGTGGCGTTATAGACGTGGACGATGGCCTTCTTTGCGCCTTTCAGGGATTCGAAGGTACGGGTGATCAGATCCTCGCGGGCCTGGGTCAGCACCTGGATGGTCACGTCATCCGGGATATGGCCGCCTTCGATCAGCTCGCGGACGAAATTGAAGTCGGTGTCGGAGGCCGACGGGAAAGCCACCTCGATTTCCTTCAGGCCCACCTTCACCAGGGTCTTGAAGAAACGCATCTTCTTCTGCGCATCCATCGGCTCGATCAGCGACTGGTTGCCGTCACGCAGGTCGGAGCTGCACCAGATCGGCACTTCGGTGATGGTCTTCGACGGCCAGG
>RCUT01000527.1_pt1 | contig 19767 bp, 17 predicted proteins | sample 2166171 | NCBI WGS metagenome assembly RCUT01 (sample SAMN09932757, study PRJNA488358) | compost metagenome | isolation source: compost soil in 4-hydroxybenzoic | place: Germany: Experimental Botanical Garden
CGACACCAATGTTCTTGTTCTCAATCTCAAGGATCGGACCTTGTTCGATATGCAACTCGAACATCGAATGGATTTTGCGCTTGCCGACCGGCTCATCGCCCTTCCAGCCAATACGCTCCAGCTCATCGATAAATTTCTTGCCTTTGGCGTCCGTGCGTTCATAGGCCCAATCCTGCTCATGCACACCGGCGAAAACGCCGGAAGCGAGCATTGCAGGCGCAAAACGCGTGCCTTCTTCATTGGTCCAGTTGACCACGACGATAGGGCGCTTTGTCTTGATATTGGTGTCATTCAATGTGCGCATGACTTCAAGTCCGCCAAGCACACCGAGTACGCCGTCATATTTGCCGCCTGTCGGCTGCGTGTCGAGATGGCTGCCCATATAGACCGGATCAGCATCCGCATCTTCGCCGGGGCGAAGGAAGAACATATTGCCCATCGTGTCGACGGTCATCGACAATCCGGCTTTTTCACACCACGACTGGAAAAGCTGGCGGCCTTCGCTGTCTTCATCGGTCAGCGTCTGGCGGTTGTTGCCACCACGAATACCCGGGCCAATTTTGGCCATATCCATCAAGCTGTCCCACAGGCGATCGCCATCGACCTTGAGATTGCTGAAACTGGGATTGTTGCTGAGCACCATACGCTCTGCCTCCACATTTCAAGCATGCATCAACGGTGGCATTGCTGCCAGCGCTTCGCATGTTATGTTGTTCCCGCGACCCGGCTCTTTGGCCTCAATCTTCTTGCAGTATTTGCAAAAACTTGACTAGTTGGTCAAAATGCAGGCTAGAAGAGCGTTCGACAGCGGTCAAGCGGTTTTAAGAAATTTTGCTTCGTCAGAAGGTGTTAAATGGTCACAGATGCGACAGCTCCCGCCGAAGCAGGTGCGAACGAGAAGACGGAAGGTGCGACGCGCATTCAGGCGATCAACCGCAGGCTTATTCTGGACGCCGCCTTGGATGTTTTTTCCGCCTATGGCTTTCGCGGCTCAACAGTTGATCAGATCGCCGAAAAGGCAGGTATGTCGAAGCCAAACCTGCTTTATTATTTTCCGCGCAAGCAGAATATCTATGTGACGGTTCTTGAAGAAACGCTCACCGAATGGCTTGGCCCATTTGAGAGCATCGACCCGCAAGGCGATCCGCTTGAGGAGCTTCGCAATTATATCGCGCAGAAGCTTGAGCTTTCAGCAAAACGTCCGGAAGCATCCCGCCTGTTCGCCAATGAAATCCTGCATGGCGCACCGGCAATTACTGATTTTCTGAAAGGCCATCTGAAAGATCTGGTTGATGAAAAGGCGCGTGTCATTCATCGCTGGATCGAGGAAAAGCGCATTGCGCCGATTGATCCCTATCACCTGATTTTTACGATCTGGGCGGTAACGCAGCATTATTCCGACTTCTCGGTTCAGGTCGCAGCCATACTTGGCAAGCGCACGGAAGAACCAGATTTTTATGAGCAGACGGCGCGCTCCATTGCTGCAGTCATTCTTGACGGTGTGCGTGTTCGCGACGATGTTTCGTCATCATGAAAACGATTCTTATTGCAGCAGCCATTGTCCGCGATGAAGCGGGCCGTTTCCTCCTCGTGCGCAAGCGCGGCAGCGAGATTTTCTTCCAACCCGGTGGCAAGATTGATGCGGGCGAGCAGCCTCAAATAGCACTCATCCGCGAGATAGAGGAAGAGCTTGGCATTTGCATTGACGAGAGCCAGTTGCGCTTTGCTGCAAAAATGTCAGCGCCTGCCGCCAACGAACTTGATTCCACAGTTGAAGCAGAGCTGTTTCATCTCACCCTGAAAGAAGGGCAGATTCCTGCCGCTTCCAGTGAGATTGAAGAACTGATCTGGCTCAAGGCTGGGGATCAAAGCCGCCCCGTTGCTCTGCTTTCGCAGAGCATTCAGGCGCGGTTTTCGGATGCAGTTTAAGCGCTATCGACGCGATTTCCCTCGCCATCGAACAGATGGAGATGCTGTGCCGGGAAGCTCACTTGAACAGAACCCTGCGCATGAAGCGCATCGCGATCCAGCGTGAAAATCTTGAACGGCAATCCGTGCAGGCTGAGATGCAGAATAATGCCGAAGCCGGTCGGCTCGACCAGATCAACAGCAGCTGTCAGGTCTGCTGAATTCTCGATATGTACATGCTCGGGACGAATGCCTAGCGTGGCGTTCGCGCCATCCTTGAGTTTTACCGGCTGCGGCAGCGCGATGAGCGTGCCGTCCTTGAGTTTCAGACGCGGACCACCATCCTGTTCAAGATAGGATACGTCGAGAAAATTCATGGCGGGTGAACCGATGAAACCTGCCACGAAGAGATTGGCCGGGCGGTCATAAAGCTCCAGTGGAGAGCCGACCTGTTGCACCACACCACCATGCATGGCGACGATACGGTCGGCCAGAGTCATGGCTTCGATCTGGTCATGTGTCACATAGATGGATGTGGCTTTCAGCTCACCGTGCAGTTTCTTGATTTCGGCACGCATCTGCTCGCGTAGGCGGGCATCGAGGTTGGAAAGCGGCTCGTCAAAGAGGAAGGCCTTGGGCTGACGCACAATGGCGCGGCCCATAGCTACACGCTGACGCTGACCACCGGAAAGCGCTTTCGGACGACGTTCCAGCAAAGGTTCGAGGCCGAGCTTTGTGGCGGTTGATTTGATGGCACTTGCGATCTTTTCTTTCGGCGTTTTGCGCAGCCGCATACTGTAGCTCATATTGTCGGCGACACTCATATGTGGATAGAGCGCATAGGACTGAAACACCATCGCAATATCGCGGTCTTTGGGTGCCAGTTCATTGACGCGCTTGCCACTGATCTGCACCTGGCCGGCAGTGATGTCTTCAAGGCCAGCAATCATGCGCAGCAATGTGGATTTGCCACAGCCTGACGGGCCGACCAGCACAATGAATTCGCCATCTTTGATCTCAAGATCAACGCCGTGCAGAACAGCATGTTCGCCATAGCTTTTGCGGACTGACTGAATATCGATGGAAGCCATAGGGGAAAATCCTCTCAGAGCATTTCTTGTTTAAGATGGAACGTATGAAATGCTCTATCTATTTGTTTTAACGCATGTCTTTATCCCAAAAACCGGTTCCCACTTTTGGGAGACATGCTCTAGCCTTTGACCGCGCCAGCCGTGAGGCCCTGCACGAGATATCGTTGAATGAGGAAGAAGAAGAGACAGGCCGGGATCAGCGCGAGCACACCCGCTGCCATCATCTGTCCGAAATCGACCGAGAATTTTGAGACGAAGCTCAAAAGCCCGACTGGGAACGTGGCTGAATCATTGCCGGAAATCAGCATCAGCGCGAACAGAAGCTCGCTCCACGCTGCGGTGAAAACAAAGCCGAGCGTTGCTGCAATACCGGGTAGAGTTAGCGGCAGAATGATCTGGCGGAAAGCCATGAACTGCGTTGCGCCGTCGATCTTGGCGGCTTCTTCGAGGTCCTTCGGAATGCCGTCGAAGAACGACTGCATCAGGAAGGTGGCAAAAGGCACATTGAATGCCGAATAGACGATGATAAGGCCGATCAGGCTATTGGTGAGACCGAGCGGTGCCATGATTTTGTAGATCGGCGCGATCAGCATCACGAGCGGAAACATCTGCGTCAGCAGCATCAGCGCCACAATCCAGTATTTGGCGCGGAAGTTGAAACGTGACAGCGCATAGCCGGAGAGCGATGCCAGCAGCGTAACGATGATGGCGGTTGAGCCGGACACGATCAGGCTGTTGCGGAAAAACAGCGGAAATGAGCTGTTATTCAACACATGGCTGAAGTGATCGAACGTCATACGCGATGGCCATAGCCGCACGCCTTCGCTGTAAAGCAGATCATTGGGTGTGACGGAAACCTTCACCAGCCAGAAGATCGGAAACAGTGCAAACAAGACGAATAGCAAAATGGCAATGCGATGCGCGCCAACAAGGAGGAGTTTACAGTTGGTCATGGCCTCAATCCTTGTTCAGAAGCGTCTGGCGCAACAGCACGATGAGCATCGAATAGACCATCAGCAGCACAAGCAGGACCATCGCAATCGCCGAGGCATAGCCGAAATCAAGCCGTTTGAAGGCCTGCGTGAAGATGTAGCTCGCGACGATCTGCGTCCGGTCGGCAGGGCCACCGCCGGTCATCACGACAATCAGATCAGCACTGTTGGCAATCCAGACGGTGCGCAGCAAAATGGTGATAGCCATGGTTGGCGCGAGATATGGAAGCGTGATCGAGAGAAAACGCTGCACGGGGCCAGCGCCATCGATGGCTGCCGCTTCATAAAGATCGCGCGGGATAGCCTGCAAGGCGGCCAGCATGGTGATGGCAAAGAACGGAATACCCCACCACACACCGGCGGTAATGATACCCCACATGGCCAGATTGGGGTCGGACAGGATGTTGTCTGGTGCGCTCAGAATGCCGATTGCATGTAGCCAGTGCGGCAGCGGGCCGATCACCGGATTAAAAAGCCACGCAAAGTTAAGACCTGTGAGGAAAGTCGGCACAGCCCATGGCAGGAAGATCAGCGCCTGTGCCAGCCCACGTCCGGCGAATGGCTTGTCGAGCAGCAGGGCAAGAATAAGCCCGAACACGAATTGCAGCAGCACCGAGCAACCGGTCCACCAGAGTGTGTTTTTCAAGGAACGATAGAAAGCCTGATCGGTCGCAAGTTCGCGGAAATGATCAAGCCCCACATAGCCACCCGAAAACGGGTTGAGCAACTGAATGTCGCGAAAGGCATAGGAGACGCCGAGGATCAGCGGAACCAGCATGACGGCGCCGATGAGGATCAGTGCGGGGGCACTGTAGAGATAAGGTTCGGAGGCGTGCGCAAGTCGCTGCAGAAAACTGCGACGATCCTGCTTTGGCACGTCGTTGCGCACCGGGGCCTTTATGGAAGCGGTGTCGTTCATCATTTTTCCCTTCGCGGGGCTGCATCATTCGCTTTGCAGGCGTGGCTGTTCCACGCCTGCAAGCTGTTCATGTTGCTATTGCTTTGAAAGGTGCTTCTGCTGTGCCTTGGTCAGATATTCTGCCCACTGGTCGGCCAGCTGATCCGGCGTGATGTCGCCGAGAAGCGCTTCCTGCGAGGTCTTGATGACGAGCGAATCCTTGAAGAAGGCAAACTCTTCCAGATAGGTCGGCATCACGGTTGGAACGACGTTCTTGTCAGCCAGTTCATCGAACCAGCCCTTGAACTGCTCGCCGCTATAGAACGGATCGTTCTGGGCGGATTTGAGAACCGGCAAGGCACCGGTGCGCTTGTTCCATTCGATGTTGCCTTCCGGGCCTTCCAGCATCGAGATCAGCTTCCAGGAGAGGTCCTTGTTCTTGCTTCCACTCATCATCGACCATCCGGCAAAACCGATGGTCGGGAAGGTCTTGCCATCCGGGCCCTTTGGCATGATGGCAACACCGAAATCTTCAGGCTTCATGCGTTCGGCAATGGCGATCAGCGCATCCGGGTCTTGGTTGAGGAAGGCGCAGGTGCCGCTATAGAAACCGGCGACGGTTTCGTTGAAGCCCCAGTTGACGCTGTCCTTCGGTGCAAGGCCGTTCTTGTAGAGATCGACCATCCAGGTGATGCCTTTTTTCCAGCCTTCGCTGTTCATGGTCGAGGTGCCGTCTTCGTTGAAGAACTTATTGTCACCGGCCATGGATGCAGCAAAAATCACCCAGCCATTAAGGCCGCCGGGGCCACCACGCATACAGAACCCGGACTTGCCGGGAAGGGCTGCGATCTTTTTGGAGGCTTCGACAAATTCGTCCATCGTCTTCGGTGGCTCGGACACACCAGCCTCCGACAGTAGCTTCTTGTTGTAGAACATGGCGTTCAGATAGAAGCCGTAAGGCAGCGTATAGGCTGTGTTCTTGACGCTGCGGCCAAGCTCAAGTGCGCGCTCGGTCAGGTCTGGCGTGGTTTCCCACTTTTCGAGATATGGTTCGAGGTTTTCCAGCATGCCATTATTGGCATAGAGCGAAACCCAGGTGTCCGGCATTTCCATGACGTCGGGAATTTCACCAGCCGAAACCATGGTTGCGAATTTCTGGAAGGATTCGCCCCATGGCAGCGAAATGATTTCGACTTTGGTGCCCGGATTGGCTGCCTCAAACTTGGCAACGATGGATTCAAGCGTCTTGGTGCGCTCCGGGCTGGTGATGACTTCAACAAGCTTCAGAGTGGTATCAGCAAGTGCCGTACCGCTCAAAAGCATGGTTGCGAATGCGGCTGCTATTAGTTTTTTCATTGCAGTTCCCCTTATTGCTCCTCACTAGATTTTCGTTATTCGGTCGATGCTGCGAGCGCTCCTTCAATATCCCGCCACAGCGCTTCCGTTCCTTCCAGTCCGACATGTAGGCGCACGGAGAGCGGGTCGATGCCGAACGTATGTGCTGAATTTGGCTGCGCCTTCTGCTGCAGCACGACTTCGCCCGGCACGATCAGGCTTTCATGTCCGCCCCAGCTCACGCCGAGCTTGAACAGATCGAGATGATTGCAGAATTCGCGAATGTTCACGCCTTCCCGGAAGATGACCGAGAACAGGCCGGACGTGCCCTTGAGCCCCGCAGGCAGACGATTGGCGAGTGCCGGGTGGCAGACGGTTTCAACCACATCCAGCGCCTGAAGACGCTTTGCAATTTCCAGTGCCGAAGCCTCATGCGCCTTCATGCGCGTCGGCAAGGTGCGCATACCGCGCACCAGAAGCCACGCATCAAACGGTGAAAGCTTGCCGCCGAGATATGGATAGGTTTCCGCGCGAATTGCATTGATCAGCTCTTTCGAGCCGGTCACGACACCGGCCACGACATCGCTATGACCACCGAGATATTTCGATGCCGAATGCACGACGAGATCAACGCCAAGCGACAGTGGGCGCTGGAAGATCGGGCTGGCCCAGCTGTTGTCGATGATGCTCAACACGCCATGCTGCTTGGCAATCGCTGCCAGGGCACCGACATCATGGGCTTCCATCACCCAGCTCGTCGGGCTTTCCATGTAGAAGAGCTTTGCACCGGGCAGGGCTTTTGCAACCGCTTCCTCGTCACGTCCGTCGACATAATCGACCTGCACCTGCATGCGCTTCAGAATGGTGCCAAACAGGCGGAATGCATCCGGGTAGACATGGCGCACGGCAACAATGCGATCACCCGGATTGACGAAGGCCAGCACACTTGAAGAGATCGCAGCCATGCCGCTTGCAAAGCCCAGCGCGTCTTCGCCGCCTTCAAGTTTTGCCAGCATTTCTTCAAATGCCCGCACGGTCGGGTTGAGGCCGCGTGTGTAGATCGGGCGAACCTTTTCGCCGCGATAGGAGGCGACCATGTCGTCATAGCTTGGGAAGGTGAAAAGCGAGGTCTGCACGATGGGTGGAACCACGGCGTCGTATGCATTGCCTTCATCATGGGCAACCGTAAGTGCTGCAAAATCCAGCGGATCCATCCCGTCGGTCATTTGGACATTTCCTTGATGTCTTCCTCGACAATGTCGAGGATTTTGAGTGTTTCCTGCCGTGCGGCTTCAGGGTCCTGAGCCACGATGGCGTTAAAGAGCGTGCGGTGGAACGGAAAGGTCCGCCGCGCGAAGTCGATCCGCTCAAACGGATGATCCCAGAAGTGCAGGAAGGCTTCGCGCATCTGTTCGAGCAATTGTCTGAAAAGCGGGTTATGGGTCGCGTCGTAAATGGCGAGGTGAAACGCCAGATCTTCCGGGCCTGACGTGCCTTCCGCGATATGAACGCGTTCCATCTCATTGAGATTGCGTTCGATGATGATGAGGTCTTCCGCCGTGCGTTTGCGCGCGGCAACCATGCTGGCTTCGGCTTCGATGCCACGGCGTACTTCAAGCGATTGCAGCAATGCATCGCGCAATTGTGCGGGGTCGAATGAGAGAGGCATGTGAATAGTTGCCGCCGAAATCGGCTTGAGCAGATAGGTGCCGCTGCCTTTGCGGGCTTCGATCACACCCAATGCCTGAAAGTGTCGGATTGCTTCGCGAATGGTGGAGCGCCCCACGGCCAGCGCGGTCATCAATTCACGTTCGGCGGGAAGGCGATCTCCGGCCTGAAGCTGCGCTGTCGCGATGTAATTGGCGAGCGCATCTGTTACCTGCCGGGCGCGATCCATCGGCGGTAATGGAGCTATCTGCAGCAACCTGCGATCTTTCATTCTGCCTCCATTTCACAGACGGACTCAGAGATCAGCCCAGAGTCTCAACGCGCAATCAGGTCAGAGTCGGTTCCCTTATTGGTTCTTAAATTGGTCTGACATCATAGTAATATCGACAGGAATTCGGGGCTGTCAAGCATGGTTTATTTGCACGTGAATAGACTCTTCGCATGCGCAGGCTTTTTCGATTGCGCTTTGGCATGCTTGCTCCTATCAATCGCCGGAAGAGGCAGCGCGTCCCAAAAAGTGCGAAGCGGTTTTTGGATAAGACGCGGTGAAAAAGGAGTGCGGCATGTTGCATGCCGCGATGGAGGAAATACCCATGCATTTGAAAGCATCCGAGAAACGGGCGCTTGGCCGTACCGGTCTGACTGTAACCGCGCTTGGTCTGGGAACTGCACCTTTGGGTGGGCTTTATGCGCCGGTTTCGCGTGCTGATGCGGACGCTTTGCTGGAAGCTGGCTGGGACAGCGGTATCCGTTATTTCGACAGCGCACCAATGTATGGCTATGGCCGATGCGAGCATCTTCTTGGCGATATGTTGCGCGAAAAACCCGAGCGCGCCGTCATTTCCACCAAGGTTGGCCGCTTGATGACCAATGAGCGCGCTGGTCGCACCCTGCCACCAGCGCCGCCAAAGAATCCGCTTGATTCTGGCTGGCATAATGGCCTCAATTTCCGTGAGGTTTTTGATTACAGCTATGATGGCGTCATGCGCAGCTTCGATGACAGCCAGCAGCGTCTCGGCTTTCCAGAAATCGATCTGCTCTATGTTCATGACATTGGCCGCGTGACCCATGCCGACAGGCACGAGTTTCACTGGAACGCGCTGACTAGGGGCGGTGGTTTCCGTGCGCTGACCGAACTGCGCGCGGCAGGTAATATCAAGGGCTTTGGTCTTGGTGTGAACGAATGGCAGATCATTCGCGATGCGCTGGAAGAGGCTGATCTCGATTGCTCGCTTCTGGCTGGCCGCTACTCGCTGCTCGATCAGGTTTCCGAAAAAGAGTTTCTGCCACTGGCGCAAAAGCGCGGCATGGCACTGGTAATCGCCGGTGTGTTCAATTCAGGAATTCTCGCGGCACCGCGCGGCGGCGAACAGAAGTTCGACTATGCCGATGCACCTGCTGAAATCATTTCGCGCACCAATCGGCTGCATGATATTTGCGATGAGTATCATGTGCCGCTTGCCGCTGCCGCCATGCAGTTTCCGTTGAGGCATGAGGCCGTCAGCTCCATTCTGATCGGTGTACGTTCGCCGGAGCAGATCAGGCAAAATGTGGTCTGGTTCGAGCAGTCGATCCCGGACGAATTCTGGACGACGCTTCGCTCGGAAGGTCTCATTTCCTGATCATGACTTCCAAAATTCTCTGTGTCGGTGCCCTCACAATGGACACCATTTTCCGCCTCGATACGCTTCCCGAACAGGCAGGCAAATACCTGCCGCGCGAAGCGGTCGAGATTGCTGCTGGCATGGCCTCGAGCGCCGCTGCTGCGATTGCCCGGCTTGGTGGCGACGTGGCGCTCTGGGCATCTGCCGGGACTGATCCGGTGGGCGATCGCGCTTTCGCAGAGCTTGAGGCCGAAGGTATTGATTGTTCGCATATAAGGCGGCTGGAAGGCGCGCGCACAGCATTTTCCTCGATCCTCGTCGATGCAAATGGTGAGCGCATTATCGTGCCGTTTTATGATCGCAGGCTTGCAGGCCCGGCTGAAACCGTGCCCCCAATCGCGGCCGGAACCTATGCTGCCGTGATGACCGATGTGCGCTGGCCATGGGCTGCGGAAACGGCGCTGCGTGCGGCTCGCGATGCCAGTATTCCGGCTATTCTGGATGCCGATACCGCGCCTGTCGAATTGCTGGAAACGCTGCTACCGCTTGCAACCCATATCGTTGCGTCAGAACCTGCTGCAATCAGCGTCGCGGGCACGCCTGATTTGCGTGAATGTGTCCGTATTCTCAGCAACCGCTATGATGTTTTCACATCTGTCACGGCTGGCGCAGATGGCTGCTATTGGACTGAAGGTGCTGGCAAGCCTGTTTCCCATGTGGCGGGCTTCAAGGTTAATGCGGTGGATACGCTGGCCGCGGGCGATGTCTTCCATGGCGCATTTGCACGTGGTCTGGTGGAAGGTAAACCGATGACCGACATCATCCGCTTTGCCAATGCAGCCGCCGCCATCAAATGCGCGCGCTTCGGCGGACGTGCCGGTTCACCAAGCAAAACGGAAGTTCTTTCCTTCATCGAAAGCGGCATCGTCCCCGCTCAATAAGCATCAAAACACTCCTCCAAAAAGCGCGATTACGCACTGAACCCGAATTGACTCTTTACTAACATGTTAGTATGTGCAAACCTGAAGTTCAAATTTGGGAGGAGCCAGTTTTGGCACACAATCATTCTCGGCAGGAGCGCTTCGGGCTCTCTGCAGCGCTTACGACACCATTCGACGCAGATGGCAAAATCGATGTCAGCCGTGCCCTGAAGCATGCCCGCGCACGCCTTGATAACGGCTGCTCAAGCGTAACCCTGTTCGGCACCACCGGCGAAGGCTCTTCCATTGGTGACGCCGAGCGCGCAGCGCTTCTCGATGCCTTCATTACGCAGGGCTTTGCTGCTTCCAACATCGTTGTTGGTGTGATGGAAAACTCGATTGCCGATGCGGTCGCACAGTCTGCCGATGCACTGCGTCGCGGCTGCAAGGCCATTCTTCTGGCGCCGCCTTCCTACTTCAAAAACCTCTCGGATGAAGGCCTGTTCAACTGGTTCTCGGCAGTCTTCAAAGGTTTGGGTGACGATGCCCGCAGCATCATTCTCTACAACATCCCATCGGTGACAGCGGTTGAGCTTTCGGTCGATCTGATCACCCGTCTGCGCGCAGCCTTTGGTGGCATCATTACTGGCGTGAAGGATTCTTCCGGCACCTGGGCCTATACGGAAAAGCTGCTTGCAGCCCACAAGGACATTGCGATCCTGATCGGCGATGAGCGTGATCTTGCCGCCGGTGTACGTCTCGGTGGGCAGGGTGCGATTTCCGGCATGGCAAACCTGTTCCCGGATCGCCTTCTGCGCATGATCAATAACGGTCAGGACGATGCTGAACTGGTCGGCGCAGTACAGCAATTGCTGAACTATCCGGTCACGCCTGCGGTCAAGGCCATGGTGGCGCGTCATACGGGTGACAAGGAGTGGCGTCGCGTACGCGCGCCGCTGATTTCACTGAATGATGCGGATTTCGATGCAATTGGCAGTGTATTTGACCGTTTGCATATGGCAAAAGCAGCTTAAGGGCGGCATAAGCAAGCGGGACTGAGAGGGGACAGGCTTTGGCGGACGATCACAACGAACCGGTAAAATTGCGGGACAAGGCTTATCAGAGCTTCACCCAGCATTTGCTGGCGCGTGATTTTCATCCGGGCCAGTTCGTTTCGCAGCGCCAGCTTGTCACCATGACGGGCTTGCCGCTGGGTGCTATCCGCGAACTGATCCCGCGCCTCGAAGCGGAAGGTCTTATCAAGACCGTGCCGCAGCGCGGGCTCCAGATCGCCCATATCGATCTCAATCTGATCCGCGAAGCGTTTCAGTTCCGCCTTTTCATCGAAAAGGAGGCGATTGCCATCTTCTGTCAGGCGGCTTCCGATGAGCTGTTGCGTTCGTTGCGCGCTGAGCATGAAGACACGCTCAATCGCGCAATGAGTGAGGGCGAAACACCAGAGCTCGAAGAGCAGGCGCAGAATATCGACTGGAGCTTGCATGATACAATTGTCGGCTCGCTCGACAATGAAATCATCTGGCGCGCCTATCAGACCAATACGATCAAGATGCGCCTGATCAATCAGGAACGTTTCCGCATCACCGGGCGCGTTATCCCGGTCATGCAGGAGCATCTCGCTGTCCTTGCTGCAATCGAAACACGCGATCCGCAGACAGCCATGGATGCCATCGCCGTTCATATCAACAATGCACGGAAGCTGGCTTTGCACATTTAAAGGCCATGGTCATGCGAGAGGAGTCGCCTGATCAGGAACACAACAGGGGAGGAGCATGTAATGAATCTATTACGTCCAACACGTCGTCAGTTTCTGGCGGGAACAGCGGCCATTGCCGCTTCAGGTGTCACGGGCATCAGCCCATCATTCGCTCAGTCGGGTGTCGACTGGAAGAAGTATGCCGGGACCACACTTGAAGTAAACCTCATCAAGAGCCCGCGCGGCGAAATCCTTCAGAAATATCAGAAGGAATTCGAAGAACTCACTGGCATCAAGGTGAACTCCGAGCAGACGCCGGAACAGCAGCAGCGCCAGAAGGCGGTGATCGAGCTGACTTCAGGCCGTCCGAGTTTCGACGTTATCCATATCAGCTATCACGTTCAGAAGCGCCAGTTTGAAAAGGGCGGTTGGCTTGCCGACCTCAACCCGTTCCTGAAAGACCCGACGCTGACCGATGCGTCACTCACAGAAGATGATTTCGCCAGTGCTGGTCTGACCTTCGCCAAGGACGCCAATGGCCGCTTCGGCGCGCTGCCGTTCTCGGTTGATTACTGGATCATCTACTGGAACAAGGATCTCTTTGCGGAGAAGGGCCTTGAATTCCCTAAGACGTTTGAAGAGCTGGTCACAACCGCTGAAGCCCTGACGGACCCATCAACCAGAACCTATGGTTTCGTTGCACGCGGCATGAAGAATGCCAATGCGCCGGTCTATACCAGCCTCCTGCTCGGCTATGGCAAGCAGTCGGTTGACGCGGATGGCAATGTCCAGACGGATTCACCAGAAGGCATTGAAGCCGCCAAGCTTTACCAGCGCCTGATGACCAAATCGGCACCTCCCGGTGTTGCGGGCTTCAACTGGGCCGAATGCCAGTCGAACTTCCTTCAGGGCCGCGTTGGTATGTGGCTTGATGGTATCGGCTTTGCTCCACCGCTCGAAGATCCGAACAAGTCGCGCGTTGTTGGCAAGGTTGGCTATGGCGTCATGCCAGCAGGCCCGAATGCACAGGCAGCCCCGACCACCGGCGACGGTATCGGCGTGACCGAAGCTTCCAAGAACAAGGAAGCCGCATATCTTTATTGCCAGTGGGCCATTTCCAAGGAAATGGGCGCGCGTCTTCTGCAATCGGGATCGGGTGTTCCGTTCCGCAAGTCGATCATCGACGACGCAGAAGTCCGCAAGGGCGTCACCATGCCAGAAGGCTGGGTGGAAGCGCTCTCGAAGTCTGCCCCAATCAGCCAGCTCTGCCTGCCAGTCATCGTGCCGGTCACGGAATTCCGCGACATTATCGGTGTTGGCCTCACCAATCTCTTGAACGGTGCTGACGCAGAAACTGAAATGAAACGCGCGACGGAAGAATTCCGTCCGGTCCTCGCACGGAGCGAAGGAAAATGACATCTGCCGCCCCGATAGGTGCAAAAACAGGAGCAGCTCAAGCTGTTCCTGCCACCAAGCCGGTCACAGGTCGTCTGCGGCCAAGTTACTGGCCGTTCGTTCTTCCAGCCTTGATCACTGTCGGGGCGGTGATCGTTTTTCCATGGGTGTTTACACTCTGGATGAGTGCAAATCAGTGGCAGCTCGGCGGTGAGCAGAGTTTTGTCGGCTTCGACAATTATCTGCGTCTTGCAGCCGATATGCGCTTCTGGGAATCCATGTGGCACACTATTGTCTATACGGTTCTCTCGGTCGTGGCTCCGATGATCTTGGGCACGATTGCGGCGCTGGTCTTTGACAGCAAATTGCCAATGCGCGGGCTACTGCGCGGTATTTTCGTCATGCCAATGATGGCAACGCCGGTTGCGGTCGCCCTTGTCTGGACCATGATGTATCACCCGCAATTGGGTGTGCTGAACTATCTTCTGTCGCTGATCGGCATTGCGCCACAGGAGTGGATCTTTAATCAGAGCACGGTTATCCCGTCGCTGGTGCTGGTCGAAACATGGCAGTGGACGCCGCTGGTCATGCTGATTGTTCTGGGTGGCCTTGCTTCCATGCCGCGTGATCCGTTTGAAAGTGCGGAAATTGACGGCGCCAATGGCTGGCAGAAATTCCGCTATATCACGCTTCCGATGATCCTGCCGTTTATCATGGTGGCTGTAATCATCCGCTCGATCGATGCGCTGAAAAGCTTCGACATCATCTATGCGATGACGCAGGGCGGTCCCGGAACGGCATCGGAAACCATCAATATCTATCTCTATAACGTGGCGTTTTCCTATTACGACATTGGCTATGGATCGGCGATTGCCGTGGTGTTCTTCATTGTCATTATCGCCATGTCGATGGTTCTTCTGGCCCTGCGCCAGCGGACCAAGTGGAACTCGTGAGGACTGACCATGGCACGCAAGTCAATTCTTTCCAAGCTTGGCACGGCACTCATGGTTTTCGTGATCGTGTCGCCCGCAATCTTCTTCTTCGTCTGGATGCTGTCGCTTTCGTTGAAATATGAAATCGACAACGGCGCTTATCCGCCAATCCTCATCCCTGACCGCATCGCGTGGTCGAACTATACCGGAATTTTCGAGACCAACGACTTTCTGCTCTATTTCTGGAACAGTATCTTGGTCACCGGAACAGCCACCTTGCTGGCATTGCTGGTCGGTGTTCCGGCGGGTTACGGTATCGCACGACTGCGCGCCAACAAGTCGGCAATCGTCATCATGATTGCGCGTATGACACCGGGCCTGTCTTATTTGATCCCGCTGTTCCTGCTGTTCCAGACGCTGGGACTGCTCGGCACGCTCTGGCCGCAGATCATCATCCATCTCGTTGTGACTGTTCCAATCGTGATCTGGATCATGATCGGCTATTTTGAGACGACCCCTATGGAGCTTGAAGAAGCCGCCATTATCGATGGTGCATCCTCGTGGCAGGTGTTCAGGAAAGTGGCACTTCCCATCGCCAAGCCTGGCGTTGTGGTGTCGCTCATCCTTGCGGTGATCTTCTCGTGGAACAATTTCGTTTTCGGCATCGTGCTTGCAAGTCGCGAGACACGCACCCTGCCGGTCGCAGTTTACAACATGCTGTCCTTTGAACAGGTCAGCTGGGGTCCGCTTGCCGCCGCAGCCCTTGTGGTCACATTGCCGGTCCTGTTGCTAACCGTTTTCGCACAGCGCCAGATCGTTGCAGGTCTGACAGCAGGCGCCGTCAAATAAGAGTTGAGGTTCAAGATGGCATCTGTATCCATCCGAAATGCAATCAAGAAATATGGCAATGTCGGCGTGTTGCACGGCGTGTCCGTGGATATTCAGGACGGCGAATTTGTCGTGCTGGTCGGCCCATCGGGTTGTGGCAAGTCAACGCTTTTGCGCATGATCGCAGGGCTTGAGGAAATCAGCGACGGCGAAATCGCCATCGGTCCGCGTGTGGTCAATGACCTGCGCGCTAAAGAGCGCGATATTGCCATGGTGTTCCAGAATTATGCGCTCTATCCGCATATGACGGTGGCCGACAATATGGGCTTCGCGCTCATGCTGAAAAACGCGCCGAAGGAAGAACGCGACAGCCGCGTTAATCGTGCAGCCGAGATTCTCGGCCTCAACAAGTTGCTTGATCGTTTTCCGCGCCAGCTTTCTGGTGGCCAGCGCCAGCGTGTGGCCATGGGTCGTGCGATTGTTCGCGATCCGCAGGTGTTTTTGTTCGATGAGCCGCTTTCCAATCTCGACGCTAAATTGCGTGTGCAGATGCGCGGCGAAATCAAGGGTCTGCATCAGCGTCTGAAGACCACCACGATTTACGTGACCCACGATCAGATCGAAGCCATGACCATGGCTGATAAGATCGTCGTCATGCGTGATGGTCTAGTTGAACAGATCGGTGCGCCGCTCGATCTTTATGATCGCCCGGCCAACATGTTTGTCGCAGGCTTTATCGGTTCGCCATCAATGAATTTTGTGAATGGCAAGATCGAAGAAGGTTCGTTCGTGGCCGACGGCGGCTTCCGTATGCCGCTTCCGGAAGGCGATTATGCAAGTCTTTCGGGCAAGGCCGTTTATGGTATGCGCCCTGAACATATGAAGATTGCCGAGCAGGGCGTGCCGGTCACAGTCGAAATCGTCGAGCCGACCGGTTCGGAAATCATGGTCATGGGCAAGCTCGGCGATCAGCCAGTCACCTGCTTGTTCCGCGAACGCTTGACAGTACGCCCGGGTGATGTGCTGACCATTGCGATTGATCCGGCAACAAGCCATGTGTTCGAGCCGGAAAAAGGCAAACGCGTCAGCCGTTAAATCATCTGTCAGCAATGAAAAACGCCGGGGTTTTCCCCGGCGTTTCTGTTTTACTCGGCTGCTTCCTTGACCGCCATCGGATTGTTCGGATGCGTGGTCCAGTTGGCATATTGTGCCGGGATCGGTGCCTTGGTGCGCGGATCGAAATCGCCGATCTGCTCCATGGTGATGCAATCCTCAACCGGGCAGACATTGACGCAAAGATTGCAGCCAACGCATTCCTCATCGATCACCTCAAAGTGCCGCGCACCATTCACCAGATTGGTGATTGCCTGATGCGAGGTATCTTCGCAGGCAATATGGCAACGACCACATTTGATGCAGGAATCCTGATCAATCCGCGCCTTGGTGACGTAATTGAGGTTGAGATACTGCCAGTCGCTGACATGTCCCACGGCCATGCCGCGGAAATCATCCAGCGTCTGATAGCCCTTGCTGTCCATCCAGTCGGAAAGGCCATCGATCATTTCTTCAACGACCTTGAAGCCGTAGGTCATTGCAGCCGTACAAACCTGAACCGTGCCACAACCAAGTGCAATAAACTCAGCTGCATCGCGCCATGTGGTTATGCCACCAATGCCTGAAATCGGCAGGCCATAGGTTTCCGGATCACGCGCAATTTCCGCCACCATGTTGAGCGCAATCGGCTTGACCGCTGGTCCACAATATCCGCCGTGACTGCCGCGACCATCAATGGACGGAACCGGCGACATGCTGTCGAGATCGACCGACACGATGGAATTGATCGTGTTGATCAGCGATACAGCATCGGTGCCATTGGCCTTTGCGCCGCGTGCTGGCTTGCGAATATCGGTGATGTTCGGCGTCAGCTTGGTGATCACCGGCATACGGCTATATTGCTTGCACCATTTCACAACCATGCCGACATATTCCGGCACCTGACCGACAGCTGCACCCATGCCGCGCTCGCTCATGCCGTGCGGACAGCCGAAGTTCAGCTCAATGCCATCAGCGCCGGTTTCTTCTACCAGAGGCAGGATGGCTTTCCACGCTTCTTCTTCGCATGGCACCATGATCGAAGCGATCAGTGCGCGGTCGGGCCAGCGCATTTTCACTTCTTTCATTTCGCGCAGGTTCACTTCCAGCGGACGGTCGGTGATCAGCTCGATATTGTTAAGACCGAGCAACCGCCGATCAGCACCATGGATCGCGCCATAGCGGGGGCCATTGACATTGACCACCGGCGGGCCTTCAGAGCCCAGTGTTTTCCAGACCACGCCACCCCAGCCAGCCTTGAAAGCTCGCTCGACATTGTACGCTTTGTCTGTCGGTGGGGCCGAAGCCAGCCAGAACGGGTTCGGAGATTTAATGCCGAGGAAGTTCGTTGAAAGATCAGCCATTTTTACTCTCCTCAGCCCTGTTCCTGGCCCAATGGCACACTGCGGTCGCGCGAAGCAGACGGGGAGGGTGCATGAAGTGCGCCGCCCGACAACACCGCATCGGCAAAGCCTTCAATGGCTTCGGGACGTTTTGTCAGCGTCGCATGGATGGATTCAGCGGCTACCTTGCCGTCTTCCACCGATGCAACGGTCAGATCCTGACCGCCTGCAACGCAGTCGCCCCCCGCCCATATGCCCTCAACGGATGTGCGACGCTCGTCATCAACACTGATGCGTCCTTTGGAAAGCCCGATGCCAGATCCCGCAATTGGCTCGGGTTCAAACTTCTGGCCGATAGCCTTGAAGACCTGATCGGCTTCAAGAATGAGATATTCGCCGGTGCCGGAAAGCTTGCCGCTATCGGCATTGGTATATTCAAAGACCACGGCATTGACCGTGCCGTCCTCATTCCGCTCAAGGGCGTGCGGCTGCAACCAATGACGGATCACCACGCCATGAATCTGCGCCAGTTCCTGCTCATAGGCGCTGGCATTCATGTTTTCCTGACCGCGACGATAGACGATGGTGACGTTTTCAGCGCCAAGCTTCTTGGTCTGAATGGCGACGTCTACCGCCGTCATGCCGCCGCCGATCACTACCACATTGCGGCCAACGGGGAGGGACGAGAGGTCTTTTGCCTGACGCAGATTGGCGATGTAATCCACCGCATCGATCACGTTGGGCGCATCTTCGCCGACAAGCGCCAGATCGTTGACGCCTGGCATGCCCATGCTGAGGAAAACTGCATCATAGCCAGCCTTCAGCGCTTCAATGGTGATGTCCTGACCGAGCGTCTGGTTATATTCGATATTGATCGCGCCGATTTTCAGCACGAATTCCAGTTCGCGCTGGGCGAAATTATTGACCGTCTTATAGGCGGCAATACCATATTCATTCAGACCGCCGCCCTTGGGTCGCGCTTCAAAAATCGTCACCTGATGCCCATACATCGCAAGGCGATGTGCTGCGGAGATACCTGCCGGGCCCGCGCCAACGATTGCGATGTGCTTGCCGGTTTCGGGTGCGCGCTTGAATGGATGATTGCCGGTTTCCATCAGAACATCTGTGGCATAACGCTGCAAATGACCGATCTTGACCGGTTTGCCTTCAGACGTTTCGCGAACGCACACTTCTTCGCAAAGCGTTTCTGTCGGGCAGACGCGGGCGCACATGCCGCCCAGAATGTTTTCTGAAAGAATGGTCTTTGCCGCACCGATTGCATTGCCGGTATTGATCTGGCGAATGAAACGCGGAATATCGATGCTGGTCGGGCATGCATTCATGCAGGGCGCATCATAGCAATAATAGCAGCGGTCGGATTCAACGAGGGCTTCATGCTTGTTCAGCGGTGGATGCAGATCATCGAAAACATGCGCATAGTCGGCCTTCTCAAGCCGCGAGCCATGAATATCAGGCCCGTTCGCGTGTCCCGGATTATCAATTGCATCAATAGGCGAATTCTCTGCTGATCTCATCGATCGCATCTCCCATTTTTGCTTGTTAAGGCGCGGGTTCCCTTTGCGCACCTTGAACTCTGTTCCGGGCTGCGATCTTTGCCGTCGCGTGGTGCCCGTTACTGACAGGATGACAGATTTTTACGGAAGGTCAAATTTTTTATCATCTGGTCAATTTATGAGAGTTAGGCACTAGAAATAGAGAAAGGCCCGGCTTTGGAAGCGCGGGCCTTTGACAGATGATCAGAGTGTGAAATCAGATTGTCTCTGATTTGAGAATGTTATTGTCAGAGGTTTTCTCTGTTTCTGATTCCTGAAAAGCTTCCGCTTCTTTTGGCAGGGCAGGGCGCGAGCTCAGCACCAGTGCGCAGCCTGCAATGATGACGGCAGCACCGACAAACTGGATCAACGAAAGCTGTTCTTTGAGGAACACCGCACCCACCAGAACCGCGATGACCGTTACCACGAATTCGACGCTGATGGCTTTTGTCGGTCCTACATTTCCGACCAGTTTGAAATAAAGCACATAGGTA
>RCUT01000530.1_pt1 | contig 19710 bp, 17 predicted proteins | sample 2166171 | NCBI WGS metagenome assembly RCUT01 (sample SAMN09932757, study PRJNA488358) | compost metagenome | isolation source: compost soil in 4-hydroxybenzoic | place: Germany: Experimental Botanical Garden
CGAAAGTTTTATGAAACAACCAAGACCAGATCAAGCCTTTACCGCCCTTTTTGGAGAACCAGAGAACATTTAAGCTAAGATTTTTTCTTAAAACATATTATTTGTTTGAAAAATAAGTAACTATTAAATGCAGAAAATATAGAGAAATCTATAAGGCATTTGAATACATAAGGGTTTAAATATTTATACTACTGCTTAATTTTCTAATTATGCAGTAGTATTTATGAAGTTTTGTTATTGAATACTCAGTGCTTACACAAGACTATTCATAGAACCAGGTTGAGCTGTTCTGTGCTTTTTCCCAGTGATTCTATCAAGCATTAATAATGGAATTACTTCTTCAAAAGTTGTTAAATAATATTCAATTAGAGAACCAATATTATCATACGAACCAGACTTAATATCATGCCATACATCAGGAGTATATCTAACAAGTATACTTAGTCCATAAAGTAAGAAAAAGTGCCGAACAATAATATCACTCACTTGATCAAATAAGGGTGCTATATATAAAGAACCTGTGAAATTAGATTTATAGTGCTCTATTGCTGACCACCATAATTGGCCAGTTTCATGATTAAGTTTTCCTGTAAAAATAGAGCGCTCTGATTCACTTTTTTGTTTTTCTGTAATTTCTATCAAGGGAATTCCAGTAGATTTTATTAACTCTAAACTAATTGGATTGTCTAAATTTTCATATATATCTACATATGTAAAATTACGTTTAGGTAAACTAAAATTGAATTTTCCTTGCTCTAATTCTTTTTTTCGCAATTCACTCTCATATTGCATATTTTCTGATGAATGACCAATATGCAAACATGCAGAGGACGTTTGGATAAATGAATAAAGTACTGGTTCTAATTCTGGTATATGTTGAAAAAGATCTTTTATCGTTATCGTTTGAATAGATGCCAATTCAGCTTCATCTTTAGCACGTTTATCTGCTGACCAAGATTTAGGATTTAAACCTAAATGTTTCGCATATGAATAGAAGTGACCACCTTTTAAAGAGTATATTTTATAATCTAGAGGATTATCAATTCCTTTTAACCATATAGATAACCCATGTCCTTGTTCTGTGTGTTTTTGAATAGAAGCTAAATCACTTTCATTACTTGGACTAGCTACTTGTTCAGCAATTGTGAGTTGCAACAAAGCATAATACCTTGATAAAACCCATGAATTTAATGACGTAGGCTTTTCTTGCCAATACCCTAAAGCAGATTCAATTGCTGAAGCTAATCCTATTGACTTTTTGTTTAAAAGATTCTCATCGAGTAACACATCTTGTCTTTTAGATTTTTCTTTTAAAAGAATTTTACAAACCTCCACACTAGTTAATTGCTTTAATCTCAACCATACAAGTTTATTAGGATCATTTGCTATTATTGGATTTCCCATTAATTTCTTTCCATTTTATAACGTTACAAAACAATATTTAAATTACCTCATTTACGTCTCTTCGTTATCACTACTATAGTATTAAAAAATTTTATTAAATGCTTGTATTGAAAATAGTAGTTTAATTGCTCACGAAAAAGATGCGATTCTTTTCAAATCACTACCTTTTAGGACTATAATTCTGCATCTCTCTCATATCTCACCTATTTTTCTAAAATTATGAGTAAACATGATTCATCGCTTTCTAAAGAGCAACAAAAGTTACTGAAGCAATTTAAAAAGCAAATCTCCAATCCTCATTCAAGCAAAATCGCAAGTCAGTCTGAGGCCCCAAAACCTCAGGCTGAGTCTGAAGAATTGGAAGATGCAAACCTGTTTCAAAGTGCTCTAGCAGGTGTTAAGCCCATCAACAATAGTAATATTGCTGATGTAAGAACGCCTCGCACAAAAAAAATTGATGCTCAAACACTCGCTAAACGTGCAGCTGCCGAAGGTGGTCGTGAAACGGAACATGCCGAGTTATCAGACACTCAAGCCGCTCTAAACCCTGTAGCAAGTCAAGCAACGCTAAGCTATCGCATTGCCACACTTCAGCATAAAGTTTTCGAAGACTTAAAAGCTGGAAGAATGCGCTGGTTTGAAGCGGTAGATTTACACGGATGTACGATTGAGCAAGCACGTGACGCGGTTTTACAAGTTATCCAGATGGCAAAAGATGAAAATCAAAATGTTGTCAAGATTGTACATGGTAAAGGCCCTGAAGCTGTTTTAAAAACCTATGTCAACGGATGGCTACGTCAGCACCGCGATGTTCTAGCTTTTGTAAGTGCACCTGAAAATCAAGGTGGCACAGGTGCCGTTCTCGTACTGCTTAAACGTGCAGAAAAAAATCCAAAGTTCGAACAAAAGAAATGATCCCCAAAGATCATTTCTTCACATCAAACACCTGCAATAATTGAGCAACCACTGCAACGGCAATCGTTGCAGGTTGTTTCGATGAAATCCCTTCTATCCCTATAGGGCAAACCAAACGTTGTAATGCTTCTGAAGTATAACCACGCGTCAGCATACGTTTCTCAAAAATAGCCCTTTTACTTTTTGAACCAATCATCCCAACATAAGCAAATGGTTCTAGCTTAGGTTTCAAAGCTGCAAAGCACAGTTGCAGATCTAGTTGATGATCATGGGTCAAAATTAAAATTGCACCCGAACGATCAAAATGTTCAATCTCGGCTTCTGGCGTATCTGTTGTTAAACATTGCACCTGTTGTAGTAAATCCGATGGGAAAATATCATCACGCGGATCAATCCATTTCACACTAACACCAATAGGCAATAAACAACGGACAATTGCTTCACCCACATGCCCCGCGCCACAAATCAGCACTTGCATGGCATAAGGTTGAATCTGCTGGTCAAATTGCCATTGGTCACTGCTGGCAAGCTGAACCTCGAAACATGGTTGTTCCTTATTTATATCCATAGTCTGCCAAATGGATGCATGTTGATGTGAGACTGTACGCCATATACGTTGTCCGGCTCGCCATGCTTGCAAACAATGGGATAAATCTGAGGCAATTACAGCGGGTGATATTTTTTCAAACAATAACCACATCACTCCGCCACAACACTGTCCCAACCGAGCACTGAGGTTAAATCGCTCAACACGCCTCACACAAGCTTCCGTTTCTCTTAACATTGCTTTCGCAATATCAATAGCCTGAAACTCTAGATGCCCGCCCCCGATCGTATCCGACTGCTGCCATTGTTGTTGCAAATTAAGCCGCAATAACATTGTTGCACCAACTTCTCGTGGTGTTGAACCATCAGCGCGTACCACTGTGACCAATACCATAGGCACAGCATCAACTTGCCACGCCACAAAATCAGTCCACCATTGTAAATGTTGCATAATCTTCTACATTTTAGCTTGTGGGCGGTCAGCCAAAGCTTGTCCCCGTCCAATAGCAATTGCACGTAAAATTTCTTCGGCAGTTGCCGGAGCATTAAGTACGAGCGGTGCATTTTCTGGAATAGCCGCCTGTACCGCCTGCCGAATTGCAGAAAAAACTGACAATGCCAACATAAATGGAGGTTCACCTACCGCTTTGGAGCGATAAATAGTGTCTGCCTGATTTTGGTTATTAAATAGTTTGACGTTAAAAATATGAGGAATATCAAAACTGGTCGGGATTTTGTAAGTTGAAGGTGCATGCGTAAACAAGCGTCCTGCATGTGGTCCTTGGGGCTGCCAATACAGCTCTTCTGTGGTTAGCCACCCCATCCCTTGAACAAAGCCACCTTCAATTTGCCCAATATCAATTGCAGGATTAATGGACCGCCCGACGTCATGCAAAATGTCAGCACGTAATACTTTCATTTCCCCAGTTAAGGTATCTATTGCGACCTCACTGACTGCTGCACCATAGGCATAATAGAAAAATGGACGCCCTAAATGGTTGACCTGATCGTAGTGAATTTCTGGCGTTTTATAAAAACCACTGTCCCATAGTTGCACACGCGCCATATATGCCCGTTGAACCAAGTCAGGAAATGTCCATGAATGTCCATTCGCTGTTGAAACTATACTATCTTCAAACTGGACTTGCTCAGCATCACTTTGACTTATTTCTGCTGCAAGTTTTGCCAGACGCTCACGAATTTTAATACAGGCATTTTGAACAGCTTTACCGTTCAGATCCGCTCCACTCGATGCTGCGGTTGCCGAAGTATTTGGCACACGAGAAGTATCGGTTGCAATTAAGCGAACACTATCGATTGGTAAACCCAACTCATGCGCAGCAACCTGCCGTACTTTGGTATATAGCCCCTGTCCCATTTCTGTACCGCCATGCGTAATAGAGACAGTACCATCCATATACACATAGACCAATGCACCAGCTTGATTGTAATGCACGGCGTTAAACGAAATACCGAACATTAATGGTGTTAACGCAATACCGCGTTTAATGATGTCATTGTCCTGATTAAAGACATGAATGGACTGTTTACGTTTCGCATAATCACTACTTTGCAACAATTCGGCCACCAGTCGAGGGGCAACATTATCACGGACTTCTGCCCCATAATGCATACGATCACGTCCGGCACCTGGCTGCTCGGCAAAGAAATTACGCTGCCGAATTTCAACTGGATCACAACCTAAATAACGAGCAATGTCATCAATAATATTTTCAATGACAAACATGCCTTGTGGTCCGCCAAAACCACGATATGCCGTATTGGAAACAGTATTGGTTTTACAGCGTAAGTTACGCAACTGAACCGCATTTAAATAATAGGCATTGCCAATATGACAAATAGCGCGTTCATTCACTGGCCCAGAAAGATCTGCCGAAAAACCACAGTTTGAAGCCAGTTGCACCTTTAAGCCTTGCAAAATACCAGTGTCATCAAAAGCCACTGACCATTCATATGCAAAACCGTGACGTTTGCCTGTGGCGCTCATGTCATCATCACGATCTAAACGTAACTTACACGGACGGCCTGTTTTCTGTGCGGCCAATGATGCAATACATGCCCATTGTGCCGACTGCGACTCTTTACCGCCAAAACCACCACCCATACGGCGGCTTTCCACACTTACCTGATGCATATTCATGCCTAATGCATGACAAATCAGCAGCTGCATTTCTGTTGGATGTTGTGTCGAGCAATAGACTTTTAACCCATCATTTTCTTGGGGAATCGCATAGGAAATCTGTCCTTCAAGATAGAAATGCTCTTGACCACCTAGCTCAATAGCACCTGAAAGTTGATGTGCTGCATTTTGAAATGCCTGTTCAACTTCACCATGGCTAAATTCAACAGGCGGTAACACCCACGATTCTTTTTCAATCGCATCTTGAATCGTTAAAATCGGAGTCTCGGGCACATACTCAATTTTTGCCAAGCGAACTGCCTGACGGGCTTGCTGATAACTCTCAGCAACAACCACAAACAAGGCTTGTCCATAAAATTCGACCTGCTCCTCGGCAAAAATCGGATCATCTTTAACAATTGGTCCCCAGTTATTTTCAACCTCAATATCTTTTGCTGAAAAAACTGCATGGACGCCATCAGCCTGACGTACTGCATCCAAATCAAACTTACTGATTTTACCTTTGGCACAACTCGAAAATCCGACTGCCAGATGCAATGTATTTTCAAGCTCAGGTAAATCATCGATATAGGTTGCCTGCCCAGTCACATGTAAATGTGCACTTTCGTGTGGAATGGAGTCGCCTGCTTTAGCAGATTTTTTAGAAACACTTAAGTCAATGGTTTGATTCATGTTAGATCTCCACCATAGCAATCAAGTCATTCACACGAGTGATCGTTTGAGACAGGATTTTTTCTACATAAAACCGCTGTAAACAGTTTTTCGCGACTTGTAAACGATATGCCGAACTAGCACGGCCATCATCTAAAGGCTGATAGTCTTGCGACAACACTTGCTGTGCCTGAACCATCAATTCCGCTGAAAGTTGCCGACCTTCCAATATGGCTTCTGCGTATTTTGCACGTTTGGGAATAGCAGCCATGCCACCAAAAGCAATTCTCACATTGTGAGCGACGTAATGAGTATCTAACTCGCATGAAATAGCCGCACATACCGCAGAAATATCTTGCTCAAAACGTTTGGCAATTTTATAGCTGGCAAATTTAAAGCGCGTCTGCCCTTCACGAAGTGGAATAACAATCGCCTCAACAAACTCGCCAAGCTGTAATGCTGTTTTTTGATAATCTAGATAAAAATCTTCCAAGGCGATTTCACGAGTCTGTTCACCTACACGTAAAATCAATCGTGTATCTAGCGTAATTAATGCCGGCATTGAGTCACCAATAGGTGAACCATTAGCAATATTTCCGCCTAGGGTTCCCGCATTTTTAATAGGCATGGAAGCAAAACGGCGCTGTAATTCTTGAAAGTCAGGATAAAAATCTGAAATTTTTATGAGTGCATCACTCAAACTTACATTTGCCCCAATCGTTAAAGCATGCTCGGTAACTACAATCTTTTTCAGCTCTTCAACCTGACCGATATAAAGCATATCGCCTAAATCACGGCCCTGCTTGGTTACCCACAAACCGACATCTGTGCTACCAGCGACAATGCGCGCTTGTGGCAATTGCAAACGTAAAGCGGCAAAATCCTGTAAAGTCTTTGGTGCAAAAAATTGCTGACCATCATCATTCAAATGCAATGCAGGTAATGTTCTGATCTCTTTTAATACATCAATTATTTTTTGACGTTTTAATAAAACACGTGGATAGTCATAAGCTTTTTGTGCTGCATCTAAAATAGGGCGATAACCTGTACAACGACACAAGTTTCCAGAAAGATAATCACTGACTTTATCTTTGCTTGGAGAATGTTGTTCATTTTCATACATTGACCATAACGACATGATAAAACCGGGTGTACAAAAACCGCATTGTGAACCGTGCAAATCGACCATCGCCTGTTGTACCGGATGAAGCGTTCCATCCTGAGTAGGCAATAACTTATGAAGATCTTCTACTGTAAATAAGGCCTTACCATCTAAAGTAGGTAAAAACTGAATACACGCATTCACGCTTCGTAATTGCAAGCTGTCATTGACCAACTCACCAATCACGACTGTACATGCACCACAATCGCCCTCAGCACAGCCCTCTTTTGTACCGGTCTGCCTAGTCTTACCAGTTTGGGTATATTCTCGCAGAAATTGTAAAACCGTCATGGTAGGTAATACATTTTCCACTTGCTGCTGACCACCACGGAAAAAAAAGGTGATTGGACGTTCTGACATGTTTTATCCTTATGCTCTATAACACTGCATCTGTGCAAATATGATGCCACTAGGCGATCATTTAGAACTTACCAACATTAAATGCATATTTCATGTTCAAACTCTTGACTATTAACGATAAAAAACATGAAATTTATTCATCTTTTATTAAACGCGCGCAAAACCAAAATAAATATAGTGCGTCGAGTTATGAACATCTGGTTATGTTTCTGATACAATGCCGAGCTTGTCTAATAGAGTAAATTTATACGTCTTATGTCAATGCAGCAATCGTACGCAAATATTCTGACTGCCGTCGGTGAAGATCTTAATCGTCCCGGCCTTAAAGATACGCCTGTGCGTGCGGCTAAAGCTTTTTCATATTTAACTTCTGGCTATAGTAAAACTTTAGAAGAAGTCACCAATAATGCTGTTTTCCCATCAGATAACCATGAAATGGTATTGGTGAAGAATATTGAATTCTATTCGCTTTGCGAACATCATCTCCTCCCGTTCTATGGCCGTGTTCATATTGCCTATCTACCGGAAGGCAAGGTTCTTGGCTTATCAAAATTTGCACGTATTACTGAAATGTTTGCACGCCGTTTGCAAATTCAGGAAAACTTGACTCAGCAAATCGCAGAAGCTGTGGCTGAAGTGACTGGTGCTCGAGGCGTTGCTGTCGTCATCGATTCAGCACATATGTGCATGATGATGCGTGGTGTAGGCAAACAAGAGTCAACCACTCGTACAGTTTCATTTATCGGGGACTTTAAAACCGATAAAGAATCACGACGTGAGTTCTTGAGTGCAGTACCAGAAAGTTACTAAATTCTTTTTAGTGATAAATTTAAAAGCCCAACTTAGTTGGGTTTTTTTATATCTAAATACAGCGTTTATTCTATAAAACATAACAATTAAATTATGTGATTTTTGTTATAAAAGTACGTCCCTTCACTTTAAAATGTTTGATGAGTTGATAATGCGATTCAAAAAAATTTCTTACTTAATTCTACCTTCTCTTTTTATTTTTAATACCTCAATTTATGCAGGTAACACATCAAAAGAACAAGATATCAAGAAAGTTGTTGATCAAAACTTTAAACCATTATTAGAAAAATATGACGTTCCCGGTATGGCGATTGGTGTCATCCAAAACAATAAAAAGTACGAAATGTATTATGGCCTACAATCGGTTCAAGATAAAAAATCCGTAAATGGCAATACGATTTTTGAGCTAGGTTCAGTCAGTAAATTATTTACTGCCACGGCAGGTGGATATGCTAAAACGAAAGGAAAAATCTCTTTTGAAGACACCCCAGGAAAATACTGGAAAGAGTTAAAAAATACACCGATTGACCGAGTGAACCTACTTCAACTTGCAACCTATACGAGTGGCAACCTTGGCTTACAGTTTCCAGATGAAGTACAAACAGACCAACAAGTTTTAACTTTTTTCAAAGACTGGAAACCTAAAAACCAAATTGGTGAATATAGACAATATTCAAACCCTAGTATTGGCCTATTTGGAAAAGTTGTAGGCTTATCGATGAACCAGCCTTTTAGTCAGGTTTTAGAAAAGACAATTTTTCCGTCTCTTCACTTAAAACATAGCTATGTGAATGTTCCTAAAACTCAGATGCAAAACTATGCATTTGGCTATAACCAAGAAAATCAGCCGATTCGCGTCACCCCTGGACCATTAGATGCGCCTGCCTACGGGGTTAAATCTACATTACCAGACATGCTTAGCTTTATTGATGCCAATCTAAATCCACAAAAATATCCGGCAGATATTCAACGCGCAATTGATGAGACTCATAAAGGTTTCTATCAAGTAGGTACGATGTATCAGGCGCTTGGTTGGGAAGAGTTTTCTTATCCAGCTCCTTTACAAACTTTATTAGACAGTAATTCTGAACAAATCGTGATGAAACCTAATAAAGTGACTGCTATTTCAAAAGAACCTTCAATCAAGATGTTCCATAAAACTGGTTCAACTAACGGATTTGGAACTTATGTCGTGTTTATTCCCAAAGAAAATATTGGTTTAGTCATGTTAACCAATAAACGCATTCCAAATGAAGAACGTATTAAAGCGGCTTATGCTGTACTAAACGCGATTAAGAAATAATTGTCTTTTCTGAAAAACAAAAAAGAGAAATGAATAATCTCATTTCTCTTTTTTCTTGCTAATACTACTTAAAAGAACCAAACGTAGCCTAAACTAGATTTCATCCAGTCTTGATGATTTTGTTGTTCATAGTCCCAATTTAATCGAACGGCATTATTGCGATTAATCACATATTGCCATTGAGTATTTACTCTCAAATTCCATTGATTTTGGTCTTCCCAATAGGGCAATTCAATTTGCACCACAGAGTTAAATCGATCAAACCATTGGTTCATACAACCTAAAGTTGGGCCCATTCCCACACGCCACCCTTTATCTAGATTTGAGCCTGTTTGAACATAGGTTTGTAGTTGCCCATAGCAAATATGTTTGCGCTCATAGTCTGCAAAACTGTAACCAACTTGAGCGTTAAAATTCGCTACGCCATGCTGTTTTTCTTCACTAAAGTTTCCATCATGAATTGCTTCCTGACGCCAGCCTAAGTTAAATCCCCAACTCAGCGGTGTTTTAAAAGGCTGAATCGGGTTATAAGAATTTACTTCTAACAGATCAAGATTTTCTAGTTTTAAATGGTCATCTCGCCACTGCGCATTACCATTTAAAAAGAGTAATTGAGTACCCGCGCGGTATCCCCCTTGAGGATCTATTAAGTCGTGATAGGCTTGCCGATGACCAATTTCGATAAACTTATCACCTTGGACTTCACCGGCTTTCACTGAAATATTACGTGCATTATGGCCTTGAGTTGGCTCTTTTTCTGGTCGTTTAGGTTCTTGACGCTGTTTGTCTAAATCAATCTGGCTTCTTAAAGCCAAAAGCTGACGTAACTGTGGCTGAGCAACGCTTTCTTCTATTTGACGGCTCGTAAATTGGAGATATAAATCATCATAGGCCATCTCTAGAATTTTGGCCTGATCTTGCTCACTAAAGGATTTTAAAACCTCTGTAGACTGCTTAACGGGCATCATCGTAATTTGATGTGCAACCTTCGCTAAAGAAGCACCATGCTGATGAGCTTGGGCCAATAGCTGAGTTTCTAAAGCAGGCCGATACACAGGCGCTTTGGTGAGCCCTTGCTGTTGCATCGATTTGATTGTTTCCATCGGAATAGATGCATAAGTAAACTTTTCTTGTAAGTTAGACTCAGGTTTTACTAAATCGACCAAGCCTAATAACCTATAGGCACAGTTATCACTGACAAAATAATAAGGGAAACTCACATGCTGCATTTCCCAAATATGGCTTACTAAAAACCGCGTTTCTTCAGGGGAAAGTTTCAGCTCATATTCCCATAAATCACGGCTTTCGAAATCACCGTACTCTTTTACCTTACGATAATAAGGCATAAGTGAATATTCACCCGGATATTGCCCTGTTAAACCTTTCCATGCATATGACCAGTTGTCATTCCCCGCCACAGTTGCTGCATAATTTACAGCATAGGAAACTAAACTTAATTGCTGCTGATCTTTAGGGTCTAAACGCAATAAAGTATGACCAAACATCGAGCTAGGGTTGCCCATAAAATCTGTCGCATAAATTAATGTGGCTTTATAAGGCTTAATCTGTCCAATCCAGTTTTCAAATTCTGAACATTTTATTTGAGGCAATTCATTTTCTTGAATACCTACTTTTTGTATGAGCCATTGGCTTCGAGCCGGAAACTTACAACGAATCGACTGATTATCTTGAGCAGGCATAAATAATGCCGAGATGTCAGCTTTCAGTTCTTCTTTTAAATTATTTTTCCCATTTTCTGACATGAAATAACCAGAATAAGTGACGTCACTTTTATGGTTTTTATTGGCATACATAAGCCTTTGCCATGTAATATCTTGATCTAAGTTTTTTTGTTCTGCAATTGACCAATATTTTTGAATAGATGGATTTATTTCTGCTGAATACGCAATATTAACTGCCAAAGAGGCAAAAACTAAAACAACTGACTTCATTAAGCTCATCAATTTTTATCATTAAATATAAGAAAAACCCTGCCATACGACAGGGTTTTCAATTTCAAACTTATACGTAAGCTTTTAAAACGTCGTCTTTAGCCATTACAGTTTGTAATGATGCTAATACTTGAAGGGTATTTTGATTATTTGCTGAATAGATTTCACCAAAGTTTGCTTTTGAAACTTTAAAGAAACGGTCTTTATCTTGAGGTTTAATTTGCATTAACTCAGCAAGTACGTTCAGGCTCTCACCTTGGCCTACTGCCATATCACGTGCTAAAGCTTCTGCATTTTCGTTTGTGAATGTTACAACTTGCGCTGTTACTGTTCCGCCTTGACGACAGCCTAAAGTACCGAAAGTGATCCCTAATAATTGGTTAGTAAAAATACCGTTTGTTGTTGCAGCAAGAATTTTAGGCGCTACTCCTTTCTTGCCAGCCCATACTTGAGTACCCACACCACAACCCACATCGTTATCAGCCATAGCAACACTTGAACCAGCTGCTAACAAAGCAGCTAAAGCTAATTTTTTTAACATAGATGTATATCTCCAAAAATCATTATTGATTGTTTCTTATGTCTTGTATTGTTATGTGTAACTTTTATTACACGCTATTAAAGATAGCGATAAGGCTGCGATTTAGCAATTAAAAAATAAACAATATGATGAAAAGTGCTAAAGAAAAATTTACCTTAAATTCCAATTACCTTGATTATCTCGATTACCTAATATTTTAAGAACCAATACTAAGCTTAAAAGTAATAATAAATACCATGATCCTAGCTTGCCCCACCCCACCATATGCCAAGCATCAACCTGACTTGGATAAAGCCAAATTTTATAAAATGTACTTATATTTTCAGCAATCCAGATGATAAACGCGAGCGTTAATAATATCGGTAGCATCGGGATTTTAAATTTATGTTCATTTATTTGAAAATAAAGTTTTGTTTTCCAGAAAATAAAAATACTAATCGCGAATAAAATATAGCGAATATCTGGAACAAAAAATTTACTCATAAAATTTATATATGAGAAAAATGCCAGTAATAGCATAGTTCCAAAATTTGGAAGTTTTTCAAAAGACACTTGAAACAGTCGTATTGAACGTGCGAAGAAGCTACCTACAGCCGAATACATGAAACCTGCAAATAACGGCACTGTTAAAATTTTAAATACGGCGGGCTGCGGATATTGCCATGAAGCAATTGCAGGATGCGTTAGGAATATTTCCATGACCATCGCCATGACGTGAAATAAAGCAATCACTTTGGCTTCTGCCCATGACTCCAGTTTTAAATAGAGTAAGCAGATCTGAATCAGCAAAGCATAGATGAGTAAATAATCATAACGATAAAAACCCATATATTCATGGCTTCCCATCGGTGCTGTTAAAGCAAAAGCAATTAAAAGCAAAATACCAAACAAGGCTGCCGAAACAGCCTTGCCTATAAATTGAAGCGGTAAAGTTAGATATTGCACAAAAACTATCCTAGATATTTAGCACTATACTCATGCACTGTATCTACAAAGATTTTTGGTTGTGCAGGGTCTACCCACTGGGTAATGCCATGGCCCAAGTTAGCAATGTAACCCGTCTTTTCACCATTTGCGTATGCGTCATCCAACATGGCTTTCACTGCTTTTTCAATTGAAGCAGCCGAACCATATAAAACAGCAGGATCAAGATTTCCTTGCAAAGCGACACGTCCAGCCACCGTAGTTCGAGCGGTATCTAATCGTGTAGTCCAATCTAAACCTAATGCATCTGCACCTGTGCTAATCATTGGCTCCAACCATTGACCACCACCTTTAGTGAACACAATGATAGGAATACGTCGACCGTCTTTTTCACGTTGCAAACCAGCAATGATTTTATTCATGTAGTTTAAAGAAAATTCGACATATTCACGATGTGCCAATGCCCCGCCCCAGCTATCAAAGATCTGGATCGCCTGAGCACCTGCATCAATTTGAGCATTTAGGTAATCAATAACTGACGTAGCCAAATGATCAAGCAAAGCATGCAAAACTTCTGGTTGTGCATACATCATTTGTTTAGTAAAACGGAAATCTTTACTTGAACCACCTTCAACCATATAAGTTGCTAAAGTCCAAGGGCTACCCGAAAAACCAATCAGTGGAACTTGACCACCTAAAGCAGAGCGAATCGTGCTTACCGCATTCATGACATAATCAAGGTCTGATTTTGCATTTAACTTTGGTAAGTTAGCCACATCTTGTTCAGTACGTACTGTTTTATGGAACTTTGGTCCTTCACCTGTTTCAAAATAAAGACCTAAACCCAGTGCATCTGGAATTGTTAAAATATCTGAAAATAAAATTGCTGCATCTAAATCATAGCGACGCAAAGGTTGTAAAGTGACTTCACAGGCAAAATCTGTATTTTTACATAAGGATAGAAAGTCACCTGCTTTTGAACGTGTTTCACGATATTCAGGCAAATAACGCCCTGCTTGACGCATCATCCATACCGGAGTGGTATCTACAGGTTCGCGTAACAAAGCACGGAGGAAACGATCATTTTTCAAAGTCGTCATTACCAATCTCTATCTTCTTTATGTGGCAGCATCATATCAAAAACAGAGACATTTTTATAATTTCAATTTCACACAAAAAACTCGTCAATCTACTAAAAAATGCATATTTACACAAAAGTCTACTGCAAGCTGCGGGGTTTTCTGCAATACTTGCAACATGTTACATTGGGTTTATTGATATTCTTTTAATCACTAAATTGCCAATCTTGGGCTCATAGAGATGAGTTATTGGTAATTTTATGCACTTTAAGATCACATCAATCCTCCTATTGCTTATATGAAAATTCTTAAGGTTGAATTACATGTTTGTTCGCTCATTACTCGCTATGAGTTTAAGTTGTATCATTGCTAATGTTGCTTTTGCTGCTTCAACAACTGAGCAACCCCTGAACCCTAAAAAGGTATCAGCTCCTGTAGAAGATCCGATTGATCCTCTAGCAGTAGAGGCAGCTTCAACTGTACAAGCTCAAGCTCCGACACAAATTACTGCTCAAGAACAAAATGACCTAAATCGAGCGTCAACAACATTACAAAACTTACAGAAAACTGAAGACCCAAATGCAGAGTCTGGCATTGCTGCGTCTACGCCAGCTGTTGCTAAAAGCACAACGGCGTCTAAGGCTGCACCAGTGTCAGCTGCTTCATGGACTTTAGATAGCTTAAACTCGGCTGAATGGTCTGAAAATATTGGTAAAGGTCAACTTCCAGTCTATGCACGTGCACACGTGATGCTCAATAATGCACATGCATCGCCAGGTGCTATTGATGGCATGAGCGGTAAAAACACCTTAAAAGCAATTTCTTCATTCCAACAAATGAATGGTTTGTCAGCTACTGGTGAGCTTACTAAAGAAACTTGGGATGCTTTGGTTGCAAAACAAACGAAGCCAGCATTTATTGAATACACGATTTCTGATGCTGACTTAAAAGGTCCGTATGCCCAATCAATTCCTTCTGATTATGCTTTACAAGCCAAAATGAAAGGTTTGTATTACACCCGTGTTAGCGAAATGTTGGGTGAAAAGTTTCATATTGATGAAGCATTCTTAAAGAAAATTAACCCAACTGCGACATTCAAAAAAGCTGGTGAAAAAATCATTGTTCCAAACGTGCGCAATGACTTACCAGAAGATATTCATTTGATTATTGCCCATAAAGGCGCAAAACAATTGTATCTCTTCAATAGCCGGAACCAAATGATTGCCTCATTTCCTGCAACAATTGGCAGTACTGATACGCCTTCTCCGGCCGGTACTTACAAGGTAGTTGGTGTGGCTCGTAACCCTTGGTACAGCTATTCACCGTCGAACTTCGTACAAGGTAAAAACTTAAAACCTCTTTCTTTACCACCTGGCCCAAATGCCCCTGTTGGTAATATCTGGATTGGTTTGAGTAAGAAATCTTTTGGTATTCACGGAACACCAAATCCATCTTTAATTTCTAAAACAGCATCACACGGTTGTATCCGTTTGACTAACTGGGATGCAAATGATTTAGGAAGTAAAGTACGTTCTGGCGTAACTGTTAAATTCCTTGAATAATTAAATATTTTCATAAAAAAACCTGTCTTTATGGCAGGTTTTTTTATTATCAAAAATTGCAACAAATAGATAAAAAAACTTAATATCATATCAATTATGAAACGACATGTTTCAGTTCTTCTATTTTTTCACTCCCGATATAGCATTAATATATTTCTCAATAGATAAATAAAAATTTGGGAGATTAGATCATGAATGCTTACGTACATCGTGGTGAAGATCGTGGACACGTTAAAGCGGGCTGGTTAGAGTCATATCATAGCTTTTCATTTGGTAGCTGGTACAACCCTAAATATATGGGTGTAAGTACTCTAAGGGTTATTAATGACGATAAGATTGATGCGCATAATGGTTTCGGTACACATTCGCACGACAATATGGAAATCTTAACCTGTGTGTTAGATGGTGCGATTTCACACCGTGACACGATGGGAAATGAAGGCCAAATTAAAGCAGGTGAATGGCAACTCATGAGTGCTGGCACAGGTGTTGCCCACAGTGAAGTTAATAACACTGATACACCTGTACATTTACTACAAATCTGGATTCATCCTGATGTAAGAGATGCAGAGCCGAATTACCAGCAAATTAGTCTTGACCCACGTAAAGATCCAAATAAATGGCATTTAATTGCAGGACCTGATGCAAATGCACCGATGCATATTCGTCAAAATGCAGAGATAAAATCTGCCGTATTGGAAAAAGGACATGAGCTAAGTGTTGATCCGGTTAAAAAAGTGAATTATATCCACGTTATTTCAGGTGTAATTCGTATCGGTGATCAAGAAATTAAAGCAGGCGATGCTTTCGTATTTGAAGATAAAGCGACGATTCAGGCAAATGAAGATAGTCAATTTATTTGGTTCGACTTACCTTAAATTAATCAAAAGCCCTTTGAACAAAAGGGCTTTTTTAATCTCCACCACCACCGCCCCCATCACATCCTCCCGAATCTGAAGATGAACAGTCATTTGAATAACTAGAGCTATGATGACTAGGGCTATTATCGTGAAAATGATGGGTTGAAGAAGATGAATGATCATGCTCGCCAGATGACGAAGAATTTTTTAAATTTCTAAGCAGTGCAATTAAACAGATCAGACCAATACTGGAAAAAATTGCAATAAACACAATAATAAATAACTTCAAATAACTGCCTCCTTGATCAATCTAAACACACATTAAAATAAACTATTTTAAGTTTCCTTCACATACAAATAGGCACTCGCTCTTGATATACCTAAATGTTGTGCAACCGTCTCTACAGCCTTTTTAATGTCTAATAAACCATTATTCTTTAACTCATGTATTAATTGTTTTCTCTCATTGAGTTTTAACATACGCGGCGTAGTGGCATGTTTTGATGCAAATTGATCGATATATCTTCGAATTGCTTCAGACCCATTCGGTTCCAAATTTTCAATAATGTTGTCAGTTTCAATTTTAGTAAACTGGTCTAAAGCGCTTTGCATGCCCCTAAATAGGGTTAAATCAATATTCATACATAAAGCGGCCACATATTCGCCCTCTTCATCTTTAATACCAATCGAAGTGCTTTTTGCGGGGCGGCCATCTGCAAACTGGTTTGCATAGTTTGAAATAAGATTTGGAAATTCTGGAGACATAATTCTTGCCAGCCCTAACTCTGTTGCTGGATCTCCAATTTTTCGACCAGATAAATTATTGTGTATTGAGAGTATGGCATGTTCAGGATTTGTTAAGTCATGGACAACAACTTCGCAAAATGGAAATAGAGTTTCACTTAACCCTTTCGCGATTGTATCTAGTTGAGTGAGTAAATGTTTATCACGATTTCCCAATGTATTTCCTCCAAATGACTTGCTTACTATTTCAAACCCTAGCGTGAAGTATGTAATAGTAATTTAGACTTTTTATCTAATTTTAAACTTAATGTAAATCAAAATCTTATATCTCATTGTTATCCAATTAGAAAATAAAATTAGACATTTTATCTAAATGTATATATTTTATCTAAACAAGGTCAATATATTGCGCGTTGCTTGAGCAATACGAAATCTTGCATCCGAAAACATTGAATAGAATTAGGTTTAATTATGAAAAATTTAACCCTTCCAACTTATGAAGATGTCGCAGCCGCTGCTGAACACATAAAAGGTTTTGCAAATAAAACCCCTGTTTTAACTTCACGTACTGTTAACAATGAATTTGAAGCAGAAGTATTCTTTAAATGTGAGAATTTTCAGCGTGTTGGCGCTTTCAAATTTCGTGGTGCAATGAATGCGCTTGCACAGTTCGATGATGCTCAAAAAAAAGCTGGTGTGGTTGCTTTCTCTTCAGGAAATCATGCTCAAGCGATTGCGCTGTCAGCAAAGATCCTTGGTATTCCAGCAACAATCATCATGCCTAAAGATGCTCCTGCTGCAAAAATGGCAGCGACGCGAGAATACGGAGGCAATATTGTTGAATATGATCGTTATACAGAAGATCGGGAACAAATTGGAAAAGAGATTGCCGAAAAAAATGGTCTAACCTTAATTCCATCTTATGATCATCCGCATGTTATTGCAGGTCAAGGAACGGCTGCAAAAGAACTATTTGAAGAAGTTGGTGACTTGGATTACCTCTTTGTATGTTTAGGTGGCGGAGGTTTATTGGCAGGCTCTTCCTTATCTGCCCGTCAACTCTCTCCGAACTGTAAAATATATGGTGTTGAACCTGCCCTAGGAAATGATGGACAAATGTCCTTTAGAAAAGGAGAAATTGTTCATATTGATACGCCCCAAACGATTGCCGATGGTGCTCAAATTCAAAGTTTAGGTAAATTAACATTTCCTATTATTCAAAAGAATGTAGATGACATTTTGACTGTAACAGACGAAGAACTCGTTACCTCTATGAAGTTCTTTGCTGAGAGAATGAAGATGGTGGTTGAACCGACAGGATGTCTCGGATTTGCGGCTGCCCGTAATTTGAAACATGAGTTAAAAGGCAAACGTATAGGCATCATTATTAGTGGCGGGAATGTCGATATTTCTAAATATGTAGAGTTTTTATCAGCTTAATAAAAGTTGGTGTCTATCTATGATGTCAGTTAAAGCGTCATGGATAGACAATACATGCTACTCGTCTCTCGAACTGTTCACGTCTTAATTTAAACATCAACTTTTGGAGATGGCTATGAGATTTATTTCTGAGTCTGAATCTTCTGCTCTCATCAATCATGAACTCGCTTACGATGCCATTTACGAAGCTTTAATTGCTGCCACTCAATTGGACACTAAAAGTTTTCCTGTGGTTCATGGTCAAGCGTCAGATACCAAAAATACGTTTAGTATTAAATCATCTGCTACCCAGCAATTAGCTGGTCTTAAAGTTGGTTCTTTTTGGGAAGATAATCCTAAAAATGGTTTACCACGCCATAACGCACTCATTTTATTATTTAATCAAGCGAATGGAAAAATGGCGGCAGCCATCGAAGCAGGCAAAGTGAATGCCTTCCGTACAGCAGCTTCTAATGCTGTTGCAACCCATGTATTGGCAAGAAAAGATTCAAAAGTATTAGCCATATTTGGTACAGGAAATCAGGCCAAATATGAATGTGAGGCATTAGCGAGAATTAGAAATTTCGATCAGGTTTTGATTGTAGGACGCGAGCAAAGTAAAGCTGAAAAAATGGCAGAAGACCTAAAACAATTAGGGATTAAGCTTAAAATTACCAATGCAAAAGAAGCTTGTGAGCAAGCGGATATTATTGTGACAGCAACTTCGTCTCAAACCCCTCTTTTTAAAGCAGAATGGGTCAAAGTCGGCACTCATATTTCATCTATGGGTTCTGATAAGCAAGGTAAACAAGAACTTCCTCCAGAATTATTTTCACAGAGTGGTTTATTTTGTGATCTTAATACGCAGTCTAAAGTCATTGGTGAATTCCAACATGCGCCTGAATCTGTAATTTTAATGAATATCGGTGATGTACTTTCAGCAAACGCTCAAGGAAGGCAATCTCAGGAACAAATCACAATTTATGATAGTTCGGGACTATCTATACAAGATTTATATATCGCCCAAAAAATTTTAGAAATTTCTTAATATTTATCATTTAACTGCATCATTCAGGCTGATGCAGTTAAATGATAAGGTATTTCTTTTTATTTGCATTAAATAAACTGCATTAAAAAATAATCCAACAACCGTTCCCTTTCCCCTGCCTTATTTGGGTCTAAAAGTTGAACCATCGCCCCATCAATCACAAACAAGAACATGTGTGCATCTTGCTTTGAAGCATTTGCATTGGTTGCTAAAAGCAAATTATAAATTTCATTAATAAGCCAGTTTCGATAGTCAATCACCACCTGATA
>RCUT01000538.1_pt1 | contig 19512 bp, 19 predicted proteins | sample 2166171 | NCBI WGS metagenome assembly RCUT01 (sample SAMN09932757, study PRJNA488358) | compost metagenome | isolation source: compost soil in 4-hydroxybenzoic | place: Germany: Experimental Botanical Garden
GAGGTAGGGTATCCTTTAATGGATAGTTCATGTTAAGCAACTCCCACTTATGTGCTCCCAGTTGATGAAACGGTATGATTTCAACACGTTCAACTGTTTTATAATTGGCGAAATGTTGTCCCCATTCTTCAAGGTGTTCCGGCTGATCTGTCCATCCTGGAACCAGTACATACCTTAACCACATACGTTTACCTGTAGATTCACGGTATTCAGCAAGTCCCAGTGTGTTTTTATTAGTTAAACCTGTTAGTCGGTGATGAATTTCATTATTAATATGCTTTACATCCAGCAGTAACAAATCAGTATAAGCAAGCAGCTCGTGAACCTCTTTATTATTTAATCGTCCGTTGGTATCCAAACAGGTATTTATTCCCTCTTCATGTAATAAAAGAAAGAAATCTGTGAGTTTACTCCTTTGTAGTAAGGGCTCACCACCTGAAACGGTAACGCCGCCTTCTTTGCCGAAATAATTACGCTGGCGAACCGCCCTTTTTACCAATTCTTCAATTGTTACCAATGTGCCACCTGTTACATCTAATGTGTCAGGGTTTTGACAATAAACACATCTGAACTGGCAGCCTTGAACAAATACGACCATTCTGATGCCGGGGCCATCATGTGTGCCAAAGGTTTCGAGTGAATGAATCCTTAAGTGTTCAGGGTCATCCTTGTTTAACTTGGCCGCCTCTATATCCTGTAGTGGAAAGTACATGGTTAAATTTACAAAATTGGTTAACAAGAAAAAGTCAGGCCATGGAATGGCCCGACTTTATTTATAATACATATATTGGTTGTTACATATTCTCGTGGAATGTACGGGCAATTACCTCTAACTGGTGCGCCCTTGATAACCTTACGAAGTTAACCGCATAACCAGAAACCCTGATCGTTAATTGCGGATAGTTTTCTGGATGTTCGTATGCATCCATCAATGTTTCGCGGTTAAGTACATTTACATTTAAATGATGAGCCATCTGTTTGAAATAACCCTCCATCGTATTTACCAGGTTGTTGATCTGTTCACCTCTTGTGTCTCCTAATGATTTAGGGATCATTGAGAAGGTGTTTGAGATTCCATCCTGCGCATCATTATAGTTTAGTTTTGCAACAGAGTTTAATGATGCAATAGCACCACTGCAATCCCTTCCGTGCATTGGATTAGCACCCGGTGCAAATGACTCCCCATTATCACGGCCATCAGGTGTTGCTCCTGTATTAGTTCCATACATCACATTGGATGTAATGGTTAATAATGAAAGGGTAGGAGTGGCATTTTTATATGCTTTGTGTTTTCTTAATTCACCGATAAAGTAAGAAGTGATTTCCTGAGCGATAGTATCTACACGATCATCATCGTTACCATATTTAGGGAAATCGCCTTCGATGTTGAATCCTGTAGTCAGACCTTTTACATTACGTATAGCAGTTACTTTTGCATATTTGATGGCTGATAAAGAGTCTGCAATAATCGAAATACCAGCTGCCCCATAGGCAATATCAATATGCGGATCGGTATCGATCAAAGACATCTGAGCTCTTTCGTAATAGTACTTATCATGCATATAGTGAATGATATACATGGCTTTGCTATATACGCGGGCCAGCTCTTTCATACTGCGTTTGAAAAGATCCAGAACGATATCGTAATCTAATACACCTTCGTCGATCTGAGGTATATCTTTTAGTACCTGAGTTCCTCCGTGTTCTTCACGACCACCGTTAAGGGCAATCAGTAATGCTTTAGGCAGGTTGGCGCGTGCACCAAAATGCTGAATAGATTTTCCGATTTCCTGATGTGAAACACAACATGCAATTCCGTAATCATCAGATCCTCTGTTAGGACGCATTAAGTCGTCGTTTTCATACTGGATCGATGAAGTATCAATTGAAACCTGTGCGCAGAAACGTTTAAAACTTTCAGGCAATTGTTCTGACCATAAAACAGTTAAGTTAGGTTCAGGAGATGCACCAAGGTTATATAGTGTTTGAAGGAAACGATAGGAAGTTTTGGTAACTTTTGTTCTTCCGTCATGAAGCTGACCGCCGATACATTCAGTTACCCAGGTAGGGTCGCCACCAAAAATCTCATCATAAGCTGCAGGACGTAAATGACGAACCATGCGAAGTTTCATCACAAATTGATCGATCAGTTCTTGCGCTTCACTTTCGGTCATTAAGCCGGCTTCAAGGTCTCTTTCAATAAAGATGTCAAGGAATGAGGATACATTACCTAATGACATTGCAGCACCATCCTGCTCCTTAACAGCTGCCAGGTATGCAAAATAAACCCATTGAACGGCCTCTTGTGCTGTTTCAGCAGGGCGAGAGATATCATACCCATATTCAGAAGCCATTAAAAGCATGTCTTTAAGGGCTGATATCTGCAATGAAATTTCTTCACGCAGACGAACTTTATGTTCAGTCATTTCACCTGAAACTTTATCATAATCAGCCCATTTGAATTTGATAAGCTGATCGATACCATAAAGTGCTACTCTGCGGAAGTCGCCGATAATACGACCACGTGCATAATTGTCAGGTAAACCTGTAAGTATATGTTTAGAGCGAAAAGTTCTGATTTCCTGATCGTATGCATCAAATACCTTTTCATTATGGTTTTTTGCATAGTTGAAAACATCTATAACACGGTCAGAAACCTTCAGGCCTCTTTCTTTTACTGCTGATTCAACCAATTTGATGCCTCCAAATGGTTTCATTGCTCTTTTTAGCAATTCATCGGTTTGTAACCCAACAATTACTTCATTTTCTTTGTTGATGAAACCAGGTTTGAAAGCTGTCATAGTGGAAATAGTTTCCGTATCAATACCCAGACAGCCGTCATTCTCTCTCTCTTTGCGTAAGGTATCTTGACAGATATTCCATAAGTAAGTAGTCTTAATGGATGGTCCTACTAAAAAAGACGAATCTCCGGTATAAGAAGTAATATTTTTTACAACAAAGTTGTAAACATTTAGGCTGGTATTCCATTCGCCAGATGTAAATGGAACTTTTTCGACATCCGCTTTCATGTTAATCAATTTTAATTTGTTTGCGTAGCACAAAGGTAACTTGTCGATTTTTCTGAAATTATGACTATAATCATATAATGTGTAAAAATTACACTTAGCTTATGACTAAAACGGCAATTTTGTTTTGTAACTTACTCTTAACCAGTAAGCTAATTGCTGCAATTAAGATTAATAAACCTGCGAATAGGTAAAAAATCATTGAATAGTTGGTGGTAACAGTAATTAACCACGGACCTGCAAAGGCAGCTGCTGACCAAGCTGTTAATACATAGCCTAACACTGAACCAACCTTATCTGTACCATAAATATCTTTTACAAAAGCAGGCATGGTTGCAAAGGCTCCACCATAACAACTGATGATAATAAATACAGTTACCTGAAATATGAATGAAGTTTGTGTATTACTCAGTACAAGGAAACAAATAGCTCCTATCAGGAAAAAAGCCATAAAGGTATTCCAACGGCCAATTTTATCTGAAATGCTCGACCAGATAAGTCGCCCAAGCCCATTGAACAATCCTATTGTTGCCACAAAAGTAATAGCTGCTGCATCATTTATGTGGATGATATCTTTAGCCATTGGTGCAGCAATAGCGATTAAGGCAATGCCGCAGGTAGTATTAAAAAACAACATTAGCCAAAGGCTATAAAAACGAAGGTCTGATAAAAGTTCTGAAAGTTTTACTGTTGTTGTATTTGAGCTACTGTTGACTGTAGTTTCAGGTAAAGTAAGATAAATGGATGCTAAAAGCATCAATATGAAATAGGTGATGCCTAAAATGTAAAAAGCATTAGGAACTCCATATGTTGCGGCAAGCGATGGAATTATTTTGGAAGCAATAATGGAACCAGCAGCAAAAGACATAATGACAAGTCCGCTCGCGAATCCCGGTTTTTCTGTAAACCATTTAACAACTACTGAAACCGGCGTTATATAACCGAACCCTAAACCGATACCACTGATTATACCATAAAAGAAGTAAAATAAAGGTAAAGAACCTTGTGAAGCAGCAAAACCGCTTCCTAATAAACCGGCTCCCCAAAATATAGCGCCTAATAAACCTGCTTTTTGTGGACCTATCTTTTGAACGAACTTGCCCATAAATGCAGCGGTAAGCCCGAGAAAACAAATGGCTAAACTAAATGCTAGTTTCAATTGATGTGCATCCCATCCGTTTGATAGGTTTATTGGTTTTATCCAAACGCTATACGCATACACTGAACCAATTGATAGCTGTAACATCATTCCGGCCAATGCAATCAACCATTTATTCCTTTTCAACATAATTCATTTTTTGAGCGAGGCAAATATAGGTGCTGTAGCTACAATGAAAGTTGATTATGCTCATATTTTATGAACTTCAAATAGTTAATGAAACTAAAAACCTGATAACTTTAATTAAGCTAAGTTGTTAGTTCTAAATGATAATCCATTGGAGTATAAGATCGGTAATGCCTCGATTATAAAAGAAGCTTTTTGCGCTGTTGTTTAGCCCATAAGGGCTATAGACATAATGCAAACAAGGTATTGTTACCGATCCAGTGTCCCGATAGGGATATCTTATTGAATTGATAACTTCAGTTAATTTCCAATAGCTAACGGCTAATTACTATTATTACCTATAGATAGGGATATCTTATTGAACTGGTAATTTCAGTTAATTTCTAATGGCTAACGGTTAACAACTAATACTAACAGCCAGTAAAATTTAATAGCTGAACTTAACCCCTAAACTTATAATTTCTTTAAACTGAACCCTGGGACGAGAAACATCTGTTAGAACACCGTTAACGTATTCAGGTTTTTTGATCATGACTTTTTGATCATATATCAAACCGGTAGACAAATTTGCTGTAAGAAAACGATTGATCTTACAATCAAACAAAGCTTCCCAATAAACGTCCATTGCATTTAAATTTTCGTACGTACTAAAGAGATCGAGCTTGGTGGTTAGTTTTACATTTTCAAACAGTTTTCCATCATAACGGAAACTTGCATTTAAACCCACTTGCTGAAATATGTTGCTTCCATGTTTTAAGATTTGTCCGTTAGCCGTATCAGCAGGTTTAACACCATATGCACCCTGATCAGCCAGATCTTGATCAAATACCATTGTTGTCCTCGAACCAAAAGGAGATATATATAACGATAAACCCTGGTAAGGCTTATAGTCCAAACCAAAAGAAGCAGTTAAATACCCGGGAGCTAAGAAATTAGAAACCTTGGTGCTTGAGCCATCTGCCGCAAATTTGTAGCCCACTAAAAACTGACTTCTTAACGACATCAGGAAGGTGGCATACAATTTATCTGAGGCTTTAATACCATATTTTGAGTTAAGCTCAAAGCGGTCCTCTGTTTTTCTGTAATCGTTATCTTCTAAGCGTTGCGTACCAAATGCAGCATCAAAAATAGTTTCCCAATCATTTTTGGGCGTGTTTCTTTTGGCAAAAGCCTTGAATGCGGTAATAAAGGTAAGGGAGTTTTGTCCTCCGGCTGCCCAGTTACTAAAACTTGCCTGGCTAAACTGAAAGGTATTGGTTCCTCCTAAAGTCCATTTGCGGGTCGAATCCACATCTTGTGAGAAAGCTTTAAGGCAAAAAAGTAAAACGATAGTTAATAAAACGGTCGGTTTTCTCATGCCGCAAAAATAAGATAAAAAAACTGGAAGCCTATTTTTGTTATGAAATCCGTAGAGAAAAGCGAAATACAGTAGGTATTTTATTAGTTTTAAATGTTTGGTTGATAATGTTATATATAGGTTGTTTTGTCTGAAAATAAAATTAATCGGTATCCGGAATGTAAGGTCCTTTGGTTTCTCCCCATCCCCATGATGGCATAGGTTCATTTTCATTAACAGGATTTTCAGTAGTGGTTGAATTAATAACGGCTATTCTGCTTCCCCATTCCAGGTAAGCAACCAAGGCAGACCTGAACTCCGGATCATTAGCTAATTCAATCTCATCTGCACTTTGCAATAGCAATTGTATCCAGCGTTGTCTTTTTTGTTCATCAAGCATTTTTCCGAGATGATGTGCAACCATCGTTGCATGACTGCCTTTATCACCCTGAGTATATAAAGAAGGGCCTCCAAATACTTCGGCTATGAAATGGGCAACATGTTTACTGTGATTGCCCGACATATTTTTGAATACGGGATATAAAAGGTCATCTTTTAAAACCTTATCATAAAATACTTCGGTTAATTTTTCAAGCGCATCGTTTCCGCCCACCCATTCATATAATGTTGGAATACTTTTCATGTAGTTTGGTTAAATAAAAGTTTAATATACAAAAAACGCCAACTTAAAACAGTTGGCGCCATATATCGATTTACTAAAGTGGTCTGTTCTTCAGAAGATCTCTGATCTCCGCTAACAAAGCCTCGGTAGGAGGTGTGGGAGCTGCAGCAGCTTCTTCTTTTTTCTTTAAGGTATTAATTGCTTTTATTGCGATAAAGATAGCAAATGCAATTATTACAAATTGAATAAGTACCTGGATAAAATTGCCAAGATTTATAGCTACTTCCGGTGTTACTTTTCCTGTAGCATCAACTACTGCTTCTTTAAGGGTTATTTTAAAGGCTTTAAAATCAAATCCACCGATTAAATAACCAATTGGAGGCATAATAATGTCATCAACCAGTGAAGTAACAATTTTGCCAAATGCACCACCAATAACAACACCGACAGCCAGATCGATGACATTGCCTCTCATGGCAAATTCTTTAAATTCTTTAATAAAGCTCATAACAATTAATTCAAAGTTTACTTTCCATTATTTACTTGAATTTATGATTCTTTAAACATATTATCAAACAGAAAATTTATTGAGTAAAAAAATCCAAGGTGTGTAGAATACCAGAAATTGTGTATTTTAAAACTGAACCAAATTTAAGTAGTTGTATTGTGTGTTTTTTTTAAATAAAATGCTGTTTTTCAAAGTATAAGCAACTTTTCTACCAAAAATTGCCAAAAGGAAATTTTTTGACGCATTTTTTGTTATTAGGATGCAATGTTTTAAAACAATACACGTGCAGAACGTCGGGAATTTTAAGAAATTTCCGTTTTTTACATTTACATTTGTCAAAAACCAAAGGCCTGAATAATGCTAAAACAGAACCTACAGCAAAAGTTATTACAGAAATTATCGCCGCAACAGCTACAATTTATTAAGCTTTTGCAGATACCAACTGTGATGCTTGACACGAGAATTAAGGAGGAGTTAGAGGAAAACCCTGCTTTAGAGGATGTTAGCTTAATTTCGCATAACGAAGAAAAGGACGAATACAATTTTGATGATGATAATAGTGATGATTATAACGAATCTGAAAATGAATCGTCATCAGAAGAGTTTAGTATAGAAGATTATTTGCAAGATGACGGTGAAAAGGATTACGCCACCTCTTTAGCTTATGACGGAGAGGATGAGGATGATAAAAAAGAGCTGCCTTATGCAGAAAGTCGTTCTTTCTTTGAATTACTTCAGTTCCAATTAAGTTTAGTAGAGCTGGAAGATCGTAATTTTCTGATCGCACAGCAAATAATTGGTAGTCTGGATGACGACGGTTATTTGCGTCGCCCGATTATTTCACTGACAGATGATCTTGCTTTTTCTCAAAATATTGATGCCACTGAAGAAGAGATTGAGGCAATGCTGAAAATCATTCAAAGTTTTGATCCACCAGGTATCGGTGCCCGTGATCTGCAAGAATGTTTATTAATCCAGTTGCGAAAGAAAGATCAGGATAATCGAATCGTACATCTTGCAACCGAGATTGTAGAAAATTACCTTGATGAGTTTACCAAGAAGCATTACGAAAAACTGGAACGGTCATTAAATATTTCTTCAGAAGAATTAAAAATGGCTGTTAATGAGATTCTGAAGTTAAATCCAAAACCAGGTGATTCAAATGCCGACGGGAACTCAAAGCAAATGCAAGTTATTCCTGATTTTCATATAGCAAACAACGACGGAGTACTTGTACTAACCCTAAATTCAAGAAATGCTCCCGAATTGCGCGTAAGTCGTGATTATAAGGAAATGTTTCAGACCTACGATAAGCAAACCAATAAGGATAAAAAGCTGAAAGAAGCCGTACAGTTTGTTAAACAAAAACTTGATTCAGCAAAATGGTTTATTGATGCAATAAAGCAGCGTCAGCAAACACTCATCAAAACGATGAATGCTATTATGCATTATCAATATGATTATTTTCTGGAAGGGGATGAGCGTAAACTGAAGCCAATGATTTTGAAAGATATTGCTGATCAGATCGGAATGGATATTTCAACCGTTTCGCGTGTGGCTAACAGCAAGTATGTTCAAACTGAATTTGGTACCTTTTTGTTAAAATCATTTTTCTCAGAAGCAATACAAACTGAAAGTGGGGAAGAGGTTTCTAACCGTGAGGTAAAGAAAATTTTGGAAGATTGCATTGGCAATGAGGATAAGCGCCGTCCATTGGCTGATGAGAAACTGGCAGAAATCTTAAAAGATAAAGGATATAATATTGCTCGTAGAACGGTGGCGAAATACCGGGAGCAAATGAACATTCCGGTAGCCAGGTTACGAAAAGAATTATAAGTTAAATTAACGATTAAAAAGCCTGAAAGTAAATCTTTCAGGCTTTTTTTATAATCCTTTAAAAACCAGTGCGGCAAGTATTGAGCCTATAATGGGTCCGATAATAGGGATCCAGCAATAGTTCCAGTTGTTCATTCCTTTATGGTTAATAGGAAGAAAAGCATGTGCTAAACGAGGGCCAAAGTCGCGGGCAGGATTAATAGCATAACCTGTAGGTCCGCCGAGCGATAAACCAATTCCTAAAACAACAAAACTTACTGGTAAAGCATCAACAGAACCTATTCCAACTTGTGGAGAGGCTAGGTATAGTATGGTAAAGATTAGGACAAATGTGCCAACAATTTCAGTAAACAGATTATTGATGGTATGTGGAATAGCTGGTGCGGTACAAAAAGTAGCTTCAATTAACCCGGCTTCGGTGGTTTCATCATAATGCTTTTTGTAGGTAAGCCAAACCAATACGGCACCTGCAAATGCTCCTGAAATTTGTGCCAATACATAAGCTGGTACAAGCTGCCATGAAAATTTACCTGCCATAGCCAACCCAATGCTAACAGCCGGATTCAAATGCGCTCCACTGTTTTTGCTACTTACAATTACCGCTACAAAAACGGCGATCGCCCAACCAAAGGTGATAACAATCCATCCTCCGTTTTGACCTTTCGATTTTGCTAATAGTACATTTGCAACAACACCATTGCCTAATAAGATTAAAATTGCTGTTCCGATAAATTCATACAAGTATGCAGTCATAGATACACTAAGATAAATTGTTAAATTGGATAACTTAAGGTATAAATTTTTTACATACAAGAAAAAGTAATTGACTGTAATGGGCACATCAAAATTTCTACTAAAGACAAAAGCCGCTTAAAAAACTTAAGCGGCTTTGTTGTATGTGCTATTTCTTATAATAAAGAAAGAATCTGCTGGTCAGTAGGTTTAATTTTAGAGGGGAAAAATTTCACCAGTTCCCCATTTTCATTGATTAGGTATTTACAGAAGTTCCAGGTAGGTTCCTGATCATTCCATCCATTTTTATTTTTATCAGTTAACCATTGATAAACCACATTCTTGTCGTCACCTTTAACTGATGATTTTTCAAACATCTGAAAAGTAACCCCATAATTTTTCTTACAAAAACCTTTGATTTCAGTATTTGAACCAGGTTCTTGTCCGCCGAAATTGTTCGCCGGAAATCCAAGGATTACAATCTTATCGCCATACTCTTCGTTTAATTTTTCAAGATCTGCATACTGAGGCGTGTAGCCACATTCTGATGCTGTATTAACAATCAGCAGTTTTTTACCTTTATATTTGCTGAAATTTATCGGCTCTTCATCAATGGAAGTAAATTTCAAGTCGTAAAAACTGGTTTTTGGAGGAGTATTGCCATCGTTGCTAACAACCTGGCTGTTACAGGCTCCAAAGAATAAGGTCATAATGATAAATAGCGTTTGCATATTACTTTATACGTTTTGTGGTAAAATTACATAACACTCGCGTTTTATTATAGTTTTGTAAAACATAATCGATTTACTGAAATATTTTTATGAAGAAACTATTGTTATTTACACTTGTTGCCTGCTTTTTTTCGGTAGCAAGTTTTGCTCAAAGTGGAGCCGATGCTATTAACGGAACGTGGTTTAATAAAGATAAAGACGCAAAAATTCAGATTTTTAAAAAGGGAAATGAATATTTCGGAAAGATTATCTGGTTAAAAAATCCTAAAAATGAACAAGGACAGGATAAAAAAGACGATAAAAACCCAGATGATAACTTAAAGAAACGTACAATAAACGGACTTGAGATTTTAAAGTCGTTTAAATATGATACGTCTGATGAGAAGTGGTCGGAAGGAACAATTTATGATCCTAAAAGCGGAAAAACTTATGATTGTAAGTTAACCCTAAAAGATAAGAACAATTTAAACGTACGTGGTTTCATTGGTGTTTCTATAATTGGAAGAACCGACGTTTGGACACGTACTAACTAAATCAAAAATTATAGCCAAAAAGAATAAGGATTACTTTTTTTAGCCGTAATTTGTAATTAATGGTAAATATAAGGAATGGTTTTTGAGCAAGGTGTTGCAATGAAAGTGAAAGGGTTATATAGTGTGTTGCCAATTTTTTTGCTGGTAATGTTATTGGGTGTAGGTCCTGCATTTGCTCAGGTAAAAAAGGATACTAAATCTACATCAACGGGTAAAACTACTTCTACTGCTTCTCAGAAAACAGGAGTTGCTAAGAAGCCAGCTGTACAAGATTCTGCTAAAAAAGCAGTTAAGCCGGTTGATTCATTATCAAAAGCAAAAGGTAAAACGGCCGTTAATCAGAAAACGGCTGCTGCTGCGGGAAAGAAGACCCCTGATGGTAAAACTGTGGTCGACCCAAAGAAAACACCTGTGAAACCGGTTGTAGTTAAATTGGCCCCCGATCTTATCAAGCCGAATTCGGTAGGGATATTAAAATTGGGGATGCGGATTGATACGATCAAAAAGTTGTTCCCCAAGGATCGCGTGTATCGTGTGTATGTATATGATGCAAAAGATAAATACGAACAATACCAGGTTACAGCTGCAGATAAATCGAGCCAGTTTTTGTTGATTAACCCTGAATGCGACGGTGATTCGATCTGTAGCATCAGGCAAATTGTGGCAAAGAATGTTTACTTCAAAACGGAACGCGACATCAAAGTGGGAATGATGCTGGATGATTTGATTCTGGCATATGGTTTCCTGGAGTCGCGTTGGGAGGAAGAAAATTTAATAGTACGTAATCGGGAAGGGATAGATTTTGTAATGGACACATCTGACATACCAAAACGTTGGTACCGTAAAATGAATCTTGATCGTTTACCACTTCCAACACGGATCATTGGTATTATGATCACCGTCGGATCCCCGCAAACTGCCAGAAATTAAATGCTACTTTATAAAATTCATTTTAATGACGGGCAAATGCAGACATGCATTTGCCTTGTTATTAGCAGCAATATCATAAATCTTTAATAATTTCACATAGCTAACGCTCTGCTTTAATATGGAAACTGTAAACAGAATATTTTTTGAAGGGAATCCTTACCCAAAAGGACATACGATAAAGAAATTTGTGTGGTCCGGCCGCTTAGATCCTAGTCAAGGGATTTATTTTGACTTCCATCTTGAAACTGAAAATTACTACGCTGAAGATAACAGCACTGATGTAAGTGATCCTGAATCAGACTGGACTTCAAAAGGCGTTTGGAGTAATTACCATAAATGTACACTATCTTCGACTAATTGGGATAATGGAGGGGTATTAATAGCGACCGAAAATACGCTGTTAGATTTTGATTCACTTACCTCTACTGTTTTAACTGCTGATAAACTGCCCGAAGGTGTAAATATATTGCCTGACGACTGGAGTGACGATGAGCTTGCTTTCCATATTTACCTGTTAGGACATGATACCTGCGCTGAACATGAGATTAATTTTGCCGACAGAAATACAGATGGTAGTTTTAACATTCAATGGAATGGCCGTATTGCCTTAACGTACGGAGGCGATTATGAATTTAATCACAGTTTTAAAACACTTGTTAATAACGTTAAGTTCTCAGGTATTTATTTACCTTCTGACATAACTACTGTAGAAGCTGTAGAAGCCTTTAAAAAGTTTGTGAAGAACCCCGATCATTTTGAATTAGAGGATTTGAATCCTAAAAGCTTTAAACGCGAGTATAAACTGGTGTTAAAAGATTAACGTGTTTTATTGAGGGTAAGACTGGTTGCTGATACTTTAATGTTGATTGCAACCGGGATAACATTATAAACAACTTTAATTAGTAAGCAAGCGAGCCAGTTAGTTTAACTGGCTCGCTTTTTCTAATGAAATTGGAATATTTTCAGCTGCATTGGCATAGTTAAGTTTTAATATGCCTGCAATCATTACCGGTTTATAAGTGAAATCGATGGCTTCTCCCATTTCCACCTCAATCATAATCGGAATCCCATTTTTACCGCAATAATAACACTGGTTAATAGGCAATGTCGAAAGCAGGAATCGTTTGTGCTTAATCCCTTCTTCTGTAGGAATTATATAACCTTGTAGAGTGACATTCTTATTATCAAGAGATTTAAGTTGTGGGGGAAATACAGCCACCTGTTTGCTTTGGTTAACGGTATTTATTTTCAATGTTCCGATGATATCCCAAACAGGAGATTTAATCATGTCAGATACATGTTGTGCCTTTACCATAAAGCTGCTTGAAAGTAAGGTAGTCAGGATTAATAGCTTTTTCATTTTACTTTTCGATATACTCCGTACCTACCAAGCGAAGCGCATAATGTTCTTCATCCAACTCATTTAACTGGAGTATGCCACTAACGGTAATCACTTTATCTGTATAATTAATCGGACTATTCATTTCAACTTCAACCATTTCCGGTATTCCTGCAGATTTACCACAATAGTAACATTGACTAAATGGTAAAACAGAAATAAGGAAATGTTGCTGGAACTTTCCCGGTTGTAATGGAATTAGATAACCTTTCAGTTGAATAATTGATCCTTCCAATGCTTTAATTTCCGGAGTAAAAATAGGAATATGCCATAGTTGTCCATCAATTGTATCAGTCCGGTACTTTAACGAGGCTATTTTTGTCCAGATTTCACTTGTAATCAAATTATGGAGTTCGTGTGCTGGTAGAGCAGCAGTGTCTCTCGGAACAGGAATTTCACTTATTGTTTTATTGTAAGATGCGGCAATAGGTGAAGTGTTTTCGCCCATTGAACTGCATTGCACTTTTGAAAACAAAAGGAGTATGACCAGTAACCCTAGTAGATACAGGAATACAGACTTATTTTTCTTCAGTTGTTCTAAAAAGTTCATGTTTAACGGCACTATTAAATCTTTAACCGTTTAATCTACTTGTTCGGCTTGCTCCAGAATGATTTCCATATGTGTGGAATCATCAGCATTTAGCTTTATCTTCCCTTTAACAGTAATGATCTTATCTGTATAAGGCAACGCATCTTTCATGATCACTTCTACCATTGGAGGTATATTTCCGGTACCACAAAAATAACATTGACTGATGGGTAATACGGATATCGCGAAATTCTTATGTTTTGCTCCCATTTTAAAAGGAACAATATAACCTTTTAGCTCCATCAGTTTGCCATTGGCATCTTTAAGCCGATCACTGAACACAGGTGCAAAATCGCCGCTTTTATCCATCTTATAGCTAAGATCATTTATGATATCCCAGCTAGCTGATTTTATTGCCAAATGCTCTGGCGGTCGCTCCGCTTTTTGGGCTTTAGCAGATAAGCTGGCAATTGTTACCGCTGCAATGAAAGTGAGTGTGAATATGTTCTTTTTTGTCATTTTAGTTTGATTGAGTCCATGGTCCATAGTCGATAGTCCATGGTATTTTTATCCAGTTTTAGCTATGGTCTATGGTCAATTGACTATGGACTGATTTAATTCTCTGCCAATGTTTTTGAAATATCTGTTTTGTATGCTTGTATCGCTGGGATAACAGAAGCAATCAATCCGATGATCAATCCTCCGGCTATTAATTTATATTCATCCTTTACAAACGCTAAACCTGTTAACTTAGTTTGTTCGGCATCCTGATATTTCCCAATGATTTCCAACGCTCCGTGCGACCACAACAAGCCAATAACTGTGGCAATTGCTGCTAAAAGCAAGCCTTCAGTGATGATTAAAAGGAATACTTTAGAACGGGAAGCTCCAATTGTCCTGATAATAGCCAGATCATATTTTCTGTCTTTTAATGAATTGTAAAGACTGATGAATACACTAAATATTGAAATAACAATTATTAAGCCTGCGAACCATTGTAAAGCGTTTACGCCAACACCGATAAGTGAGAATAATCGTGCACTTTCCTGTGCAGGAGAGGCGGCCTGCATATTGGTTTCATTATTTATAAATCGAGGGAAAGTAACTACACTTACTGGAGATCGGTATTTGATCAATAAAGCTGTGATTTCATGATCGTCAGTTTCCGGTTCATCCGAGTGTGGTGTTGGTGTTTGTGTTAATGGGGCTTCACCATGAAACTGATCGTGAACCAATTTCATCTCGTCGACCTCTTCTGTATCTTTTTTAGCGGTTTCAATTTCACCTTGCTTGTGTCCGTGCGCATCATGATCAGCCGTTTCTACCGACTCGTGCATTCCCCAAATACTTTCCATTGAAGTTAAAACAAGATTATCCGCCACTGATCCATTTTCTTCAAAAATTCCTGTAACCTTATAATCATGTTCATGGTGTTCTTCTCCACCTTCACTTAAGCCGTGTGAGCCATGAAACGTATCGCCAACTTTTAAATGTTTTACACGGGCTACATTAGCACCAATATTAACTTCAAATAAGCTGTCGAATGGTTTGCCCTGGGCAAGCTTTAATTCATATAATTCAGCAAATTTGGGATTGGTTCCTACAATTCGAAACTGTTCAAAACTATCACCCAAGCCAACAGGAACAGCCATTTTAACAGACGGATTGCGCATAATTGCTTCTGCTTCCGAAAGTTTTATATTACCTGTAGGAAAATCAATATGATAAATGCTTGATAAAATAAGCTGTAAAGGACTCCCTTTTGCACCCACAACAACGTCAATTCCCTTTGAGTTGTTTTCCAGTTTCTTTCCAATTTGATCTGAAACCAACATTAATAATGCAATGATGCCAATACCAAAAGATAACAGCAGCACATTTAATAGAGTAGAGAGTATATTGGCTTTAAGATTGTACCAGCTTAGCTTGATAAGATTCATTTTTAATTACGGGTTTCAGGTTACGAGTTTCGGATTGTTGAATTATTATGCTCAAATTATCTGATTCACAAATTCCCAAACTCTCAAAGTACATATTGCTTCTCGAAACGTTTTTTTACACGTTCATCATGTGTGGCAATAATTAATGTTGCGTTATTATAATCAGCCTGTTCTTCCAATAATTTTAAAACGGCTTCCGTATTTGCATCATCCAAACTTGATGTCGGCTCATCTGCAATAACAATTTTAGGATGATTAATCATTGCACGTGCAATTGCCACTCGCTGCATTTGTCCCTGGCTTAATTCGGAAGGCATTGATTTGGCTTTAGCGACCAAGTCAAGAGAATCTAGCACTGTCAATGCCCGTTTTTTATCTTGCGGTAATCCGGCGAAATACTGCGCTGCCATTACATTGTTTAACAATGAAAGGTTTTTTATCAGGTGTGGTTGCTGAAAAATAACACCAATATTTTTTCCTCTAAAATGATCAAGTTCGGCTCCTCTCAAATTATAGAGGTCGGTACCTTCAATATTAACGCTTCCACTAGTAGGCTTTAACAAACCACTGATGATGTGTAATAAAGTAGTTTTGCCTGTTCCCGAGCCTCCCAACATAAGCCAATGCTCTCCGGAGTTAATTTCCCAATTGCGGAAGTCAATTTGTACAGAGCCGTTATACTGTTGTTTAACTGATTGTATGCTGATCATTGCAATGCTTGATTATGTTCCGAAAATAGCGATCAAATCCTGAATAAACCAATCGGGCTTTGTAACTAGCTTGTTAGGTGTTAGCGGATAGATTGATTGAAATAACATAAATAAACAATAAATTTACGGCAATTCTATATCTCACTATGCTCCCTGAAAATAAGAGAACACTCAAAAACTGGCAATACGAACTTCATGAAATTATTTACGAATCGGGAACTTTTAAGGGAAAGTTGTTTGATGTTTGTTTGCTGATTGCTATTTGTTTAAGTGTTGTAGTGGTGATGTTGGATAGTGTTCCGGGTATTCATCAGAAATATGGCAATTTACTTTACAGTTTTGAATGGTTCTTCACCATTTTATTTACTATAGAATACATTCTACGATTAATCTGCATTCGAAAGCCAATGGCGTATGCAGTAAGTTCTATAGGAATAATTGATTTGGTAGCAATTGTGCCTACTTATATCAGTTTTTTTGTTGTAGGTTCTCAATATTTGTTGGTAGTTAGAGCTCTACGACTGTTAAGGATTTTCCGAATTTTTAAACTTTGGCATTTTATGGATGAAAGTCGTTTCTTGATTTCAGCCATCTACGCCAGTTTACGTAAGATTAGTATTTTCATGTTGTTTGTTATCATCCTCACCATCATTATAGGTTCATTAATGTACCTGATTGAAGGAGGAGAGAATGGGTTTACCAGCATTCCGCAAAGTATTTATTGGGCAGTAGTAACTATTACAACGGTTGGTTACGGTGATATTTCTCCGGCAACAGCCGTGGGTAAATTATTGGCAACAATGCTGATGCTTTGTGGTTATGCAATCATTGCTGTTCCAACAGGAATTGTGACAACTGAAATGGCGTTCAGAAACCGGAATAAGTTAGGGGAGAAAAGAGTTTGTGGAAATTGTAATAAGGAAGGCCATGAAGTGGATGCAAAGTATTGCAAGTTTTGTGGAAGTGAATTGTGATTAACCATATAAGGGTTTAAACCATATAAGACATATAAGATCATGTAAGTGTCTAAAGGGTTATAATCTTCAATGTCCAAAAATATTTAAACCATATAAGACATATAAGATCATGTAAGTCTAAGTCGTTATATCTTAATGTTCTTATATGTCTTATATGGTTTATTAATTATACGACCTATAAGTTTAAGTCGTATACCTTCAATGTCCTTATATGTCTTATATGGTTTAATTATATACTATATGGTAATCTCCATTTTAATATCTGACCGCACATACAAACCTTTTTCCAATTCAACTTCAACGAAGCCTAGTTTATGATACATGCTTATAGCCGGAGCTAATTTCCGGTTAGAATAAAGTATCACTTTTTGAGCATTCATCTCTTTGGCTTTTTGTAAAACAGCCTGGCCTAACTGCCACCCAATATGATGTCCCTGATATTTTTCGTCTACCGCCATTTTAGTCATTTCAAACACATGATCATCAACCCGTTTCAAAGCAACCGTTCCAACCGATTGCTTATCAATCTCGGCCATGATAATAACGCCACCATGAGCATAAATATGTTCTTCGGGGTTACGTAAAACCTCTTTGTCGATAGGCTCCAGGTAAAAATATTTCTCAATCCACGCACTATTGAGCGCTTCAAAAGCAGCCTGATGAGCAGGCGTGTAGTCAATAATATTTACGATCATCGTTTCCATTACGCAGTTACTTTTTGAGTTTTAAAACCTTGGTTCACTAAATACAATCCTGATAATATTATTGCAGCAGAAACACCAATAATGCTGTTCAGTTTTTCATCTAAAATGAGCCAGCCCATAATAACTGCAATAACCGGATTTATATAGGCATACATAGCCACTACCGAGGTAGGAAGCTTGGATAGTGCATAACTATAACAGGTGTATGAAACAGCCGAACCCAAAATAACCAGGTACGCTAAAGCCAACAAGCCGCTTTGGTCAAACCTTAAATAGCTATAATCATCAAGGAAAGGACTAACCAGAAACAGCATAAGGCCACCTGTTAATGTCTGAATACCCGACGATAAAAAAGGACTTACCTTCTCACTATAGTTCTTTTTCGCAATCATTGTTCCTACTGTCCATGAAATACTTGCAAAAACAATTACAATAATACCAAACAGATAGTCGCGGTTTTCAAAGTCGGCAAGATGATCACTGAAGATTAATGCCAAACCAACAAATCCCAGTAGCGTGCCTAATCCGATTTTCCAGTTCAACTTTTCACTGCCATTGGTAAAAAGATTAATAATAATAACCCAGATCGGCATCATCGAACAAATAATGGTGGCTAATCCACTGCTAACATATTTAACCCCCCAGGCAACAACACCATTTCCCAAAGCAATCATTAACATCCCCGCCAACACCTGCATTCGCATGTCTTTCCAGGCAGGTAATCTTCCATCCTTGAAAAAGAACACCGTAAAGAAGAACGCTGCAGCAGTTGTTTGGCGAATAGCTCCAAACAAAATCGGTGGTATCGATTGAATGCCCACTCGAGTTGCTAAAAAGGTGGTTCCCCATGTTACACAAATAATGGCAAGGGCGATATAGGCTTTGGTATTATTATTCTGCATTTAGATATTCTGTTTCCTTCATTACAAAAGTCAAGAAAAAATTAAAAACAAAACAGATTCAGTTTTTGTATTTTTGACCATATCAGTTTGGTGTCATGCAAGAAAACGTGTTACTCGTCAAAGAAACGCTTTTTGAAAAAATTGCTTTCAATATTCAACGGCTTATTGAGCAGGAAGTTTTAAAAACAGGAGATAAAATGCCATCTGTTCGCACCTTAAGCCGTGAGCAAAAAGTAAGTATGTCGACAGTGTTTCAGGCATATTACCTGCTGGAAAAAAAAGGCTTAATTGAAGCGCGGCCGCGTTCAGGTTATTATGTGCGAAAACCTTATAAACGGGTAGCAGCACAACCCGCAGCAACCACTACCTGGAAAATGCCTATCAATGTTCGGGTAGATAGTTTAGTGTCGGATTTTGTGAAGACCACCCATAAAGGCACATTTATAGACCTTACCATTGCCGGACCTTCGATTGAAATGTTGCCTGTTGCGAAACTCAATAAGTCTATTCAAGCTGTTTTGAGGACTAATAAGGGCAATTCATTTCAATATGAGTTTCCACCGGGAAATGAAAATCTCTTACGACAAATAGCGCGTTTGTCGCTAAACTGGCAAGGTTCATTGTCTCCCGATGAAATCATTATTACCAATGGTTGTTTAGAAGCTGTAAATCTCTGTTTACGTGCGGTAGCCAATCAGGGCGATACCATTGCAATTGAATCGCCAACTTATTATGGTGTGTTGCAAACTATTGAAAGTTTGGGGATGAAGGTTTTGGAAATAGCCACACATCCTGAGAAAGGAATTGATTTG
>RCUT01000543.1_pt1 | contig 19422 bp, 12 predicted proteins | sample 2166171 | NCBI WGS metagenome assembly RCUT01 (sample SAMN09932757, study PRJNA488358) | compost metagenome | isolation source: compost soil in 4-hydroxybenzoic | place: Germany: Experimental Botanical Garden
TATCGGGTGGTGAAGGTTTTCTTTTAAGGTTCAGAATTGTCGATTCATTGAACCTGTATGTCGATTGGTCCTAAAGCTATTGCTGATTTAAAGAAACACACGAGAAACTATTCGCTGATTTGAATATATTTCGGGGCGGCGAGGAATGACTGTTTTTGATTTTGGACAAGGCAACGCTTATGTCCTTACTCCGCACCATCGCGGACAAACAGGTTTTGCCAGGCAAGTAGAACTCAATATTCAAATCCGAAGACGAACGCTCAAAGCATCGACAGCGATGTCCGGTGTTCTTGCTGCTATAGCAGCCATGGCCGCTTTTTCTGGCCTCGCATTTTCAACTGCTCCAGTTCTGGCACAGCAAGTCTCGGGCCATGGTGGGGCCGGTGGACAACATGCAATCAGTCGCCCTCGGGCGGGGGGCTCCGGCGCCGCTGCCATCTCCTATTCAGGTGGTGGTGGCGGTGGCGGTGGCGGAAAAAACTCGACTTCTGCTTCTGAGGGGATTGGTGGAACTGGCGGAAGTGGCCCACATGCGCGAGGCGGGGGAGCAGGTGGCCGCTGGAACGAGCGTGGTAACGACGGCACCAAAGGGGCTAATGGTGCAGCGAAAGGCTGGGTTTGGGCACCCGGTAACTTCGGCCATGATGGTGGAAGTGGCGGAGGCGGTGGAGGCGGTGGCGTTACGTCCCGGCTTGCTTCGCGTATGCTTTACGATATTTCCACCTCTATTACTGGTGGCAAAGGCGGCAGTGGTGGCAATGGTGCCATAGGTGGGATTGGGTACTCGGCAGCGATATATCCGTTTTCTGCATATTGGGATGGAACCGGTGGTGGCGGTGGTGCCGGTGGTGGCGGTGGCGGCGGCGGAGCCGCTCTTGCTTTCAGCTCTTCGAACCAGGGGCCAATGCCTGCCGGGCAAGTCGCGGCCAATATTTCAGCCAACATTACCGGTGGAGCAGGTGGTGATGGTGGTTACGGCGGCGACGGTGGTGCTGGTGAAACCAAAGCAAGCCTGAACAATGCCGTTGGCGGCGACGGCGGTTCTGGCGGCAATGGCGGCAACGGCGGCGCAGGCATTCTGGCGGACAACTTTGTCGCATCAATCTACCTAACTCCCGGGACCGCTGTTGCTGGTGGTAATGGCGGAAAGGGCGGTAACGGTGGCTGGGGCGGTAACAGCGATTATGCCTACAACTATAACCTTGGCAATGGCGGTAATGGTGGAGATGGTGGAGCCGGTGGAACGGGTGTTGTGTTGGGCGGACCGAACGCTGACCAAAGCCACATCATTCTGGGCAACGGTGCCAGCGTAAAAGGCGGACAAGGCGGAGAACGAGGTTTCCGGGGAGGTCCTGGGTCCGTTTACAAGGGTACAATGTCCCCAAGTAACGGTATAGCCGGTCATCAAGGAAATGGCGGTCAAGGCGTCTGGTTGAGTTCCGGGGAGAGACTTCGCGTCGAGGTGGGGACTGGCGCAGTTATTCAGGGGGGAGACGGAGCCTCCGGCGGGATTGGTATTGAAGGCACTGCATCGCAGTCGTTTATAAGTGCTGCGGGCACCATATCGGGCGGACTCGGCTCGGATGAAACACGAGCAGCAGCGATCTCCATCAACGGCACGAAAAACGTGCTTCAGCTTCTCGATGGCTATCAGTTTGTCGGTGGCGTTAATCTTGGCACTGACGCCACGTTATCCTTGGCTGGTGTGGAGAATTCTACGTTCGATCTTTCTTCGGTGGGTACGCGGTTTCAAGGTTTTAGCCACTTCCTTAAGGATGATCAGAGCACATGGACGCTGAGTGGAAAAGCCAACACAAAATTCAAAGATGTTAGCGTCTCTGGTGGCGTTCTGACGCTTGGTCCTGACCAAACAGCACTGCAATCCGAAACTGGCCTTATCGATGGCGGCAAGGTCATTGTAACCGGCAACGGTGCTCCCAGCTCTGCAAACTGGTCCGTTGAACAATCTCTGGTCGTTGGCAATATCAAAGCGGGTGAGCTGGAGATTTCCAATGGTGGGGCGGTCAAGGTTGGCGGTGATTTGATCATAGGTAGCCAGAACTCAGCGTCAGGCACCGTAAATATCGCCGGTTCGCAATCAAGCCTGACCGTAGATGGCATGCTGGCTGTTGGTGATTCCGGCAATGGCACAATGATCGTTTCTAATGGCGCGCAAGTTCAGTCCGGTAAAGTGGCAATTGGGAGAAACACTGGTTCGACTGGTTCCGTTCTTATCACTGGAGCAGGCACGAAATGGGTGGCGCGGGACATCTATGTCAGTGGTGGTAATGCCGATAATGATGGTGGACATGGCTCGTTGACCATCGCCGATGGTGCGGTTGTTGGCTCGCCCGGCGGAATGATCGATGTCGGCGATAATGGCGCTTATGGCGTTCTGAATATTGGTGCGGCTGAAGGTGAAAGCGCTGCTGCTCCAGGCATCTTTGCCGGTCGCTATCTGATGCTTTCACCATTTACCGATACGGTTTTTAATCACAATGCGACTGACTACAGCTTTGATGCTTCAATATTGGGTTCTGCGAACCTCAAGTTTCTTTCAGGAAAGACAAAGCTGACAGGAGCCAGCTCGTCTTTCGACGGTAATGCGACCGTATCCAATAGCACTGTGGAAGTCGCTGAGAGAGCGAAACTGAATGGTACATGGACTGTCAATCATGGGGGGCGACTGGAAGGATCGGGTCAGGTTGGTGCAACGACCATAAATGCCGGAGCTGTTCTCGCACCAACGGGCACGCGTTCATTAACACTTAATGGGGGGCTTACCCTCAATGCGGGTGGCTCCATTTTACCCAGCGACGCGGCTTCGCTCATCGTGAACGGTAAGGCAACGTTCAACAGCGGCGGGCTTTATACTTACAATCTCGCAACAGGCGGTTCAGGGACGACGGCAACGACTGTTGTGAACGGTGACGTTGCGCTTAACGGGACGACGCTGAATGTAACGGGTACACCTGCGATCGGTTATCACCGCCTCATTTCATATACAGGCAGTCTGACACAAATGAATGGCGGACTGAATGTTGGAACAACGCCCGACACAACACCATTCGGCTTCAACTATACGGTTGATACAACACAGGCACGGGCCGTTGATCTTTTCGTCAGTCCTCAAGGCTTGAACATTCTTCAGCTATGGGATGGTGGAATTCCGGGTAGCAATAACCAGAATGGTGTATGGAACAGCGCCAACCAGAACTGGTTAAACCCTGCTGGCGGTACTGCTGACACAACATGGGGCCACGGTTATGCCATTTTCCGCGGATTGGGTGGCACAGTCATGATTGATGGTGCGCAGTCAGCCGTTGGATTGCAGTTTGCGGGCGGTAATTTCAGAATTGAGGGTAATTCCGGCGCAACGCTCAATCTGACTGGCTATAGCGGATCTGGTATCAATATCGAAGTCCCGGAAATACGTGTCCTTGATAACGAAGGGGCACTGATAAGCGCATCGATTACCGGCACCTCGGGTCTGGAAAAAACCGGAGATGGATTGCTGGTTCTCTGGGGAGATAACACGTATTCCGGTAACACTTATCTCAGCGGCGGCATTCTTCAGATAGCGTCCATGCAAAATCTGGGGTCGGCAAACAACACGCTGAATATCAACAATGCTACCTTAAGAACCGCCGATAGTTTCGATCTGACACAAGCCGTAACTCTGGGTGGCGTGTCGACCATCAATGTTCTTCTCGACCGGGAAATGAAACTCACGGGCGGCGTTTCTGGCGACGGAATGCTGTTCAAGGATGGCGGCGGTACACTTCTGCTCAGTGGAGCAAATAACTGGTCGGGTGGCACATGGATCAATGATGGCACGTTACGTCTTGAAGCAAACAATCTCTCGGCGATCGCTTCAAACTCCGATTTCGTTCTTACAGGTGGACAGCTCGATCTGAATGGCAATGCATTGCAGATGCGCTCCTTGATCGGAACCAGTGGCGAAATCTCAATCGATGGGACGACACTGACAATTGCGCAGGACACCGACACTATTTTTGCGGGTAGAATAACGGGTAACGACTTCGATAGTAATCTGGTCAAGAGCGGTAGCGGAATGCTCGTGCTTTCCGGGACCAATAGCTATTGGGGGAACACCACCATCAATGACGGATCGCTGGTTATTTTTGATGCTGCAGGTCTTGGGATCAATTCCAGCGCCGCAGTGCTTGAAATTCGCAATGCAGCGCTCGTAACACTTGGCGATATAGACCTTAATAGTCGTGTGAATCTGATCGGAACAGGAACAATTAATACACTGTTTGGAACGACGCTTGAATTGAGTGGCACAATTTCCGGACCTGCGGGAGCGTTGTATAAGGATGGCGCGGGACGGCTCATCATTTCCGGAAACGGAACCTATGCAGATGGTACGACAGTTGCGGGTGGTATTCTGCAGATTGGTGATGGCGGAACAACTGGTTCCATTATCGGCAACATTAGCAATGACAGTTTGCTGGCGTTCAACCGTTCAAATGCTTTTAGTTATGACGGAACGATATCCGGTGCGGGGGCATTGCTTCAGGCTGGAACCGGAACGACCGTTCTGACTGGTAATCACAGCTATACGGGCAATACATTCATCACAGATGGTACATTGCAGATCGGGAATGGCGGTATAACGGGATCGATTGGCGGCTATGTGCTTAACAATGGCACGCTCGCATTCAACCGCAGCGATGACTACACTTTCTCAGGTTTGATTATTGGTACTGGTGCGCTGGTCCAGGCAGGCTCGGGCACTCTTATTCTGGATGCCGACAACTATTATACGAGCGGCACACGCATTGAGACCGGGACCCTTCAGATCGGGAGCGGCGGTACGTCAGGCTGGATCACAGGCGATGTTATCAACAACGGAATACTGGTCTTTAATCGTTCGGACGCGTTTGAATTTTCCGGCAGCATTAGCGGATCAGGTGGTTTTCAGCAGAAAGGTGAGGGCGCTGTCGTTCTGACGGGCGACAGCAGCTTTACAGGTGCCACCGATGTTCTGTCAGGTCGGCTTGCAGTCAATGGCTCCATCAGTTCTTCGATGCTCACAACGGTCTATGAAGGTGCCGAACTCGGCGGCACCGGCACGGTGGGACAGACATTCATCAATGGTGGTACGCTGGCACCGGGCAATTCCATAGGCACCCTCAATGTGGCTGGAGATTTGCGATTAACGGCGTCTTCTCTCTATGAGATTGAAGTCTCTCCTTCAGGTTCAGACCGCGTAAATGTTACGGGGCAGGCTGATTTGGGTGGCGCGACGGTACATGCTTCTTTCGATCCGGGTGCTTATGTGATGAAGCGCTATAACATTCTCAATGCAGAGGGTGGTTTGGCCGGGAGTACATTCGGCGAAGAGGTGACAACAAATCTGCCGGAGAATTTCGTCTCGCTCTTGCGATACGACGCCAGTAACGCCTTCCTCGATCTCGAAATGAATATCGGCGGCTTGAATGTGAACCAGCAGAACGTGTCGGCGGCGCTGGTTAACTATTTTGATGAGAACGGGCAGATCCCATTCGCATTTGGTGCGTTGGATGCCGACGGTCTGACTGCCGCTTCAGGTGAGTTGGCAACGGCGGCACAACAAACGACCATCGACGCCATGAGCCAGTTCATGAATACGCTCGCGGACCCTCTGGTGACTGGTCGGGCGGGACGTGTCACAAAAGCGCAAGCATCTGATGCGAACCTGTTTGAGAACCGCTGGAGCATATGGGGCGCAGGTTACGGCAGCTCGCGCACCACGGACGGTGATGCGATCATTGGATCACATGATGCGCGTGGCCGTGTTTATGGTGTCGCTGTCGGTGCGGATTATCTCGTGTCAGCTGATACGGTTCTGGGGTTTGCCATCGCTGGTGGAGGCACTAAGTTCAGTCTCGCTGATGGTATGGGCAGCGGCGACTCCGATCTGTTTCAGGCGGGTATCTATGGCAGGCATAATATCGGCAATGCCTATATTACCGGCGCGCTTGCCTATGGCTGGCAGAGTGTCGATACCGAGCGCATGGTTTCGTTCTACGAAACGGATCAGCTCAATGGCAGCTATCGTGCAAATTCATGGTCGGGGCGGCTTGAGGCAGGCTATCGTTTTGACACGCCCTGGCTGGGCATAACCCCTTATGCGGCAGGGCAGTTTGTAAGCTTCGACCTGCCATCTTATTCGGAAAAAGCCTATGCAGGCAGCGATACTTATGCGCTCAACTATTCGTCACAGCGCGAAACTGTTGGGCGTGGCGAACTTGGCCTGAGTTTCGACAAATCTCTTACACTCTCGGATGGCGTATTCACAACGCGCGGACGCGTTGCCTGGGCTCGCAACTTCAACAATGATCGTAACGTCTTTGCCGCGATCAATGCATTGCCGGGAGCGGGCTTTGTGGTCAATGGTGCTTCACAGCCAAAGGATGTCGGCCTTGCAAGTGTCTCGGCCGAGATGGCCTGGAATAATGGCCTGTCGCTGGGGGCTGCCTTTGACGCCGAGTTCTCCGGCGCCAGTACCAATTACGCTGGCAAGGGTGTGCTTCGCTACAAATGGTGAAAGCAGGAGTTTGGGTTATCGCGGCCCAAGCTCTGCAGCGAGTTCATGCACGCTCGCCCGAATGTCATTGAACATTCCGAAATTTACGCGGTTGGCGACAACGAAAATCCCAAGCTTGCGATTGGGTGAGAGAACCACATAGGTCATAAAGCCACCAAGGCCGCCGCTTTTGCCCAAAAGCATCGGAACACCGTTGCGCGGCATGGTTACAACCCAGCCCAATCCCATGCCTTCTCCGCCGGTGACTTCGGTGCCGACGACACGTTCAAGCCCGTCATAGGGCAGCCACATCGTATGATCGAGGGTGTGTGCTTCTTGCGTTGCAGCGGTGGGATTGAGATGCCATTGCATCCATTTCACCATATCATCGGCCGTCGAATAGACGCCCGCACTGGCATACATAATGTCTGGAACGACATTATTCGGATCGTTCTTGTTGAACGGATCAAGCCCGGTCATCAATCGCTTTTTCTGCTCGTCGCTCAGTGTCGTGGTGGTATCGCTCATACCCGCAGGTTCGAATACCCGGCTCTTCAAGAGGTCGGCAAAGTTGCTTTTGCCCGCCTTGGCGAGCGCATCACCCATCAGGCCATAACCGAAGTTTGAATAAAGCGTGGTCGTACCAGGCGCATAGGCCGGTGCGTTCGATCCGATCCACTTCCAGTAATAGTCGCGATCAAAGGCATCGAATGGATTGTCCGATGGTTTTGCATTGGGGTCGGCAAGCTCGCGCGGCAAGCCTGCCGAATGCGTTGCGAGATCGAGTAACGTTATCGGTCGACCTGTTTGTTTAACGCTGACACCGTCAGGCGCATAGCGTTCAAGCGGATCGGTCAGTCTCACTGTACCATCGGTCACCAGAGAGGTGAGGACGTCAGTTGCGAAGACCTTCGAGATCGAGCCGAGGCGGAAAACTGATTTGCTGTTCGGTTCTGTGTCGTTGCCAGGCACCGTTTCCCCAAAGCCCTGTACAATAGTTTCATCATCACGGACGACAGCGATTGTCAGTGCTGGCGCACCGGAGCTCAGGAATAACGCCATGCCGGTCATGGAGACGGCATCTTTCAAAGCAAGGTCTTCTGCGCTCGCGTGTTGCCCCATCACCAAAGTCAGACCGCTGGTCATCAGCAAGGCGCGGATAAAATGTGCAGGGCGAATTTCAGGCAACTGGCTCGAACGCATGCTGATCCCTTAGTGCTTGGTTTGGTGTGATGTTCTGTTGTTGAGAGCATTGAGAACAAGTGTTGCACTGAGCAATGACAGAAGGATGAATCAACCAGCCGGTTGGATGAACGGACATGGGATTTGAGCAGTCGTAAGTTGAGCTGCTTTACACGCCCAGTCTTTCGCGCAAGGGTTTGCGATAAACGCGGGAAACCGGCCAGGATTGCTGTATGGCGCGCATTTTGATGAGCCATCTATCTGGCTTGCTTCGGTCTAAATCTGAAACATGCAGAGCATTGACAAAAGCGGTGCGATGGACGCGGAAGAAGTGGCTTTCCGGCAATATGCTCATCCAGATGCCGAGGGCGCGTGAATCAAGCAGCATCGATCCGTCATTCAGCCAGATCTCGCTATAATTTCCTGCGGAACGTACACCAACGATTGTCTCTGGCGCCACGCCGCGCACGACGCCACGTTTGCGAAGATAGACGAGCGGTGCGGTTTCTTCTCCCAGGTTGATAATTATCTGATTGTTGTTACTGCCATATTGGGCCTGAGCGATGAGATTGGCGCATTGAAACATCGCCTTGATTTCGGCACCGGACCACTGGTGATATTCGCGCGTCGTGTCGAAGCCGATGATCCCGCGCAACTTTCCATCATAAAACATTGGGATGCTTAGGATACTTTTATTGCCCTGACGGACGAACTCGACCTGTATAGCTCTGGCAGCACGCGGCAGGCTGTGCACATTGTTTACCGCTACGGCTTTTCCGGCAATTAAATATCGATGCAGCCAGCCGATAAGTGTTGTCGGAGCCTCTTGCAATTCTTCAAGGAAGGAAGTCGTACCACCTCTGCACCATTCGTAGGTATTGCGAAAACGAAGCAGATCCTGGCCGTATTCGATTATCCATGCACGGTCTGAATTGGATGCTTTGCCGACAAAATCGAGATAATCGGAAATAGCGATATTAAGCGGATGTTTGAGCAAATCCATTGCGCAAATATACGGCCAATCCATCGATGGCTCATCTGCGCAGTCCTGTTCAGAACAAATCTGATAGGCTTCAACGATATGGTCCAAACCCCACTCCGAAGTTTGTCTGAATTGGCTTTAGGCTGGATTTTAGTATCAGAACTCGCCGGAGAACTTGGGCATCTTGCCCAAGATGCCAGCGAAGGAACTGGGTTGATACTACCCATTTTTGATCTTCAAGCGCCAGAAAATAATACAAAGAACAGCAGATTTTCGCTGCTTTTTTAAACGAAAACAGCGGGTTTTACGCCCATCGAATATTTAGGATTGGATTTCTCATATTATCTCTTGCGGCTCGGCGATTTAATGTAATAACATTACATATGTGGAGCATTTTCCAATCCCATTCGATCAGTAGAAGTGCTGGAATTCATGACTGATGCATGCCTGACTTTTCGTGACCTGACGCTTGGTTATAACAGTCATCCAGCGGTCCATCATCTCAGTGGCGCCGTTCGCACTGGCTCGCTGACTGCCGTTGTGGGTGCAAATGGTTCGGGAAAATCGACGTTAATGAAAGGCATAGCGGGCATTTTGCGCCCGTTGTCTGGCGCATGTGTTGCGGACAGGGCGGAAAGCCTCGCCTATCTGCCACAGCAATCGGAACTGGATCGTTCTTTTCCGGCACGTGTTATCGATCTCGTCGGCATGGGGCTATGGCCAAGACGTGGATTGTTGCGCCGACACAATGCCGGTGATCGACAGACGTTGACGGATGCCCTTGTAGCCGTTGGGTTGGAAGGCTTTGAGAAACGTTCACTCGACAGTCTTTCGGGTGGACAACTCCAGCGCACATTGTTTGCGCGTGTGCTTGTCCAGAATGCCGATTTGATCCTGCTCGATGAGCCATTCAATGCGGTGGATGAGAAGACGGTTACTGATCTTATCGGGCTGATCAAGGACTGGCACCATGAAAAGCGCACGGTCATGGTCGTTGCGCATGATCTTGATCTGGTCCGGGAGCACTTTCCTGAAGCATTGTTGCTGGCGCGCCGTGCTGTTGCATGGGGCAGCGTCGATGATGTGCTGACATCTGAAAATCTTGCACGCGCCCGGCATTTCCATGAGGCCTGGGATGAAGCAGCGCCCTGGTGCAAGACGGCACACAGTCATCAGCATACGCCCACGAGTTTGTCAGCATTCGGCAAGGACGCGGCATGATGGTGGTTTTGCATCAATTCTTTATCGCTCCCTTTGCCGAATTTGCCTTCATGCAAAGGGCATTGCTGGGTGCGGTCTTTCTTTCGATCAGTGCTTGCCCGGTGGGCGTATTTCTGATGTTGCGGCGCATGAGCCTGACTGGCGACGCCATGTCCCATGCCATTCTGCCGGGCGCTGCTGCCGGGTTCCTGTTTTATGGGCTGGAAATCGTTCCAATGACCATTGGCGGGATGCTTGCGGGAATAGTGGTAGCGCTGTGTGCGGGCGCAGTCTCGCGTTTGACGATCCAGAAAGAAGACGCCTCAATGGCCGCTTTCTATCTGATATCATTGGCAATTGGTGTGCTGCTAGTTTCAATGCGCGGATCGAGTGTCGATCTGATGCATGTGCTGTTCGGGACCGTACTGGCGCTCAACAATGATGCACTTTTCCTGATCGGGCTTACCACAGTCCTCACATTGATAACGCTTACTGTGTTCTGGCGTGCGCTGATTGCTGAATCTCTCGATCCCTTATTTCTGCGTTCGGTGTCCAGGCTTGGCTCGCCAGTGCATTTCATCTTCCTTGGCCTTGTGGTCCTTAATCTTGTGGCTGGGTTTCAGGCGCTGGGTACGTTGTTGTCCGTGGGGTTGATGATCCTGCCTGCCGCATCTGCACGCTTCTGGACAAATCGTGTTGAAACCATGTGCTTTCTGGCAACGGTCTTTGGTCTTGGCGCTTCGCTGTCAGGTTTGCTGCTGTCTTATCACCTGTCGTTACCGTCAGGACCGGCCATCATTCTTTCTGCAGGAGCGGTTTATTTAATCTCGGTCCTTGCGGGAACGCGCGGCGTGTTTGCGACACACAGACTCCGAACCTCGCACAAAGTTGCCTAACAATCAGAAGGACTATTGAAATGATGCGGCAATTGAAACTTGCCCTTGCATTGAGTGTTGTACCATTGACCGTCAGTTCGCACGCAGGTGCAGGAGAACAAAAGCTCAATGTCGTTGCCAGCTTCTCCATACTGGGTGACATGGCGCAAAAAGTGGGTGGTGACAGAATTGCCTTGCGCACCCTGGTAGGTCCCAATGGCGACGCACATGTCTATGAGCCAAAACCGTCGGATGCTATCGCAATGGCGAAAGCTGATGTGGTTCTGGTGAACGGTCTGCAATTGGAAGGCTTTTTATCCCGGCTTGTTGAGGCCAGCGGGACCGAAGCCGAGATTGTCGAGGCGACTGAGGGTGCCGAGATTTTGCGTGATCCGCACGGCGGACACTACCATTATTACGGCACCAAAGCAGTGTTCCATGAAGCGCCGTTCGATCCCCATGCCTGGCAATCTGTGGGGAATGCCAAGGTCTATGTTCAAAACATCGTTTCGGCTTTCTGCAAAGCCGATGCCAAGGGATGCGACGTCTACGAGCAGAACGCGGCTGCTTATCAGCAGCAATTGGACAAGCTTGACGCTGATATCAGAAGCACGATTGCCTCCATTCCGCAGGATCATCGCGTTGTGGTCGTTGCCCATAACGCATTTCGGTATTTTGAAAACGCCTATGGCGTGAAATTTTTGTCACCACAGGGCGTTTCAACCGAGTCTGAAGCATCTGCTGCCGATGTCGCGGGTGTCGTGCGGGATATCAAGGAAAACCGTGCTGCCGCTGTTTTCGCCGAAAATATTGCTGATGCGCGCCTTGTTGAGCAGATCGCGTCCGAGTCTGGGCTCAGGCTCGGTGGCGTTCTTTATTCCGATGCGTTGTCTGCATCCGATGGCCCTGCCGCCTCTTATATCGACATGATGCGCCACAATGCTGAAACCATCCGCGCTGCGATCATCCCCCAATAAGCGCAATGAACATCACTACCGCTGCGACTTTGAATGTTATGTAATATCATTAATAAGGAGAGACCTATGAGAAAACTGATGCTGACAGCTTCGGCCCTTACGATGGCCGTTTGCATGGCGGGCGGAAATGCATTGGCAGACGAAGACAATGTAACCGCTTGGCGACTATTTGTGTCTGACCATGCTGAGCCCGTCGTCAATGTCATCGACGCTCTTGATGGCGACAAGCTCGACACTTTCAAGATCAAGGGACCAGCATCGCTCTACCGTAGCGAAAGCGGAGAGACAGTGTTTGCCGTACAGGGTTCCGCAGGTGCGGTATCTGCCATTTCTTCCGGTATTTCATTTCATGATCATGGGGATCATGCCGACATTGATGTCGATGACTCCAAACTTCTCAATGTTGAGTGGACCGGCGCAAAGCCCGCACATTTTGTCGAACGTCAGGGCAATATTGCGCAATGGTTTGATGGTGAAGATGCGGCGCGGTTCTTCACAGAAAAAGCCGTTCTTGATGAGAAACCAGATGTGAAGACAGCGAATGTGGTTGCTCCACATCATGGCGTGTCTGTTCCTTACGATAGTTATGCGGTTGTGACGATTCCAAACCCGGACGACGCCTCCAAACGACCAATCGGTGCGCGCATCGTTGACTTCAAGGGTAACAAGGTTGGCGACGATGTTGCATGCCCCGGCCTGCATGGTTCTGCAGGGTCAGGCAGTATCTATGCACTTGCCTGTGATACTGGGCTGCTGCTCATCACGCAGGACGGCGACAAACCTGTCATTAAACATCTGCCTTACGGAAAAGCCTTACCTGAAGGCAGCTCTTCTACCCTGATCGGTGGCAAGGGGCTGCAATATTTCATCGGCAATTATGGCCCGGATCGTATTGTTCTGGTCGACCCCTCAGAAACCGACGGCGGTTTCCGTCTGGTACAGCTTCCGACGAGACGCGTGCATTTTGCGGTTGATCCGGTGCGGCCGAAATTCGCCTATGTCTTTACCGAAGACGGTCAGCTTCACCAGCTTGATGTTCTCAAGGGCGAAATCGTTAAGTCGATCAAGCTGACCGAACCATACTCGATGGATGGTCACTGGAGCGATCCGCGTCCGCGTATTGCAGTTGCGGGCGACAATGTTGTTGTGAGTGATCCACTTAAAGGTCAGCTACATCTCGTCAACGCTAACTCGTTTGAAAAAGCGGGCGATATCGACGTCGCTGGCAAGCCTTTTAACATCGTCGCAGTTGGCGGCTCCGGTAAGGTCCATGCGGGCGAAGCCGGGCATAGCCATGAGGGACACAAGCATGAGGAGCATAAGCACGACTGATAATATTTCTATCTCCATCCGTCGTGAAACTTGGCCCGGCCTTTTTAGGTCGGGTTCTTTTTGAGCACTAATTCTTTGTTTTGCACATGTCTCCCAAAACCGGTTCCCACTTTTGAGAGACATGCTTTGGAGGGCGACGAAAGGTGGTAATCAGCTCCGAAGACGAACCATTCACCAGGATGTTGAGTTGCAGCTCCTGCTTAATTCGTACCAATGTTTCTGGCGCTTTTCAGCTATGTGAGTTGTGTCATCCCCTTGTCACGCACCCGGAATAAAAGCGCGCAAACCATACAGATTGCGCGCTTATGTTACATGAAACTAAAATACACGCAGACGTAGCCGTTAAGGCCGAAGGATTGAGCCTCGCCTATGGCAGCAGCACAATCCTCAAGAACATCGATTTGACCCTTCCAAAAGGTCAGACGCTTGCGTTGCTTGGTCCATCGGGATGTGGAAAAACCACACTGCTCCGACTGGTGGCAGGATTACTTGCGCCGAGCAGGGGTTCCATAATCATCAACGATATAAAAGTAGCTGATGCGGCGAGCGGAATTTTTGCACCACCGGAAAAGCGTCACCTTGGCATGGTGTTCCAGGACTATGCTCTCTGGCCGCATATGTCAGTTTATGGGAATGTTTCGTTTCCGCTGGAAATGCGTGGTGTTGGACGTGCGGAGCGCGAAAAGCGGGTAAAATCGGCATTGGATCGCGTCGGTCTTTCCGGTTTTGGGGATCGTTCCATCAGCGACATGTCTGGTGGACAGCAGCAGCGTGTCGCCATTGCACGTGCCATCGTCGCTGAACCGGGGCTGGTTCTTTTCGATGAGCCACTATCAAATCTTGACCGTGAATTGCGCGAAAATATGGTCAGTGAGATTGGTCAGCTTGTCGCCAATCTCGGTCTGACAGCGATCTACGTAACACATGATCAGAGCGAGGCATTCTCTCTTGCCCATCAGGTTGCAATCATGCGCGCGGGCGTTATCGAACAGCTTGCAGCACCTGAAATGCTCGTCTCTCATCCCACAACACCGGCAGTTGCTGATTTTTTGCGTCTTGGCTGTGTGATGCCAGTAGAACGCGAAGATAGCTTCTACCGTATTTCTCAAACCGAAGTTCGGCTGAACCACGCTGCCATGCCCGCCGATGCAACGCACGTCCTTCTGCCGTCTCGTTCGGTGCGCAGTGTTGCAATTGATGAGGCGGCAATTCCGGCAACGGTCTTGCGGACTCATTTTCGTGGGGACGGCCACCTGACGACAGTTCGCATTGGGTCACAGCATGTTGGCCATGAACTGACCTATCTCGATCACAACAGACTTTCGCCCGGTATGCCGATCGGCATTGCCATCGATACAGAACAGCTGCGCTGGTTCTCGTAGCAATCACTTCACGTCACTGCATCTCAGGAGAGATTTATGAAGAAGTCAATTATCGGCGCCACTATGGCATTCGCTGCTGCCCTGCTGGCGAGCACCACGGCATTTGCCGACATCACCGTTTATTCGGCAGGTCCGGGCAAGCTGATCGAAGGTCTCGCTGCAGGCTTTACTGCCAAGACCGGTACGAAGGTCAATGTCTTTCAGGCAACGACCGGCAAAGTCATGGCGCGTATTGAAGCTGAAGCTGCCAACCCTGTCGTAGACGTACTGATTTCGGCTTCTTGGGATACAGCGACCGATTTTGCAAAGCGCGACTGGCTCGTGGCTTACACCAGCCCGAATGCCGAAAAGGTTCCTGACTTCCTGAAGAACGAAACTGCTGTTGCTCAGGGTGTTTCAGCTCTCGGTATCGCATGGAACCCGAATAGCAAAACCCCAAAGCCAACTGAATGGGCTGATTTGGCGAAGCCAGAATATAAGGATCTGGTCAACTTGCCTGATCCATCACAGTCGGGCGCAACATTTGAGCTCGTTGCAGCGCTTGCAGAGACGCAGGGCTGGGATCTGTTCAAGCATCTGCATGAAAACGGCGCAACTGCTGCTGGTGCCAATGCTGAAGCATTGAATCCTGTGCTTCAGGGTGCCAAGGCCGCAGTATTTGGTGCAGTCGATTACATCTCGCTCGCAGGCAAGGCCAAGGGCGAAGCCATCGATGTCATCTTCCCGGCATCTGGCACCGTTATCGCACCACGCCCGGCCATGATCCTCAAGTGGTCGAAGAACCAGGACGAAGCCAAGCAGTTCGTCGACTACATGCTGTCGGATGAAGGTCAGAAGATGGTGGCTGACACCTATCTGATGCCTGCGCGTTCTGACGTTGCTGCAAACCGCCCGCTGATTAACGATCTGAAGATTTTGAAGATCGACGCCGCAGCTGTTTACGGCAAGCGCAATGAAACACTGAAAGAATTCAACGCGGTCTTTGGCGCGAAGAAATAATCAGATTACGGCTCTTCCTGATTGTCAGGGAGAGCCGCTTAGTTATTCTATTCAATAGATTATGAGCTGGCGGCTATATTGCGGTCGTTGCTCGACGACCACAGAGGCAATCATGAGTGCAAAGACCGCTACCGCCGCAAATCCACTCGGCTTTGTGGCTGTCATCGGACTAGCAATTGTCGTTGCGGTTCCATTCATATTTATTGTTCTGCAGGCCATTTTCCCGCAGATCGGTCAAGGTATGCTGACGGCACCTTTTGTGCATCTTCCAGCACTTTTTGAAGATCCTAAACTCTTACGCATGACTGGGAACACTGTGTTGCTCGGTCTTTGCGTCGTTGCATTGTCTGCATTGATCGCTGTGCCTTTGGCTGTGTTCCGTGCGCTTTATAAAGTGCCGTTTGCGCTGGTTTGGGACGTGTTGATGCTCGTACCCTTCATGATCCCGCCTTATATCGCAACTCTTGGCTGGATCATGACATTGCAGCCACGGGGTTATCTCGAACAGCTCGCAGGCTTCAACCTTGCACCATTCCTGTTTTCGCTTGCGGGCATGACATTCGTCATGGCACTCAACACCTTTCCACTGGTCTATTTCGCGGTGTCCCGCACCATTGAAGCGGTTGGCGCGCGCTACTCAGATGTTGGTCGTGTTTTCGGTGCATCGCCTTGGCGCTCGTTCTTCCGCATCACATTGCCACTGGCAACCCCGGGATTGGCGGCAAGCCTGTTGCTCGTCTTTGCTTCGGCGATTGAGGAATACGGCACCCCGGCAGCACTCGGCAGCCGTTCCGGGTTTGAAGTTCTGGTAACGGAAATCGATTTGAGAATATCCGATTGGCCGATTGATCTATCAGGAGCAGCGGTCTTTTCGCTCGCCCTTGTCTGCCTTTCGCTTGCAGCTTTCATGTTTCAGCGCTGGATTCTGACGCGCCGGTCCTATGTAACGACAGGCGGGAAGCCGCAGAACAAAGACAAGCGTGAACTGGGCGCGCTCAAAATCCCGGTCGTGATCTTGTTTGCCGTGATAGCCTTCGCCGCAACCGGTGTGCCGCTCCTTGCAATTCTCGCAACCGCGCTGTCAAAGACCATTTCAGGTGGCTTGACGCTTTCAAATCTCGGTTTCAATAATTTTACTGATATTGCGGATAATAGTGCGGGAGCGATGCGCGCTTTGATCAATAGCCTGTCGCTCGGTGTAGCGAGCGCTCTGCTGACCGGCTTTCTTGGTGCTGTTGCTGCTTATGCTGTGGTAAAAATGCGCTTCCGTGGGCGCTTCTGGCTCGATGTGCTTACTGTCTTGCCGAATTCCTTGCCGGGCGTCGTGGTTGCTGTTGGCCTTATCCTCGCATGGAACCAGCCATCGCTGCTGATTTCGCCTTATAATACGCCGCTTATTCTGCTGCTTGCTTATTGCTGCATTCTTCTGCCGCAGCCAATACGCTATGCAACAGCCGCATTTCATCAGATCGGCGATAATCTAGAAGCTGCAGCACGCGTATGCGGTGCAAGCAGTTTCACGACTTTCCGTCGCATCATGCTGCCGCTGATCGCGCCAAGCCTGATCACTGCAATGTTGCTGGTATTTGCTGTCGCGACACGCGAGCTGGTAGCGTCTATTCTTGTGGCGCCAGTTGGTATGCAGACCATATCGATTTTCATATGGCGACAGTTTGAACAGGGGTCAGTTGGTCTTGGCATGGCGATGGCGTTTATCGCTATTCTGCTGACAACGCTGCTGCCATTGCTCTTGATGGGGCTTCTGAAACGGACAGGTCTGGTAAAAACCTAACCCTGTCGACAAATTGCGTACAGAGATTTATTCTTTCGGTGTGCCACAGAGTCCGTGGCAGAGGCTGAAAGGATCAAGCAATGTCTCTCACTACCCAACCGCCGCGCATTTCTAATGAAGAGCGGCTGCAGCGTATCAATGTTCTGCGCCGTAATCTGAGCGAAAAAAACATTGGTGCTTTGCTGCTTGGGTCCACCGAGAGCCTGCTCTATTTCACCGGACTTGTCTGGCATTCCAGCGAGCGTCTGCTTGGTGCAGTCATTACGCAAACCGAAATCGTCTACATTGTACCGGGCTTCGAGCAGAGCCGCGTAGAAAGCCTTCCTCATTTGCCGGGTGAAATCCGCACCTGGCAGGAAGAAGAAAACAGCGCTGCACTTGTCGTCACGCTGCTGCGCACCGGCGAAACACTTGCCGTGGACGATGCAGTGCCGCTCTTCGTCTATAATGCCTTGCGAAGAGAGATCGGTGCAGATCGTCTGGTTGACGCTGGCCCGATCATTCGCGAACAGCGCATAGCCAAGTCGCAAGCCGAAATCGACATTATTAGATATGCCATGGGGCTGACACTTGAAGTGCATCGCCGCGCGCATCAGTTCATTCGTCCGGGTATAGCTGCGTCAGATGTCGTACGCTTTATTGATGAGCAGCATCGTGAACTTGGCGCAGGTCGCGGATCCACCTTTTGCATTGTCTCTTTTGGTGAGGCGACGTCGCTGCCTCACGGCGCGGATGGCGAGCAGTTTTATAAGAACGGCGACGTCATTCTCGTCGACACCGGTTGCCGGATCGATGGCTATCATTCCGATTTGACGCGCACCTATATGCTGGATGAGCCGACCGCCGAGTTTGAACGCATCTGGACGATTGAGCGACAGGCACAACAGGCTGTATTTGATGCAGCAAAAATCGGTGCCGCCTGTTCCAGTCTTGATGATGCCGCCCGCGCGGTGATGATGAAGCATGGTCTCGGACCAGACTATCAACTCCCCGGCCTGCCGCATCGCGCAGGCCATGGTCTGGGTCTGGAAATCCATGAGGCCCCTTACATCGTTCGTGGCAATCAGTTGCCGCTTGCGCCGGGCATGTGCTTTTCCAATGAACCGATGATCGTCGTGCCTGGTCAGTTTGGTGTGCGTTTGGAAGACCATATTTACATGACAGCTCAAGGTCCGGAGTGGTTCACGCGACCTGCCAAGGGACCAGCTGAACCTTTCGCTTAGAGTGCGTTTTAGTCCGATTGAATCAGATCGGCGCTCTGATCATTTGTCTTAAAGTCCGTCCCGAAAATGCTTCGCTCTTTTCGGGATGGACCAAATTTCCGACAGAAGGATATACCGATGACGGATAGTGAAACCAGTCTCACAAACGAGCGCAAACGCGGTTCGGGCGTTAAAATGGTCTATGACCTGCTGCGCGATGAAATTCTTGATCTGGTCCTGCCGCCCGGTAACCCGATTGATGAGGTGCAGCTTGCCGAGCGGTTCAAGATGTCCCGTACGCCAATCCGTGAGGCTTTGGTGCGGCTGGCAGGCGAGGGGCTCATTGATACGTTGCCCAATCGCTCGACTATGGTGTCGAATATCGACTTCCTCAATATGCATACTTATTTTGACGCGCTGACGCTGATGTATCGCGTGACGACCCAGTTGGCAGCTAAGAACCATCGTCCCGAAGATCTTGAGATCATCGCTGCACATCAGAAAGAGTTCGCTGCAGCGGTTGAGGCACAGGATGCGCTTGGCATGATTGCCACCAATGCAGCCTTGCATCTCGCTATCGCGGAAGCAGGTCGCAATCCCTATTTCACCACGCTGTTCAAGCGCCTTCTTGATGAGGGGCGCCGGATTCTTCGGCTTTACTACCAGTCTTACAATGATCGCTTACCCAAACGCTTTGTGGAAGAGCACGACGAAATGATCGCCGCAATTACTGCGCGTGACACGAAACTGGCCGAGCAATTGGCACATGAACATGCAGAGCAGATTGTGCGGCAGGTACAAAAGCTGGTGATGCGAGACGACCGTTTGGAAATAAGTTTGTAGACCTGTCTAATTTTTGTCGACAAATAAAATACAGGCTGATATATCAGTTATAGGGAGCTGAAACGAGGCAATACGCCACGGCAGTTTCAACCGCGCTGTTTTTTGTTTTGTTGCATTGTCC
>RCUT01000546.1_pt1 | contig 19341 bp, 15 predicted proteins | sample 2166171 | NCBI WGS metagenome assembly RCUT01 (sample SAMN09932757, study PRJNA488358) | compost metagenome | isolation source: compost soil in 4-hydroxybenzoic | place: Germany: Experimental Botanical Garden
TGCCTTTCCGTACTGACCGATACGCCATCTTTTCAGGGTGCACCGGAATTTCTGACAGCTGCACGCAATGCATGCTCATTGCCCGCGCTACGCAAGGATTTCCTGTTCGATACCTATCAGGTCTATGAAGCGCGCAGTTGGGGTGCAGACTGCATTCTTATCATTCTTGCAAGTGTTGATGACGATCTTGCCAAGGCGCTTGAAGAAACCGCTTTCGAGCTCGGCATGGATACATTGATTGAAGTCCATGATGAAGAGGAAACGGAACGCGCACTCAAGCTTTCGTCGCGTCTCGTCGGCGTCAACAATCGCAACCTGCGTACATTTGAAGTCGACCTTGCGGTTTCCGAGCGGCTCGCAAAGATGGTGCCTTCGGATCGTCTGCTGGTCGGCGAAAGCGGCATCTTCACCCATGATGATTGCCTGCGTCTCGAAAAGTCGAATATCGGCACATTCCTCATCGGCGAAAGCCTGATGCGCAAAGAAGATGTTGCGTCTGCAACCCGCGAACTTCTGACCGGCAAGGCCTGAGATATGGCGGCCAAGCTCACCCATATCGACCAGACCGGCGCTGCCCACATGGTCGATGTCGGCGACAAGGCTGAAACCGAGCGTCAGGCCACAGCTGAAGGTACTGTCAGGATGCAGCCCGAAACGCTGGCGCTCATTCTGGAAGGCAATGCGGCCAAGGGTGACGTTATCGGTGCCGCGCGTCTCGCTGGTATCATGGCTGCGAAGAAAACGGCTGATCTTATCCCGCTTTGCCACCCGCTGATGCTGACCAAAGTGTCGGTCGATATCGAGCCTGATCAGATGCTTCCCGGTTTGCGTGTTCGTGCCACGGCAAAGCTTAAAGGCCGTACCGGCGTAGAAATGGAAGCACTGACTGCCGTATCCGTCACCTGCCTGACCATTTATGACATGGCGAAGGCTGTCGATCGCCATATGGAGATCACCGACATCCGCGTTTCGGCAAAAAGCGGCGGCAAGTCAGGTGACTGGAAAGCCTGATATCCAGACGAGAGGAAACCATATGTCCCTTCTCCCGGTCGATGAAGCCCTTGCCCGCATCCTGAGCACCGCCGAGCCGCATGATTTTGAGCAGGTTGCACTTGCTTCCGCAGGCGGCCGCGTTGTTGCTGAGCAGGTCATAGCAAAACTACGCCAACCACCATTCGATTGTTCGGCCATGGACGGCTATGCGCTCATCGCGCCTCAGAACATCGAATATCCGATTGAGCTTACGGTGATCGGCGAATCGGCAGCGGGTAAGCGATTTGATGGCCAGCTCAACGAAGGCGAAGCCGTGCGCATCTTCACGGGCGCACCCATACCGGTCGGCGCTGACTGCATCGTCATTCAGGAAGACACCGAACGTTCCGGTGACAAGCTGACAGTCCAACATGGGCTTGATAAAGGCCGTCACATCCGCCGCGCGGGTCTCGACTTTGCACCCGGTGACACCGTTCTTCCAGTTGGGCGGGAACTTGACGCCCCGGCACTGTCTCTTGCCGCTGCCAGCGGCAATGCAACGATTTCCGTTTTCAGGCAACCCCGAATAGCCATTCTCGCCACTGGCGATGAACTCGTCCCGCCCGGAGCACTCCCCGGTCCTGATCAGATTGTAGCCTCCAATAGTTTGGGAATAGCTGAAATTGTGCGCCGCGCGGGTGGCACGCCCGAAGATATGGGCATCATCGTTGACGATCCGGCAAAGATCGAATCAGCGATCAGCCAGGTGCTCGACGATGGCGTCGATATTCTCGTCACTGTCGGCGGCGCGTCCGTTGGTGATCGTGATTACGTGCACGGCGCGTTGAAGAACTGCGGTGTCGATCTCGATTTCTGGAAAATCGCCATGCGTCCCGGTAAACCGTTGATGTATGGTCGCAAGAGCATTTCAGGCAAAACAGTCCACGTCATCGGTCTGCCAGGCAACCCCGTTTCCAGCCTCGTTTGCAGCCTCGTATTTCTACGCCCATTGGTAGCCAAACTATCCGGCACGGATCTGACTGCAGATATTCGTCCCGCAAAGCTTGGTCAGGCAATGAATGCGAATGATCACCGGCGCGATTTTGTTCGGGCAACAGTCGAACAGGATGCTGACGGAACATTGATCGCAACACCTTTTCCTATCCAGGATTCATCAATGCTTTCCGCCTTGGTTCGATCCGATGCGCTGCTGGTCAGAGATGAAAACGCACCCGCTTCATTGACCGGTGACGCCTGCATAATATTGATGCTGTAACGAACGCATCCAATTCCGCCAGTCCGTTAATCATTTTAAAACCATTGCAGAACAAGACTGGAACATATAGTGTTCGTTCTGGTTTTGTTTTTATTTGATTCTGGTCTGGAGGGTGTAGCGCATGTTGACCCGTAAACAGCACGAGCTTCTGCTGTTCATTCATGAACGTCTGAAAGAGACGGGCATTCCTCCGTCTTTCGACGAGATGAAAGAGGCTCTTGATTTAGCCTCGAAATCGGGCATTCATCGGCTCATCACAGCGCTGGAAGAACGCGGTTTCATCCGCAGGCTTCCAAATCGCGCCCGCGCACTGGAAGTGCTCCGTTTGCCGGATTCCATTGCTCCCGGACTGAATTCGCAAAAGAAATTTGCGCCAAGCGTTATCGAAGGCAGTCTCGGCAAGGCGCCACCTGCCCCTACGCCTATTCGCCCAGCTCCGGCGACTGCGAATGACGATGTATCAACCATGGTGTCCATCCCTGTGATGGGACGTATCGCTGCTGGTGTACCAATCTCGGCGATCCAGAATCAGACCCATTCGCTCAGCCTTCCGCCAGAAATGATTGGCGCAGGCGAACACTACGCGCTTGAGGTCAAGGGCGACTCGATGATTGAAGCCGGAATTTTCGATGGTGACACTGTCATCATCAAGCGTGGCGACACAGCCAATCCAGGTGAAATCATCGTTGCTCTGGTGGATGACGAAGAAGCGACACTGAAACGTTTCCGCCGCAAAGGCGCTTCCATTGCGCTCGAAGCTGCAAATCCAGCCTATGAGACGCGGATATTCGGTCCTGACCGAGTTCGTGTTCAGGGCAAGCTGATCGGTTTGATCCGGCGCTATTAGAGCGCATCCCGAAAAGTGTGAAACGGTTTTCGGACAAAGATGCGCTTTAAAACAATATTTAGAGCGCCGATCTGATCCAATCAGATCGAAACGCGCTCTAAATCATTGCGAGAGATCAGAGCCTGTCGCATTTTCTGCTCCGGCTTTCTTCTGATACTCACGATCAGGCAGACCGCGCGCTGCTCGTGAGTAGAGGCGATAGAGATGCCAGGGGCGTGTGGGCGCGTCGACGGAAAAGTCCAGTTTGTCCGCATAGTCTCCGATATTGCGAGGCATTGCAGGTGTGAAGCGATAAGTTTCGCGCTCGCTGACCGGCTCTTGCTCTGGAAACTTTGCCTGAACCAATTTGTCTGCGCTTAATTTTTGCCCCAACCTTATTTCAAGAGTTCCTTTTAGGGCCAGTTCCTGCCTGTCAACGACGAGCGAGCCTGACCGCTCACAGCGTAGTTTTTTTCCGGCAATAGCAAGAACAACAATATCGCCTACATTACAGGCAATCTCGCGCATATCTTCCTGCGCAGTATAGGCCAGCATTCGACCATCCCTGAGAGGAATGGTACAGAGCCCATCTTCGCAGAGAAAAGCACGCTCATCAGCGGCAACCGATTGTTTCTTCAGTATGTGCGGAGGAACAAAGGCTTCAACCAGATAGGCCGTCTGCCAGTTCTGCGCTGTGAACTGCGGTGGCCTGTTGCGGTTAACCGCGAAATTGCCATCAGATAGTCGCACGGCCACAAACTTGGCATCTTCGCTGATAAGGATATCCGGCATCGGCATCCGTATGAAAGCGATCAGACCCATCACAATAAATGGAAGCGCCATTAACCGCAGTCGCGTTGTGAACGTAACCGCAACGACAAGTGCTACCGTCCAGAGGATGAGCGTTGCGACCGGCATGACACCGGGATTACCGTCGGGTGAAAGGCTGGCAACGAACTCAGCAATGTGTCGCACGAGCAAAACGCCAAATCCCATGACTTGCAATGGCAACCAATCAAGTTGCAGCGGCATCAACAACAGGCTCAAAACTGCGAATGGCATTACCAGTATCGAAATGACCGGCAAGGCCAGCACATTGCCGACAAGGCCCAAAGGGGCGGTGTTGTTGAAATGATAGGCCGCAAAAATCCCGCTGGCCACCCCTGCTACAATGGACGTCGCAGCCGTGGCTATTGCTGGCATAAATATTTTTGACAAAGGCCCACGCGATGAGGCTTGGCGATTCTCCGCGCCTGACTGTCTTATGGCTTTTCTTTCACTCCACCAGGCGAAAGCCGCGATCAGCCCTGCTGTCGCCGAGAACGACATTTGGAAGCTTGGGCCCAATATCTCGTGCGGGGAGATTGCGATCATCGCAATTGCTGAAATCGCCAGATTACGCATGCTGATCGCCGCTCTGTCAGCCAGAAGCGCGCAAAGCATTACGGCAATCATCACGTAGCTGCGCTGTGCCGCCACATCGGCCCCAGACATAGCAAGATAGAATGTACAACTGAGCAACGACAGAAAAGCTGCATATTTCTTTACCGAATATCGCGCACTAAATGCCGGAAACAGGGCGAACAACGACCGCAACGACATCATAACCACCCCGGCTGCCAACACCATATGCAGGCCTGAAATCGACAAGATATGCGCGAGCCCAGCCTTGCGCAGATGCTCATTGGTCTCTTCACTGATCCCTGCCCGCTCACCTGCGATCAGTGCTGCCGCAACGCTGCCGTCTTCACCGGACAGCACCTCTGCAATCCGCTCTGAAACATGTACGCGTAACTGGGCGATAGATCCGGAAATTTTGGCAGCTATGTCGCTCGGCCCGGGCACATCCACACTCTTCGGCGTCCCCAGAAAAAAGCCATTTGCACCGATACCGCCAAAATAAGCGTGAAAGCCAAAATCGTAGTTTCCCGGTCGTACCGGGCCTGATGCCACACGCAGACGTGCAAAACCGTTCAGGCCACTCCCGATCGTCGTTTGCGCCGGAATATCACGCGCAGTAATCCGGATGCGCTGTGGGGCAAAACGAAGCTTGGGCCTCTGCGTTTCAATAAGGTCGAGCGTGACGCGCCAGCTACCATTATCCCGATATTCGAGAGCGACAACCCGACCCGTAACGCGGGTTGCCACTTCAGAGCCAAGCATCTGGGTTCCACGTCGCTCCGTTTCGATCTTTCCCGCAATCATTCCCAGCTGGAGTGCTATCACGAGCGTCAATAGCTGTGACGGCAGGAAATGCCCACGAGACAGAAGACGAATAAAGACGGATACCCCAAGAACCGAAGTAAGTGGCAGCCATGCAGGTTCGAACGACACTGTGAAATAGATAATTGCCCCGATACCCATAAAGATAGGAAACAGCAGGAAAAACATTCCTCTGCCGATTTCCCGCGTCATGGCTGCAGCAAAACTCTGCCGGACAACAGACGCCAGTTCCTTCAGCCGCTCGGATGCTGTTCGTTGTTTTAGTGGCAGTACTGGCGGCGGATCTTCTGTTGGTTTATAAGGCGGCCATGGTTCGGGTAGTAAGGAACGTGCAAGACCGCCGGGCATGTCTTTGACGAACGCCCGTTCATTGATCTCCCGCGTTTCGCTTGTGCCCGTCATGCCCCCGCCTGACTGCAAAAGTGTCCCCCGCTAATCTAAAGAAGAATACCGGATTAGCGCGAAAGAACCTTCAAGCCCTTGCGCGCTGTGCTGCCTATGGTACATGAACGCCAGCCAAAATCGAGAGGGTTCCCGCATCGAGAATCCTTGCCGCCCGTAGACTGAGTACAATCGGGCGCTACATATTCAAAATTCCGCCTCGCACTGCGCGTCCGCTGCAGCCCAACGAGGCCTGTTATAGTGGAGCTGTCATGTCGAAACCGGTCGTAACCCGTTTTGCCCCTTCGCCCACGGGTTTCCTACATATTGGCGGAGCCCGGACCGCCCTGTTCAATTGGCTTTATGCCAAGCATAGCGGCGGCAAGATGCTGCTGCGCATCGAAGATACAGACCGCGAGCGCTCCACGGATGCTGCAACGGCGGCTATCCTTGATGGCCTGACATGGCTTGGTCTTGATTGGGACGGCGATGCCATCTCCCAGTTCGAACGCGCGCCACGCCATCGCGAAGTAGCAGAAGAGCTGGTCGCCAAGGGCAAGGCTTATTATTGCTATGCAACACCAGCCGAACTCGAAGATATGCGCGAAAAGGCACGTGCCGAAGGCCGTCCACCACGTTACGATGGTCGCTGGCGCGACCGTGACCCATCCGAAGCACCGGAAGGTGTGAAGCCGGTCATCCGAATCAAGGCACCGCAGGAAGGCGAAACCCTTGTTCGCGATGCCGTTCAGGGTGATGTTCGCTTCCCGAACAAGGATCTGGATGATTTCATCATCCTTCGCTCCGATGGTACGCCAACCTATATGCACGCCGTCGTCGTCGATGATCATGATATGGGCGTCACCCACATTATCCGCGGCGATGATCACCTGACCAACGCCGCGCGTCAGACCGTGATTTACGATGCAATGGGCTGGGACGTCCCCCAGATGTCGCATATTCCGCTCATTCACGGCGCGGATGGTGCAAAGCTCTCCAAGCGCCACGGCGCACTTGGCGTTGATGCCTATCGCGCGATGGGTTATCTGCCGGAAGCTCTGCGCAACTATCTGGTTCGTCTTGGCTGGAGCCATGGCGACGACGAAATCATGTCGACCGAACAGATGATCGAGTGGTTTGACGTCAAGGATATCAACAAAGGTGCGGCACGTTTTGACTTCCAGAAGCTGGAAGCCATCAACGGCCTCTATATGCGCGCCAGCGGCGACAAGGCACTATTCGATGCTCTGATCGCCGTATTGCCGGAAATCGAAGGCGGCAAAGAACTGGAAGCCTCTCTCGACGACAAGGGTCGCGCTCAGCTTCTCACCGCAATGCCGGGCCTTAAAGATCGCGCAAAGACACTGGTGGAGCTTGCTGATGGTGCGAAGTTTATCTTCGCAAAGCGCCCGCTTGTATTTGATGAAAAGGCCGCATCTCTGCTTAACGACGAAGGTCGCGAGGTTCTGAAAGCTGTCCTTCCGCATTTGGAATCAGTCAGCGAATGGACCGTAGACGCGCTTGATGCGGCAGTTCGCGCCCATGCAGAAACAGTAGGCCTGAAGCTTGGCAAGGTAGCACAACCACTGCGCGCTGCCCTTACAGGTCGAGCTACATCTCCGGGTGTATTCGACGTACTGTTTGTGCTCGGCCGTGAAGAGTCACTTGCACGCATAAAAGATCAAATCGTTTGAACTGTTAGCATTCACGCTGACGTGACAAAACGGACTTAATTAGACCAAATTACGCATTGCATCGCAAAATCATTGGGATAGTTTGGCGGGCGAAATCGTTTGGATAATGCGTTGAAAATCCGTTCTTCTACGGGGACGGGCAACACATAAAAATAATGCGGTTTCCCGCGTAGGCGGGGAACACATAGATGTTACAAGAGACAAGTTATAACGACGATTAAAATTCAGCCGCCACACGGGCGGCAAAGTGGACACGAAAGGAAACACGATGTCAGATAAGACAGCAAGCTTTACCCTCGACGGCAAAACGTTCGACCTGCCTGTACGACAAGGCACTGTCGGGCCGGACGTTGTCGACATCGGTCCACTTTACAAGAATGCGAACGCCTTCACTTACGACCCTGGCTTCACGTCGACTGCTTCGTGCGAATCCAAGATCACCTACATTGATGGCGACGAAGGCGTTCTGCTCTATCGTGGCTATCCAATTGATCAGCTTGCTGAACACGGCGACTTCCTCGAAACTTGCTACCTGCTGCTTTACGGCGAACTGCCAACCGCAACTCAGAAGGCTGATTTCGATTATCGCGTGACCCGTCACACGATGATCCATGAGCAGATGACAAAGTTCTTCACCGGATTCCGTCGCGATGCGCATCCGATGGCCGTGATCGTAGGCTGCGTAGGCGCAATGTCCGCCTTCTACCACGACTCGACCGATATCACCGATCCGCATCAGCGCATGGTCGCCTCGATCCGCCTGATCGCCAAGGTGCCGACACTCGCAGCAATGGCCTATAAGTATCATATCGGCCAGCCGTTCATGTATCCGAAGAACGATCTCGATTTCGCGTCGAACTTCCTGCACATGTGCTTCGCTGTTCCGTGTGAAGAGTACAAGGTCAATCCGGTTCTGGCACGTGCCATGGATCGTATCTTCATCCTGCACGCAGACCACGAACAGAACGCCTCTACTTCGACCGTGCGTCTGGCCGGTTCGTCGGGTGCCAATCCATTTGCTTGTATTGCAGCTGGCGTTGCCTGCCTCTGGGGTCCTGCCCACGGCGGCGCAAACGAAGCCGCGCTCAACATGCTTGCAGAAATCGGCTCGGTTGATCGCATTCCAGAATTCATCGCACGCGCCAAGGATAAGAACGATCCATTCCGTCTGATGGGCTTTGGTCACCGCGTTTACAAGAACTACGATCCGCGCGCCAAGATCATGCAGAAGACCTGCCATGAGGTTCTCGGCGAACTGGGCATCAAGGACGATCCGCTCCTCGACGTCGCTCTGGAACTGGAAAAGATTGCTCTGACTGATGAATATTTCATCGAGAAGAAGCTCTATCCAAACATCGACTTCTATTCCGGTATCACGCTGAAGGCACTTGGCTTCCCGACCGAAATGTTCACGGTTCTGTTCGCCCTTGCCCGTACCGTCGGCTGGGTTGCACAGTGGAAAGAAATGATCGAAGATCCACAGCAGAAAATCGGTCGTCCGCGTCAGCTCTACACTGGCGCTGCAGAACGCGATTACGTACCGGTCGCAAAGCGTAAATAATCTAAACCAGAATAAAAAACCCCGGCAATTTGCCGGGGTTTTTGTTTGTACAGATTTTGAAAAATTAGAGCGCCGGGCGCCTTATTGGGCGCGCAAAGATCGCTCTAACACTTCAAAATTGGAGCATTTCCAGCAAAAGTGCGAAGCGGTTTTGCGTCGGATAATGCGAAAAAACAAAGAGATAGAGCATTTCCAATGATTCAAGAAAAACAGGAAGTGCTCTAGTGCTTTCTGCCGTTTTCAGCAAGATCAAGCAAAACGCGGGCACCGATCTCTCCTGATGGCCGCTCGGTGGCCATGATGGACGTCACCTTGTCGAAGCCATCGAGCTGAGCCTGCCGAAAAGCGCCTTTCTGCATCAATTGCTCAATATAGCGCGCGAGGTTGCCGGGCCTCACGGATTCATTGAAGAATTCCGGTACAACAGGCGCGTCCGCGATAATATTGGGCAGTGCTGCACTCCAGATCGTAATTCTGGAAATCAGAAACTGACGTGCAAACCAATCTGCCTTATAGGAAAGAACAGTCGGAATATGTGACAGGGCCAATTCCAATGAGACGGTGCCCGACGCAGCCAATGCGGCATCTGCGCGTGCAAAAGCCTGCCATTTTGCCTCGTCGCCAGTCACGATAAGCGGCTTTACTGCCCAGTCTTTGGATAGTGTGCGCACCATTTCCTCAACACGAGGCAATGTAGGCAGAATGACTTCAAGCTTTTCGACACGTGTCGCCAGTTCTGCGACCGCCTTGCCGAACGGCTCCATAAGCATCTGAATCTCCCCACGACGAGAGCCGGGAAGCAGCAACAGGCATCGCGTGTCGTCAGGCCAGCGTTTCTGCTCGGCGGCCTGCTGCGCTGCCTGTATCTTCAGGATAGGTGCATAACTGCTGAGACGATGACCAACATAAGTCGACTGCGGACCATTGAGGCGCCTCATCACCTCAACCTCGAACGGCAATACCGTGAGCACATGATCGACATAGGCGCGCATGGCTTTTGCGCGTTGCGGACGCCAGGCCCAAACGCTCGGTGCAATGTATTTTACGATTGGTATCGACGGATCCGCTGCACGTATTTTCTTTGCAACACGATGCGTGAACTCCGGACTGTCGATCAACAACACACAATCTGGCTTTTCAGATACAATCCGCTTCGCCGTCTGACTGATACGCAGAATAAGACCCGGAAGGTTCTTGAGGATGGCACCTAGACCCATCAGAGCAATTTCATGCGGATCGAAAAAACTCTTCAATCCGCGCTCAGTCAAATGCTCGCCGCCAACTCCGACGATATCGACAAGCCTGTCAGTCTGGCCACGAAGAGCATCAATCAGGTCGGCTCCAAGCAGATCGCCGGATTCCTCTCCGGCCACGATTGCGATTTTCAATGGCCGGCTGGTTTTGCTCACCCTGTCGTGTCCTTTGTGCTTCGACTAATCGTCTCGATAAAAAGGCCTTTTTCATTTGCTGCGGCCAAAGTTTCACCCAGGCCAAGAATGAAGGTGCGTCCTGCTTCAATAGCAATGCCGGAAAGGCCTGCACGCGCGGCATTTTCGACCGTCGATACACCAATCGCAGGCAGATCGGCACGCTCATCCTGTCTTGGCTTCGCCATTTTTACAAGTACGCCGCCACGACGCGAAATTCTGCCTTCCTGACGTAAGGCAAAAACCCGCTCAATCATCAAGTCGGTGCCTTCTGCACCTTCTAGAGCCACAACCCGGCCGCCAGTTGCAATGGCACCCTGCCCGACATCGAGTTCACCCAAACGAAGGGCTGCTTCCATCGCTAGCGCAATATTACCGCGCTCGCGCGAATCTGGGGTCAATCGTGTGAGACAGCGGGCTGGTTCTGGCGACAACAGATCTGGCACAACTTCGTGTGCTCCGACCATTTTGAAACCGTAACGTTCCAGCAGGCGCATAAATGCGCGCAGCAGTGCATCATCGCCCTGACTGAGAGCAACGAGAACATAACGCATCGCCCTGATTGTGGGCAAATTAAGCTTCAAATCGCTTAAATGCGGACGATTACGAAGCCCACCGGCCAGAACCACTTGCGAAACGCCAGCGGAACGCATGGCACGCATCAACATGCCAAAATCGACCGCCGAAATTTCCTGATGATCATAATCGTAAAGCGAAGCATCGGCTTCACCACGCAGCGGAAGCACGAAAGGCGGATTTCCATCCGCCTTTAAAGCCTCGGCCACCTTAATAGGCAAAAGACCATTGCCAGCAATGATAGCCGTGCGGGGGCGCTTAGTCACGCTCTGCCCGCTATCAAGCGTCGTCACCGTCATCCATCGCTCCGCCTACGGATGAACCGAGCGGCGGGGTGCAGTAGGCGCGCTTATTATCCACCAGAATAAAGGAGATAAGATCGGTCACACCGTCCGAATCGGGAATTGCCTTCAAAACGTCCTGAGCACGTTCACGCACCGGCTTGGAGCGATCAAACAGCATATGCACCGCATGGCGCAGATTATGAATATCTTTGCGCTGCATGCCCGAACGCTTCATGCCGATAATGTTCAAGCCGCCAAGATAAGCGTGGTTGCCAATCGCACTGCCATAAGGAATGAGATCATGCGCAAGCGCTGCCATGCCACCAACAAAAGCATGATGACCGACGCGCGTGAACTGGTGAACAGCAGAACCACCGCCGAGAATGGCGTGATGACCAATTTCCACGTGACCGCCAATCATCACATTGTTGGCGAATGTGACATGGTCGCCGACATCGCAGTCATGAGCGACGTGAGCGTAAGCGAGAAACTGACAGTTGTCGCCAACACTCGTATATCCGCGACTGCTGTCTGAACCACGATGCATGGTGACACCTTCGCGGATAAGGCAGTTTGTGCCAACGATAAGCTTCGTCGGGCCGCCTTTATGCTTTCCGTTCTGCGGATCGCAGCCGAGAATGGCATGCGGATAAACCTTTGCCCCAGCACCAAGCGTTACCGCCTCCGTGACGACAACATGGCTCATCAATTCGGAACCATCACCAATGACGGCGCCAGACTGAATATGGCAAAATGGACCGACGGATACGCCCTGTCCCAGCTCCACACCCTGCTCGACAAGAGCTGTAGGGTGGATAAAAGTTTCCTTCATCGAGGTACTCACGCCTTTTCTTCGGCTACGCCAACCATCGCGGCGACTTCAGCTTCGGCAACCTTTACGCCATCAACTTCCGCCACGCACTCAAATTTAGAGATGTTTCCGCGCTGTTTCACCTTCTTCACGTGAAGGTGAAGCTGGTCGCCCGGAACCACCGGACGGCGGAACTTGGCTTTGTCGATCGTCATGAAATAAACAAGGCTGGGCGCATCTGTTCCCTGCTTGAGCACAGTAATTGCACCGGCTGTCTGTGCCATGGCTTCAATGATAAGAACGCCCGGCATGATCGGTTTGTCAGGAAAATGGCCGGTAAAATGCGGCTCATTGATCGTGACATTCTTGATGCCTGTCGCTGACTGATCGCCATCAATATTGATGATACGGTCGATCAGCAAAAATGGATAGCGATGCGGGAGCGCACGCAAAACTGCCTGAATATCTGCGGTTTCCAGCTTCTTCTGATTAGCATCACTCATCAGAGGACTGCTCCTTTCTTGGTTTCCCGATGCTCCGGATATTTGCGATATCCCTGACCCATTGTTTTATTGGTCGAGCAGGGACGCCCCCCCAACGCTCGCCATCGGGTATGTCATTCATTACGCCGCTTCCCGCAGCAATCTGTACGCGCGAACCGATAACCACATGATCGGCAAGGCCTACGCTACCGCCGATCATGGTCTGATCACCGATAACGCAACTTCCCGAAACACCGCAAAGTGCGGCTACAACGCAAAATCGGCCAAATCGGACATTATGCCCGATCTGCACCAGATTATCGATCTTAGTGCCCTCACCGATTACCGTGTCGTTCAAAGCGCCACGATCAATCGTGGTATTGGCACCGATTTCAACATCATCCTGAAGAATAACGCGTCCAAGTTGAGGCACTTTTTCAAGACCTCTGGGGCCAGGCACATAGCCAAAGCCATCCTGCCCGATACGAACACCCGGATGCAGGGACACGCGATTACCGATCATTGCAAACTGAACAGCTACACCCGGCGCAATATAGCTATCGCGACCAATCTGGCAGCCCTCGCCAATAACAGCCGTTGCAGCAATGAGCGTGCCTGTACCAATGCTGACATTCCTGCCAATCATCGCACCCGCTTCAATCGTCGCACCATCTTCGATCTTTGCAGAAGGATGAATGAATGCAGCCGGGGAAATCCCTGTTTCGCCCAGCCAACTGGATGGCCGCACTGATACAGGGAACAACATCCGTCCGACCGACGAAAAATCACGCTGGGGACTTCTGGTAATAAGCACGGCAATATCGGAAGGAACACTATCGGCCACATCTTCCGAGCAAAGAACGCCTGCGGCTTTCATACCAGCAAGTGCGGCAGCATTCTTTTTTCCATCGACAAAAACGAGTGCATCTTCACTCGCATCGTTCAATGAAGCTAAACGCGCAACAGAACGCGGTGCAAACTTCGGGTTGCGAAGTTTTGCACCGGTAAAATCTACTATATCGCCGATCGTGAGTTCACGAGAAGGCTTGAAGAAAATGGGATCTGCCATCAAAGCACTTTCTTGCCCGGGGCATGTCTGCCCCGGGAAAAGGCAAATCTATTAGAACTTGGTCGAAACACCAAAGTTGAAATTCTGAACCTTATCGGTATCAGCCTTTGCAATCGGGAACGCGTAGTCAAAACGCAACGGACCGAATGGCGAAGCCCACATCAAGCTCACACCAGCCGAAGCACGAAGCTTCTTGTCGTCGCCGTTAACGCCCGTGGTATCATTTCCATACAGGGTTGCAGCGTCTGCAAAGAGAGCACCACGGATACCAAGGCTTTCTGGAACAATCGGCATCGGGAACTGAACTTCAGCCGTACCGTTGAAATAGGTCGTTCCACCCATCCAGTAACGGTTACCGTTGTTCGCATCCTGATAAGGACCGATACCGTTGAACTTGAAGCCACGGATCATATCCGAATTGTTCTTGAACAGATCGAAGATACGAACGCCGTCATTACCAAATTCGTGGATGTAACCACCACCTACACCCAGCATACCGACGATGTCGGCTTCCTGCATAAGCGTGGTATAGTAATTACCCTTGAAAGTCGTCTTCACATACTTGGCGTCGCCACCGAGACCCGCAAATTCCTGCGTGAACTTCGCATAAATACCTTCATGCGGGTTCTTCATATCGTCGATGGAGTTGTAGGTGAGCGAGTAGCTAACCGACGAACGCAGCCATGGGCTGAATTCTGCTGCATCGATAAGAGCGGGCGCGTAGTAATCCGGATCAGGTCGACCATCAGGACCAGAAACGTACAGGTCGTACTTTTCCTGAACGAGGTTGTAGGCCAGACCGGCAGAGAAGTTATCGGTAATCGGCAAGCCGAAACGGATCGTGCCGCCCGTCTGTTGAACATCATAACGGCCACCGCTATCTACGCGGTACGAGCGACGGAATACGTCGAAGCCGGCCGACATACGATAGCCGAGGAAGTACGGTTCGGTGAACGACAGCGCGTAGTTACGCATTTCGTCCTGACCGGCACCGGCACTGATTCGGATGAACTGACCACGACCGAGGAAGTTGCGCTCGGTAATAGCAGCTTCAACCTGCGCACCTGGCGATTCACCGCCGGTCGTGTAACCACCACCGATCGAGAATTCACCGGTCGACTTTTCGACAACGTCAACAATCAGGATAACCTGATCAGGCTCAGCACCCGGAGCAGTCGAGATGTTGACAGTCTGGAAGAAGTCGAGGGCTTCAAGACGACGCTTCGCGCGCTGAACCATGACCTGATTGAAGGCATCGCCTTCATTCATGTCGAACTCACGACGAATAACGAAATCGCGGGTCTTGTCGTTGCCACGGATTTCGATGCGCTCAACGTAAGCGCGCGGACCCTGATCAACACTGTAGACGAGTGAAATCGTGTGATTATCAAAGTCGCGGTCGCCACGTGGCTCGACCTTGGCAAATGCGTAACCGCTGCCAGCAACATTTTCAGTGATAGCTGTAACGGAATCTTCGATCTGCTTGGCGCTGTAAGGCTTACCTTCGCGTGTCTTGAGAAGACCACCAAGAGCTTGCGTATCCACACCTTCAACAGTGCTTTCAACGCCTACATTACCGAAGGTGTAGCGCTGACCTTCATCAACGGTAACCGTGATCGTGTATTCGTTGGTCGATGGATCCAGCGTAGCATTCGACGAAAGTACGCGGAAATCCGCATAGCCGCGGTTGTAGTAGAAACGACGCAGCGTTTCTTCATCAGCCTGCAAGCGACCTTCATCATAAACGTCATTACGGGTCAGCCACGAAAGCGGGTTCGAGCGCTTGGTGGAGATCACGTCGCGCAGACGACGCGCGCTGTATGCACTGTTACCAACGAAGTTGATGTTGGCGATCTTGGTGCGCGAACCTTCGTTGATTTCATAAACCACGTTCACGCGGCCTTGACCGAGATCAACGGTACGGGCATTAACCGTCGCATCGCTGCGGCCGACATGCGCGTAAGCACCCTTGATGGCTTCCTTGTCAGCTTCCATCGTTGCCGCATCAAACGGCGAACGGGCTTTAAGCTGAACAGCGCGGGCCAGATCAGGATCTTTGACCTTCTTGTTGCCCTGGAAGAGAACGTTGTTCACAACCTGACGTTCACTCACCTGAACGATCAGCGATCCACCAGACTGGTTGATGCGAACGTCAGAGAACAAACCCATTGCGAAAAGGCGCTTAACAGCAGCATCAATATCATTGCTGTTGAAAGCCTTGCCCGGGCGAATGTCAATATTGTCACGGATTGTCTGCGCATCGACACGCGTATTACCGCGCACTTCAATACGATTGACGACCGCGGCCTCAGCAGCATTTACCGATGCCAGAGAGAGCGCAGCTGTACCCGAAGCTACAAGAGCCACCGACATGGCGAGCGCTGAAGCGGCGCCAAAGAATTTAGAACTTGCCGTCATAGGCTTTCCGAACCTTCGTTTCTTTCTGTCCCCGGGGCGAATTTCCCAGAAATGCACGTATAGATACAACCGTAATAGCCGGTTTTTCTATACAAGCAAGCGTCGCGGTTAAAATCTGTTTACTTAAGCAACCAGCGTGACATCCGTGCCACGCGATTTAACGGTTATGGTAAACAAATCACTACGCTTTTCCAGTCCTCACTCCCAACGTTCATTTCTGATTAACACCTCTACACAGCTTCCACCGTGCGCGGCGCTTCTTGCGGTAGAGAGTCTCGCCAGATGAGCAGCGCGACCCAGTTCCCCGTCAACCAGCCGGACAGTGATCTAGCAGGCAAACAGGTCGTTGAAAAGTACGAACCCCATGAATCCCATCACAACAAGGAATCCAACGCGATAAAAAATTTCCTGCGCCCAAACAGACACAGGGCTGCCCTTGATCGCCTCCACGGCGTAGAAAACCAGATGCCCACCATCCAGCGGCGGCAATGGAAACAGGTTCAAAAGCCCTATGCCGATGGAGAGCATCGCAGTCAGCTGGATAAGCCAGTCAAATCCCTGACTTGCAGCCTTGCCCGCCATATTGGCGATTTTCACCGGTCCACCGAGCTGACATTTATCTTCACGACCAACAGCAAAGCGTTGAAAAAACTCACCAGTCCGGCTGATGATATGCCCGGTTTCAACAATCGCCTGCCCGACTGATTCGAGCGGACCATATTCAATGCGGCGGAAATTTCCGACCGCCTGCGTGGTTTCCACGCCGATGGCTCCCATCTTGACCTTGTTGCCCAGAGGGTCAGTACGTTCAACGAGCGCAGGTGTAGCCTTCAGATCCACCATCTTGCCATTGCGCTCGACAGTGAAGTCCAGCACATCGCCCGAACGACCAGAAACAATCCGCTGAACATCGGAGAACGTCGTGATTTTTTCACCTTCGACACTAACAAAACGATCACCCGGCTCGAACCCGGCTTCAGCAGCCGGACTACCCGGCTGAACGCCAGCAACAAGTGGATCGGCAATCTGCCGACCATAAAGCGCAAAGAACACGCTGAAGATGACAACTGTAAGAATGATGTTGAAAGCAGGGCCAGCAAAAACCGTCGCAGCGCGTTTCCACACTGGCTGCGTATGGAAAGCCCTGCTCTGTTCTTCTGCGCTGAGACTGGAGTTATCCACACCTACAGGTGAGCTCGTAGCACTTTCATCGCCCAGAAACTTTACGTAGCCACCAAGGGGAATCGCAGAAAGCTTCCAGCGCGTACCGTGCTTATCGGTAAAGCCAATCAGTTCAGGTCCGAACCCGACAGAAAAGGCGCTTGCTCCAATGCCGCACCAGCGGCCAACGAGATAGTGCCCCATTTCGTGCACGAAAACGACGACCGTCAGCACAAACAGAAATGGAATTATGGTTCCGACGAGCAGACTTTCACTGCCGATAAAAAAGGCCAGAGCCTCCTGCAAATCACCACTCCTACGAATTCATACGCGCTCAGAAACTAAAAAAGATTGCAGATGGTACATCTGGTTCGGCGATAATAGCACCAAAGAGGTATAGAAGTGCTGCCGCCGCCACAAGTCCGTCCACCCGATCCAGAACACCGCCATGTCCCGGCAAAAGACGTCCGGAATCTTTTGCGCCGAACTGACGCTTCACCCATGATTCTGCGAGATCGCCAATCTGCGAAACGATAGACAGCAAAAGGGCAAGCAATGGCACGATCCAGCTACCAGGAGCAGCCACAAGCGAGGCAACCAGAATGCCACCGGCAACAGCTGCCGCCGCACCACCCAAAGCTCCTGACCAGGTCTTGTTTGGCGAAAAACGTGGTGCAAGCTTGGGACCACCCAAAGCACGTCCATTGAAGTAGGCTGCTATATCAGTCGACCATACGACCGCAAAAAGGAAACAAATAGCTGTAAAGCCGAACGGCTCATCGCCACGCAGCAGCGAGAGGGAGATAGCTGAAAAACCAGCATAGAAAAGACCGGCGGCAGGCCATCCGCGCCCGGTCTTCCACTGCGTTGCCAAAAGAATGATACAACCGGTAAGCAACACGCCAATTGTCAGCAACGCACTTCGGTCAAGAATCAGAAGAATGAAGGTCGCGAGCAACCAGACCCAACCGAAAATACGTGAGAATGACGTCTGCTTTGTCGCACTGAGTTCAGTCCACTCGTAAAACATCGCCAACCCAATGGCGATAGAAAACAGAGTGAACCCCAACCCGCCTATCCAGGTCAGCCAGAGGGCCGCGGCGCCGAGAACTATGGCGGTCAGAATACGAGTTTGCAGATTTGACATTTATACCCTTCGATGGAGCGGACAAGCCGCATCAAACCGCTGCACCTTTTGCTGACGTGCATTCGATTGCGGGTGAACACTCTTCGAGCTTGTCGCGCACTTCTACGCCACCGAAACGGCGCTCGCGCTGGCGGAAGACTTCATAGGCAGTATCGAGATCGGCAGGTCTGAAGTCTGGCCAGTGGCCAGGAACAAACAGAAACTCTGCATAAGCAGCCTGCCAAAGCAGAAAATTGGAAAGCCGCATTTCACCGCTCGTGCGAATGATCAAATCCGGATCGGGAATACCTGCAGTGTCCAGATTTGCGGAGATCAACTCAGCGGAAATCGATGACGGGTCAAGGCGTCCTGCAGCGACATCGCGCGCCAGACTTTTAACTGCGCGCGCGATTTCATCACGCGAACCGTAATTGAAGGCAATAATCAGATTAAGGCCAGTATTGTGCCGTGTCAGTGTCTCGGCTTCACCGAGCAATCCGCAAATATCGGATGCCAACCCTTCCCGCTCGCCGATAATCCGCACCCGGACATTATTGCGATGCAGCTCGGCAAGATCACGACGGATGAAAAGCTTCAGCAATCCCATAAGATCGCCAACTTCACCGCTCGGGCGTGACCAGTTCTCAGAAGAAAATGCAAAAAGGGTAAGATAGCCAAGGCCGCGATCACCCGCGCCCCTCACTGTCTCGCGCAAAGCTTCCACTCCGGCTCTGTGTCCGGCGCTGCGCGGTAAACCGCGTGCCTTCGCCCAACGGCCATTGCCATCCATAATAATGGCTATGTGGCGCGGATCGGACATGGCGAAGCTCTCCTCATTGATAAATCATGCACAGCCAGTGCCTAACGTCATAAATCTGTAGCGCTTTGAAAAACGCAATCAGAATTTCACAACTTACCAGACACTGGCAACAAATTGTTTCTAGTACCCCTCGGTTTCAAAGCCCGTATTCGATCACCGTATGAAATCGTGCAGACTTTGAAATCAGGAAACTAGACCTGCATGATCTCGCCTTCCTTGACCGAAACGATCTTG
>RCUT01000548.1_pt1 | contig 19311 bp, 21 predicted proteins | sample 2166171 | NCBI WGS metagenome assembly RCUT01 (sample SAMN09932757, study PRJNA488358) | compost metagenome | isolation source: compost soil in 4-hydroxybenzoic | place: Germany: Experimental Botanical Garden
TCAAGCTTCTATCCCAAACCCCCGATACGCCCAGGCGTGTCGGGGGTTTGTCTTTAAGTGAAAGCTCTCGAAATGAGTGCTTCGAGCAGTGACCGAAAAGGTTCTGCCGAGCTGAGTCCCTGGTGGAGCCAGCTCAGGCTTGCAGGCGGATGAGTCGAGAGAACGAAAGTTGCTCTGAACCCGCAGAAGCAGGCTGTGATGTACCTGATTCGGGGTAGCGTCCCAGACGAGACCCCAACCGAATTGCTTGACGATCATAGAGCGTTGGAACCACCTGATCCCATCCCGAACTCAGTAGTGAAACGACGCATCGCCGATGGTAGTGTGGAGCTTCTCCATGTGAGAGTAGGTCATCGTCAAGCTTCTATCCCAAACCCCCGATACGCTAACGCGTATCGGGGGTTTGTCTTTGTGCGCGGGAAAAGCTGGTCCCGGGAGGCGCCTTTGTAGGGTGGGCCACGCTTCATCGGTCCACCATCGGTACTTGGTTCGGCCACGGAATGGTGGACATGAAAATCGATGTCCACCCTGCGGGACCCCGTGCCTTTTCAGGACCACTTGGCAGCAGGTATCGGGGCAGATCCATAAAAAAGGCCACCCTTGGGTGACCTTTTGCATTTCTGTTGCTGTCAGTCGCCGCGGTATTCGCAACCACTGGTACAGGTCTCGTGGATGCGGACGCGGGAGAGCTCCGGGAGCAGGGGTTTGAGTTGCTGCCAGATCCACTTGGAGAGCACTTCGCTGGTGGGGTTTTCCAGGCCGGGGATCTCGTTGAGGTAGTTGTGGTCGAGCTGTTCGTAGAGCGGCTTGAAGATTTCCTTGATCTCGGAGAAGTCGCGGATCCAGCCGGTATAGGGGTCGACTTCACCCTCGATGTAGATGGCGACGCGGAAGGAGTGCCCGTGCAGGCGGCCGCATTTGTGCCCGGCGGGCACATGGGGGAGGCGGTGCGCGGCTTCGAAGATGAATTCTTTGAACAGTTCCACTTGAGTAACGCTCTTGAAGTGACGGCCAGGTTCTGGCCAAAGCAGGAAAGCCCTGATTTTACCAGCTCTGCGGCAGCCTGACCGAAAAGACAGGCGCAGCCGGACGAACTCCCGCCTCACTTGATACCCAGCCGCTTCGCCAGCCTCAGCAGGTTGGCGCGGTCCAGGCCAAGCTCACGGGCCGCCGCCGCCCAGTTTTGCTGCTGGCGCTCCAGGCAGGCAGTGATCATCCGGCGTTGATACTGGTCCACGGCCTCTCGCAGATCGCCAGTCGCGACAATGGGTGGAGTTTCGGTCGGGCTGGTGACCGTCGTCGGCTGGTTGCTCGGCAAGGGCAGGGCGAGATCGGTGCCCGCCAGGGTCAGGATGCGTGGCCGCTCCGGACTGGCCGCCAGGGCCTTGAGGGCGGCACGGCCGATCAGGTGCTCCAGTTCCCGCACATTGCCGGGCCAGTCGTAGCCGAGCAGCGCGGCCTGGGCATCCTGGCTGAGGCGCAGGCTGCGCAGCCCGAGCCTGGCGCGATTCTCCTCGAGAAAGTAGCCGGCCAGCAGCAACACATCACGCCCACGTTCCCGTAGCGGCGGCACGCGTAGCGGATAGACGCTGAGGCGATGGTAGAGATCGGCGCGGAAGCGGCCGGCGCGCACCTCCTCGGCCAGGTCGCGGTTGGTCGCCGCGATGACACGTACGTCGACCCGGTGCTCGCGGTCCGAGCCGACCCGCTGCAGCTGTCCGCTCTGCAGCACGCGCAGCAGCTTTGCCTGGATCGCCAATGGCAGCTCGCCGACCTCATCGAGGAAGAGGGTGCCTTCATCGGCCAGTTCGAACTTGCCCTTGCGCTCGTTCACCGCGCCGGAGAAGGCGCCACGCACATGGCCGAACAGTTCGCTCTCCACCAGGGTGTCGGGCAGGGCGGCGCAGTTGAGGCTGATCAGTGGATGCTTGGCCCGCAGTGAGCGGCCATGGATGGACTGGGCCACCAGTTCCTTGCCGACGCCGGTTTCGCCGCTGATCAGCACGGTGAGTTCGCTGCCGCCCACCAGGGTGATTTCTTCGACCAATGCCTTGTGAGCCGCGCTCTGCCCGATCATTTCCCGCGGGCGGACCTGGCCGGCTGCCTGGCGATAGACCTCCGCCAGTTGCTGCTCGTCCTGGGCGCGGCGGCTGAGGCTGTCCATGCGCTCGACGGCTTTCACCGTGGCCGCCGCCAGGCTGGCGAAGCCTTCCAGCATCTCCAGGTCCTGGCCGTCGAAGCGGGCCGGGTCCATGGCGTCCAGCGTCAGCAACCCCCAGGGGCGATCGTCCAGGTAGAGGGAGCACCCCAGGCAGTCGTGCACTTCCAGGTGTTCCTGGTGGCCTTCCACCAGACCGTCGTAAGGATCGGGCAGCCCGCAGTCCGCGGCGAAATGGGTAACGCCACGCCGCTCCATCAGTGCCTGCAGCCGAGGGTGTTCGGAGACCTTGAAGCGCCGCCCCAGGGTGTCCTGGCTCAGGCCATCCACCGCCAGGGGCACCAACTGGTCACCGTCCAGGCGCAGCAGGGCGGTGGCATCGCAGGGCAGGAGCCCGCGCAAGGCTTCGAGCAGGCGCCTGTAGCGTTCGCGCTCGGGGAGTTCGCGGGAGAGGTCGCTGACCAGGGGGATCAGCGTCTGCAGCAGGGGGTGCGTTGTCATTATGACTCCGTGGTGTCGATATGACCTGTTCAGCAGTGTAGTCAAAAAAACTCTATAAATTATAAGCTATTGATTTATATGAAATAAAAAGTTGGCATGAAAGCTGGATTAGTAGAGGCAGAAAGACCCAACCCATAACGGAGTCCTTATGCTGTCCAGCCAACAACGTGCCATCGTCAAATCCACCGTGCCCCTGCTGGAAACCGGCGGGGAGGCGCTGACCAGCCATTTCTACAAGATCATGCTCGGCGAGTACCCGGAAGTGCGGCCGCTGTTCAACCAGGCCCACCAGGCCAGCGGCGACCAGCCCCGCGCCCTGGCGAACGGCGTGCTGATGTATGCCCGGCACATCGATCAGTTGGAAGCCCTCGGCCCGCTGGTGAGCAAGATCGTCAACAAGCACGTGGCCCTGCAGGTTCTGCCCGAGCAATACCCCATAGTCGGCGCCTGCCTGCTGCGCGCAATCCGTGAGGTGCTGGGCGCCGAGATCGCCACCGACGAGGTGATAGAGGCCTGGGCCGCTGCCTACCAGCAACTGGCCGACCTGCTGATCGGCGCCGAAGAGGAAGTCTACGCCACCAGCGCTGCGGCTGTCGGGGGCTGGCGTGGCGCGCGCTGGTTCCGCCTGGTACGCAAGGACGTGGAAAGCGCGGAGATCACTTCCTTCTACTTCGCTCCGGAAGACGGCGGTGAGCTGATGGAGTTCAGCCCTGGCCAGTACATCGGGCTGCGTCTGTTCCTGGATGGCGAGGAAGTCCGCCGCAACTATTCGCTGTCGGCCCTCGGCAATGGCCGCGAGTACCGCATCAGCGTCAAGCGCGAAGTGGGCGGTCGGGTCTCCAACTACCTGCACGACCAGTTAGAGGTGGGTCAGCGTATCGAGCTGTTCGCCCCGGCCGGTGACTTCGTCCTGCGCCCGGGCAGCAAGCCTCTGGTGCTGATCACTGCAGGCGTGGGCATTACCCCGGCGTTGGCCATGCTGGAGGCGGCACAGGACAGCGGGCGGCCGATCCATTTCATCCATTGCGCACGCAATGGCGCGGTCCACGCCTTCCGCGACTGGATCGAGGAAAAAGTCGCCGCCATTCCGCAGCTCAGCCGGTTCTTCTGCTACAGCGAGCCTCAGGCGCAGGACCTGGCCGACGCTTCCGGGTTCCTGACCCGCGATCAACTGGCCCAATGGCTGCCCGCCGAGCGTGACCTGGATGCCTACTTCCTCGGGCCCAAGCCCTTCATGGCCCAGGTGAAGAAGCACCTGCGGGAGCTGGGCGTGCCCGATCGGCAATGCCACTACGAGTTCTTTGGACCGGCCAGCGCCCTGGAGGCCTGACCACAGCGGCCCGGCGCCCAAGGCGTCGGGTTTCAGCCGAGGAGAGCAAGATCATGACTGGTTTGTTCGGTTGCCCCCAACGCCTGCTGCAACTCTCTCATCTGTTCCTCTGGACGGGCCTGGTCCAGCTGTTGCTGGGCATAGCCGGTGCCTACTACCTCGACGCCCAGCTCGGGCTGCTGATGCTGGTCGGCGCCCACGGCATGGTCATTCTCGGGCCCACCCTGATCAAGCTTGGCTACGTGATGCGCCTCACCGCCCACTACCAGATGCGCAAGGCTGCGCAGGAGTTCTGTTGTGCAATTGCTTGATGCTTCCCGCGAGCTCGCCATCCGACCGATCTGGCGCCTGGGCTTCAGGCCTTTCTTCCTCTTCGGCACGGCGTTCGCCCTGGTGGCGGTGCTGATCTGGCTGGCGGCACTCCATGGCCACGCCGGCGCCTGGCAGCCTGCGGGCGGCTGGCTCGCCTGGCATCGTCACGAGATGGTATTCGGCTTCGGCGGCGCGATCATCGCCGGATTCCTGCTCACGGCGGTGCAGAACTGGACGGGTAATCCCGGCCTTCGCGGCAGCTCCCTGGCCTGGCTGGCGATGCTCTGGCTGGCCGGACGCCTGGCCTGGCTGTTTGGCGCGCCCCTGACACTGCTGACTCCCCTCGAACTCGCTTTCCTGCCGGTCGTTGCACTGGCTCTGGGGGGCAGCCTCTGGCGCGCGCGCCAGCGCGGCAATTACCCGGTCGTGGCGGTGCTGATACTGCTGGCCGCTGCCGATGCCCTGGTGCTATGGGGCCTGGCTTTCGCCGACGACGGCCTGCAGCGCCAGGGCGTACTGGCCGCGCTCTGGCTGGTGGCGGCGCTGATGGGCTTGATCGGTGGCCGGGTCATTCCGTTTTTCACCCAGCGCGGGCTGGGGCGTACCCGGCAGGTCAAGGCCTGGCTCTGGCTGGACTGGAGCATGCTGCTGGCCGGTGTCCTGCTGGCCGTTGTGTTCGCCAGCGGCCTCGGCCTGCAAGCCAATCCGTGGTTGGCGCCGCTTTGTGCCCTGCTGGGGTTGGGTAACCTGCTGCGCCTGGCGCGCTGGTACGACGCCGGCATCTGGCGTGTGGCGCTGCTCTGGCCGCTGCACCTGGCCTTCGCCTGGCTGGCCGCTGCCCCCTTGGGATTGGCGGCCTGGCATCTGGGCATCCTGGGCAATCCGAGCCTCGCGCAACATGCGCTCGGTGTCGGGGCCATGGGTGGGCTGATCCTGGCGATGATCGCGCGCGTCAGCCTGGGCCACAGTGGCCGACCGCTGGAGGCGCCGCGGGCGATGGGGTTGGCCTTCGCGCTGCTGAACCTGGGCGCGCTGGCCCGGGTGGTTCTGGTGACGTTGCTGCCCGGCGCTGCGTTATGGCTTGCCGCGCTCTGCTGGGGACTGGCCTTCGCGCTGTTCCTGCGGCATTACGCGATGCTGTTGTGCACGCCGCGGCTGGATGGCAGGCCGGGTTGATCGCTCGCTGAAGCGCTTGCCTGGCGAACCGGCTCGCCGGGGCAGGCGCGCAGCAGTTCATCGATGTTCCGGGCCAGGTAGTCCTGAAAGCCGGTGTCGTCCCAATACTCCAGGTGGGTCAGGGGCGTGTGCCGTTTGTACCAGGGGCCCACGGCCATGGCCTTGTCTTCGTGGACCACGGCGGCGTAGCCCTGCACCGGGCGCAGCGGGTAGCCCAGCAGGTCGGCCGGTGCATAGACGTTCAGCCAGCGCGCCGCGCGGCCCAGGCGCTCATCGAGGCAGTGTCCGGGAAAGCGGATCGGCTGCACCGGGTCGTAGGCGAAGGTGAAGAGCGGGATATTGCAGCCGAAGGTGACGAGGCCGACGAGGGTTTCCATGGCGAGGAAGGGATCGCGCGGGCAACTTGGCGTGGCGTTGAGCTTCTGCTGGTCCCAGACGTAGTTGGAGATGATATGCCCGCCCAGGGAGTGGGCCAGCACTACCAGCGGGGTGGTCGGTCCGACCTTGGAGCGCAGTGCGTTGAGGCCGTTGCGCACGCTCTGGTGCACTTGCTCGTAGGTGGTGTCGTAGGCCTGGCTGACCTTGCGGTAGCCGCTGGCATCGCCGAGGAAGAGGGTGACCAGGCGGCGCATCCAGCGCCAGCGCACCGGTTCCCGTTCGAGCTTTTCCAGGTAGGCCAATTCGCGCTTGTCCAGCACGCTGGCCCAGTACAGCGACTGGAAGGCGATGTCTTCCGCCTTCACGCCCAGGCGCCTGCGCAGTCCGCGGATGAGGCCCTGGGCGAAGGCGTGCTGGCCTTCGCTATTCCGTGAATCCGGCTGATTGCCGATGCCATGAATGATGGCGACCGCGAGCTTCATCCCTGTACTCCCTGTTGGCTCGCGCGGCAGCCTACCGGTTGGCCGCCGCTCCTTCAATCAGAGGTTGAGGAGGCGCTCGCCGAGCCTGCCGCCTTCCACCAGTTCGAGGAATTCGTCGCCCAGGCGCTGGCTCTCGGCCATGGCCTTGCGCCAATAGCGTTCGCGCCCGGCGTCGTCGCCGAGGTAGCGCTTGAAGTCCTTGCGATCGGGCAGCTTGCCGTGGGGCAGGGTGGCCAGGTATTGGCGTGACGGGGCGAGCAGCAGCACGTCCTGCAGGCGTTCGGCATCTCCCTTGCGCCAGGGCAGGCCCTTGTCGAACCAGCCGGGCACCACCTTGTCGGTGAAGTGCGGGTAGAGCACCACGCCGCCCGGGTTGTAGGGCAGATCCAGGTGGTAGTCGAGCAGGCCGCCGTCACGGTAGGTGCCGGGGCCGGCGCCGGGAATATCGCGCACGCCTTCCATCACCATGGGAATCGAGCCCGAGGCGAGCAGGGCATGGCGCAGGTTGTCCAGGTCCAGGGCGTGGAAGCGCGACGGGAAGTCGGACAGCGTCGCCAGCGGCGGGGCCTGGCGGGCGTCGTGGAGGATGACCCGCTCGAAATGCCTGGCCAGGCGCGGGCGGCCCAGCAGGTTGCTGCCGATGACCGAGGACAGGCCCAGGCCCAGGGCGCCGCGGCGGTCCTGGGCGAGCAGGCCGTGGCTCTTCACCACCACCACGTTGAGGCGGTAGTGCGGGTTGGCCAGCACCTGGGCGTCCTGGCCCTGCAGCAGTTCGTCCAGCATCAGGCCGCAGAGACGGCTGACCTCCGCCATGCTCACGCCCTTGGGGAAGCGCTGGCTGGTGTAGAGCTCGCCCAGTCGGCGGATGCCCTCGGCGGCGTCCGGCAGGCAGGCGCTGGCGAAGCGCCAGGAGCCGATGGACGCGCCGATCAGCGAGCGTTCCCGAGGTGCGCGCGGCAGCCAGTCACCGAACAGCGCCAGGTCCAGACCCTGGATGCCCAGGGCCTTGGGGCCGCCTGCGGCGCCGGGCAGGATGCCGACGTCGACGGGCTGGAGGCCCTGTTCCCGGATCCGCGCCATGGCGCGGCGTCCTGCGCGCAGGGTGAGGGCGGGAAACTTGATCTGAATGGCGCTCATGCAGGCCTCCTGAGTGCAAGGCAGCGATTATAGTGGCGACCCTGCCAGGACCAAGTCCCTTCAGCGGATGAATGATTCTTCCTATGGCTCGGGGCAAATTCAGCTTGGATTAAGTCGTGCCGGGTATCTTGCACCCATCGAAAGCACACAACCTCCCAAGGAGATCAACCATGAAGAAACTCACCGCCCTGTTCGCCCTTGCCACCCTCGCCGCCACCGCCGGAATCGCCCAGGCGCGTGACCTCGGCCCGGACGAAGCCCTGAAACTGCGCGACGCCGGCACCATCCAGTCGTTCGAGAAGCTCAACGCCGCGGCCATCGCCAAGCACCCCGGCGGCACCATCAACGAAACCGAGCTGGAAGAAGAGTACGGTCGCTACATCTACCAGGTCGAACTGCGTGACGCCCAGGGCGTGCAGTGGGACCTCGAGCTCGACGCCACCAATGGCCAGATCCTCAAGGATCACCAGGACGACTGATGCGCTGGATCCTTCGCTACAGTGGGATCATCGCCCTGATCCTGGCCATCTTCGCCCTCGAGGCGGTGGCCAGGGACCTGGATCAGGACGAGGCCCTGAAGCTCCGTGGAGAGGGTGTCATCCTGCCCCTCGAGCAACTCCTGAGCAGCGCCCTGGGGCTATACCCCGGGGCGCGCCTGCTGGAGGCCGAGCTGGAGGAAGAGGATGACGTCTACATTTACGAAGTGGAGCTGATCACCGCCGATGGTACGGTGCGTGAGCTGGAACTGGATGCCCGCGATGGGCGAATTCTGAAGGACGAGGAAGACGACTGATGCGGTTGTTGCTGGTAGAGGACCATGTACCCCTGGCCGACGAGCTGACCACCAGCCTCGGCCGCCAAGGCTACGCCGTGGACTGGCTGGCCGATGGCCGTGACGCATTGCACCAGGGGGCCAGCGAACCCTACGACCTGATCATTCTCGACCTCGGCCTGCCCGGCAAGCCGGGGCTCGAGGTGCTCCAGGAGTGGCGCGCCGGTGGCCTGGCGACGCCGGTACTGGTACTCACCGCGCGCGGCTCCTGGGCCGAACGCATCGAGGGCCTCAAGGCCGGCGCCGACGATTACCTGACCAAGCCCTTCCATCCCGAGGAGCTCGCCCTGCGCATTCAGGCGCTGCTGCGCCGTGCCCACGGCCTGGCCAACCAGCCCAGGCTGGAGGCGGCCGGCCTGCACCTGGACGAGGGCCGTCAGTGTGTCAGCCGCAATGGCGAGGACGTGCAGCTGACCGCCGCCGAATTCCGCCTGCTGCGCTACTTCATGCTGCATCCCGGCCAGCTCCTGTCGAAGAGCCACCTGGCCGAGCACCTCTATGACGGCGAGACCGAGCGGGACTCCAATGTAATCGAGGTGCACGTCAATCACCTGCGCCGCAAGCTCGGCCGCGAAGTGATCGAGACGCGTCGCGGCCAGGGTTACCGCTTTACCGGTGAGAGCCGGTGAGGTCGATCCAGCGCCGGCTCAGCCTCGGGCTGGCCGGCGCACTGTTGCTGGTCGGGCTGGTGCTGGCGCAGACCAGCCTCTGGCTGTTCGACCTCGGCCTGCGGCGCTACCTGGCCGAAGGCCTGCGCAGCGAGGCCGAGTTGCTGCTCGGCGCCCTGGTGCGTGGTCCCAATGGCATCCAGCTGGACGAGCAACGCCTCAACCCCGTCCATCAGCAGCCTTATTCCGGCCGTTACTTCGTCATCGAACTGGCGGAACAGCCCTGGCGCTCGCGCTCGCTCTGGGACAGCGAGCTGGTCATGCCGGCGCAGAAGGGATTGGCCCCCGGCCTGCTGCCGGGGCCCGGCGACCAGGAACTGCTGGCCTGGCGCGGCGACTACCGCCGCTTCGGCCGCCAGGTGCGGATAGCCGTGGCCCAGGACTACACGCCGCTGCTGGAAAGCTTCCGCCGCGCGCAGTGGACCGGCTTTGCCCTGGGCGTGGCCGGGCTGTTGCTGATCCTCGCCCTGCAACGCTTCACCGTGCGCCGTGCATTGCGTCCGTTGGAGGAGGTCCGCCAGCAGATCGCCCAGCTGCAGCAAGGGCAGCGCAGCGAGCTGGATAGCCGGGTGCCCGATGAACTGGAGCCCCTGGTGGCGCAGGTCAACCACCTGCTCAGCCATACTGAGGACACCCTGATGCGTTCGCGCAATGCCCTGGGCAACCTCGGCCATGCCCTGAAGACGCCGCTTGCCGTGCTGGTCAGCCTGGCCGACCGCGAAGAGTTGCGGGGCTATCCGGAGCTGCGTGCGACCCTGCGCGAGCAGCTGGAGCAGATCGAACAGCGCCTTGGCCGCGAACTGGGCCGTGCGCGCCTGGCCGGCGAGGCGCTGCCGGGGGCGCACTTCGACTGCGCCGAGGAGCTTCCCGGCCTGTTCTCCACCCTGGCGATGATCCACGACCGTGGCCTCGACCTGGACTGGACCGCGCCCGAAGGCTTGCGTCTGCCCTGGGACCGCGAGGACTTGCTGGAACTGCTCGGCAACCTGCTGGACAACGCCTGCAAATGGGCGGAAAGCCAGGTCATCCTCACCATCCGCGCGGGGGAGGACGGCTACAGCCTGATGGTCGACGACGATGGCCCGGGCATAGCCGAGGACAAGCGCAACGGCGTTCTGAGCCGCGGCGCGCGCCTGGACGAGCAGGTCGCCGGCCACGGCCTGGGCCTTGGCATCGTGCGCGACATAGTCGAAGCCTGGGATGGCCGCCTGAGCCTGCAGGACAGCCCGCTGGGCGGCCTGCGGGTGCGCATCGACCTGCCGCAGAGGCGCTGAGGGGCTGGTTACAGCTGCCAGCTGGGAACCTGCCGCAGGCCCCGGCGATGATGGAAGACAGCGGCAATCAGCCTTTGGTCGCGCTTTCCGGCCGGCTCTCTGTTAGCATTCCGGCCCTCCGGGGCGAAGTTGAAGCGCACCTCCCCCGGAACCTGCTCGCTGGCCCCCGGTCTCATCGCCGTTCGGCACTCCTGCGGTGCCAGCTACCTGCACATTCGAATGCAAAGACCGCACGACAGGCGCGTCTCGGGGGATAGTTTCGATGGATTTGTGGACGGCCATGCAGGCCATCATTCTGGGGGTTGTCGAGGGCCTGACGGAGTTCCTGCCGATCTCCAGCACCGGCCACCAGATAGTGGTCGCTGACCTGCTGGGCTTTACCGGGGAGCGAGCGATCGCCTTCAACATCATCATCCAGCTGGCGGCCATCCTCGCCGTGGTCTGGGAGTACCGGCGGAAGATCTTCGACGTCGTGGTCGGCCTGCCCACCCAGCGCAGCGCCCAGCGCTTCACGGTCAACCTGCTGGTGGCCTTCTTCCCCGCGGTGATCCTGGGTGTGGCCTTCGCCGACCTGATCCACCATTACCTGTTCAACCCCATCACGGTGGCCAGTGCCCTGGTGGTGGGCGGCGTGGTCATGCTCTGGGCCGAACAGCGCCAGCACAGGATCCAGGCCGAAAGCGTCGACGACATGACCTGGAAGCATGCCCTCAAGGTCGGCTGCGCCCAGTGCCTGGCGCTGGTGCCGGGCACCTCGCGTTCCGGTGCCACCATCATCGGCGGCCTGTTGTTCGGCCTGTCGCGCAAGGCGGCCACCGAGTTCTCCTTCTTCCTCGCCATGCCCACCATGGTCGGCGCGGCGGTGTACTCGGGCTACAAGTACCGCGACCTGTTCCAACCCAGTGACCTGCCGGTGTTCGCGGTGGGTTTCGTGGTGTCCTTCATCTTCGCGATGATCGCTGTGCGTAGCCTGCTGAAGTTCATCGGCAGCCACAGCTATGCAGCCTTCGCCTGGTATCGCATCGGTTTCGGCTTGCTGATCCTGGCGACCTGGCAGTTCGGCATGATCGACTGGTCCACCGCCCAGGGCTGATCCAGCCGCTTGCCGAGAAGGCGCGCCAATGGCGCGCCTTTTTCATTTGAGCTTGGGAAACCACGTCCTCAGGGCGTGGCCATGAGTCACGGGCTCTGCCTGTGAGGACTCAAATTGTCTGGAAAGAGCGACGGAGCTGACCAGGTAGGGCGCGCCGTGCGCACCAATGGCTGAGCGAGACGCAGAGGCTGAGCCCGCGATCGGTGCGCATGGCGCACCCTACGGTGGGGCACGTGCAGCAATGTAGCCCGTGGCGGGATGTCTCGAAATGGCTCAGGCTGTGGGAAATTCGAGGATGAAGCGGGTCCAGCCGTTGGCGGACTCGCAGCGGATGTCGCCGCCGTGGGCGCGGACGATGGAGCGGGTGATGGCCAGGCCCAGGCCGGCGTGCTCGCGGCCTTCGCGCCGGGCCGGATCGGCACGGAAGAAGCGGTCGAACAGCCGCGGTAGCAGTTCGGCGGGAATCTCCGTACCGCTGTTGGCGATGACCAGGCGCACGCCGCGGGCATCGCTGGCCAGATCCAGCTGGATGCGGCCGCCCTCAGGGGTGAAGCGCAGGGCATTGTCCAGCAGGTTGGAAAGGGCGCGGCGCAGCATGTCGCGATCGGCCTCCAGGCGTCCCTCGCCCGTGCGGTTCATGGCCACTTGGCGGTCTTCGGCCAGGGGGCTGAAGTAATCCAGCAGGGCATCCAGCTCGCCGGCCAGCGCCAGGGGCTCGCGGCGTGTGGCCAGCAGGCCGTGCTCGGCCTTGGCCAGGAACAGCATGTCGGCGACCATCTGCGCCAGGCGCTGGAGTTCTTCCAGGTTGGAATGCAGGGCCTCGCGGTAGTCGTCGATCGCGCGCTCCTGGCTGAGGATCACCTGGGTCTGGGTCAGCAGGTTGGAGAGCGGCGTGCGCAGCTCGTGGGCGATGTCGGCGGAGAAGGCCGAAAGCCGCTGGAAGGCATCGTCGAGCCTTGCCAGCATGGCGTTGAATGCGCGCACCAGCTCCACCAGTTCCTGGGGCACCTGGTCGGCCGCCAGGCGGGTGGTGAGGGAGCTGGCGGAAACGCCGGCAGCCACTTCGGCCATGCGGTGCAGGGGCCGCAGGCCACTGCGCGCGGCCCAGGCGCCGAGCAAGGCGGTGGCCAGGGCCGAGAGCCCCACGGTGAGCCAGATCAGGCGCTGCATGCGCTCGAGAAAGTGCTGGTGGTGGGTGATGTCCAGCGCCAGGGTGAGGTGCGGCGAGGCCGGGTCTTCCGGCCGCAGTGGTGCGCCGAAGGTCCGGTAGTCGGTGCCGTCCTGCTGCCAGTCGTGCAGGCCGTCGCGCACCGGGGCGCGGAGTCCATCGGCGCTGTTGAACCAGTGCTGGCCGTCGGGGCCCTCCAGGCGCAGGGCGAGATCCGGGTGCAGGCGCAACTCGGCCTGCAAAGCGTCCAGGCGCGGCGTCAGGGTGGTGGGGCTGCCCACGTCGCGTACCAGCGCGCGGAACGCCGCCAGCCGACTTTCCAGCAGTTGCTGGTCGAGTTCGATGAAGTGGGCCTGGCTGGCGCGGCTGAAGAGCACGCCGGCGGTCAGCGAGACGGCGGCCGTGCAGGCGGCGAAGAGCAGGCCGAGGCGGGCGGTGAGGGAGAGTCCGCGCATCAGCCTTCGCGCGCCTCCAGCACGTAGCCCAGTCCACGCACGGTGTGGATCAGCTTGGTCGGGAAGTCGTCGTCCAGCTTGGCCCGCAGGCGGCGGACGGCGACTTCGATCACGTTGGTTTCGCTGTCGAAGTGCATGTCCCAGACTTCCGACGCGATCAGCGCCTTGGGTAGCACCTCGCCCTGGCGACGCAGGAGGAATTCCAGCAGGGCGAACTCCTTGGCGGTGAGGTCGATACGCCGGCCGCTGCGCTCCACGCGCCGGCTCAAGAGGTCCAGGCGCAGGTCGGCCAGTTCCAGGCTGGTTTCCTGCGGGCTGGCGGCGCCGCGGCGCAGCAGGGTGCGGACACGGGCGAGGAGCTCGGCGAAGGCGAAGGGCTTGATCAGGTAGTCATCGGCGCCCAGTTCCAGGCCGTGGACGCGCTCTGCCACGGCGTCACGCGCGGTGAGGAACAGCACCGGAACCTGCACGCCGGCCTCGCGCAGGCTGCGCAGCACCTGCCAGCCGTCGAGGCCGGGGAGCATCACATCGAGGATGACCAGGTCGTATTCGCCGGAAAGGGCCAGCGCCCGGCCTTCGAGGCCGTCGGTGGCGAGGTCGGCGGCAAGGCCGGCCTCGGCCATGCCCTGGCGCAGGAACTGGCCGGTCTTGGGTTCGTCTTCGACTATGAGTAGCTTCATGCTGGCAGTGGTTTCATGCTGGGCTCATCGCTTCGGCTGCTGCTTTATACCGCGCCGGCTGGCCGGACAGGGAAAGCTGACAAAGTTGTAATGCGGCGACGCCGTTGGTGCCGCGGATTTTCCAGCGGCGGCGCGGGTGTATACAATTGCCCGGTTTTCGCATTCTCAGGTCCGCCCCATGCATCATCCCGCCGAACATTCGCCGCTGGGCAAGTCCAGCGAGTACGTCAGCACCTACAACCCGGAACTGCTCTTCCCGATCTCCCGCGTGACCAAGTGGAACGAGCTGGGGCTGACCGCTGCGACCCTGCCGTACCTGGGCGTGGACTTCTGGAACTGCTACGAGCTGTCCTGGCTGACGCCGTCCGGCAAGCCGGTGGTGGCCATCGGCGAGTTCGCCATTCCGGCCGATTCGCCGAACATCATCGAGTCCAAGTCCTTCAAGCTTTACCTGAACTCGCTGAACCAGTCCGTGTATGCCGGCGCCCAGGAACTCGAGCAGGTGCTGGAGCGCGACCTGAGCGCTGCGGCGGGGGCTCCGGTGAAGGTGCGGGTGCGCAGTCTGGCGGAGGTGGAGGCGGAAGGCGTGGCCAGGCTGCCTGGCCAGTGCATCGACGAGTTGGATGTGCGCATCGACAACTACGAGCATCCGCAACCCGAACTCCTGCGCGCCGATGCCGGCCAACAGGTGGCGGAGGCGCTGCACAGCCATCTGCTGAAGTCCAACTGCCCGGTCACCGGCCAGCCGGACTGGGGCACGGTGGTCGTGGAATACCGTGGGGCGAAGCTGGATCACGCGAGCTTCCTGGCCTACCTGGTGAGCTTCCGCCAACATGCCGATTTCCATGAGCAGTGCGTGGAGCGTATCTTCCTCGACCTCAAGCGCCTGCTGCAGCCCGAGCAACTGACCGTCTATGCCCGTTACGTGCGTCGTGGCGGCCTGGACATCAACCCCTATCGCAGCACCCATGAACTCCGGGCGGACAATCGCCGGCTGGTGCGGCAGTAGGGCAAGGAACCCGGACGAAAACCCCGACTCGAAGTCGGGGTTTTTGCTTTTCGCGGGCTAGATGCCCATGTTCGCCAGGCTCTGCATGATATTGCGCAGGGTGCCGGCGAGGGTGGGGTGGCGGGTCTCGAATCGCTCTACGGCAAGGTTGACCCCATCCACCAGGGTCGCGTCCGGAGCGCTGGCGGCGTCCTGGGCCAGGCGCAGTTCGATTTCCTGCATCAACTCGATCAGCGATGCGCGCTCCTCCGCATCCAGCGGCGGCTCCTGGGCCAGCTGGTCGCGCAGTTGTTGCAGTTGCTGCTGCAGGCGTTCAGGCATGACTTTCTCCCTTTGCGAATGACTCAGGAGTGGACCCTGCCGGCGGGGCGAAGGTCCCTCATGCCTTAGAGATTAATCCAGGCTGCCCGGGCGTGCCTGATCAGGATCAAGGCTGTAACAAAACAGCCTCGCCTCAGGGTTTCTCGCCTTTCTCCCGGCGAGAGGCCAGATCGGCCAGGCAGGGGCCCAGTTCGCCCAGGTGATCGATCACCGAGTGGGCGCCGAGGCGGTAGAGCTCCAGCGTCGCGGTGGCGCGCAGGCGATCGCGTTCGGCGCTGTCCAGCGCCTGCCAGTCGGCTGGCGCGAGGCCGCACAGCGGTCCGCTGGCGGCCAGGCCTATGATCCAGAGCCCGGCATTCAACCCGGCCTGCAAAAGGCGTGGATTGGCGCTGACCAGTACGCAGCCTTCCAGGCGCGCTACGCCCAGCCCGGCCAGTGCCTGCCAGCAACTGTCCGGCGCGGGCCAGGGGCGGGCGCCGTTGAGTTCGCTGGGGCGCAGCCAGGCGGGCAGGGGAGCGGCCAGGCGCCAGCTGGCGGGGGCGGGCAGGTCGTCGAGCCAGGCGCAGGGCACCTTGCTGCCGTCTACCAGGCTGGCCAGCGTATCGAGGTCCGCCACGGCCTCGGCATGCTCGCTGGCGGCGTCGAGCAGTTGCTGCTGGAAGGCCTGCAGCTGCGCTTCGCTGGCTGGTTGGCCCAAGGCGTGGTCGAGGGCGGCCAGTGGTGCCAGGCCGGCGGATTCGGCAAGGCGCTGCGCCGGGCAATCCGGTAGTAGCCGGGTCAGCGCCAGGGGCAGGGTGCGGGAACCGAAGTCCACCAGGCAGCCGGAGAGGCCGAAAAGGATGGCGGTGAAGGCGGGGGGGTGGCTCTGGGGCATCGGCGTCGTCCTGACGAGGTCTGGCGCAGGCTAACCGCCCAGGATGACAACGGGGTTACGGACGCTTCCCGGCTCCCAGGGCCTGACGCAGGTCCTCCGGTACCGGCACTGACCTGTTGGTGTCGTGATCGATCCAGACCAGCTTGCAATGGCCTTCGCCGTAGAGCGTCTGCGGGTCTTCCAGGGTGCTCAGGCGGTGTTCCACCACCAGGCTGCTGTTGCCCACCGCGCCTGCGTACAGTTCGACGACCACGGTGGCCGGATGCACCACGGGTTTGAGATAGGTATGCAAGGTCTGCAGCACCACCGGGCCCCGGGGCACGTTGTTCACGGCGATGCCGAGACGCTCGAACCAGGCCACCCGGGCTTCTTCCAGGTACTGGATGTAGAGGGTGTTGTTGACGTGGCCGTAGCTGTCCATGTCGCCCCAGCGGACGGGGATTCGCACAACATGAAGCAACGTTTTGTCCGGCATGGTGGCTGTCCGCTATGCTGCCCAAAAAGGGCGATGGCCTTATACTGCGCGCCGCCAGTGTGGCTGCAGGGCCGCCACACTACTTTTCTCAAGGAGAGACTGCAATGCAATTGATCGGTGCTCAGTGGCGCGGTCGCCTGGGTCGTGCGCTGGCCTGCCTGAGCCTGGCGATACTACCCGTCGCCGTGCACGCTGCGGAGGATGACCCCTGGGAGGGCTTCAACCGTGCCATGTTCCGCTTCAACGATACCCTCGATACCTATGCGCTGAAGCCCGTCGCCAAGGGCTACCAGGCGGTGACCCCGCAATTCCTCGAAGACGGCATCCACAATGTCTTCAGCAATATCGGCGACGTGGGCAACCTGGCCAACGATCTGTTCCAGGCCAAGTTCCACAATGCCGGCGTCGACACTGGCCGCCTGCTCTTCAACACGAGTTTCGGCCTGCTCGGCTTCTTCGATGTCGCCACCCCGATGGGGCTGCAGCGCAACGACGAAGACTTCGGCCAGACCCTGGGTTACTGGGGCGTGGGCAGCGGCCCCTACGTGGTTCTGCCGTTCTTCGGGCCAAGCACCGTGCGCGATACCGGCGGCATGGTCCCTGAGTCCTTCCTCGGCCCGTACCCCTATATCGACCATGTACCGACGCGCAACGTGACCCGTGCGGTGGATGTGGTGGACACCCGCGCCAACCTGCTGTCGGCCGAAAAGCTGATCACCGGCGACAAGTACGTCTTCATCCGCAATGCCTACCTGCAGAACCGTGAGTTCAAGGTGAAGGACGGCGAGGTCGAAGACGACTTCTAAGCAGCAGCTGCATCAAAGAGGCGACCCCGGGGTCGCCTTTTTCGATTCAGGCCTTTGTTGTCCAGGAGATGGCCGCAATGGCCTGGGTCTGTGCCTGCATCCGGATGAAATCGCGCTTCTCGCTGCAGTTACGGTCGTCCCGGCTCACCTGTTCGTACCCTTGATTGTCATGGAGTCGCCCCGAACCCCTCTTAACTTCCAGTGATTTCAGGTGTAAAGGCAGAGTTCGGCGCGCTCTGCAAGCTTGAATCGCCCTGCGGATGGGAGTACCGTCTGCGCCGTAACGCGAACCCCCGTACTCGTGCTCGGGCCTTAGGTCGGGTGCTAATGCCAACCCATCCCTGGCGCCGTTTGCCTGGATACTCCATGCACAATCCCAGTGCCAAGCTGCTGATTATTGACGACGACGAGGTAGTGCGCGCGAGCCTCGCGGCCTATCTGGAAGACAGTGGTTTCAGCGTTCGGCAGGCCAGCAACGGCCTGCAGGGGCTGCAGGTTTTCGAGCGGGATCGTCCGGATCTGGTGATCTGCGACCTGCGCATGCCCCAGGTCGATGGCCTCGAACTGATCCGCCGAATCTCCGAGCTTGAATCAGAAACCCCGGTGATAGTGGTTTCCGGCGCTGGCGTGATGAGCGACGCGGTCGAAGCCCTGCGCCTTGGCGCGGCGGACTACCTGATCAAACCCCTGGAAGACCTGGCCGTTCTCGAGCATTCGGTGCGCCGTGCCCTCGACCGCTCGGCCCTGCGCCTCGAAAACCAGCGCTACCGGGAGAAGCTCGAAGCCGCCAACCGCGAACTTCAGGCCAGCCTGCATCTGCTGCAGGAGGACCAGAACGCCGGCCGCCAGGTGCAGATGAACATGCTGCCGGTGACGCCCTGGATGGTGGACGGCCTGCGCTTCGCCCACCAGATCATCCCGTCGCTGTACCTTTCGGGGGACTTCGTCGATTACTTCCGTGTCGACGAGCGCCGGGTGGCATTCTATCTGGCGGATGTTTCCGGCCACGGCGCCTCTTCGGCCTTCGTGACCGTGCTGCTCAAGTTCATGACCACGCGCCTGCTCTACGAGTCCCGGCGCAACGGTACCCTGCCCGAGTTCAAGCCTTCCGAGGTGCTCGGGCACATCAACCGTGGCCTGATCAACTGCAAGCTGGGCAAGCACGTGACCATGCTGGGCGGCGTGATAGACGAGCAAAGCGGCAAGCTGACCTACAGCATTGGCGGGCATCTGCCCCTGCCGGTGCTCTACAGCGAGGGTAAGGCCTCCTACCTGGCCGGCAAGGGCCTGCCGGTGGGGCTGTTCGACGAGGCGAGCTATGATGATCATGTCATCGAGCTGCCGCCGTCCTTCAGCCTGACCTTGCTCTCCGACGGTATCCTGGACCTTTTGCCCGGGGATACCCTCAAAGATAAGGAAGCCGCGCTGCCGGAGATGGTGTGCGAGGCAGGTGGCAGTCTGGATGGCTTGCGACAAGTATTTGGGCTGGCCAGTCTGGGCGAGATGCCGGATGATATCGCCTTGCTGGTGTTGAGCAGGAACCTTGCATGAGTACCGGTAAAATCCAGTTTGCCGAGCAGGACGGGACCTTCGTCCTCAAGTTTGTCGGAGAAATCCGCCTGACCCTGTGTTCGGCCCTGGATGCGACCATCGAAAAGATCTTCACGGCGCTGAATTTCTCGGCGATCGTCATCGATCTCACGGAAACCCGGAGCATCGACAGCACGACGCTGGGCCTCCTGGCCAAGCTGTCGATCCTCTCGCGGCAGAAGGTGGGCCTGCTGCCCACGGTAGTGACCACCCACCCCGATATCACCCGTCTCCTGCAGTCGATGGGATTCGACCAGGTGTTCAATATCGTCGGTACGCCGATCCCCTGCCCGGAATGCCTGGAAGACCTGCCGCCGCAGGACCAGACGGAGGACGTGGTCCGCACCAAGGTGCTGGAAGCCCACCGCATCCTCATGGGGCTCAACGAGTCGAACCGCGAAGCCTTCCACGACCTGGTCAGCGCCCTCGAGCGCAGCTGACCGCCGCTCCCGCCTGATTGCTACGCGCGCAGCCCGCAAGGGCCGCGCGCGTTTGCATTTCAGCGGCGGGAGGCGAGCAGCGCTTCCAGCTTTTCCTGGTCGCGGGCGAACAGGCGGATGCCCTCGGCCAGCTTCTCGGTCGCCATGGCGTC